>ENA-OPVK01000099-OPVK01000099.1-human-gut-metagenome-genome-assembly--contig:-NODE-99-length-71243-cov-12.065475_pt1:0-70000 | contig 71243 bp, 61 predicted proteins | sample MGYA00241495_ERZ501982 | MGnify/ENA primary metagenome ERZ501982 (study PRJEB25962, sample SAMEA2042002) | human gut metagenome | biome: human gut; feature: human-associated habitat; material...
GAGTACGCGTCTGGGGGGCGTGTGGTCGCTGGTTCGAATCCAGTCACCCCGACTGGTAAGGCTTGACTATTAATTAGTTAAGCCTTTTTGTTCCGTTTTTGTTCCGCTAGATTCAAGGATAAGCGATTTTTCTTATAGATATAACCTATTATAATTATATTTGCTTGGTGCCTAAGAGCAGGCACTCTTTTGAATCCAGAAAAGGAGTTGAGACCTAGGTTTCACTCCTTTTTTTGTTTTGTCCACGATAAAAGCGACCTCCAGTTTCCAGAATGCCGCTTATTTAGCCGAGTCATTTACAAGTATATCATTTATACACCACTATGCAATTCCCCTACAAATCCTGTCTGTAAACAATCTTTTGTAAAGCCGCATGCCCCAGGCGACGGATCACGACCCGGGGTACGGAAAAGGGAGCCGCTTCCGTGACTCCCTTCTATTGCATTCCCCTTCAGTTTCCGAACAGCCCCAGCCTCCAGCCGGAAAAGGCTGTCATACCCAGACCCAGCACGTTGCTCGCACCCGTTTCGCTTTCTGTAGCCATCAGCAGCAGGAATCCTACCGCCAGCAGCACGATGTTGAATCTACGCTTCATGGCTACATCATCTTGAAATTGTTGTCTATGAGTTTCCTGTCAATATAGGAGGATATGATTTCCATCAGCTTGCCGTCGAATGCCCAGAAAGCATCCTCGAAGCCTTTGAACTCATCCTCTATGTCACATCTGTACGTTTTCTCCACCACATTGCCGACCGTGTTGTAGATGTCCCCCAAACGTGCCCTGCAAAGGAGCAGGGCTTTTGTCTCATCGCTTATCCGGACATTGCCGATATTGGCCGCATTGTCATTCTTTATCAAATCCTTTTCCATGGTCATATCTCCTTAAAATCCCTGAACGACATGTTTTCGCTTATACTGTCAACCAGACACCTGTCTACGATTTCGCTGACCGGCCTGATTGCATCCGTAATCCTTCTTCCCTGGTCATCATCCGCTTCTCTGTACAGGAGTTCATGGAGCGAGAACATTGCGCTCTCAAGATCCTGAATCAGTCCTTTGACATATAGGGCGGCATGGGTGTTCTCACCTATCGGTATGGTCTTTGTCCGTTCCGCATAATTCCAGCAGTACAGTTCTTTCAGTATATTATCCCTCTTCTCTTCCCGTGTCATTTCCCTGACGGTTCTCTCTGTTGTTTTCATAGTCCTATAATGTTTGAATATCAGTAGCTTTCTTTAATCCGAAATAGTCATTGTCTATCTGAACACCCGTCAGCCCGAAAGGGGTCTTCTTTTCGCCCCAGCACTTTTCCATAAGCTCGTCAGTGGCGGCGATGATACACATCAGGTTCTCTATCGTGTTCCTGTTCTCGTCAAATACCCAATCCTCTGCGTTGAATATGTCCTTGACAAGGTTCTGCAGCCCGGACGATAGACCGACTATTCCGGTATGGTCCAGAATCTTTTTGCCGAATTCGGCAAGGTTAAACACCTGGTCTGCTGTCAGACCACCCAATTTTTCTCCGATTTCTGAAAATTCCATAGTTGTATATCTTTGTGGTGGGGGGGGACTTTGAAAATACCCCCACCGGGTTAATAATTATCCTATCTTTATCAAATTTGCCACTTTAAACGATCTGTATTCGTTTTTCTCTGTGTCGAAGTACACTTGTAAGGTATCGCTCTTTTTACGGCTTTCTGTGCCTTTTATTGGCGGCAATAATGATTCTTTCAGTGTACCGTATGCTTCACGTATAGAACCGTCCACTTTCTGAAAGTAGAACTTTACAATACGTTCTTTCATTGATGCTTTCAACTTCATGTTCAGCCAGGCGCATTTAAGAGCCTCTGACATTGTGTAACCATTCTTTTTAACCATTTGCCACGCCAGGCGCATTACTTCTCTCATTCTGTTTTTAAATTCTGTTGCCATAATCGTATATCTTTAGTCATTAATATTAAGCTGCCAGTCTTTCAACGCTTCTTTCAATCTCTGTAAGGTCGCAATCTACATCTATCTCGTTGCCGTCCTCGTCATAGGCTTCTATACGGTCAATGCAAACAGAAACGTAAGTAGTTACCCATGCGCCGGTACCGTTGAAATAATCATCTTCGCAATAACCGTCAATCTCAAAGCTGCCATCGACAACTACCAGAGTATTGTTTACTTCTACCTCAACAGAGAATGTACCGTTGTTACTGTCTATTGCGTTGCAAATCGCATTTGCTATTGTTTCGTTTATTGCTTTCATATCGTTTGTTCTTTATTGTTTAACTTTGATGATGCAAATGTAAGCCAATCATTTTACATAAACAAGAAAAAGAATTATTTTCATATTACATTTAACATTAATTAGTAAGCCAATCGTTTTACATTGCAATAAACTATGTAAATTTGCATAAACTTAAAACGATAGGATTATGATAGATAGATTAATGATTAAAGAAGCTATGAAGCGTTACGGTACATCTGTGAATAAAGTAGCAGAGAAAATGAATATATCACGTGTTACACTTAGTACGCATATTAATGGTAATCCATCAACAGAGGTACTTTTAAGGATTGCCGATGCTATAGGATGCCCGGTAACGGAATTATTTGAGCAACCAAAGAAAGACACCCTTTCTCTCACTTGCCCCCATTGTGGAAAGGATATAAATATCAAAGTTGAGTAAGGTGTACCGTCCCACTTCTGTAATTATCGGAGTGTCCCACTTCCGGGACAGATAACTATTATATTATCAATAAGTTAAGTCGTTTTGTCCCTCTTTTAGAGATATGGGACACGTGGGACAATGGGACAGTAGAACGTATCGAGTGTATCGGTTCCGATACAGTATAACTACATTAATATCAATAGTTTAACCACTGTATCGTATCGATACGCTTAGAAATAACACACATGATACATTAAAAAACAGTACGAATAATCTTCGTACCTGACCGATATATTACAGGGGTCGACAAAACAAAGACTCCTTTGATGATGTCCATTTGACGGACACCCTGTAAGGAGGTACTATTTTGGAAACTCTATCAATGATGTAAGGCAGATTTGCTCCAATGGTCATTTTTGACCTATGGCTTTCGTCTTCTGCACGGAAGAGTGTTCCGACCTGACCGTAATAATGTTATGTTCAGCTACCGTTAATAATGTTATCGGGGAGGGGGTAAACGCAAAATTGCGTTGAGTTCCATAAATGCCATACTGGTGTAAGCAAATCGGCTGAAATCTGCCTAATATGGTTTTAGGGCGTATAAATCAGCCTATAAACCTTTTTCTATCTCCTGCCAAAGTGCTATCATTTCTTTTGTGGGAGCCTCATCCTTACCAAAAAATTCAAAATCGCTCCTTTGGTATGGGGTGCGTTCAAAGCATATCAAGTCCAAAAGGTAGTTTTTAGCCCCTACAGGACGCAAATAGCATAACTTCCGATATTCTCTATACTGTTGGTCTGAAAGTGGCTGAAAAAGGATTATTTCTTGATATGAGAATACAACCTCATACGCTCCATGCCCAGAATAAAAGACACGGAGTGTAAAAGGCTTGTTTGTTTCAAACGAGGTTTGAGGTTTCTTACTCATTACGCTTGATTTCTGCGTTCCCTCCGCCCATATTTGCGTACATATTCGGCAAATACAGAATCACGGTCTTTCTTTCCTGTCATGGCTTCGTAATCGTCCACAGCTTCAGTACAACACTTTAGCCATTCTTCAAATGCAGGGTCGCCCGGCTTGCCGTCTTGTGCATCTATCCATAACTCAATAGAGATGCCGTTTCCGGTCATTCGTCCATGTCGTTTGACTCCTTCCAATATGGAATCAATCTTCTGTTTCCTTTCTTCCTGATTCATATTTCAGCCCTTCTATGCGTTCTACAATCTTATTAATAGCCTCATCAGGGGCATTTTCTAACAGTTCCTCCAACTTCTTGTATTCAGCCTCCAACATTTCTGCAGGTGATGAACTTTGCATCTTTGGAGTGACATACTGTAACAGGTTGGATATAACACGGACACGCTCACCTGGTTCCAGCTTTTCCAGATCGTCCTCAAACTGCTTTCTGTTCCCGTCAATAATAGAAGCTATCCACTCTTTAACCGTTCCCGATACTTTATTAGGCGTTCCGGCTTTCCGTCCGCCTGTCTTTCCCGTTCCCTTTCTTCTTCCTACCATTTCTAAACAAATCTACTTTAGAAACCGGGCAGATTCTCTGATGAGGCAAACCTGCCCGGAATGAATTAATTTCCTTTCATAAAACGCTCATGCTCGATTGCTTGGTATTCCCCCATGTCTGGATGCTTTAGAATCGCTTTAGTGTCTGCGTTAATCATATCAGCAATATTGCTACATTCCTTCTCAGTTGCCGGAGCACTCTTTCTATAGCAGCCGCCGCTTGTGTGTATAAGCCCATCATCATACGAGTTATCTCTGTAATCCGGGTCAAAGTGGGCGTTATATCCCAAAATCGCATCAGCCATCTTTTCGGATTCAGTTCTGCCGTCCCATTGATCAGGGTTATCAATAGCATGTCTTGCAACTTGAAGGCCCAATTTTTCATCTGCTGCAATGTGTGCGATACGCATGGCCCAATATCTATCCACATCTGTTTCCTTATCCCATTTTTCGATAGCTTCTTTAGCTTTCTTGTAACCCTGTGTACTTGCCAGATTTGCGATGGCATGTAATAAATCTTTTCTCATACTCTAAAAATTTTAAAAGCCAAATAATTGTTCCTGTTCATTTACCTCCAAAAGAGCGAACTCTGTCCCGGAGATGAATCAAATTCCTTTCACTTCCCGTTTCAACCTTCCAAGGGCTATTGCCTCATTTGAAGATACTCCCGGATTTTCTAAAATGTCGGATGTTCCTTGATTAATCATTTTTACCATTTCAGCTACATCTTCATTTGAAGTAAGTTGTTGCTCTAAGGAGGCGATACCGAAATTGTAATCATCTCCTGCAATAGCCCGTGTTCCGGAATTAATCATTTCGATAATACCTTTGGTGTTAGCAGGTTCTAAGTGTCTTTTCCGAGTTTCAATGGCAACTTCAAAAGCTTGTGCATCATGAATGCCATATTTTTCTCTTCGCATTTTTAATGCCGCGGGTATTTCTTGCGGATTCTCAATTAACCAATCAATAAAATCTTTTCTCATACCTCAAAAATTTAAATTGTTAGTAAATAATTGTATCTGTTTATTCACCTCCATAATAGCAAATTCTATCCGGGGGTGGTATTTGTCTATTTTCTTTTCTGCTTCAATCTGGAAACATAGTTTATCATCTGTTATGGCTCCTACCATCTGCAAACAGTCCAAAAGCGTTTTTAAGCTATTATCAAGGTCGAAACGTACCGAACTATGAAATACACGTACAAACAGGCGGAAACGGCTTGAAATGCCCCTATTTCGGTATATCTTGCATTGTTGAGCAAAAGAACGTTCATACGTTCTTATCTTTTCATCCTTGATAATCCGCTTTGTACCAAACTTTCCTGGTACAGCTTGATAATGGTTAGCCTTTGCGATAATCTGGCCGTATATTGTTTCTATTTCCATCATGCAACCAGTTCTAAATCAAATGTATCAATAAGTAGTTGTAGGGCCGGGTTAGCTTCAATCATTGCCTGTAATATCTTTTCCGTTTCTGTGATTGCTGTTTTAACTTCCGTAACGGTACTTTCAGACAAACAACGTATCAGCCAGTCGGCAATATCTATTTTGTTGGCTCTATCCTCATCGGTGGCGTTCTTCTCCAGCAGGTCGGAAACTACTACTTTGCATCCGATAGCCTCAACCTCTTTAGCCTTATTGCTCCAGTACTCGAAACCGTCCACATCAGGGAACATGACAACCGTTCTGCCTTGCAAGACTTTTAGCTTATCAATGGATAGTTGGGATTTGCCTCCAGTAGCCAACCAAACGTAATCAGGATAAACACCGGAAGCGATTAAAGCACTTTTTTCAGATTCAACCAAAGCAACCACCTTAGTAGGGTATATCTTTAGCAAGTGTTCACCAAAAAGGCATTGCACTAAATGATAGTCATCCGGCAATAGTCCTTGTTTTTTCATTATGGCATGAATCCAATTTATACCGCCTCTATCCTTTACCCTGTGTCCTGTATTGGGGTCGTATTTCATAACTTTACCTGTTCTTACCTTTCCTTTGGTATCTATCTGCCAGTAGATGATACTACCGTCTTTGGTCGCCCCTAAAGCGTAATCCTGCATTAGCCTTTCAATAGTAGGAGATTCCAAAGAATAGCGGTCAAACAATCCACAAAGAAAACATACAAAGGAACTGTTATAGCTTGCAGACTTTTCTACATACTGAAAAGGAATATAACTGATTTCTCGCTGAGGCTTCTGTATTGGCTTCTGTTGTACTGGGTTTACAAAACATTCCTTCTTTACTGGATTATCAATAAAGAACTGTTTGGGTGTGTAATGGTAGCCGCATCCGCTTTCATGGTTACACCTACCTACCGTTTTATCTATTGGTAGTCCGGTGTTTCCATCCAAGTAATAAGCGAATGAATGAGGATCACCACATTTCGGGCATTTGTGCCGTGAAGCCCGTCCCGTGTATTTCTCTAAATATGGTTGGTTATAATTATTCATATCGTTAATATTTAAATCTGTCCCACTGTCCCAAATGTCCCACTGTCCCAAGTGTCTCAGGCGTGGGACGTGGGACACCATCACATTTTTAAAATTCTTCCGACTTTTGATTTACTGATATTCAGTTCTTTAGCAATTTCTCTTATAGACTTACCCTGTCCCGCCAATTGTTTTATGTTCTCTGTTTCCTGGGACAAATCTTTGTCGGATGGCTCTTTCAGGTGTTCTTTTTCTGTGGCATATCCTATGTTTACAAACTGCAAGAACGAGCCAGTTTTCTCAATAGCCGACACTATCACGTTATCGGCATCGTATGTATAATTACCATACCTTACTTTAAGCTGCTTGATATACCTTAGATCGCTATCTTTTGCGCTCTTGCCGATAGCAAATACACTATCGAAGAAGTTGTATAGTTTTTTACTTCCGGCAAGATCGTTTTGTGTGATTGGATTTGACAAGCATCTTTTAGGGGTGTGAGCCAGCACGAGTATTGATAAGCCGTATTTCTTTTTAAGAGCCATGAGCCGAAACATGAGCAAACCTGCAGCATCTCCTTTTTCGGATGCTATGCACAAATAAGTTAGATTATCAATGATGAGAACCTTTGCACCTGTTTGCAGTGCTGTCTGTTCGATATTCTCTATAACAGCCTCCTCAAAGTTCGTAGTATCTAAAGATTCACGATTTATTTCCACCCTGTAAAGATTATCAGGAAACTGGTTAAGGTTGCCCTTCTCATCGCTATATCTTAACTGAAATTGTTTGTCTGAAAGCTCAAAGTCAAAATACAGTACTTTTCTTGTTTTAGCTATTTGTGCCGCTATCTGTACCGCATAGATGGACTTCCCCAAATTGGAATCAGAAAATAGGCAACATACCTCACCTTCATACCATAGTGAGAGCCAAAGCGAATCAGGGTTGGGCCTTAATGCAGCTTCCTTAATAGTCCTGTTTGCTGTCTTTACGGTAAACATTCCTATCTGTTCTGGTACGGCTGCTGCTAACTGTTCTCCTTTCTGGAGTTCTGCGCCTATTGCTTGAATGTAATTTAATTCTCTTTTAACGGATTGATAGTTAGATGATTTTTTTGTATTTTTGCAGGTGTAGTCGTGTGTCTGTCCGGGGTTATTATTGACTATGTCCATAGTAACTCCTTTCTTTTATTTAGACACTTTTTTTAAAGCATCATTAATATCTTTATCCGTATAATACACACGTCCCCCGACACGATGGGCATTTATGATTCCGGCTTTCGTCCACGCATCTAAGGTTACAAGGGAAACACGCAATTTTGCAGCGGCTTCTTTACGTTTGTTCAATCCGTTTTTAGGGATTTCTTCCTGTCGGGGAATAGATTCTAAGATATTAGCCAGCTTCTTATCAAGTAAACGGCTAATCATGCTTTCAAAGTCGCTCATCGTTGCGCCTTGAATCAGCATTGAGTTAGGGGATAAAAAATTTGCCATAAGTTACTTGTTTTTAGTTCTTATGGCAAATTTCTTTGTTTTTGCTATGTGCAATATTGCTTGCAATATTACAAATTGTTTGTTCTTTGCTTTATTCTTCCTTTTTCGTACTCTATTCCAATAAGTGCGAATTTCTCTTTTAATACTTCTTCGTTTTCATATCCTGTATTTGGTACTAAACCGTTATTTCTTATAGAAAATTCAGTACCACCACAAAGCCATGATATGAATTTCGCTAAATCTACATCAGAAGAATATTCTATTCCGGCACTCTTTAATAATGTTCTTATAACATCTACTTGTTCAGGGGTTGTTGCTGTTGGTTCCTTCTTTTTACGAAAACACCGCCTATCATACACTTGTGATTCATTGGGCTCGGTTAATACTATTTTTTTGTACCCCAAGTTAATAGATTCTTGATTCAAACTTATCCCAAAACATTTAAATACATCGCTTAATTCATATAAAAAGTAAATCAGTTCGCTTGTCTCATCATCGTTTCCAGCAATGTCATAATTGTCAATATTATTGATGGCATCCGAAAATTCTCCTTCTACACACATGTAGTTCCATATATAGTTTAAAATAATCCTGCTATATGCTTTTTGATTACTGTCATTCATGGTAACTAGCTTGTTTGTTACGGCATCTACACATTCAAACATCTTAATGTAACAGCCTTCTTTATCGAAATCACTACTATAAACATATTCGACATACTTTCTAATATTCTCCATATCACATCACTTTTAACAGGTTACCGTTCTTCTGCCAGTGCATCATCAGCATCTTGGCATGTTCTTCTTTAGTCACTTTGATATATTTCAGGAATGCGGACTCTGTGCGATGGCCAGTAATCTGCATGATAGATACAGCAGGGAACCCGGATTTATATAGATTAGTGGCAAAACTTCTTCGGGCCGTATGGCTGCTCACCAGTTGCCATTTCTCATAAACTGTAGTCTGTTTCTTACCTCCACGTGTGATTGATTTCAATATCCGGCTGTTTATACCAACTATCCTACAAACTTCCTTGATATAGTCGTTAAACTTCTGATTGCTTATATTCGCTGGAAGATCACCTTCATATTTGTCCCAAATGGCCTTGAACACCGGATGCACAGGAATAACTACAGGCGCATCGGTCTTATGCTGTGTAATGGTTATCATCCCACCAGCAATGTTTTCTTTCCTTATACTGGTAAAGTCAGAAAAACGCAATCCGGTCCAGCAACCTATCAGAAACAAATCACGCACCCGTTCAAGTCTTGGGCATGATGAAAAATCAAATCGGGCCAGACTGTCAAGTTCATCCTCAGACAACGCAATGTTATCACTTTGCTCTGACACACCTTTAAAGAACTGAAACTTCGTGTTGCTTGTCAAATCATTCTCGTTTGCAGAGCGCATAAAGGCCTTTATACAGACTATCTTATGGCCGATAGTATTTGTACTAAGGTTCTGTTCCTGAAGGAATGCGATAAAATCGTTCATGAAGGACTGGTTGATATTGTTGAAATCCAGTTTTACTCCTCTTTTCTTTTCATATTCTAGGATATAGTGATACGTCCTTGCATATTCCCTCATAGTCTTATAGGAAAGCGTCTGACCGCCCCGTTTCGGGTTTGTCCTTGTTTCGCAATTCTTGATGAACTCTTCGAAATAGGAATGAAAATCTTTGGCCTGTGCTCTCTTTTTCCCGAAATGAACGTCCAGAAGGTTCTTGAGCGAATCTTTCGACAAAGTTTCATTTTCAGACATAGCCACCTGAGCCATGAAAGATTTTATCAAAGCATCAATAGCATTTAAAGCCCCGTTCACTTCCTCACGATAAGAACAATAACCGGTATTTCTTACTCTCTCCTTTTTTTCATCCCACAAGGAAGGCTTCACTTTTAAGGGTGTTGCGTACATCAGCTTTTCGTTTCTACCGAATCTCGATGTGACATAAACGGTCTGTTCCGTCTTTGCATCCATATCACGGATGATGAATTTAATATTTGCCATATTAACTACCTTTGAATCCATAACAAAGATACTAAAAGTACGGAACAAACAGAAAGAATGTTCCGTTTTTGTTCCGCAAAATCTATGTTTTTCTTTCCTGTTTGATGTTATTATATGATTTCATAAAACGACAAACAATTGGTTATCAGATTAAAATAATAAAATAAGAGAAAATAAGACAAAGATAAAAAAATCTAGGTTAGATACCAGTCACCCCGACTGGTGAAAATGAACGAACATTGCTAGAAATGTGCTTTCACGGTGAAACATCGTCTTTCACCCCAAAAACCTATATAACAAGCAGTTAAATTTACGTGAAAGCGTGAAACTGATAATCCGAAACATATCTGTAAAGAAAAGAGACGCACAGGATAACCAATGTCTTCTGCCCTGAACATAAAAAGAGACTGCTTTCAGAATATCAATCCGATACCCAAGCAGTCTCTCCGCAAATAAACCTAATGTAAAATTTCACAAAGAAAGAAAACGTATCTTCCAAGGCCATCAAATCAGGATAAAACGATGAAGGCCCCAGACACTTTTCACTGGAAAATCTTTTGGGCAAACAACGTCAGATATACACGCCAATTACGCCAGATATGTCCTCCTTCCGTCTCCAGATATTCATAAGGATATCCCTTTTCGTCCAGATATTTCCGATAATCAGCATTTGATTTATACAAGAAATCAGTCTTTCCGATTGCTATCCAGTACAATTTGGGGTGAGCACCAAATAAAGCAGCCATCTGCCGATTGAATTCCGGATCAGCATTCATCTGTTCCAAGGCTGATTTTTTCGAATCGTTACCTCCATTCATAAAGATAGCAGCCGAAAACAATCCGACATAATCGAACATATCAGGATAAAGTTTAGAAATGGAGAAAGAATGTCCGCCACCCATGGAAAGGTCACAGATAGCACGATTCTTCTTACCTTTCAATACTCGATAATTCTTTTCGACATATTTCACTACATCCGGGAAACTTTCTTCCATGGAAGCAACCGGTTTGGATTCCATGTGCCCCATGAACGAAGGTTTATACATTCCTTTTGACCATTCGCCAGGAGCAGCCTCACAGTTCGGATTTCCATTTGTCATGACGACAATCATCGGTTTAGCCTTACCTTCTGCGATAAGGTTATCCATAATTTGAGCAGCACGTCCCAAAGTAGTCCAGGCATCCTCATCGCCACCGGCACCGTGTAACAAATAAAGCACCGGATAATGTCCTCCCTTATCATAGCCGGCTGGAGTATAAACAGTCATACGACGCTTCATTTTCAACGTAGGACTATCGTACCAGACTTTCGAAACATTACCATGAGGAACATCGTTTACACTATACAGGTCACCGGTATCCCCTTTCTCTTTTTCTACTATAAAAATATTGGTATAAGTCGCAATATCCCGACACATGTATACGTTTGAAGGATCCAGATAAGTCATTCCATCCACCTTAAACGTGTAAGAATACAATTCTGGAGCAAGTGGAGTTGTAGTATAAGTCCAAACGCCACCTTTTTCCTCCTTCAACGGAGCCACACCTGGCTGCTCCATTTCACCCATAGGAGTAGGAACTTTCACCTGAGGCAAAAAATCACCTGTGACTTCTACTTTCACAGCCTTCGGAGCATAAAGCCGGAAGGTTACAGTACCGTCGGCGTTTACCTCTGGAGATACGATCTGGTTTCCACCGAACAAAGCCTGCTGAGCCCAGGCCATACTAGCCCATAAGGCACAAGCTAAAATACTCAATAATTTCTTCATAATTTCTCTATCATTAAATAGTTATCTCAATTATTTTACATTCAAATCCTGTATATAGGTATTTGCCTGCGTACAAGGTTTCCATTCCGGCAAATCATCTCCATTGGGATTACCCGTCTTGGCAAAATTTGTCCAGTAAGAAACCATGCGGTCGCTAAGTTCATAATCAGCAGCCTCCATAGGTCTCCAGCATTTATCTAATGTACCAAACATATACCACAACTCACTGGAATGGAACGCACCTTTCATAGCTCCAAAACCGCCCTTGGGGTCAGGCATATCCTCACCCGGTAAATCACGGCTGAAGCAATAGACATAAGCCGGCATGCGTCCTTGACGTTCAAGCAAAAGACTCCAATCAACAGCAGCTTGCTTCATTCTGTCCGGTGCGATATCTTCCGAGGTATACCCTATCATATAAGGGATATCCAGTTCCTTGTTCTGTTGTGCCACCTCATAGACCGATTGCTCCAACAGCTGTCCATCCACACAAGGACCATAAGGTAATCCACTGAAGGTTTTCTGCTGTTTCATATAATTCATCATTATTTCCTGGAACCGGTCAGCCGGGCAGTTGCGCATTTGTTCCAAAGTTGTACAGCCTGACATGCTCCACATAGCCTTTCCCTTTTCTTCAGCATTTTGCAGAGAGTCTGTAGAAATAATACCTCCTAATCCACCTCCACTCTGTATGATGGCACGTTGTATATAACCTTTTGCCATCGGGGAAGAGATTAAAGCCTGTACACTTCCGGCCCCTGCACTTTGTCCGAAAAGTGTCACATTATCCGGATCGCCTCCAAAAGCAGCGATGTTACGTTTCACCCACTTCAAAGCAGCCAACTGATCGAACAATCCGTAATTACCGGAACCTTTCCCGGCATTTTCGGCTGTCAATAACGGATGAGCCAAGAAACCGCACATGCCTAACCGGTAGTTCAATGTGACCAAAATAACTCCTTTTTTTGCATACGCATCACCATCAAACTCAATTTCATGTCCGAAGCCATTCTGGAAAGCACCACCGTGAATCCACACCATCACCGGAAGTCTGCTATCCTTCTTGCCGGCAGCCGGTGTCCATACATTCAGATATAGACAGTCTTCACTCATTTCCGGATTACCGTCCTGATAGAATTCTTTCCAATAAAAAAAACCTTCGGTCTGTCCCCCCTGCAATGAAGCGGCGCCGAAACGATCACATTTCTTCACTCCTTCCCATGGTTGTACCGGTTGTGGTTGCTTCCAGCGTAAATCACCAACTGGAGGAGCTGCATAAGGAATACCTTTATAAACCATCACTCCTTCTTCATCTATCACTCCTTCAATCTGTCCGCCATCCACTTCAAGTACAAGATTTCGAGTGCACGAAGCCATCAGTGCTCCCCAAAGGAAAGCACAGATGGCAGTATGAAACAAACGCTTCTTCATCGTTTTACCATATCATTTTCAGCAATCTTATAAAGAGGTCTCATGGCATCGTGTACTTTTACTTTCTGAGACTTGGTCACTTTCTGTTCTACCGTACACCGGACATCAGCCGATGAAGTGGCAGCCATCCACTGATATGTACCTTTAGCCAATTCCCAAGAACTGTTCTTCTCATTAAACGAAGCCATATCCATCAGTTTCCAGGACAATGTTACAACTTCCGTTTCGCCCGGCTGTAACAACTTGGTCTTTGCAAAAGCCTTCAGTTCCTTGGCAGGTTTCTCGAGACCACCTTCCGGAGCCTTTACATAAAGTTGTACAGACTCTTTACCCGCACATTTACCTGTATTGGTCACAGCCACCTTCATTTCGCAATCTTCGGCATCCATATCCGATGATACTACTTCAAAACCAAATGTTGTATATGACAAGCCATGTCCAAACGGATAAGAGACTTCCTTACCGAAAGTATCGAAATAACGATACCCTACATAAATGCCTTCTTCATAATCAGTAAAATCGACATTACGTTCCGGTTCCTTCGGTTTTTCTTCCTTCTCTTTCGATTTGAAATTCATGCCACTGCCCATAGCGAAGGAAGGCATCTTGAACTCGTAATCATACGGGAAGTTAGCGTCAGACGGCGCATCACCATACTTCACAGCAAAAGTCATAGGTAAGTGTCCTGAAGGATTTACCTTACCAGTCAACACATCAGCAACACAATTGCCGACTTCCTGACCAGGCTGGAAAGCACATAAGACTGCATCTACCTGATTTTTCCATGAAGCGGTCTCAACCGGGCTACAGATATTCAGGACAACCACGACCTTCTTGCCTGCAGCATGATAAGCCTCAGCCACCTGCTTGATGAGGGCTGTTTCATTCTCCTTCATGTAGAATTCCTCTACACGTCTATCCGAAGCCTCACCACTAGTACGTCCAAAAGTAAGGATAGCCACATCGTTGTTCTTCACCTGAGCCGCCAATTCCTCTGCTGTAGGAACAAATTCTTCTGCACGCTTAAGAGGGGTCAACGAGAACGGAGGTCTGCCATTCGGGTAAAGACGTTTCTGTTCATCGGCCAGATGCTTTTTATACTGCTTAATCAAATCAGCATCTACAGTATAGCCGGCATTACGCATACCTTCTACCAGCGAAACAGTATAATAACCTACTCCTGTGCTGCCGAAGCCCATTCCGGCAGGTACCATATCATAGGAAGTAGTTCCATACAAAGCTACATTCTTAATACCGGATGCCAGCGGTAAAATATCACGGTTATCCAACAGGACAATACCTTCTGCTCCTATGGTACGGTCAACTTGTGCATGAGCCTTCAAATCGGTTTCATTGGCATATTCATAATCGGCGAATGTATGACACTTCACCACCAGTTCCAAAACACGTTTTACATTCCGGTCCAGAACAGCCTCATCCAACGTACCGTTCTGTACAGCTTCCAGGATAGCCTTATACTGACGATCCTGCCCCGGCTGCAACATGTCATTTCCTGCTTTCATGGAAGTTACAGCATCCTTACCGGCATTCCAGTCGGACATTACAACTCCCTTGAAACCCCATTCATCACGCAGGATGTTCTGAGTCAAATCAATATCCTCACAGGTATATTTACCATTCACCTTATTATATGAAGTCATAATGCTCCACGGTTGTGATTCTTTAACAGCGATTTCAAAACCTTTCAGATAAAGCTCACGCAACGGACGTTGTGCTACTCTTGAATCGTTGTTGTTACGGTTCGTTTCCTGATTATTTACAGCAAAATGCTTCAAGCAAGTCCCTGTCCCTTGACTTTGAACACCGTTAATGTAACCTGCCGCTATTTTTCCCGTAACTACCGGGTCTTCTGAATAATATTCATGATTACGTCCACACAACGCATTACGCATCAAGTTTGCCCCTGGAGCCAACAGGACATCCATACCATAATCCTTCACTTCTTCTCCCAGTGCAGCTCCTACCTGAAATGCGGCATTAGGGTCGAAGGTCGCGGCTACTGTTGTACCTGAAGGGAACTCTGTAGCATAATAAAACCGGCTGTCAAAATCACGTTTTACACTCATGGCCAAGCGATGCGGCCCGTCAGCCAAATAAACTGAAGGGATTCCTAGACGAGGAATATCGTAGGTACGTCCCGCTGTACCCGGAAACTTGACTCCATCGCCCATAGACATTCCACAGCCGATTACCATGTGTACCTTTTCTTCCAAAGTCATCTGACCGATCACTTCATCAATGTTACCGGCATTCAGTTTCACCTGTGCCTGTGCGGCAGGGACAGCCATGCATAAGGCTGCAATACCAATGCCTACCATTCTAGTAATGCTTTTCATTTTCGTAACAGATTTATGTAATTCATATAAATTTTATCACCCCACTGCCTCGGAAAGCAAACCGGTTCCTGTCCAGTTTACCTCTACGTCCCTTGACAAGGAAAGCAGTGGCGGAACCATCCGATTCCGATAGCGTAAAATTAGCGGAAACGGCCGGCATAGATTATCCGATTTGTGCAAAAAACTAACACAGATGTTCAAACGGCCGGCTCATTCACTGAAATGTAGAACCTGCCATTCAAAAAATACAGTTATGGCAAACATCATTCACAAGTTGTCATAACTGTACTGTTCATTTAATCTTTAAATAGCTTTTGCGCCAAATTGTATAAATCATTACGCCAGGTATGCCACGTATGTCCGCCCGGAGCTTCCGAATATTGATACTTAATGCCCGCCGCATCAAACAGCTTCAGCATAGCTTTACAATTCTTATAAGCAATATCCTCCGGACCTCCCTGAGTAAAATGTAATACACGGACCGTCTTATTGAAATCAGCTGCAATTTTCTTCAGATATGCACCTCGTTCCGCATACATTTCCGTATCGTCTTCAAACCAGCCTGAGCTCAAGACCCACAGGTAACCGAACTGATGATAATGATTCAATCCTGCTTCCAATGTCTCCATTCCTCCCATAGACAAACCGGCTAATGCACGATGATCTTTATCTGTCAGCACCCGATAATTCGCCTCAATAAAAGGAATAATATCATTCATCAAATCTTCAGCAAACAAAGGGACCTCGTCCATCAAATTTTCCGACGGAATAGTCCCGTTCGGCATTACTACAATCATCGGCTTGATTTTACCTTCAGCCAATAAATTGTCCAATATATTGCCAGCACATCCTACAGTGGGCCAGGAATTATCTGTATCACCCCCACCATGAATCAGATACAAAACAGGCAGATTATCCGAACCTTTTTCATATCCAGCCGGGGTCCATACATGTAAACGACGAGTAGTCTTCAAAGATTTGGAATAGTAATAGCGTTGGGCAATCGCGCCATGAGGTACCTGCTTCATTGCAAAGAAATCATTCCCATCAGATTTTACACTCATCAACGCCGATGTTTCACTTGCCTCTGGAGATTTGGGATCAAACACCTTTATCCCATCAACTAAAAAATGATAACGGTAAACACCGGCTTTCACTTCCGGTACCTTTATAGACCAAACGCCGGCGTCCGATTTCACGACTTTCAACTCTTTTCCCCATGGAACAATATCACCGCCTATACGAACATTCTGCGCCTGAGGCGCATAGATACTTAGCACCACACTACCATCCTTTTCAATCCGAACAGATTGAAGCGTATCGTTAGGTGTAGGAGCCATTCGCCATTGTGCCTTCAACGGAAAGCATAAAAAAGCTCCCAGTGTCCAAACCAATATTTTTTTGTATTTCATAACCTTCTACTTTCTTTTAATACAGGAATTGTATAGAAATCCAGTCCGAAGACCAAATTTCCATACAATTCTTTACGGCAATCATTTATCACCAGTCAATTGTACTTCTCCTTCCAGACGAATGTCTGCGGAAGAAGCGCCTACCAATAACCTAACCTTACCAGGTTCAACAACAAATTTATCTTGTGCTTCATTCCAGTATCCGAAATCAATCTTAGGAATCGTGAGAACAACTTCTTTCACTTCGCCGGCAGTAATCGGGACACGAGTAAAAGCACGTAACTGCTTCATCGGTCGTTCAACCTTAGAATCCGGGTAACTGGCATAAAGCTGCACGACCTCTTCGCCGTCGCGTGAACCTGTATTTTTCACCAGGACTTTCACTGTAACATGCTCATCATCTTGTTGGATGGATTCTATCTTCTGATAATCAAAGGTAGTATAGCTCAAACCATATCCAAACGGATAAAGTACATCACCTTTATAATACATGTATGTACGTCCGTTCCTAATATTATAATCCATCATATCAGGCAAATCAGTAATATCTTTCACCCAGGTCTGTACTGTCCGTCCGGCAGGATTTACCTTACCAAAAAGAACATCGGCCAAGCCATTACCCTGTTCCTGGCTGCAGTGAGTTATATGTACAATGGCAGGAAGATGTTCCTGACTCCAATTGATGGTGTACGGGAAACTACTAACCAATACCAATACCGTATTTGGATTCACCTTAAAAACCTGCTTTACCAAATCTTCATCGGGCAACATCAATGACTTTCTGTCTACTGCTTCACGCCCATCGCTCGGAACCGGACAAAAGAACCAGTCCGGACGCGTACCGAATGGATGGTTACCCACACATACCAAAGCAACATCAGCCGCAGCCGCAGCTTTTACAGCCTGGTCAATCCCGTTATTGGGCGCATAAATAACTTCAGTATCCTTATTTACGGCCTCACGTATACCTTTCAATATGGTAGTCTCGTATTCAGGAGTTCCACTGTACCAATCCTGTACAATTTTATCGGCGTATGGTCCAATGACTGCAATCTTTTTCAGTTTCGAAGCATCAAGCGGCAACAAACCTTGACTGTTATTTAGAAGAACGACCGATTTGGCAGTAACCTCACGTGCCAATTGGCGGGCACCTTCCTGTTGATATGGAGGTATTTCATTCGGGTCCGTTCCAATCGTACGATAAGGGTCCTTGGAATCTTTTCCATCCAACAAGCCCAGTTTCAATGCGACATACAAATTACCTCGGATAGCCTTATCAATATCGGCCTCAGCCAAATAACCTTTTTCTAAAGCCTCCTTAATATATGGAAGATACTCATCCAAGAATTGTCCTGTAGTAGCCTTCACCACCGCTGCAGCCCCTTCTGCCAAGGTCGGAAAAGCGTGATGAGAGTTTACCAGTAGCTTCAATGCGCCACCATCGGTACAAATGATACCGTTGTTCCCCCATTTCTTACGGGTAATCTCCTCCAGGCAAGGATGAATACACATCGCGATGCCATTCCATCCATTATACGCTGCCATAAATGCCCTGCTACCGGCTTCCGTAATACCTTTATAAAAAGGATACGCATAATATTCATAGAACAAGCGCATATCGAAATCACTTGAAGTACTGTCTCGTCTATCTTCATTGCTGTTAGCCAAGAAGTGTTTCATCAAAGCAGCAGTACGCCAGTAGCGCGGATTATCTCCCTGTAAACCTTCAATGTTGGCCACGGTCAGACGAGCAGTCAGAAACGGGTCCTCACCAAAACTTTCTTCCGTACGTCCCCACCGTGGATCGCGTGCCAAATCGGCGTTTGGAGCACGCATAACCAATGCAGTCCGCTTGTTTTCGGGACGCTGCATATAATAACGTGCCTCGATTGAAGCCTGCTCCCCTACTTTCTTCACCAAATCAACGTCCCAAGTAGAACCGAGTCCATAAGATTGAGGGAAAATGGTAGTCGGACAATCCTTAGGAATCATACGTCCGTTTTCTCCCTTCTCACGTCCTCCCCAAGCTGCCGGTCCCCCCAAGGCCAAGCCATGCAAACCCTCATGATGTCTGCAGGGGAGAATTCCTAAACGGGGAACAGCCAAATCACTTCCCAACAGGGTTATCTTCTCATCAAGCGTAAGTTCCTTGAGTAGAAGATTAATGCGCTTCTCATCCGGAAGTTTCATATTCTGAAACTTATAGGCATCTTGTGCATAAGAGGATAAACATACCATTACGCACGATACCAAGAAAAATGATTTTATCTTCATGCTGACTTGAATTAAATTTGTAAACCACATCAACAGGAGCCAGTCGCCCCAATTCCGTTGATATACTCCATAATCATATATCTTTACTTCATCCAATCTCACTTACCCCATGAATCAGAGAAGTCAAAAATACGATTTATTATCCAGAGTCCAGGTCGCCTTTACCTGTCAGCCTTGACGGAACAGGCTATTATCACTCCAGGCCAATCAGGTAAAAGCAACACAAGAAATCCTTTCAAACCATTCAGGAACAAGTACCTGACAGCGCCTTAATCCCAACCTGGATTCTGTTTCAATACACCATTGGAAAGCGTTATCTGTGTTTCAGAAATCATGGAAAGGCCTTTTTTATCAATAATATCTTGAGCATTAATTGTTATTTCCGCAGGGGCACCTGCCGTCAAGACCGGAACATTCTGAACCGCCAGTTTATTGGCTGCATATTCAATACCCTGACGTAGCAAGTCCCAATAATTGATTCCTTCAAAAGCGAACTCAAAACGACGTTCCTCCATGATATTCTCCTTTGTGGCAGCTTTGGCAACATACAACGGGGACAAACTTCCGTCTTTACCTTTGAAAGCACGTTCACGAACTTTATCGAAATAAGTCTGAGCATTAGGGCTTCCCAGTTCGGCAGCCATCAGCAAGACATCAGCATATCGTACCAGTACATAATCCTGATGATTGCTAATCATAAGATTTCCTGTACCGTCTTCTTTGGCCGCGCTCTGGCCGTTAGTGAAGGCAAGCGGAGCATATTTCTTGATATAATAACCTGTATATTCCTGCGATCCGCTGATACATACGCCAAAATTCGGATTGTCTTCCAGTCCTTCTCCCTTCGCATCAATGATTGAAGCCTCACGACGGGTATCCCCTTCTTCATATTCCTCAACGAACAGCGGATTTACCGGAGCATACCCCCATCCGTACATATAGGGAGCAATTCCAGTGGTCGTACGCATCGCAATATTTACTTGCCAGGTATTTCCATCGTTGTTACCTGCATAGTCTCCCGTAGCTGTACACTTTACAGCCAGAACGGTCTCACTATTTCCATCGCCTATATAATCACCGTAAAGGGTTTCCACATCGCCTACTTCAGCCTTCCCTGCACAGGCAGCCGGCCATAGACGTCTGTATTCCGGTACCAGTTCGAACTCGCCGGAAGCAATGATATCTTCTACAGCAGCCAAGGCCTCTGCCTTAGTCACATCGGCAGGCTCAGTACCATAATAACCGGTATAATACAGATAGGCACGTGCCAGTATGGCTTCAGCCGCATATTTAGTAATATGCCCATCGTTGGTAGATGCCTGACTCTTAGGATAGGCATCGGCCGGAATATTTTCAATCGCATATTTCAAATCACTAAATATCAATGCATACACATCGGCCGGGTCTGCCTGAGGAACATTTTCATTAGTAGGCTCTACCACCAAAGGTATATTTCCGAACTGCCGCACAATATCGAAATACAGGATAGCACGGATGGCACGACATTCACCCATGTATAAATTACGCTTGCTGTCCGACTCGTTCCACTGTATTCCTTCTTCACGGGTTATCAATTCATTACAACGGTAAATACCTGAATAATAACCAGCCCAACTGCTACCGGTCGAAGATGGGTTCTGTGACAAGTCGAAACGGTCTATCAGCCGCATGCCGTTACCGTCAGCAGCCCCTGATCCTCCAAAACATTCATAACCCATAATCTCCGACATGACCAGGAAATTAACCGGTGAATTACAGGTTGCCAATCTGAAACCGTCGTAACAGCCCAACAAAGCCCGATAAGCATCCTTTTCCGTCTTATAGAAATTACCGGTAGTAGATTCTGTCTTGGATTCTACATCCAAGAAACTTTGAGTGCAAGATGTCATTCCCAGGCCTAAGCATAAAAAACTTGCCGCTACTATATTGAAATTTATCTTTTTCATACCTCTTTTACTTTTACAAATTAGAATTTAAGATTAACACCTACCAGCACAGTACGTGGACGTGGATAATATCCGAGGTCCACACCTGATACCCATGCATTCGAATCGGCACCATAACCGACTTCCGGGTCCATACCGTTATATTTGGTAATAGTCAGCAAATTCTGAACCTGGAAATACAAGCGAGCCTGTTTGAATGCTTTGAAACGGAACAGTTTAGAGAAATCATATCCCAAGGTCAAAGTACTGAGACGCAAATAATTGCCATTGTGTATATACAAATCAGAGAATTCCCAGTTAATGTTAGAATCAGTTACACGAGGTATCCTGTTGCTGGTTCCTTCACCATGCCATCTTTCCAGAATTTCCACTGTATAATTAGGTTGAGGACGAGTGTGGTTACGATAAGACTGGACAATCTGATGTCCGAAAGCGCCATTGGCAACCAACGACAGATCAAATCCTTTGTATTCAAAACCGATATTGAAACCAAGGGTAAAATCAGGGATACCATTACCCAGATTCACCTTATCGTCATCATTAATAACTCCATTGTGATCGACATCTACATAACGTACATCACCGGGTTGAGGGTCAGCCTGAAGAATGCCATTACCCGCAGCACGCCATTCTTCGATTTCTCTTTCATTCTGGAATATTCCAGCAGTCTGATATCCCCAGAAATAACCGATAGGTTCTCCATTCTCGGCACGGTAAAACTCAGCAGCATTGTTATACAATTCGTTACTACTACCATGAATGATACCGTCTTCGGTCGGGATTTTGCCCACCTTATTCTTATTGAACGCTCCATTCAGACTGATGTTGTATGAAAAGTCTTTACCGATATTATCATTCCAGGTCAAGGCAAGTTCTACACCTGTATTCTTCACATCTCCTCCATTGATGTAAGGAGCACCGGTACCGGTTGTATTCAGAATAGGAGCCTGGAGCAACCAGTCTTTTGTACTTTTGATATAAAAATCGAAGTTTACGCCCAAACGGCTAGCAAAAAAGCGGGCATCAAATCCGATATTAGTCTGTTCTGAAGTTTCCCAGGTAAGTGCTTCATTCGACAAACGACTAGGATAAGCTCCCCAGTTAGTACCCAAAGCGCTGGCTTCTACCGCAGTACTGTTTCCTGAAATACCATAAAAATAATGCACATTTGTCATCTTGATAGGAGCCAGATACTGATAATTGTCAATATTCTGATTACCTACCTGTCCCCAGCTGACACGCAGTTTCAAGTAATCCAGCCAACTGCTCGTATTTTTCATAAACTTTTCATTCGTCAGAATCCAACCGGCAGATATGGAAGGGAAGAATCCGTAACGGTGTCCACGTGCAAAACGGGAAGAACCGTCCGCGCGCACCGTAGCATTCAACATATAAGTTTCTTTCCAGTTCCAACCCAAACGGGCAAAATAAGATACTGTACGTGTTTCGTCCAACGGATAACCGCTAACGCTCATACCTTCAGCTGTAGAAGAACCGGTAGCATTTGTAATGAAAGCATGGTCCCAATTGTCAAAACCTTCTCTCAAACCACCGTTGGAACCGCTTAAATAAGTACCGCCATACTGATAGGACTCCATACCAATCAAAGCGTTGAAAGCATGGTCCTCTATATTCCAGTCATAAGTAGCCGTATTTGTCCAGGTCAGTTCCAGTGTATGCCGCATATTCTGAGTCACACTGGTACGTGTATTACGACTTTGTGAACCGAACTGATACAGCGGTGAGAAACTACGATATTCGTTTGTATAGTAATTGGCACCAAATACTGTTCTGATTTTCAAATTCTTAATCGGTTGTAACTCTGCATATACGTTTCCAGCAAAGAAAGCATTCTTATTTTCATTGTTGGTTGCGGTCATCATAGAACCGTATGGGTTACCGTCTTCCGGGTTCCAGTCAGAATTAGATGTATCATTATAAGGTGAATCGTAAATATTGTTGTCACTGTAGATCGGAACAAAAGGAGCAGCACTGTAAGCACCACGCAAGGTATTGTTATACTGGCCTCCTACTCCGATACCTGTATTTCTTCTGTAAACGAAGCTCACCTGTTCACCGACCTTCAGCAAGTCCTTAAACAGATTATGCTCTGAATTTACACGGAAATTATAGCGGGAATAGTTGGACACATCTTCACCGCCGATGATACCTTCCTGAGACATATATCCCATCGAAATAGAATACTTGGAAGTAGATGATCCTCCTGACACACCTAACGTATAGCTCTGTAATTTAGCATTATCCTTAAACATCGCTCCCAGCCAGTCAGTATCATACAGATTTCCATTGGCATCATAGATTGATTTATAGCTACTCCAATCATATGGAGTTGAGTTACCGCTGTTGAGGCGTTGTTCATCCATAATCATCATGTATTGCTCTGTATTCAGCAGCTCGGCCTTCTTTACGACATTCTGGACACCATAATATGCATCGAAAGAAACTTCGGCCTTTCCCTCTTTACCGCTCTTGGTCGTTACCAATACAACACCGTTAGCAGCCTGAGCACCATAGATTGCGGCAGAAGCTGCATCTTTCAGGATATCAATACTTTCAATATCGGCAGGATTCAAGTTAGAGATATCGCCACGCACTCCATCAATCAAATATAGAGGTTCTGCATTACCGACGGTTCCAAGTCCACGAATACTGACTTTCAGTTCAGAGCCAGGTTGTCCTGAAATAGAAGCGATATTCACACCAGGGGTCTGTCCTTGCATGGCCTGTAAAGGATTCGTTGTATTCAACTTAGCGATATTCTCACCTTTCACCTGAACGGTAGCTCCTGTCACCAGTTTTTTCTTCTGTACTCCATAACCGACAACTACTACCTCATCAAGTACCTCATTATCTTCCTCCAATACGACATTAATTGTAGAGGAAGTACCGACTTTGACAGACTGAGTCTTGAAGCCAATGTATGAGAAGACCAGTGTTTCTCCCGCATTGACATCCAAAGAATACTTACCGTCCAAATCCGTAATGGTTCCCATAGAAGATCCTTGTACTTGTACACTAACACCAATCAACAGAGAACCATCAGTAGCAGAAGTAACTTCACCTGTTACCTTTTTTGCCTGAAGTGTTGCGGCCTGTAAACCGGTAAAATCACTCACCGGACAGACACCACAGAATTTCCTCATCACTTACCGGATGAATACAGCCATGCAGCTACTCAAGTCCGGCAATTATACAGTAAGCGAAGTATGTTACAAGGTAGGGGCTTCCTCACTGGCTAACTTCTCACGGAGCTTTAAACGGCAATTCGGTATTCCACCGAGTGAGGTTCAATGACAAAAGAGGTTGACTCTATCCCATTTGGTATCAGGCAATCTTCAAGCCAAGTGAAGAAATCGATCAAATGAACGGACAATCTCCATAGAACATGAATCTTAAATCATGGAAACTTGTTTCATTCCCTAACAATAATTATCTTTGCGCCCAAACTATCTGAACTATGGAACAACAACTTAAAACAAGCATTCAACAACCGACACATGCCAACGGAATCCGAAAAAACGAACGTCTGGAAGTAGTGGACGCCCTGCGTGGAATCGCCCTCTGTGCCATCGTCATCATCCACTGCCTAGAACATTACAATCTCTACTTCATACCGGAAAATGCTCCCCAATGGCTGACCACAATCGATAAAGGTATCTGGCAGACTACCTGGTTTCTGTTGGCAGGGAAAGCATTCTCGGCCTTCTCACTGCTTTTCGGATTCAGTTTCTTCATCCAATATGACAATGCGCAACGCAGGGGGATTCCTTTCCGTGGACGCTTCGCCTGGCGAATGCTACTGCTGGTGATGTTCTCGCAATTGCACTCCCTGTTCTACAACGGCGATATCCTGTTCCTGTATGCCGTCATGGGATTACTCCTCATTGCCGTATGCCGTTGTCAGACACGGACCGTTTTAGCTTTGGCTATCCTGCTGATTCTGCAACCGTTGGAATGGATACGTCTGCTACTTACAGCCAACGGAATTCCTTTCATCGAATACGGGAATCACTGGATGAAGTTCGCCAGCCTGGCCAAACCGGTCATGGAAAGCGGAAGTTTCCTGGAAGTAGTACAGTCGAACATCACTTACGGACAACTCTACGGTAACCTGTGGCAGATAGAGAACGGACGTATCTGTCAGATAGGCGGTCTTTTCCTGTTCGGTCTGGTAGCAGGCAGACTACAACTGTTTGTGAAAAGCCAACAGTCGATTATGTGGTGGAAAAGACTGATTGGAGGAGCCGTCCTGCTATTTATACCTTTCTATCTGCTCAAGATTTCCTATCCAGACTGGACCGGAGGCAATGCCGCCCTCAATATGCCGTTGGAAATCGCGACCTCGTCCATCTCCAATTTCCTACTGATGACCGTACTGGCCGGATGTTTCGTTCTTGCCTGGTTCAGCAAGGAAAAAGGCTATGGCTTCCAACGTCTGTTCATTCCTTACGGACGGATGAGTCTGACCAATTACATCACTCAGTCCATCATTGGAATTACCCTGTTCTATGGTTTCGGACTAGGCCTCTACCGATATACCGGGGCTACGGTCTGTCTGCTTATCGGAATAGTAATTGTCATCATTCAAATGTTGTTCAGCCGTTTCTGGCTCTCCAGCCATAAGCAGGGACCGTTGGAACGAATCTGGAAGAAACTCACCTGGATTTGATACCCTTCGGCCGATTTTGACACAGGGCAAATGCCAGAACCCACAGAGTTCCTATCTTTAAGGTATTCTAAGCAAGTCAATGAATACCTTAAAGATAACCGATATGAAAACGCCTCCCACCCCGCACGCTCCGGCGCCCAACAGGCTGTTCGCCCTCGATTTACTCCGTACCTTGGCCTGTTTCCTGGTCATCTGGCAACATGTCATCGAACCGTACTATGCCTATCCGGACCTGACGATTGTCCGCAACGCAGATACCCCTATTGTAGGATGGATAAACAGCCTGACTCCCATTGAAGTTCCTCTGTTTGTCATGATTTCCGGTTATTTTCTTCTACCGCTTCGGGAAAAGACCAGCACTTTTTTCCGACGGCGTTTCACCCGCGTTCTCTTCCCTTTCGTCTGCTGGTGCATCGTCTATGCCATTTATTACATGTTCCAGCGGGGCGATACGTGGCAGGAATGTCTGCTGAACATCTGTCACATTCCGGTCAATTTCGGTACCGAAATAGGACACCTTTGGTTCGTTTACATGCTTCTCGGCCTCTACCTGCTGGTTCCCGTCCTTTCCCCATGGCTCCAGCAATGTAGCCGGAAACAGCTCCAGGCCTACCTGGGATTATGGCTATTCACTACGTGCCTCCCCTACATCCACCTGTATTTTCCGCTCGTTCTGGGTGAATGTTTCTGGAATCCGACTCCGATGCTGCATTATTTCACAGGGTTTGTCGGCTACTTTCTGCTCGGACACTACATCCGCCGTTACGGACCGCTTTCCATACGTACCTCCCTGATTATGCTGATTACGGGATACCTGGTCACGGTCTGTATCTACCAATACCGCCTCCCTCGTGTAAGCTCCATGAGTGACTTGGAAGTATGCTGGCGTTTCTGCGGAATAAACATTGCAATTATGGCATATGCAGTCTTTTCACTGGTCAGCCGTATCCGATGGAAAGGAAACAACGCAATCGGACATTTCATCACCCGTTTCTCTTTATTAAGCTATGCGGTATACCTCAGCCATATGATTTTTATCAACTTATACAGAGAACTACTGGAAGATACCTTAAGACGTGTATATTATCAGGTACCCGTAATTACCTTATGTAGCTTTCTTACATCCTTTATCATAGTGTGGTTACTCTCTTATTTACCGAAAGCCAAGTATTGGTTAGGCTCTTAAAAAGAGTATACCAAGCCTTTAAAAAGCGATTTATTCACTTTTTCAGAAAAAAATCACGAAAAGTTTTGCAGATTCAAAAGAAAGCACTACCTTTGCACTCGCAATCAGGAAATGACTGCAACACAGGTTTGATTCGCTAGCTCAGCAGGTAGAGCACAACACTTTTAATGTTGGGGTCTTGGGTTCGAGCCCCAAGCGGATCACCAAAAAGTTTAATAGAAAACCGCTGATAAGATTCAATTATCGGCGGTTTTTCTTTTTATCCATACCGCAAAATTGAGCCAAACCGGATCGGCTCAGCTCAATTCTACAAATAACAGATAAAAACGGTTATTCTATCTGGAATTCCATATAATATTTACTCAATCACTTCACGTACGAAGTAAACTCCATCATATTCTGCGGCAAAACCATCATTCCATTTTCCATTATACTCCAGTTTTAACGTCATCCGAAGCGACTTTCCGTTCTTTTGACCACCCGTTTTCCGGTCATAGACAGTTGTTAAAGTTCCTGTCTTATCAACCAGCCAGAACTCCCGACCGTCATTATCCGGACGGAAAGACCGGACCTCATGACCGATACGGACTTCACCCGACTGGACATACAACACCTGTGTTGAATCCGATTTTACATCAGCTCCTGTCAGACAGATGCTGTTTTCATCGAATAAGGGAGCATCCTGACCTATTTCCACAAATACAGCCCGGTCGGGACAGGAAAGCTGCACTTCGAAATATCGCATGCCACTATTGCCTACCCCCCAACCACTACAGGTAGCAGGTACAGGCTCTTCTTTCATCTGCTTCTCCACCTCAGTTGCATAAGAGCCTGCAGGTACCAGCAAATACCGCTTGAAACCTTCACGACCAGATTCCACCTCCTTAAACTGACAGGTCTGACTGTCGTTCCAACCATCCTGCATCCGCAGCAAAGGAATCACATCCTCTATGGAACGATTCTTCAGCGGAAATACCTGCATCACTTTATGGGGAACCGCATCTCCGTTACGGACCACAACAGCCCCTGGAAGAGAGGCATCCGCCATCACTCTGATTTCCGGATTCCGCTGTGACCAGAAACTCAACCCGGCTCCTGTCACCCGTTCCCACTCAAATCCTTCGTACGCCTCACGGGAAGGGACATCAGTCACTGCCTTCTGAACAGTTTCCACTGTTGTTTCTGTCTTCCCGTTTCCTCCGCAGGCACAAAGGCCCGCCACTACAAATAAAGCCAGATACTTCATCATCCATTCATTTTAATGAAAATCCAACATAGTCTTTTCATGATTACAACATGTCTATTTTTCTTTCAGCGAAATATGACTTCCATCCGCCAACGTAGTCAGAACAGCCTCCTGTCCTTTCCCACGAAGATCGAACACCGGATTCTTATAACCATATCCGGAGGCTGTACGATACTGATACAACAGGCTATAGATTCCTTTCCGGCTCATCTGCGCCACACCGGCCTTTCCAAAGAAAGCCACCTCAATGTCCTCTCCGTCATCGGTCACAAAGACAGCCTTTACCAAGTCTTCTATCCCGCTGGTAGCATACAGTAACTGCCCCCGTCTGGAAACCAGCCATTCCGATTCGGATTTTTCCACCAGATAAGTATCATCATCTTCTACATTCCATACCGGCGTACCATCCGGACGCATTCTGCGGTCAAGTACGACATCCGTTTCCGGATCGAAAAACTCCAGTTGGGTAGAATCAGCATTAAACACCAGATAACCTGCAGAGGAAGACTGCGGGTTGACTACGGAATGCACACGACTACCTTCTTCAAATACACGGATTTTCTTCTGAAGCATTTCCGACCAAGTATACCCCATGGCAACATCGCTGCCTCCAATCAATCCTTTATCATCCTGTCGACGTACATACTGAATGCGATACATATCACCCTTTCCCAATGTCAGTGTATCTCCACTGAAGGAAACAATATCCAAAGTATCTGCAAATTCAATGGTCTGTCCGTTGCCGATACTTTTCCCTTCCAGCACTAGCCGTGAATCTCCTGTCAGCCCCCAGTGCTGATATTGCAGCGTAGCCATCCCGATAGAAGACGCCTCACCTTTTTCATACAGACTGACTCCCTGTACAATATGCTGATTGACAGGCATCACTTCTATCCAATTTCCGGTCAAATCCTTTTCTGTCACTTTTTCTGTTGTGCTGCATGACATCCATAAACCAGCAGATGCCAAGGCCATACATACAATAGATTTCTTCATAGTCTTTGGTTTCCAATTGTTATGTTATTTCCTATATAAAGATTCAAAAACAAGATTTATACCTGCAGAGTACGGACAGCTTCGGCCAGCTGTTCCAAAGCCTGCCGGATAACCGAACGTGGCGAAGCGACATTCATCCGCATAAACCCTTCTCCACCTGGTCCAAACATTTCTCCATCGTTCAAAGCCAAGTGAGCCCGATCTACAAAAAGATTTACCAACTGTTCATGATTCAACCCTAATTTCCGACAGTCTAACCATACCAGGAAAGAAGCCTGCGGACACAAAGGTTTGATTTGTGGAACATGAACCATACAGAACTCCATCACCAACCGGATATTGCCCTCGATGTAATGCAACATTTCCTGTCGCCACGCTTCCCCCTGCGAAAAAGCAGCCAACGTAGCTATCGGCGCAAAAAGAGTCGGCTCATTCAGTTCGTTCGCTTCCAACCAACGATAGAAAGGACGACGGATTTCTTCATTCGGAACAATGGCATATGAACTTACAACACCGGCAATATTGAATGTTTTGGAAGGAGCTCCGAAAGTTATGCTACACGCAGCCGCCTCAGCAGATACCGAAGCAAACGGAATATGCTTATTTCCCCACAAGGCCATATCGCAATGGATTTCATCGGAAACCACCAATATATGATGTTTGTAGCAGAAATCTGCCAGACGTACCAAGGTTTCACGGTTCCACACAATGCCTCCGGGGTTATGCGGGTTAGACAGCAACAGCACACGGCATTTTTCATCGGTCACAGCTTCCAGGTTATCAAAATCCATCGAATAAGTTCCATCGGCTTCTTCGCGCAACGGATTATATACTACCTGCCGGCCGTTTCCTTGCGGAGTCAGCCGGAACGGATGATACACAGGAGGTTGGATAATCACTTTTTCATCTTCTTTTACGAAGAAATTGACCACCATACCAATACCTTTTACAATACCCGGAATATAAGTCAGCCATTCCTGTTCTACTTTCCAGTTGTGATGTGATTCAATCCAGTCCGCAACAACAGGCCAATAATCATCAGGCATCTCCGTATATCCGAACAAAGAATGTTCCAATCGCTGACGTAAAGCTTCCGTAATAAAAGAAGGCGTCTCAAAATCCATATCGGCTACCCACAACGGTAGCAGGTCAGTCCGCCCGTAAAGCCGTTTCAGGGCTTCCAGCTTTACAGCATGGGTTCCGGTGCGGTCTATCACTTTATCAAAATCATAGTTTCCCATACAACTCTTTTCAAATAGTTTTTGAATTATACAAAAATAGAGATTATACTTTACACGACCATCACTTGTGTAACAGTAAAGGAGTAAAGAGGTCTAAAATTATACAAACATTCATTAAGGAAATATACTATCATTCACCATGGCAAAACATCGGTGAAAAACAAACGTTCGTATCAAATCAAACACGAGCATGTTTTCATCAGTTCGTCCGTTCGTTTCATCAAAAACATGAGTTCGTTTTTCGACAAAAATTTTATCCAATACACAGACGCAGGTAAGCACGATCGTCGTAAGAACAGTTCCCCGGACGCACCCCCTTGGTTTCTGGATGCAGATACATACACATCGGATCTTTTTCCAATATCCGATGAAGATAAGCTTCGGTTTCATCCAATGTGAAGAACAGTTTCGGATAACCGTCGGAAGCCAGCACGATTTCGCTTTCCTCCGCTACGGAAAAGCATTTTACCAGTTCTATCGGTACCGGAAAACCATCGAATACCGCATACGCATAGCGACTATCCTCACGTGTCCGGTTCTGCAACCAAGCCTGCCGTTTCAGAAAAGGTAGAATAAACGTCCTTCCCGGGTCACAGGCAACCAATTCCTCAAACGACAAGCCGGCTGCCAACTCCGCTTCGTTGTATACAACCCGAGCTTCGGCCATAATATGGTCTACAGCCTTTTCATTCGCTGAATAAAAAGAATGAGTCAAACAACGGCAATCGCCTATTTGCCAGATTTCTCTCCGAAAGGCACTGTAGATAACAGCACTAGCCGTACAACGGAACTCCGGATGCTCTTCGACCAGCTCCGTCAGCTGATGGATTGTATAAAAATTCCGGATACGAGCGGTAATTGCCGATACTGCCTCCAGACACGTAGCCTCAACAGACAACCCCTGCAAGGCTTCCATCACACACTGCACCGCCCACTGTCCGGTAGTTTTCCCGTTTTTCCGGAAATCAGATTTGGAAGTAGCTCCGTCAATAACCGCCGCAAAAGCCGGATTGATAAAAATAGCATCTTCGTTATCTGTCTCCGCATGTTTTCCCTTCAGAAACGATTCTACAACGTCAAAAATCTCTTTTCCTGCAAAATTCTTTTGTCTCTCATTCATATAACCTGTAAAAATAATCTGTAGACACGAAGGTAATCAATTCCAGAATATTGACAGCCTAAATACCCCCGGAATGAGTTGTTTCAACGGATAATCCGCATTTTTAGTCAACAAATCGTTTACCGGACTCAACAAAAAGCACAAAATGCTGTTTTTATGGAAGAATTCACTGATTTACTGACAACAATTGGTAATTCGGTGAATAATCTGTAATTTTGTCGCCCTATATAAATTCATGATATGAAAGTCAGTCAGAAAACCTCTTGCATCGCTATATTATTATTGACATTCCTTTCACTTCTGAACGTTGCGGAAACGTATGCAGAAGTTCCGGTCAAGACAGATTCCACCGATACATGGGAACCTTCGGATTCCGTATTCGTCCATTACCTGGAGGAACAGGGAATTCCTGTCACTTCTCACAACCAGCTGAAACTTCTGACCAGCGGCCGGGAGAAATTTGAATGCCTGTTCGAAGATATACGCAAGGCCAAACACCATGTACATCTGGAATACTTCAATTTCCGCAGTGACTCGATTGCCAAGGAAATGTTTACACTGTTAGCCGAAAAAGCGAAAGAAGGAGTTAAGGTGCGCGCTATGTTCGACGCTTTTGGAAACCTTTCCAACAACCGTCCGTTACGCAAACAACACCTGCAGATGCTGAACGACCGAGGTGTTGAAATCGTCAAATTCGACCCTATCCGCTTCCCGTACGTCAATCATGTATTCAGCCGTGACCATCAGAAAATCATTGTCATAGACGGACAGATAGGGTTTACCGGCGGAATGAACATCGCCGACTACTACATCAACGGACTGCCGGGTATCGGTCCGTGGCGGGATATGCACATCCGCATCGAAGGACCGGCAGCCGAAGAACTGCAGAAGGCTTTTCTGCGGACATGGGACAAAGAAACCAGACAGGACATCCAGGATTCCTGCCTCTTCGCAGTGAATCATGATTCCCTGGCCCGTCTTCCTTATCATCGGGGGAACCAGGTAGCCATCGTACAACGTATTCCGCACGAAGCGCCGAAAGCCTTGCGTGAAGCCTACATTGCCGCCATCGATGCAGCCGAACATAAGATTCAGTTAATCAGTCCCTATTTTACCCCGACAGCCAGCATCAAGAAAGCCATCAAACGGGCCATCAAACGGGGAGTTCGGGTAGAAATCATGATTCCGGCAAAATCGGATATTCCGTTTACTCCCGATGCAGGCTTCTACATCGCCAACCAGTTACGCAAAAAGGGAGCCCATATCTATGTGTACAACGGAGGATTCCATCATTCAAAAATCATGATGGTAGACGACCGTTTCTGTACCGTGGGCAGCATGAACATGAACAGTCGGAGCATCCGCTACGATTATGAAATCAACGCGTTCATCATGGACCTGCCGATAACCGATGAACTGACCCAGCTTTTCAACAACGACAAGCTGAACAGTACCGTCCTGACCAAAGAAGAATACCACAAACGTGGAGCCTGGAAACGCTTCGCAGGTTGGTTTGCCCATCTGTTCACAGCATTCATTTAAAATCCCGACGACAGATTACGATAAGAAAATTTATAGGGAAACACTCTCGGAAAGTTTGATATTTTTCTTATTTTTGCCAAATATGTAAATTTGGATAAATACGTAGACAAAAAACAATGAGAGTAATTGATTTAATCAAATCGACCCCAAAAACAGCCTTTTCATTCGAAATTCTCCCTCCGCTGAAAGGTACCGGCATCGAAAAAGTATATGCCGACATCGACATGCTGAGAGAATTCGACCCGAAATACATCAATATCACCACCCACCGCAGCGAATATGTGTATCAGGAACTGGGAAACGGACTTTTCCAGCGTAAACGTATCCGCCGCCGGCCGGGAACTGTCGCCGTAGCCGCAGCTATCCAGAACAAATACAATATCACCGTGGTTCCGCACATGCTCTGCAGCGGATTCACGCAAGAGGATACTGAATACATGCTGCTTGACCTGCAGTTTCTGGGCATCACCGACCTGTTGGTATTGCGTGGCGACAAAGCCAAACATGAATCCTCCTTCATCCCCGAACCGGGCGGTCATACACACGCCATCGACCTGGAAAAACAAATCCATGAATTCAATCAAGGTGTATTTCTGGACGGTTCTCCCATCAAGGCACCGGTACACACTTTCAGCTATGGAGTGGCCTGTTATCCGGAAAAGCACGAAGAGGCCCCGAACATGGAGCAGGACCTTTTCTGGTTGAAACAGAAAGTAGAAGCTGGCGCAGAATATGCTGTAACCCAGATGTTCTTCGACAACCGCCATTACTTCAACTTTGTAGACCGTGCCCGCGAAGCAGGTATCACAATCCCGATTATACCGGGAATCAAGCCGTTCGGAAAGCTTTCCCAACTGAGTGTCATTCCGAAGACATTCAAGATTGACCTGCCTCAGGAACTGGCTTCCGAAGCCTTGAAATGCAAGAACGACGAGGAAGCACGTGCCCTCGGAACGGAATGGTGCATCCAGCAATGTAAGGAACTGATGAGTCACAATGTACCCAGTATCCATTTCTATACAGTAGGTGCTGCCCGTGCTGTACACGATGTAGCCCAGGCCATCTATTAACCCATATTCGCTGCAGTCATGTTCTTCAAAGATGTCATCGGACAAAGCGCTGTAAAGCAGCATCTGCTGCAAAGTGTCCAGCAAGGAAAGCTTCCTCATGCCCTGTTGATTACCGGGCCGGCAGGAAGCGGCAAACTGCCTTTGGCGCTGGCACTGGCCAGCTATGTATGCTGCGACCACCCTTCGGATACGGACGCATGCGGTACATGCCCCTCTTGTGTGAAGGTCAAGAAACTGATACACCCGGACATCCATTTCGCTTTTCCGATAGTCAAGAAGAAAGCCGGCAAAGAATGGGTCTGCGACGATTTCATCAACGAATGGCGTGAAACCATACTGAAAGACCCTTACATGGGTTTGCACCGCTGGATGGAAGCCATTGGCGTAGAGAACCAGCAACCGCAGATTTACGTCAAGGAAAGCGATGAAATCCAACGGAAACTCTCGCTGAAAGCCAGCCAGGGTGGCTACAAGGTGATGATTATCTGGTTGCCTGAAAAGATGAACATAGAATGCGCAAACAAACTGCTGAAGCTGCTGGAAGAGCCTCCAGCCTTTACCCTTTTCCTGTTGGTAAGTGAGGAACCGGCTGCATTGCTCCCTACCTTGGTAAGCCGTACACAGCGCATTCACCTTTCTCCCATCGAGGAAGAACTGCTGGCCGACTGGCTAGGTAAAAAATACATGCTTTCCGCCGAAGATGCCGATGAAATCGCTCACCGTTCGGAAGGAAGCCTGCTGAAAGCTGTCGAAAACATCCACCTCAGTGAAGAGCAACGCATCTGTTTCGAAAGTTTCGTCAACCTGATGCGGCAAGCCTACCGACGAGACATCCGTTCACTGAAACAATGGAGTGAACAGATTGCCTCACTGGGACGGGAACGCCAGAAGAATTTCCTGGTCTATAGCCAACACATGCTCCGGGAAAATTTCATCTACAATTTCCATCGTCCGGAAATGAACTACATGAGCAGTACGGAGCGGCAGTTCGCCGTCCGCTTCTCGCCGTTCATCAACGAAAAGAACGTCATGGAAATCATGGATCTGCTCAGCGAAGCCCAACAGCACATCGAGCAGAACGTTAATGCAAAAATGGTATTCTTCGATGTAGCCCTACGCATGATTGTGCTACTGCTGAAGAAATAATATATAGCTAACAAACGAAACAATGAATAACGAATTTATCCTCAAGAACGGAAGCGGAGGCCTTTGCTGCAAAGGCTGCGGACGTCAGAATAACAAGCTGAACACCTACGACTGGCTGGCCGACATCCCCGGAAACGGCGATGAGCAGGAAATCGTGGAAGTACAGTTCAAAAATACACGCAAGGGATATTTCAAAAACAGCAACCGGCTGAAACTGGAAAAAGGTGATGTGGTCGCTGTAGAAGCCAGTCCCGGACATGATATCGGAACAGTAACCTTGACCGGCAGACTCGTTCCGCTCCAGATGCGGAAATCCGGAATGAAACCGGATACGGAAATCAAACGTATCTACCGCAAGGTAAAACCCATTGACATGGAAAAGTATGAAGAAGCCAAGTCTCGTGAACATGCCACCATGATCAAGTCACGGAAAATCGCCGAAGATTTAGGACTTCAGATGAAAATCGGTGACGTAGAATACCAGGGCGACGGAAACAAAGCCATCTTCTACTACATCGCCGACGAACGAGTAGACTTCCGCCAACTCATCAAAGTATTGGCTGAAGCTTTCCGCGTACGCATCGAAATGAAACAGATCGGAGCCAGACAAGAAGCTGGACGTATCGGTGGTATCGGTCCATGCGGACGCGAACTCTGCTGTGCTACATGGATGACCAGTTTCGTTTCTGTCTCTACCAGCGCAGCCCGTTTCCAGGACATCTCACTGAATCCACAGAAATTAGCCGGACAGTGTGCTAAACTGAAATGCTGTCTGAACTACGAAGTGGATGCCTATGTGGAATGCCAAAAGCGGTTACCAAGCAAAGAAATCGTACTGGAAACCCAAGATGCTACATACTACTACTTCAAGGCAGACATTCTGGGAGGTACCATTACGTACAGTACCGACAAGAGTTTCCTGGCCAATGAGATCACTATCCCTGCCCGTCGGGCCTTCGAAGTTCTGAACATGAACAAACGGGGAGAAAAGCCACTGAAACTGAACGAAGATACAACAGCCCGCGAACCGGATAAACCGAAAGACCTGCTGGAACAGGAAAGTGTTACCCGCTTCGACAAGAGCAAGAACGCCAAGAACAAAAAGAAAAAGAACAAAAGCGAAACACGCAACGAAAATAACGGACCGAAAAACAACGGACGACAGAATCCGAACAAACCGTCAGGGAACGGAGAACAACCGGCCGAAAACAAACGTCCGGTAACTCTACAAGAACCGATGGCGGCAGCTGCCAAAAACAACGATACAACCGTTACGGCCGAAAATACGGTACCGAAAGAAAACCGGAACCGTGGTGACAGACAGCCACGTGAAAACCGTCCGCCAAGAGACAAGAACCGTCAGCCTAAGCCGAACAAGAACAAGGAACAGGGTACTTCGGAAACACCGGAAATGAAAGCTCCGGAAAACAAGCCTAATGAAAACAGACGGCAGGAAGAACGGAACAACCAACCCAAACGACGTGAAAGAACAGAGGCACCGGAAGGCCCAACCGCCCGCGAAAACGGACAACCGGGTGAACAGAACAACAACCGGAATCGGAATAACCGCCGACCGAACGGAAACAACCGCCGACCCAATGACGGGAACGCCCCTGAAGGTGGAAATACCGAACCTCGGAAACAGGAGGGTGAAATCCATGCCTAATCTACCGTCATTCTTTAAACAATATAGTACATACATGCTGTCAGTTCTTCTGCTTGGAGGATTGGCAGCATGCCATACGGATACAGTCTATCACGTCTATCATCCGGTTTCTGAGAACGGATGGAGCAAGCAAGACACACTGACCTATACCCTTTCAGACAGCTTGAAAACAGGATGTTACCAATTGGAAGTAGATATACGCCATACGGAAGTCTATCCTTACCGGGATATCTGGTTGGAACTGGCATTCGAACGTAGAAAGCCTCAACAGCAACTTGCCGTAACCTCCGAACTGGAAGATTCACTGGATATGAATGAACCGGATATACCCACCGATTCCATGATGTGGGTAAGAGATACCCTTCATTTCTATTTGGCCGATGAACAAGGAAGATGGCTGAAAGGAGGTACCATAGGTAGTCTTTACCAGTTCAGTGCACCGGCCAGACCTTTCTGTCTGAATGAGAAAGACGGAAAAACTTTCCGAATCATCCATATCATGAAAGACAATCCGCTGCAGGGCATACACGATATTGGAATCCGACTGTTCCAACCATCCTCCCAAACAGAATAATTCCATCAACGGTCACGACCGGCATCGATTCTCAGGAAAACAAACAACAAGATTGTAAATCCCCACAGAGACGAACCGCCGTAACTGAAGAACGGTAAGGGTATACCGATAACCGGAGTTACCCCCAACACCATACCGATATTGATGAACAGGTGGAAAAAGAAAATACTCAATACACAATACCCATAGACTCGGCCGAAACGGGAAGTCTGCCGCTCCGACAATACCATCAAACGTAAAATAAAAGCAGTAAATAACAGCAAAACAAGCGCAGAGCCGAAAAATCCCTGCTCTTCACCCACTGTACAGAAGATGAAGTCTGTATCCTGCTCCGGTACATATTTCAACTTTGTTTGAGTACCGTTCAGGAAACCTTTACCCCAAAATCCACCGGAGCCAATGGCAATCTTACTTTGATTCACATTATAACCGGCACCCGCAGGGTCGTCTGTTATCCCCAACAAAACCTCAATACGGATTTTCTGATGAGCCTCCAGGACGTTATTGAATACATAGTCTATCGAATAAAAGAATACAGCAGAACCAACCGTAAAGACCAAGATATACATATAATTGGCCAAACGTTCCCTGTAATACAGATAAAGCAGGTAAAGTACAATGGCTGCCGCCAGTACCATTTCCACAATTACGACATTAAAAGGAATGACATAGCATGAAAACAAGACCGCCAGCAGAATAACTCCGCCACTGACTCCCAGGATGTAACAGGCAAAACGACGATGCAACTTAGCATAAGAATAGAACAGTAAACCAGACAGCAATACAATCAATCCCCATACAGAAAAAGCTCCCCAATGGGTCGTCTCATCCGGCATCAAATCTGCACTGAAACGCACGCCTACGATGAAATACACAACCGCACAAATCCCCGCGAACAAAATGGAACCGGTCATTCCTTCCCGGTAAAGTACCAAAAAGAATGACAGATAAACCAATGCGGAACCGGTCTCCTTCTGAAGAACAATCAACACCATCGGCAAGAGAATAATCCCCAGGGCTGCCAACATGTGCTTCTTCCGTTTCATCGAGAACGTATACTCCCCCATAAACTTGGCCAAAGCCAAAGCCGTAGCGAACTTGGCAAATTCAGCCGGCTGCAAGCTGACTGGACCGAGAACAATCCAGGATCGGGAACCCTTGATTTCGTGCGGATTAAAAATGGTACCAAACAGTAACAATAACAAGATACCGTAAATCAGGTAAGCATACGTATCGTAGAATTTATCTTCCAGCATCAGCAAGACAAATCCCAAGCACAAGGAACAGCCCATCCACATCAGCTGCTTTCCGGCACGGGTCCCGAAGTCCAGAAAATTAGGTTCCCCATAATCATAGCTGGCTCCACACACACTGAACCATCCACAGACCAGCAATATCAGATACAGACCAATGGTCCACCAGTCGACTGCCTTCCAAATACTATCTTTCCTGTAACCCATAATCAATTCTACGGTTTTGAATTTCCGTCGCCATCTCTTCATCTTCAGGCGACAATTTTCCTTTCAGGTATTGCTCAATCATCAACCGGCCGATAGGTACTCCATACGTAGCTCCCCATCCACCGTTCTCTACGTATACGGCTATGGCAATTTTCGGGTCATTCATCGGAGCGAATCCCATGAAGGCCGAATGGTCTTTTCCACGGTTCTGCGCCGTACCAGTTTTACCGCATACCTCAATGTCCGGCAGATTGGCCATACGGCAAGTTCCTCCCAATACGGCCGAACGCATTCCTTGTACCACTTCTTCGTAATGGACCTTGTCTACCATCGTATAATGCCGCTGCGAATAAACAGTATCTAGAGGTTCACCGGATACTTCCTTTACCACGTGCGGTGTTACGTAATATCCCCGGTTAGCGATGGTGGCTCCCAGATTGGCAATCTGCAAAGGAGTAGCAGTTACTTCTCCCTGACCGATAGCGATACTGATGATGGTCAGTCCGTTCCATGAACCCCGATAAGCCTTATCATAATATTTGGAGTTCGGAATCATTCCGCGTTTCTCACCTGGAAGATCGATACCCAACGGATAACCGAAACCCATGGAAACCATATAGTCCCTCCAGGTATCCATCGCCTTCTGTACTGTACCGTATTTCTGACGAGATCCGATCATATAATACAATCCCCAACAGAAATAACCGTTACACGAGGTAGCTATAGCAGGAATCAACGGTAACGGAGAACCGTGTGCGTGACATCCGACACGCAAACCACGGAAAACGAATCCATGAGAACAAGGGAAAGGGGTACTCGTAGTAATGACTCCTTCCTGCAGGAAAGTAAGCGCTTGAGTAGTCTTAAAAGTAGAGCCCGGGGGATAGGCACCCATGATAGCACGGTTCAGCAAGGGTTTCCACGGGTCACGAGCCAATGCCAGATGATTCTTACCACGGTCACGCCCTATCATCAGATGCGGGTCATAAGTAGGCGAAGAAACCAGACAAAGCACCTCTCCCGTAGAAGGCTCTATGGCCACGATGCTGCCGATTTTTCCTTCCAGCAGACGTTCGCCCAACTGTTGCAGGTTGATATCCAGACTCAATTTCAAGTCTTTGCCAGGAACAGAAGCCTTATCAAACTTACCGTTCATGTATTTCCCCTGAATACGTCCACGGGCATCACGCAGCAGAATCTCTACTCCCTTCTCACCACGGAGCTGCTTCTCGTACGAACGCTCCACTCCCAACTTCCCGATAAAGTCGCCGGCTATGTAGTAATCATCATTCTCGATATCGGATTTCGACACTTCGGCCACATCGCCCAAGATATGAGCACCCGACGAATGGTTATACTGCCGGACCGTACGCCGTTGGATATAAAAGCCAGGGAACTTGAACAGTTTTTCCTGAAAGACCCCACAATCCTCACTGGACAGTTGTGACAGGAAAATCTGATTGGTATACGGAGAATATCCAGGATTCAGCCGACGGTCCTTGATTTCGGCCAAACGTCTGCGCAAATAGTCAGGAGTAATCTTCAATGTCCGGCACAAGTCCATCGTATCGAGCTGCGTCACTTCTTTCATGACAATGGTAATGTCATAAGCAGGCTGGTTATAAACCAGCAGCTCTCCGTTCCGGTCATAGATGATTCCACGACTCGGATACTGGATTTTCTTCAGGAAAGCGTTACTGTCAGCATTCTTCTTGTAGTCTTCACTCATGATTTGTAAAGAAAGCAGACGCAACAAATAGACCAGTACGATACACACCACCGCACCGGCAATCACATATTTCCGTTTCTCAAGGTCGTAATTATGCTCCACTATTTCTTCCTCCTCATAGCATCCAGACACAGAATGCACACCAAGGTAACCAGCGCATCTGTACTCATTTTTATCAACAAAGTCTTCACGTTGAAAAACGAAAAGGCATCCAGCAGATTCAGGACGATGGAAAACAGCAACGTACAAACCAAGGCATACCTGAAAAAGGACGAAAAGCCCATGACGGCAATTCCCGGTTCAAAATTCTCGGTCGGGTCACGTTGGGTCTGTGCAAACAGCAATGGCGGTCGTACAAATGCCAGGAAAGTGGCAGCAGCCGCATTCAGACCCGGTGTATTACTGAAAATATCGATACTTAGTCCCAAGGCAAAAGCCCATCCCATCAGCACTTTACGGTTCACCTGTGAATTAAGCTTCAAGATGAAATAGATATAAAGCAAGGGAGTAGCATATTGATATATATGTACATGATTCAGCACCAGCACCTGCACCAGGAGCAGAATGACAAACCATTTGATCCGTTGTAAGAAAATCATAATCTCATCAGTTGTTTAATAGAACTTTCACACTATCCTCCAGCACCGCTTGTTCTCCGTAATTAAGAGGTGCGATGACCTGCACATCATTCAAACGGGCAAAATCTGTAAACAGACGAATCTTCAACAGATAAGAAAGTCCGTCATGACTGTCGCTCATATCATCGACCGTACCGACCGGTATCCCGACCGGAAAGACAGAACTGTGTCCACTGGTCACCACAGTATCACCCAAAGCAAACTCCGAATGTCGTGGCAAGTCCTCAAGATAAGCATACTGCGAGGAGTTACCGTCCCACTTCAAGATACCGAAATAAGAAGTCCGCTTGATTTTGCAGCTGATATTACTCTTGGCATTAAGCACAGGTAATACAATGGAATGATGAGAAGCTGTCAGATACACGATACCCACGATTCCGTTCCCGCAGACAACCCCCATTTCAGGCTGTATACTGTCAGCACTCCCTTTATCGAGGGTAATGAAATTATTGGCCTGTGTCACGCTGTTGTTCACCACATGTGCATCTACAATCCGGTAATTCTGAAGTGCCTCCTTCCGCAAGCGGGTAATGGCCATAGTATCTTTTCCATACTCCGCCAACTGACGCGACAGATTCTCCACTTCCAGTTCCAACTGTACATTACGGGCAGTCAGCCTTTCGTTCACACCACGCAAACCGAAATACTGGGTTACCTGGTGAGAAGTCTCATAAATCACTCCGGACACATAATTGGCCGAAGAAAAGAAGACGCTTCCCTGATAATTGTTGAAACGGAACAACAATACGAAACTAACGATTTCCAACAAAACGAACAGAAACCAATAATCGTATTTTATTATAAAATTAATGAGATTACGCACGTCAATACACTGGTTTTCGGGAATGAGCGTTAAACAGCTCCTGTCTGTGCTCCCCGGATTTCTATTACCTCCATAAACAAACAGTGAGGATGAAACTGTGTGATACCCATACAGTCTCAACCTCATGTGTTATTTCATACAAGTAGAAGGTCTCTACTAACTTCAACGCATCAAGAATGAAAAACGGTCTACATTCTTCAAGGCGATACCTGTTCCCTTCGCTACGCTCAACAGTGGTTCGTCAGCAACATGGAACGGAATGTTCATCTTGTCAGTCAGACGTTTGTCCAGGCCACGGAGCAAAGCACCACCACCCGTCAGATAGATACCGTTGGTCACGATATCGGCATACAGTTCAGGCGGCGTATTTTCCAATGCGCTCAAGATAGCTGTTTCAATCTTGGCGATACTCTTCTCCAGACAGTGGGCAATTTCCTGATAGCAGACAGGGACTTCCATCGGCAGAGCCGTAATACGGTTAGGACCACGCACCACGTAATCTTCCGGAGCCTGGTCACCCAGATCAGTCAAAGCGGCACCTACATGTATTTTAATACGTTCAGCCATACGTTCACTCACCTTCACATTGTGCTGGCGGCTCATGTATTCCTGAATATCAGCTGTCAGATCGTCACCGGCGATACGGATAGAATTGTTCGAAACGATACCTCCCAAAGAGATAACGGCGATTTCGGTAGAACCTCCACCTATATCTACAATCATATTTCCTTCCGGAGCCTCTACATCCAGACCGATACCGATAGCGGCAGCCATCGGTTCGAAAATCAAATAGACATCACGTCCGTTGGCATGTTCCGCACTGTCACGTACAGCACGCAATTCCACTTCAGTTGAACCGGAAGGTACACCGATAACCATTCGCAATGACGGAGTGAACAAACGACGTCCGGTGTTCACCTTCTTAATCAGTCCACGCATCATCTGTTCGCAGGCATTGAAGTCCGCAATCACCCCATCACGTAACGGACGTACCGTACGGATATTCGGGTTTTCCTTTTCATACATCAGTTTGGCACGTTCGCCTACGGCAATCATCTTGTCGGTCCGACGGTCGAGAGCAACGACAGAAGGCTCATCCACCACAATCTTGCCGTTACTTATAATAATGGTATTGGCTGTGCCAAGGTCCATCGCTATTTCTTGCGTAAAAGAGAATAATCCCATTTCCTATTCCTTTTTTGTCTAATTTAGTAGCGCCGACAGCCGTCTTCCGGCTATCGGCAAAATGAATCAATGTTTAAAGTGACGGATTCCCGTAACAACCATAGCCACCCCATGTTCGTTGCAATACTGGAAGGTAAGCTCATCCTTTACAGAACCACCCGGCTGGATAACGGCCTTCACACCTTCCTTGTCGGCAATTTCCACACAATCAGGGAACGGGAAGAAAGCGTCACTGGCCATAACGGCTCCATGCAGGTCGAAGCCAAACGATTTAGCTTTCTCGATGGCTTGTTTCAACGCGTCTACGCGGGAAGTCTGTCCCACACCGCTAGCCAGCAACTGCTTGCCTTTAGCCAGCACGATAGCGTTGCTCTTGCTGTTCTTCACAATCTTGTTGGCAAACAGCAAATCTTCTATTTCAGCATCTGTAGCAGCTTTCTCTGAAACCTGCTTCAGGTCATTACGAGTTTCGATACGAGTATCCTTATCCTGTACCAATACCCCATTCAGCAACGAGCGGAACTGTACAGTGCTACCCTTACCTTCCTTACGGATAAGGATGATGCGGTTCTTCTTCTGTGACAGGACTTCCAACGCATCGGCATCGTATGCCGGAGCGATGATGACTTCGAAGAAAATCTTGTTGATTTCTTCGGCTGTAGCCCGGTCGACAGTCGCATTGGTAACCAGCACACCGCCGAACGCAGAAACCGGGTCGCCGGCCAATGCGTCTTTCCAGGCTTCGAGTACAGTGGCACGTGAAGCCAATCCACAGGCATTGTTGTGCTTCAGGATAGCGAAGGTAGTTTCATCAAATTCCTCAATCAAATCGACAGCTGCATTAATGTCCAGCAGGTTGTTGTAAGAAATCTCCTTTCCATGTACCTGTTCGAACATTTCTTCCAGCTTACCGTAGAAAGTACCTTTCTGATGAGGATTTTCACCATAGCGCAACGGGTGTCCGTCTTCTACTGCACAGCGGAAAGCAGTACCTTCTCCTCCGTCGAAATAGCCCCAGATGGCTGAATCGTAGTGAGAAGAAACAGCGAAAGCTTCGCGTGCGAACCAGCGTCTTTCGTCACGGGTAGTTACGGCACCCTTTTCATTCAGGATGTCCAAGAACGGTTTGTACTGGTGTTTGCTGGCCACAATCACCACATCGTTAAAGTTCTTGGCAGCGGCACGAATCAGTGAGATACCACCGATATCGATTTTTTCTATAATAGCTTGTTCTTCGGCACCCGAAGCAACAGTATCTTCAAACGGATAAAGGTCAACGATAACCAGGTCGATTTCCGGAATCTCGTACTGGGCAATCTGCTTCTGGTCTTCTTCCAGTTCGCGACGGCACAGAATACCTCCAAAGATTTTCGGATGTAATGTCTTTACACGTCCCCCTAAAATGGAAGGATAAGTAGTAAGATCTTCTACTGCTTTACACGGATAACCCAACGATTCGATGAAATGACGGGTTCCACCTGTAGACAGGAATTCAACTCCTTCTGTGTGCAGTTTGGCAAGTATTGCATCCAAACCATCCTTGTGATAAACCGAAATCAACGCGGTTTTGATTCTCTTTGACTCTGACATTACTATAGATTTTAGATTTGGGTGCAAATTTACAAATTTTCAGTTGATAAATAGGTGATATTTACGTGAAAATATCTTGCAATTTTGGAAAACCAGTTTCTCACATAAGTTTTACCTTGCCACCGGACACCCCCTTTTCCTTCCGGCCCCGTTTTGTAACAGAAATGTAACATATATGTCTTTTTCCTATAACATGAGACTCCTATTTTTGCGGCAAAAATCAGAGAGTACAAGTATGGAAACAATTTATCTGGGGATTGTCATATTCCTGTTTATGCTGGCAGTGTTCGACCTGCTGGTGGGCGTCAGTAACGACGCAGTGAACTTCATGAACTCCGCTGTCGGAGCCAAGGTAGCCAACTTCAAGACCATTACCATCGTGGCTGCCATCGGGGTCTTTATCGGAGCCATTCTAAGTAACGGTATGATGGATATCGCCCGTCACGGCATCTTCCAACCGGTCAATTTCAGTTTTTATGAAATCATGTGTATCTTACTGGCTGTCATGGTGACCGACGTCGTCCTGCTCGATGTCTTCAATACATTAGGGCTACCGACTTCAACCACCGTATCCATGGTATTCGAGCTGTTAGGAGGAACATTTATCCTGGCTTTGCTGAAAATCATGGGCGACGAGACCGGTCTTCTCACGTTGGGCGATATGATGAATACGGAAAAAGCGCTCTCCGTCATCATGGGTATCTTCCTTTCTGTCGCCATTGCGTTCATTGTCGGCACGTTCGTGCAATACATCTCCCGTATCATCTTCGGATTCAACTACAAGAAACACCTGTCATGGACCATCGGTATCTTCGGAGGAATCGCCGTTACCTCGCTACTATACTTTATTCTGATTAAAGGTCTGAAAAGCGCTCCGTTCATGACCGACGCTTCCAAAGGTTGGATTGAAGAGAACACAACCCTACTGATGACTGCCTGCTTCATCGGGTTCACTGTACTGATGCAGATTCTCCACTGGTGTAAAATCAATGTATTCAAGATTATTGTCCTGCTGGGAACCTTCTCACTGGCCCTGGCATTTGCCGGTAACGACCTGGTGAACTTCATCGGTGTCCCTTTGGCCGGCTTCTCTGCCTATACCGACTACGTGGCCAACTCCAATGGAACAGACATCCATCACTTCATGATGAGTTCACTGATGTCATCGGCCAAGACACCGGCCATCTTCCTCTTCCTTTCAGGTATCATCATGGTATACGCACTGGCTACATCGAAAAAGGCCAAGAACGTTATCAAGACTTCTGTCGACCTGGCCCGTCAGGAGGAAGGCGACGAAATGTTCGGCTCATCTGCTTTGGCCCGTACCATCGTACGCAGAGCCACTTCCATCAACGAGTTTCTGGTCAAAGTCATTCCAGCCGGTGTACGCCGATGGATTGACAGCCGCTTCAATAAAGACGAAATCATCCTGGAGAACGGAGCTGCCTTCGACCTGGTACGTGCTTCCGTCAACCTGGTACTCTCCGGCCTGCTGATTATTATCGGTACCACCATGAAGCTGCCGCTTTCCACCACTTACGTAACCTTCATCGTTGCCATGGGTAGTTCATTGGCCGACCGTGCCTGGACACGTGAAAGCGCCGTATACCGTATCACCGGTATGCTTTCAGTCATCGGCGGATGGTTCATCACCGCTTTCGTAGCCTTCATCGTATGTGCCCTCGTAACGTTCATCATGTTCTACACCAGCTTTGTCGGTATGGTCATCTTCATCGGAGTAGCCGTATTCCTCCTGATTCGCAGCAACATCAAATACAAACAGAAAGAACAGGCTGAAGGTCAAGATGACATTTTCAAGCGCATGATGAGCAGCAAGGACAAGAACGAAGTGCTTTCACTCCTGCGCCAGCACGTAAAGGAAACACTCACCAGCTACATCGGATTCACTGAAAAAGCCTATATCCAGATAACCGATGGATTCATCAACGAAGACCTGAAGAGTCTGCGAAAAGCCGTCAACGCTACAGACGACCAGCGGAAGATGTTGAAGAAACGCCGCCGGAAAGAGATTCTGGGTCTGCGCAGAATACCTATCACAACCGCTATCGAAAAGAATACTTGGTTCCACCTGGGCAGTAACAGTTGCGAACAGATGCTATACTGCCTGAAACGTATCGGTGAACCATGCAAGGAACATGTGGACAACAACTTCAATCCGCTGACTCCGGAACGCATTGCCGAACTGCAGGCCGTCCGTCAGGAACTGTGCAAACTGATGGAACGTACCCAGTCTGCCATCGAAAACAATACATACGACGATGCCGACGATATCCTGAAGAAAGGCGATGAGCTGAAGAATACCATCTCTGCCTTACGTAAACAGCAGATGAACCGGATGCAGGAAAGTGACAGCAACCGCCTGAAAGTATCCATGGTTTATCTGAACATCTTACAGGAAACCCAGGAATTAGTAAGCATCTGGCGTCACCTGCTACGTGCCAGCCGTTTCTTCCAGGGAGATTACGTTCCTCAAGAGGGGCACCCGGAAATGCTGACAGAACATACAATCTGACAAACACACACTCTTTCTCAATTCTTGCGGGGATGTACCGAATGCGGTGCATCTCCGCTTTTTTATAACACAACGAACAGATACATCCTATCACCTGCAGCCGACAGACATCATCCAGCCACTTGAGATCACACATATTCCTTCATTCATTCTCTCAGACGTACCCATCTTGTGTTCGTTCTACTTCCACAAAACGTATGTTTTCAGACCGCAGGACCTACATTCCACATGTAAAAGACATACGTTCCTGACACGGAAAATCTAAAAAAGAAACAAACAGAAACGGAACAGGTGGAAGAAGCGCGACCGACCTCTTCCACCTGTTTATGTTATTATCCGATTAAAAACCACTTTTTCAGAAATGAACCATTTCCCGCTTCCGCTGCTGATAAAGCTGATAAGAATTGACTACATTATGCCATACACTGTAGAAACCGGCAGCCACGGCTGTAACGGGAGTCAGAAAAGTATATCCCATCCAGATGGCTACCACCGTATTCTTCTGCCCCAATGCCTGTCCGGCACTGATGGAATCGTGATAGACACGGCCGATACGCTTTCCTATCCAGAACTGAAGCCCGCAACAAATCAAAGAAACAATGGCCAGTCCGGCTTGATAACCGAATGAATAATCGCTATGCATAATACTGCGTACCGTTACCGCAATAGCCAACATCAAAGCCACTGCCCACAAGTAAAAAGTCAGGTTATGGAACTCGCCCAACCGATGATGCATGGCAGGCCACAGATACCGCAACAGCACTGCCGCAACAAAAGGCAACAGCAGCAACGGGAATACTTTACCCAATATCAGAATAAAAGCTCCCCAGAAAGTCATATCCGGATTAGGATGTACCAACGGAACTAGCAAAGGCACCAGAAATGCCGCCAACAAGTTACTTAAAATGGTATAAGAGGTCAGATGACCGGCATCACCACCCAGTTTACGGGTAACCACAGCCGCAGCAGTGGCTGTAGGACAAATCAGACACAGCATCGCCCCTTCCATCCAAACTCCGCCTGCCATATCGCGGAACAGCAACAGGATTCCTCCCAACAATGAAAAACTTCCGGCCTGCACCAGCAACAGCCAGACATGCCATTTACACGGACGTAACTCCGACAAATCGACCTTACAGAAGGTCAGGAATAACATCAGAAAAATCAAGACTGGTTGTATAATCGCAACCGCATGATTGACGAATGGTTTTGTACCTGCCAGAAAAGGCAGATTGACATACACAAAATAAAGGATGACTCCCAACGACATAGCTATCGGGAGTGTCCAGTCCTTTATAAATTGAATGATTTTCATAAATTTAATCCTCAAACAGTTTACTACGCACCAACAGACAGGCACCTATCATTCCAGCCTTGTCCTTCAACTTGGACAAGACGACTGAAGAATCCTTGTTGACCAGATTCAATGTATATTTCCGGATAGCTCCCTTTACGGGCAACAGAATATAATCCTCTGTAGCCGAAAGTGCCCCACCGATAATCACCAGTTCCGGATTAAGCAGATTAATGACTCCTGCCAAATAGCGTCCCAGTAACATTCCTATTTCTTCTACCAGTTCGATGCAGAGCAGGTCTTCTTTGTTGGTAGCCTTGATAATGTCCTCCAAAGTCACAGATTCCTTAGCTGCCAGAATCCGCTCCGACAAAATAGAACTCTTCCCCTCAGCTACCTGTTCACACAGCTTCCGGTACAAAGCCATCCCCGAGACCTCGGTCTCCAGGCACCCTTTCTTTCCACAATGACAAAGTATTTCATTATCGAACACACTGAAATGGCCTAACTCACCGGAAAATCCGGATTTACCGGCATAAAGCTGTCCGTTAATAACCAGACCGACTCCCAAGCCCCAGCTCAGATTGACAAAAACAATGTTCTTTTCACCTTTTACCACACCTTTCATACATTCACCGTATGTCATGACACGGGTATCATTATCTATACTTACCGGGATTCCTATCTTTTCAGTCAGCACTTCATTCAAAGAGCGCTCCTCAAAATTAAACAGACTGAAGCTATAGCCCAAATCCGGATTGACACGCCCCGACACATTGACTCCTATCTGGAGTATCTTGTCGCGTAAAGTCGCATTGTCTTCTATAAAAGCCTGTATCTGTCCGCAAAGCGTATTCAGTGCTTCGGGCGTATTGACCAGCCGGAAAGGAATATTCACCCGCTCATCAATAATGTCACCCGTAAAATTCATCAGACCGATATTAATATCTGTTTTTCTGACATCTACACCCACGAAATAACCGGAATCAGCATTCAGCCCATACAGTGTCGGCGGTCTCCCCTCCCCGGTCTCCAATTTCCCATAGTTGACGATAAAACCATCCTCGCACATTTCTGTGATGAACTTTGTCACCGTAGGTACACTCAAATTCAGTTCCTTCGCCAAATCCGGAATCGTAGAGGAACGGTTATACATATAATATGTAATGATGCGTTTCTTGGTGACTGCGCTCTTTGCACCTCGGGCTATTTCGAGCAATAAATGATGTTGCGGCATAATAATAGATTTTAATTCGACAGCAAAGGTACATCATTGTTTTGAAAATTCCCTGATTCTTATTATATTCGGAACAAATTAAATCACTATTAAGCATGAAAATCATTTTCCGACTCTGTTTCCTGGCTCTTTTAAGCATCTATTTTCCGACATTATTGATTGCCCAGAAATCCGATACCCACATTCCCGATTACCCCATCCGGAAAGGAGTTTCCGCTCCCTTCGCCGGATTTGCAGGTTCCACACTGATAGTGGCCGGCGGCTGTAATTTCCCGGACAAACCGGTAGCGGAAGGAGGGAAGAAAGTCTATTATGCGCAAGTATACAGCCTGACACCCGGCACTTCCTCCACACAATGGCAGGAACAGACACCCCTTCCTATTCCTGTTGCATACGGAGCATCGGTAGAAACAGAAGAAGGACTAGTCTGTATCGGAGGAATGAACAACGACTCTACCTCGACTGCAGTATATCGCATCGGATTCCCGCAAACGGCTTCCGAAGCTTCTCAGATTACACCCTTACCTTCCCTTCCTACCGGTATAGACAATGCGGCAGCTGCTCGCATAGGAAATATACTGTACATTACCGGAGGGAATCAGCCCCAACAGAAGAAAGCGCTCTACATGTTATCTATGGAACAACCTGAATCATGGAAAAAACTTCCCGATTATCCCGGGAAACAACGGGTACAGCCTACTCTTGTCGGCACAGACAATTTCCTGTATCTGGCAGGAGGATTCGCTTTCGATTCCACAACCAAGACATGTACGCTGTCTACCGATATTCTGCGATACGACCCATCTACCGAAGAGTGGAAGATAGAAACATCCATTCCTCCTTATCCGGACAATACTCCTCGCTGTCTGGTAGGTTCATCAGGGATTGCATACGGTGATTACCTGATATTTACCGGTGGAGTATACGCACCTTTATTTAAAGAAGCCATGGAAGGAAAACAAGACGACCAATACCTGAAGCACGAACCGACATGGTATCAATTCCACGATGACCTCCTCATCTACCATACGACAGACAAATCCTGGAAAATCATACCGCATGTAGCCGGAATGGCGAAAGCGGGAGGCGTATTACTACGGAAAGGAAACACACTCTACATGATTTGTGGAGAAATCAAACCAGGAATCCGCACAGCGGAAATTCCTGTTATCTCCTTATCAGACCTATTGAAATAATCGGTTTTCTTATTGAATTATATAAAAACGTAAGTATTTCTAAAAAACAAAGCAATAAATCTGTTGTATTTTAAAAAGCAATTTAGTACTTTTGCCGATACTTAATAAACAACTTTACAAACGAAGACTATGGAAAAGATCATTGGATTAATCGATGCCCCTTTTACTCCGTTTTATGAAAATGGAGAAGTAAATTATGAACCGATTGAAGCCTATGCCAAAATGCTGGCCAAAAACGGTCTGAAAGGTGTATTTATCAACGGTTCATCCGGTGAAGGCTACATGCTGACCGAAGAGGAACGTATGAAACTGGCCGAACGCTGGATGGAAGTAGCACCTGAAGGCTTCAAAGTAATCGTACACGTAGGAAGCTGCTGCGTAAAGGCAAGCAAAATGCTGGCCGAACATGCCCAGAAAATCGGTGCATGGGGTATCGGTGCCATGGCTCCTCCATTCCCGAAAGTAGGACGTATCGAAGAACTGGTGAAATATTGCGAAGAAATTGCGGCCGGCGCTCCGAATCTCCCGTTCTACTACTACCACATTCCGGCATTCAACGGTGCTTTCCTGCCAATGACAGAACTGTTGAAAGCGGTAGACGGACGTATTCCGAATTTTGCGGGAATCAAATATACATACGAAAGTATCTATGAATACAATCAGTGCCGTCTTTACAAGAACGGTAAATTCGACATGCTGCATGGTCAGGACGAAACCATCCTTCCTTCATTGGCTATGGGCGGCGCACAAGGTGGTATCGGCGGTACAACCAACTACAACGGTATCAACCTGGTAGGAATCATCGATGCATGGAAAGCCGGCGATATCGAAAAAGCACGCGAACTGCAGAACTTCTCACAGGAAGTCATCAATGTTATCTGCCACTACCGCGGCAACATCGTGGGCGGCAAACGTATCATGAAACTAATCGGACTAGATCTGGGTAAGAACCGTACTCCGTTCCAGAATATGACCGACGAAGAAGAAGCCCGCATGAAGGCCGAACTGGAAGCCATCAATTTCTTTGAACGCTGTAACAAATTCTGATATGATGGATACCCGCACCTATTTAAACTACTGGGCAGAACTGTACAAGACAGACATGCTGACCAACATCATGCCGTTCTGGCTCCGCTACGGAGTCGATAAAGAGCATGGAGGTATCTACACATGTGTTGCCCGGAACGGAGAATTGATGGACAGTACTAAATCTGTCTGGTTCCAAGGACGTTTTGCATTTACCTGCTGCTACGCCTACAACAATATTGAAGCACGCCCGGAATGGCTTGAAGCGGCCAAATCTACCCTCGACTTCATCGAAGAACATTGTTTTGACCGCAACGGACGTATGTATTTCGAAGTAGCTGCCGACGGCACCCCGTTACGCATGAGAAGATACGTATTCAGCGAAAGTTTTGCCGCCATAGCCATGGCAGAATATGCCCTCGCCACCGGAGACAAGAGCTACGCGGAAAAAGCATTGAAGATTTTCAAGGACATGCGCCGTTTCCTGCAGACACCAGGAATTCTGGAGCCGAAGTATCTGCCGACCGTACAGGCACAGGGACACTCCATTACCATGATTCTCATCAACGTAGCTTCACGCATCAAAAAAGTCATCGATGATCCGGAACTGGACGAACAGATTGATACGTCACTGCATGCACTGAAAAACTATTTCATCCACCCGGAATTCAAAGCCCTACTGGAAACAGTCGGGCCAAAAGGAGAATTCATTGACACCATCAATGGACGTACCATCAACCCGGGCCACTGCATCGAAACAGCCTGGTTCCTGCTGGATGTCGCCATGGACCGTAACCAGGACAAAGATATCATAGATTTGGCACTGACCATTTTCAACTGGTCTTGGGAATGGGGATGGGACCCCCAATATGGAGGTATCATCAATTTCAGAGACTGCAAGAACCTGCCTCCGCAGGATTACTCACAGGACATGAAATTCTGGTGGCCGCAGACAGAAGCAATCATCGCCTCACTATACGCCTATAAGATTACCAAAGACCCGAAATATCTGCAAAAACACCGCCAGATAAGCGAATGGACCTATGCCCATTTTCCTGATCCACAGTACGGAGAATGGTTCGGTTACCTGCACCGGGATGGTAGTGTAACCCAACCAGCCAAAGGCAATCTTTTCAAAGGGCCTTTCCATATTCCCAGAATGATGACAAAAGGATATACCTTGTGCAAGGAAATCCTGACGGAACTGTAATTTCTCATTCTTGTATTTTTAATATGATCTTCAGACCCTTTCCGATTTCCGGATGGGTCTGAAGACCTTTTCAAACCTTTAAGTCCAAAACTTCATTACTTACCATTACAACCAAAATTCTACTATCTGAAAAAATAACTGCCCGGAATACAGAAAACAATCTGATTCCAGCCGTCCAAACCTAATCTTCCTTATGAAAAAATCGAACGTTTACCCTTGGATTGTCGTCGCTTTATTGTGGGGTGTCGCATTATTGAATTATATGGACAGACAAATGCTCAGTACCATGAAAGATTCGATGCAGATTGATATCACAGAATTACAGTCTGCAGCAAATTTCGGTCGGCTTATGGCTGTCTTTCTCTGGATTTATGGTCTGATGAGTCCGGTAGCAGGTCTGATAGCCGACAGACTGAACCGGAAATGGCTGATCGTATGCAGTCTTTTCGTCTGGTCGGCAGTTACATACCTGATGGGAATAGCTGATACCTTCAACCAGGTGTTCTGGCTGCGTGCACTGATGGGAATCAGCGAAGCACTCTATATTCCAGCAGGCCTTTCTCTGATAGCTGACTATCACACCGGACGTTCCCGCTCACTGGCCGTAGGTATTCACATGACCGGCCTGTACACCGGACAAGCTATCGGAGGTTTCGGTGCCACAGTAGCAGCTGCTTTCTCTTGGCATACCACCTTCCATTGGTTCGGAATCATCGGTATCGCATACGCCATTATCCTGATGCTTTTCCTGCGTGACAAGAAGAGTGAACCTGTAACTCCTGTACAATCTACCAATACAGAAGAACAGAAAGTCAATATCTTCCAAAGCCTTCGCATGCTGTTCAGCAACATTGCCTTTTGGGTAATTCTACTGTATTTCGCGGCACCGAGTCTGCCAGGATGGGCCACTAAAAACTGGTTGCCGACCCTGTTTGCCGAGAACCTGAATCTACCTATGTCACAAGCGGGACCACTCTCTACCATTACCATTGCCGTATCATCGTTTATCGGTGTATTGACAGGTGGTCTGCTATCCGACAAATGGGTACAACGTAACCTTCGTGGACGTATCTATACAGGTGCTATCGGGTTGGGACTGACTATTCCTTCTCTGCTGCTGTTGGGATTCGGACACAGCCTGGTAGCCGTAGTAGGTGCCGGTCTGCTGTTCGGTATCGGTTATGGTATCTTCGATGCCAATAACATGCCTATCCTTTGCCAGTTCGTATCTGCCAAACAACGGGCTACAGCTTACGGTGTCATGAACATGACCGGAGTATTTGCCGGCGCTGCCATTACAGACCTGCTAGGCCAATGGGGTGACGGAGGTAATCTAGGACTGGGATTCGCTATGCTGGCCATCGTGGTAGTAGTTGCACTCTGTGCCCAGTTGTATTTCCTGCGTCCTAAAACTGACAATGTAGAATAACCAAAGAAAAAAGACTATGATAATATCCAACTTACAAAATAGCGGAAGAGTAGAATCTCTTCATCCGCTATTCAAGAAGCTTTTCGACTATGTAAAGACTCACGACCTGTTGCATACGCCTTGCGGACGTATCGAACTGGAAGGGAACAATCTGTTTATCAACAATGTGAACCCGACCTGTGTAACTGCCGAAACACAAGTATTGGAACTGCACCATGAATACATTGATGTACATATCCTATTGGAGGGAAAGGAAACTATCGGATGGAAAGCCATCGAAGACCTGACACAAGAAAAACAACCTTATCAGGCGGAAGGCGACTGTGCATTATATACTGATAAACCTACTACGTATGTAAATCTGTTACCTGGACAGTTCGCCATCGTCTTTCCCGAAGACCCGCACGCTCCGGTCATCGGCGAAGGAAAAATCAGAAAACTTATCGGAAAAGTCAAATTATAACCCTATCACAACACACGATTATGAAGCGAATCTTTTCTCTTACATTAGGTCTGCTGGCAGCCATGGCTAGCCAGGCGGCCGACACCATTTATACGAAAGCTCCTCAGATTCCTATCCTGCTGGAACGGAACGACAATGTACTCTTCTATATGAGGATGGATGCTAAAGATACCAAGACGCTGGACGAAGTGACCGTAACATTTGATAAGAACATTCCTCTGTCAGCCATCAAATCTGTCAAACTCTATTACAGCGGTACAGAAGCCCCTCAAGACCGAGGCAAAAAGCGTTTCGCTCCCGTAGAATATATCTCCAGCCATACTCCGGGAAAGACCTTGGCCGCCAACCCGTCTTACTCCATCAAGAAAGACGAATGCCAACCGACCAGTCACACCTTGACTCTGAAAGGTAACCAGAATCTTTTCCCGGGTATCAATTTCTTCTGGGTCAGTCTGGAAATGCAACCCAATGCGAATCTGAATACCCCGATTACCGCTGAAATTACCCAAGCAGTTACCGACGGAAAAATCAATCCGGTAAAAGATGCCTCAGAAAGCCCTGTAACCCGCCGCTTGGGTGTAGGTGTACGCCATGCTGGCGATGACGGCTCAGCCGCATTCCGTATTCCTGGACTGGTAACCACCAATAAAGGAACGTTGTTGGGCGTATACGATGTACGCTACAACAGCAGTGTAGACCTACAGGAACACATCGACATAGGTCTCAGCCGCAGTACAGACGGAGGGCAGACTTGGGAAAAGATGCGTATTCCACTCTCTTTCGGAGAACACGACGGACTACCCTCAGCACAGAACGGTGTCGGTGACCCTTCTATCTTAGTGGACACTAAGACCAATACTGTATGGATAGTGGCAGCATGGACTCACGGTATGGGCAACCAACGTGCCTGGTGGAGTTCCCATCAGGGAATGGACAGAAATATCACCGCACAGTTAGTCTTGGCTAAGAGCACCGATGATGGGAAAACTTGGTCGGAACCTATCAATATCACTGAACAGGTGAAAAAGCCGGAATGGTATTTCTTGCTGCAGGGACCGGGACGAGGCATCACCATGAGTGACGGAACTCTGGTATTCCCTATCCAGTTCATCGACAAGACCCGCATTCCGAATGCCGGTATCATGTACAGCAAAGACGGCGGAAAGACCTGGCACATCCATAACCATGCCCGTACCAACACCACCGAAGCACAAGTAGCCGAAGTTTCTCCGGGTGTCTTGATGTTGAATATGCGCGATAACCGCGGTGGAAGCCGTGCAGTCTATACGACAACCGATTTGGGCAAAACATGGAAAGAACATGAATCTTCACGCACAGCTCTGAGAGAACCGGTATGTATGGCCAGCCTAATCAGTGTTCCGGCAAAAGACAATGTTTTAGGTAAGGACTTACTGATTTTCTCGAATCCGAACAGTACATCCGAAAGAAAGGACATTACCATCAAAATCAGCATGGACGGTGGAAACACTTGGTTACCCGAACACCAACTGTTACTGGATGAGGGCTATAACTGGGGATATTCTTGTCTTACCATGATTGACAAGGAAACCATCGGCATACTCTATGAAAGTAGTGTAGCCCATATGACTTTTCAAAGCATTAAATTGAAAGACATTATAAAAGAATAAGAAGCAGTGATCTACATAGTTAAGTGATCTACATAGTTAATTATTATGATGATTATCCGCATGTTGTCCGTCTGTATGTTCTTGACTTGAAATCGGTGTTGTAGCTGATGGCAGCCAAGACGACCCTGTCGAAGAGCTTCTCTCCGAAATACCTTCTGTTGAACTTGTAGCAGAATTCGTTGAGGTAATACTGTAGATACTCATGCTTGATCCTGTGGTACATATCCAGAAGCAATCTCTTGGCATTGCTGATGGCGATATGTACCCACGGCAGTATCTTCTCCACGTTCTTCTTGTCCGAAATCACTGTCTGGTGTTTCTGTACATGTTCTCCGAGCTTATGGTAGGAGGTGGAATCATCAGTGGTCAGTTCGACGGACGGTTCAAGGTGTTTCTTCGCAACATCGGTAACTGTCTGTGTTTTCAGGTCTGGAATGACCTGCATCTTCAGATGTCCTACCACTTGGAAGGCTTTCCTTTCCTGGGATGTCTCTGCGAAGGGGCACTTTCCACCATGACCACCACTTTGGACTTCTTCTGACTGCCACGTCCCCTTTTTAAGGGGGTATCCTTCTCCTCTTCGGGACGTTCCGTGGTAAAGAAGCCGTCGTCAAGCTCGACCTGTCCGTCCAGGGAGTACTGTGCGTCACGTTTACCCATGACGTCACGAAGCTTGCAGACCATCTCCCAGACAGGCTGGTATCGTTTATGCCCCAGCTGACGACGGATTTCCTCTGTGGAAAAGGATTTCTTGGTGCTCATCAGCAGGAACATGGTGGCAATCCAGTAGCGGAACGGAAGTTTGCTGTTCTGCATGACAGTACCTGAACGTAAGGACTGACGGCTGTGGCAGTTCCGACACTCGAAACAACGTTTGTGAGCATCCCAACGGTGTTCGGTGCAACCGCAATGCTTGCATACGACTCCGCGGCGTTCCCGTTGTTCTTTCAGATAGGTCACACAGGATTCCTCATCTGCGAAATTACTCATGAAATTCAGAAGATTCATAATGGTAGGTTTTAATGTTTCATGGTATAAATATACTGAATTTCAACGATATATAAAATATTTCACATGGTATATCTACAGTCTAAATGTTAAAATTTAACGGACAACATGCGGATAATCATTTAAAATAAAATTATGGAATATCAAAACAACGTCCAATACAACAATTCATCTGCTAGGCTATCCTCAGGCATTAAAATGGGAACAGGAAGGTAAAAATTTAGTTGTATATTTACCACAACTGACTTTTTCTGAAATGCCATGTGAATATGCATGGACTCTCAAAATAACCAATATCCAATAACGTTATAATATGAAATATTTTTGCTTTTTAATAATCCTCTATTATAGCTTACCCTGTGCTGGAAAAATATTCCCTCCCCTTCTGCCACAGCCTCAAAAAATAGTTTATACACATGAAAAGCTAATATTAGATCAAATCTATCTGGAAAATACAGAAAATTTACAGGAATGGTGTGCATGGTTACATGAGACCAATACAACAGTAACATCTATTCCAGCCCCAAAAACTATCAAAATTAATATTCTACCTCAACTTCCCGAAATTCCTCTCAATAGCCAAGAAGGATATAAAATCAAAATAACCAACAACCAAATACATGTTTCTGCAACATCCTCAACAGGAACGTATAGAGCTTTACAAACCATACGACAACTGACATGTAAAGATAAAGATATATACTATCTTCCTACCTGTGAAATCACAGACTGGCCTGCTTTCCGCATCCGTGGATTCATGCACGATGTAGGACGTACCTATATTTCTTTGAAAGAACTCAAAAAAGAAATAGAACTCTTAAGTCGATTCAAAATCAATGTTTTCCATTGGCATCTGACAGAGAACCAGGCATGGAGACTGGAAAGCAAGCTCTATCCGGAGCTTAATTCTCCTCAAAATATGACACGGATGCCAGGAAAATACTATACACTCCAAGAGGCCAAAGAACTAGTCAAATTCTGTAAAGAACATCATGTAATGTTAATACCCGAGATAGATATGCCGGGACATAGCGAAGCTTTCAATCGAGCTTTTCATGCAGACATGCAAAGCCAAAAGGGCATGGAAATCCTAAAGAAACTGATGGATGAAGTCTGTGAAACTTTTGATGTACCCTATATACATATAGGAACAGATGAAGTGAAATTTACCAATCCGGAATTTGTTCCGGAAATGGTCCGCTACGTACGGTCTAAAGGTAAAAAAGTCATTTCCTGGAATCCGGGATGGAATTATCAGCCCGGTGAAATAGATATGACCCAACTATGGAGCTATAGAGGAAAAGCACAACCGGGAATCCCAGCAATAGACTGTCGGTTCCATTATCTGAACCACTTTGATACATATGCAGACCTGGTAGCTTTATATAATAGCCGTATCTACAATTGTGGTCAGGGAAGTGAAGATATTGCAGGCAGCATCCTGGCCATATGGAATGACCGTTATATCACCGATGAGAAACAAATCGTAGCAGAAAATAACTTGTATGCCAACATGCTGGCATTGGCAGAACGGGCATGGCTAGGCGGAGGCACGTGTTATTTTGACGGTCCAGAAACTTTACTACGGACAGAAACTCCGGAAACCAATCAGAAATTTGCCGACTTCGAACAACGGATGCTATGGCATAAACACCATACATTTGCAGGAGAACCGTTTCCATATGTCAGGCAGAGTCACGTAAAATGGAATATTACTGACGCCTTTCCCAACCAGGGAGACTTAAGAAAAAAATTTCCACCGGAAGATACAGAAGCAGAGACCTATGAGTATGAGGGAAAACGCTATAAGACTCATACGGTTAATGGTGCAGGCATCTATCTGAGGCATGTATGGGGGAACTTGGTACCAGGCTTTTACAAAAACCCACAGGAAAACCATACAGCCTATGCCACTACTTGGGTATATTCTCCAGAACAGCAGTCTGCCGGACTCCTATTGGAATTCCAGAATTATAGCCGATCAGAAAGTGATCTTCCTCCTGAACCGGGAAAATGGGATTACAAAGAAAGTCGCGCTTGGCTAAACGGACATGAACTGTTACCTCCCCAATGGCAAAGTACACACAAAGAACGGTCTAACGAAATACCTTTAACCAACGAAAACTGTGTATCAAGGCCACCCTTACAAGTACAATTACATAAAGGATGGAACAAACTCATGCTGAAACTTCCCATTGGTAAATTCCAAACTCCACAAGTAAGACTGGTCAAATGGATGTTTACAGCTGTATTTGTTACCCCTGATGGTACCGAATCTTTAGAAAATCTAATCTATTCACCCACTAACCCTGAAAAACAATAAGGACATGACGAAAAAACATTTTTATTACTCTTTACCTGGCTGACAGCCGTCACACTCTATGCACAACAGGACAAATCTCCTAAGTATTCCACTTACTATTACCAGCGTGCGTCACTTTTCGAGAGTCTTCCTGTTACATCCGAAGATATCATCTTTATAGGAAACAGCATCACCGATGGAGGAGAATGGCACGAATTATTCAATAATCCGCATGTCAAGAATCGAGGCATTAGTGGCGATACGACACAAGGTGTATTCGACCGACTGGATGCTATTGTAAACGGGCAACCAGCCAAAATTTTCCTGATGATTGGTATCAACAATGTACCACAAAACGAACCAGCAGATACCATTGCAGCTGGCATCCGACTCATTGTACAGAAAATCAAGCAAGTGTCACCTGAAACACAAATCTATGTACAAAGCCTGTTACCAGTCACCACTTATTATAATAAATTTTATGAACATACTTGCCACTGGAAAGAAATTCCGGAAATAAACCAGAAAATCAAGACCGTGACAGAAAAAGAACAAGTGCAATACATCGATTTGTTCTCACACTTCGTCGATGTCGAAGGACAGATGCAAAAACAATACACCAACGATGGACTCCATTTGTTGGGCAAAGGCTATCTGTTATGGAAAGAAATCATCACCCCCTATTTATAACCGAAATAAACTGACACTATGAACCGGAAATCTTTCTTTATCCTGTTTTTCCTCTTATTAACAGCTTCCTTATCACATGCTGACTCACCAACAAAAGTAGCTTGCATAGGAAATAGTATAACTTACGGTATAGGTACCGAGAATCCACAAGTCGAATCATATCCGGCACAACTGCAGCAATTATTGGGTTGTGATTACCTTGTAGGAAATTTTGGCAAGCCAGGAGCGACATTACTCAATCACGGACACCGTCCCTACATGAAACAGCCGGAATTCCAGAAAGCCATGGAATTTGCCGGAGACATTGCCGTGATACATCTGGGCATTAATGATACAGACCCCAGAAATTGGCCCAACTACCGGGATGAATTCGTCAGAGATTATCTAGCCTTGATTGATTCCTGCAGGAAAGCCAATCCACACTGTCGCATCCTGATATGCCGGCTGACACCTATTTCACACCGGCATCCGAGATTCGAATCCGGTACACGTGACTGGCATCGTGACATCCAACAAGCTATTGAAACAATTTCCCGTGTAGCCAATGTACAACTAATCGACCTCCATCAAGCCTTGTATGCCTATCCGCTCTTTTTCCCGGACGGACTTCATCCCAATCCGGAAGGCGCTGGTATACTGGCGCACACCGTCTATTCAGCCATTACCGGAGATTTCGGAGGCCTACATTTGCCTCAAACCTTCACCGACTATATGGTACTACAACGCAATCGCCCTCTCACTATAGAAGGGACAGCCAACGCCGGTGAAAAAGTCACAGTCTGCATTGATGGGCAACAACACACTGCTACCACAGGATACAACGGAAAGTGGAGCGTAACACTTCATCCTATCAAAGCCGGGAACAACTATGAACTGACTGTTTCCACTCATAAACAAAAACAGACATTCCATCATGTTGCGGCAGGTGAAGTCTGGCTTTGTTCAGGACAGTCAAACATGGAGTTCCAACTGTCGCAAGCTATCACAGCGGATAAAGATATTCCCATAGCAGACAATACAGATATCCGGCTATATCACCTGAAAGGGAAATGGGCTACCGATAACCGTGCATGGGAAGTATCTGCATTGGATTCCGTCAATCATTTGCTGTATTATCAACCTACACAATGGAAGCCTTGTACCCCACAACAAGTTGCCGGATTTTCAGCTGTAGCCTATTTCTTCGGGAAAATGATTCAAGATAGTCTGAACGTACCAGTCGGATTAATCTGTAACGCTGTAGGTGGTTCACCAACAGAAGCATGGATAGACCGAAGTACACTGGAATTCCAATTTCCTGCTATTCTGAGAGACTGGACACAAAACGACTTCATCCAAGACTGGGTACGCGAACGTGCCTTAACCAATCTTCAAAAGAAAACAGACAAACTGCAACGTCATCCATACGAACCTTGCTACCTGTACGAAACAGGAATCCAAACGTTGGAACAATACCCTATCAAAGGAGTCATCTGGTATCAGGGAGAATCGAACGCACATAACATGGAAGCCCACGAGAAACTGTTCAGTCTACTGGTACAAAGTTGGCGCAGGAACTGGCAATCACCAGAACTCCCTTTCTATTTTGTTCAGCTGTCAAGTCTCAACCGACCGTCTTGGCCGTGGTTTCGGGACAGTCAAAGACAGCTGATGCAACAGATTCCCCATACAGGAATGGCCGTTTCATCAGACAAGGGTGACTCACTGGATGTACATCCCCGAGACAAACGACCAATCGGAGAAAGACTGGCACATTGGGCTCTACACAAGGAATATGGCTTCTCGAACCTTCTTCCGTCCGGTCCACTATTTAAATCGGCTCAGGTTGAGGGGAAACAGGTCGTGGTAGATTTCCTATACGGAAAAGGGCTACAACCTTCCAATGGAAAAGAAATAATCGGATTCGAAATAGCGGAAACCGACGGACTGTATTATCCGGCAAAAGCTACCATCCAGGGAGAACGCATCATATTGCACAGTCCACAAGTGAAGACACCACACTTTATCCGATATGGCTGGCAACCCTTCACTAGAGCAAATCTGATGAATGCAGAAGGTCTTCCGGCTTCTACCTTCAGAGAAGAAATTTTTTAATCAATAGCAGCATCGATATTATATCAAACAATAGAGTTATCAACAAACTACGGTAAGAAGTCACCAATAATACTTTATTTGATAACTTCATTTAGACTTTTATTTAAGGTATTTATCCTGCTTAAACGACTTTAATTTAAAGGTTTATTTAAATAAAAAGCGTCTATCTCCCATAATTTCAAGATAGACGCTTTCCTTTTATATATCTGTCTGAAGTTACCCTAACGCAACTTCAGACAAAAAGGGTTACTTGCAGTTTCCAGCGCAACGAGGTTTGATCTGCTTGAAGAAATCATTACCCTTGTTGTCTACCAGGATGAATGCCGGGAAGTCTTCCACTTCGATCTTCCAAATAGCTTCCATACCCAATTCCGGATATTCTACACATTCGATGCTCTTGATGTTGTTCTGTGCCAGGATAGCAGCCGGACCACCGATAGAACCCAGGTAGAAACCTCCATGCTTCTTACAAGCGTCAGTTACAGCCTGGCTACGGTTACCTTTAGCCAACATAATCATAGAACCTCCGTGGCTCTGGAACAAATCTACATACGGATCCATACGGCCGGCAGTAGTCGGGCCCATAGAACCGCAAGCCATTCCCTTCGGAGTCTTGGCCGGACCAGCGTAATAAATCGGATGATCCTTGATATACTGAGGCAGGTCTTCACCACGGTCCAGACGTTCTTTCAGCTTAGCGTGAGCGATATCACGGCCAACAATGATAGTTCCGTTCAAAGACAGACGGGTTGCTACCGGATATTTATCCAGTTCAGCCAGAATTTCCGGCATCGGACGGTTCAAATCAATCTTCACAGCATTACCTTCACCAGCCTGACGCAGTTCTTCCGGAATCAGTTCACCCGGATTTGAGTCCAGTTTTTCAATCCAGATACCGTCTTTATTGATTTTACAACGGATGTTACGGTCGGCAGAGCAAGAAACACCCAAACCTACCGGACAAGAAGCGCCGTGACGAGGCAGACGGATAATACGTACATCGTGAGCATAATACTTACCACCGAACTGAGCTCCCAAACCGATGCGGTGAGCTTCTTCAAGAACCTGTTTCTCCAGTTCTATATCGCGGAATGCACGACCGTATTCGTTACCGGTAGTCGGCAGATTGTCATAGAAACGAGTAGAAGCCAGTTTCACAGTCAACAGGTTCTTCTCAGCTGAAGTACCACCGATTACGAAAGCAATATGATAAGGAGGACAAGCAGCAGTACCCAGTGTCTTCATCTTTTCTACCAGGAACGGAACCAGTGTAGCCGGATTCAAGATAGCCTTGGTTTCCTGATACAGATAAGTTTTGTTGGCAGAGCCACCACCCTTTGTTACGCAAAGGAACTCATATTCCATACCCTGAGTAGCTTCGATATCAATCTGAGCAGGCAGATTGCAACGGGTGTTGACTTCTTCGTACATAGTCAACGGAGCATTCTGTGAGTAACGCAGGTTCTCTTCAGTATATGTCTTGAAAACACCCAGTGACAAAGCTTCTTCGTCGCAATATCCGGTCCATACCTGCTGACCTTTTTCACCGTGGATAATAGCAGTACCTGTATCTTGGCAGAAAGGAAGTACACCCTTAGCAGCGACTTCTGCATTACGCAAGAAAGTCAAGGCTACATATTTATCGTTGTCACTGGCTTCGGGGTCGCTCAGAATCTTAGCAACCTGCTCGTTGTGAGAACGGCGCAGCATGAATGAAACATCACGGAAAGCCGCATTGGCCATTGCTGTCAGACCTTCTTTTTCGATTTTCAAGATAGGTTTTCCTTCAAACTCGCTTACAGAGACATAATCTTTGGTAAGCAGATAGTATTCAGTAGTATCTTTTCCGTGTTCGAACATCGGCTGATACTTGAATTCAGGTGTTGCCATAATTGAATGTTTTTAAAATGTTAGTTATTCGTTTGAAAGCAAAGGTACAAAGTAATATTGAATTTTTTCCTTAATTAGCGTAAAAATCTTTTTCTTTATCGGCTCGGCTCACTGCCCCATAGCACGCAACAAATCTTTTTGAAGTACATCCACTCCCGGGAAACCGACATAACGGGCCAACAGCTTACCGTCATAACCGATAACCAGATACCCCGGAATTCCGGTAATGCCATAAGATTTACACAAATAGTCCCATTGCGGTTTCGACAACCGGTAATGAACACCGTTCATACCGGAAACAGCACCTCGCCAGACCAGTTCCGGTGAAGTAGGTCCTGTCAAATAAATATAAACAATATCTTTTCCAGACAGGCTTTCCTTCAATGGACGCATAGCGGTAAAACTCTTCTTACACGGGCCACACCAGGTCGCCCAAAAATCCAACAGAACAGCCTGTCCACGGTGAGCTGAAAGGATAGCAGGCAAAATATCAGCACCTTGTACCAAGGTATCCAAATGTTCCACGACATGTCCTTTGACAGCCTTTTCACGGGCTACCAAAACCTCTACCTGCTTAATCCTTTCAGAGGTAAAATTCCGTACTTCAGTTGTCTGTATCTCCTCCAACTTCTTTTTATCAGGCGATGTCAATCCTTTCTTCTTCATACAATCCTGAATCACTGCACGGGCTCCGGTTATATCCTTCCACAACACAGAAGGCTCACGTAACTTACATACAGCATCCTGATAATCCGCATACCGATAGCCATACCAGCTATAGAAATCGTCAGACGCATCGGGCACTATTCCCCGTTGGGCCAACAAGCGGCACAGGTCGACATTCCAATTGGCCATCACATAATTCCGGAATGTCCGACTCACTTTCTTATCGTGTGTCAGTGCATTTTTCTTCTTGTCCATCAGTGAAACGAGCGATGCCTGATAGTCTTCGGCAGACATCTCCTTCATTTCCGCCTTTTCATCCGAAGTTAGGAACGCTTCCAGCTCCAACGGATATCCTCGTGTGGCCAGTTCAGTATTCAAGGCCTCACAACTCCCCGTATACCAAGCTTTCTGACGGTTACGGAACGTTTTCTTCAGTACCTCCGAACCAGACATGCTGAGACGAGGCAAGTGAATGTATACCATCATCTCCTCTCCCGGCATCATGAGAAGATTCAGCGAAGCTCCATTCACCTGTAAACGGGCAGGAGTACCAGTCAACAGGTTTGTTTCGATATGAAAGGCTCCATCCGGCAGAATCTTAACCTGCTTCGACCAGGCTTCAGGAAACATCCAATCAGCAAGATGAAGGGTCATTTCAATCTCCATAGACGGTTCATATCCTAACACATAGCCATTAATGATGTTTCTACCTACCTTCAGTACCGGTGTCGGAAGCTCCGTATCTGTACCGAAAGACTGACTCTCGAGGAAACTCGGCAGATATACGTAGGGTTCTTTGTCTACCAACTGGATGCCCCAGATTTTCCAGTTGAAATCCTTCTCTACAAAATTGATTTCATGAGTATCACGAGGTACAGGGTCAAAGGACAGGGTCACATAACTATGTCCGGACTCCGGAATCACATCAGGTTCCGTCAATCCATCAATAGAAACCTTATCCGTTTCCCGTAACCGGAACGATGCTTTTCCGGCTGTCAGGAATGTATTCGAAGAAAGCACCAACGGCTCACCGGGATTTCCATACATCACGGCATCCACCTGGGTATGGGCATCTGTCAAGATGATTTTCCGGATTTCAATCTTCGATGTATTCGTTGCAATAAAGCACGGATGCTCCACTTCTCTCCGTTCAGACACAGCAGCTTCTACACTTATACACAGCAACCAAACGAAACAAAACACCCACAAACTTCTCATTACATCCTCCTTTATCTTTATAACAGATTATCCAATCGAGCTATCAGTTCATTTCCCAATTCAGTTTTTACGCGGATATGTTCCAATACCGCCGTTACGAACGGATTGCTCTCGAAGGCTCCACGAACCTGTTCAAAATCGAGTTCCTGTTCCCTGCGGGTTCCGTCGGCTCCAAATCCGGTCATCGAGCTCAATGAGAACTCTTTACGGGCATCTTCATACACCATCTTGTCCAGTTCGACAACCGACTGCTGCCATTGCTTGACAATCGCGACAATGTCTTTTGCGGTAATCCGGGTTGCATCCAGCTGATAGAATTCCAGCATCTTCTCGTATGCCCATGTCCATTCGTACGTATAATAGTTCCGGTGCATTTCGGCAAACTGAGCATGCATCTCTGCCACTGTAGTCAGACTACCGGTCTCTATTTCCTGCATCAGACGTTCCACCTCACTCTTCGGAGCTATCAGTCCGGAAACATCCACCCATTCTCCGCCTCCTACCGGTGTATCCGGCTGCAGACGGGCACGGATTTCCTCGTCACTGGCAAAATGAAGGTTTTCCAATCGTTTGATGACCGAATTCCCCAAGAACTTATGGATTGCCATCTCATAGAACTTGATACCTTTATTCAAAGCCGAGTTCCGTATCTTTGCACTCTGATAAGAGTAAATTTCGGAAGTCTCACCTGACACCTTCGACAAATCTTTCAGAATCATCCGTCCGGTCATCATCTTCTGGATGGTATAAGGACTCAGCAGGTTGTAGTTAATCTGGTCCAATCTGTCCGGGTCCTTACGCTTGTCACGCTTCGGCCATTTCTGCGCGTCACGGATTGTACCTACACTACGCAGATTCACACCCGGTGCCAGATAAGTGGTATTCTTTTCCTCTATCAGATAAGAAAAAGGCAGATTAGACGTATCCGGATGTTTCACATGTCGGCCCATCACCAGAGAGAATGCACCGATACGTGCCGGCCACAGAATATAGGAATCAGAAGTAGTCTTGGCTCCACGCTCCAAAGCACCCTGATGAATCGGCCCTAACTTATACATGTGATTACTCTGGTTTGAACCGGAACCGGCATTCATGAACGAAAACATTCCCGCTATCAGCAACGTAGACTTGTGGTGAGTGACCGTAAAAGGCCCGGCAAAGATAGCACAGGCCTCGCCGTTCTCTTCCTGGCAGTTGCTGAAGAACAAGGAATCGGAAGCCGAATAGTTGTGTCCCATGTGACAAGCCTGCCCCACAAAACAACGGGACAGCATCGTACCGTCTTCCACATTCGAACCGCTGGAAATAATGAAGTCATCGCAAATGACACCAGAACCTATATGTACCGGATCATGCTCGTTACTGTTGATACTTCCGTTCTTCAGACGGCTGGTACCTTCTATCTGGCAATAATCTCCGACAAAAACATTCTTGATATAACCGGCATCTACGATGGTAACATGATTACCAATCTGTCCGCTATCCGAAGTACGTTCCTTCACATAAGCCTGTACAATCTCCTTCATCCGTTCAATCAACTGCGGACGATGTCTATACAAAGCCATGATATAAGCTTCGTGTGCCGACAACCGGTCATGAATCATCACTTCACGCCCTCCTGTCTCATTCAACACAGAAACTTCTACCCCGTTACCGAAACTGGTTTCTCTATCCACCAGAATGATATCCACATTCTCTATAAATGTATCATGCCCGATCGTATAATTGGCAATGTAGTTCTTAACGTTCTCTATACAACAGTTATCGCCTACTGTCACATTGTGTAAGGTTACGCGGCACAAGCCGGCATGTTTGCTCATTCCCCCCGGTAACTGGAACTCTTTTTCAAATACTCCCAAACGGATGGTACCGGAAAAACGGGTATAGTGTATATGAGTAGGTGTGAAATTCTCAGCGACCTGTATATTCTCCCATGAATCAGCTACACAAAGCTGTTTCTCCAGCTGAGCAATCTCAGCCGGAGTCAGTAAACGATAATTTGTTGCCATAGTGCTATTGTTCTTCTTCGTAAGATTGGTACAGGAAATCATTGTACGGATATTTCTGTACATGAAGTTCCTTTACCTTCTTATATAAACGTTCTCTTAATTCTTCGATATTCACCTTGTTCTTGGCCGAAATGAAGATACAGTTGTCGTTCAGTTTGGCCATCCAGGTATTCATCAGTTCTTCCAATGTGATATTTTCCTTGGTTTTGGGAGTCAGATCATCTTCCGCCTTTTCTACGTAAGTATAGGCATCAATCTTGTTGAAAATAATCATGGTCGGTTTTCCGGCTGCGCCCAAATCGGCGATGGTCTTGTCCACAATCTGAATCTGTTCCTCAAAATCCGGATGAGATATATCTACCACATGCACCAACAAGTCCGCTTCACGCACTTCATCCAACGTAGATTTAAAGGATTCCACCAAGTCTGTAGGAAGTTTACGGATAAATCCTACTGTATCAGACAACAGGAAAGGCAGATTCTCAATAATCACTTTACGGACAGTGGTGTCCAAAGTAGCAAAAAGCTTATTCTCCGCAAAAACTTCACTCTTAGCCAAAAGATTCATTAAAGTAGATTTACCCACATTGGTATAACCGACCAAAGCTACACGAATCAGGCGTCCACGGTTCTTCCGCTGGGTAGATTTCTGCGTATCAATTTCAGCCAGACGCTGTTTCAGCAATGCCATCCGGTTCAAAATGATACGACGGTCCATCTCCAACTGGGTTTCACCCGGACCACGCAATCCTACGGAACCTTTTCCTCCACCTGCACCGGAACCACCTCCCTGTCGTTCCAAGTGTGTCCACAAACGTTGCAGGCGAGGCAGCATGTATTTGTATTGAGCCAGTTCCACCTGTGTCTTGGCATTGGCAGTCTGCGCACGCATGG
>ENA-OPVK01000100-OPVK01000100.1-human-gut-metagenome-genome-assembly--contig:-NODE-100-length-70844-cov-22.647643_pt1 | contig 70844 bp, 52 predicted proteins | sample MGYA00241495_ERZ501982 | MGnify/ENA primary metagenome ERZ501982 (study PRJEB25962, sample SAMEA2042002) | human gut metagenome | biome: human gut; feature: human-associated habitat; material: faeces...
GAAGCATAGTTTCATTTGCAAGGGAGTAATTGGGCAAAATGCGGATATTCATTATAGATTATGCGCGCAAGATGAGATTCGTCGAACTCACGTTATTTACCGTATTGGCGTTGACGCAAAGAGAATGTAAAAATCATTTTATCACTCAGTTGGGCGATTGCCCTTACGCCTATCAGTTTAAAAGCCCCTTTCCTTATCATTTTTATTCTATTTCATGGTTCTATCTTCTAAATCATCGCATATTTATGCAATATCACCGAAAAATCATTTGTTTATTTTAGTAAAAATGCAATTTCTTTATAATAAATTTGGCATATTCGCAAATAATACTTAATTTTGCCGCCGTAAATGCTGATTGGGTTTTAATTTTTTATTAGAATTCATCCCTAATCCGCGCGATTGGGGAAAGTATGGAAGAGTTATTAACAATTATTTTCAGAGATTTAAAAAGAGAGAGATTTATGGAAAAAAGACTCATGATGTTTATCGCTGGGTTGTTCCTGAGCATGGGAGTAGCCTTGGCACAGACACAAGTCAATGGAACCGTGACCTCTGCTGACGATGGCGAGCCAGTGATTGGCGCATCCGTCCTGGTGGAGGGCACGAAAACAGGTACCGTGACAGACATCAACGGTAACTTCTCTATTTCAGTGCCAGCGGGCAAGAAACTGGTGATAAGCTACCTGGGCATGCAGACGCAGACCGTCAGCGCGAAGCCCGGTATGCGAATCGAACTGGCCGCCGACTCACAGACCTTGGAAGACCTCGTGGTGGTGGGTTATGGTACAGGCCGTAAGGTGGGCACCGTGATTGGCTCTGTTTCCACGGTAGGCTCCGACAAGTTGAAGAACGCTCCTTCCGCTTCCGTGCTCGATGCATTGCAGGGCCAGGTGGCAGGTTTGTCCGTTTTGTCTTCCAGCGGTGTGGCTGGCGACAACGCCACCTCCATCACCCTTCATGGCGTAGGCTCATTGGGCTCCAGCTCCGAGCCATTGTACGTGATTGACGGTATCCCCTCCACCAGCCGCACGCTGATGGCCATGAACCCGAACGACATTCAGAGCGTGTCCGTGTTGAAGGATGCTTCCGCTACCTCCATCTACGGTTCCCGCGCCGCCAATGGTGTCATCTACGTGACCACAAAGGGCGGCTCCTATAACAGCAAGGCCACTGTCACCTTCCGCACCCAGTATGGTTGGTCTACCTTGGCCGACAAGGGTCTTTACGAGAACATGATGAGCGGTGATGAGCTGTACAACTTCTGGCTCGACTCCGGTTTCGCAGATTACTACATGGGTGGCGATGGTGCCGCTTACTTGAAGGAGACTTACGATGACAAGGGCTACCGCTACAACACCAAGTGGTACGAGATCTTCCAGCAGTTCAACAATCCGCAGACCCAGAACGACATCACCTTCGAGGGCGGTAGCGACAGGATGTCCTACATGGTGAGTGCCTCACAGTTCCACCAGAGAGGTACCTCCATCGGCAACGTGTATGACCGTTACACCGTGCGCACCAACCTGAACGGCCGCCCCAAGGACTGGCTGAAGTTCGGCATCAACCTCAACCTGTCTTATGACAAGAACGAGCAAAATGCGAACTGGGGTAACTCCAGCGGTCCTTCCAACTATATGGCTGGTGGTCTGTCTTACTTGCTGAACCCCCTCTACCCCAGCCACGACCCCGAGACGGGCGAGCCCTTGCACTACTTTCCTTTCGGAATGTATGACCCCCAGTATATGGCCGACAGCAGACCCGACACGTACTCCCGTTACTTCATGAACGGCAACTTCTTCGTGTCGCTGACCCCCATCAAGGGCCTGACCATCACCTCGCGTATCGGTACCGACATGATTTTCACCCGTCGTAACGCCAACGCTTTCCCGTCATCCGACCTGTACGGCGGTTCTGGATCAAGGCTCAAGGCTTCCGCTTACCAGTATACGCACACCATCACCAACACCGCCGAGTACCGCTTCAGCATCGCTGAGGACAACCATTTCACGGTGTTGCTGGGCCAGGAGGGCACGGACAGTAACTACGACTACTTCTCCGCCTCCTCTTCTGGTCAGTATGATGACCGCCTGATGAACCTGCAGAACGGTACGCAGGCGTCCTACGCCATGACAGAGGACGCTACCGCCAGCAAGTTCCTCTCTTTCTTCGGCCGTATCGATTACGACTGGGCAGAGAAATACTTCGTGGACTTCTCGCTGCGTACCGATGGTAGCTCCCGCTTCAGCAAGGACAATCGCTGGGGTACGTTCTGGGCTGCCGGTGCCATGTGGAAGGCCAAGAAAGAGAAGTTCCTCAAGGACGTGAAGTGGCTGGACGACCTCTCGCTGAAGGTGAGCTACGGTACCCAGGGTAACGCCTCCATCGGTGACTATACCTGGTTGAGGATGTATGGTATCAACACCAGCTACGGCGACAATCCCGCCCTGCACATGACGCAGGCCTTGAACGACGACCTCACCTGGGAAAAGCAGCAGCTCTTCACCGTGGGACTCTCTGGCCGCGTGCTCGACATGATTGATTTCGAGATCCAGTACTACAACCGTCAAACCAAGGACATGCTGATGGCCGTGCCCTATCCCTATACCACGGGCTTCTCCTCGCTCTACCGCAACGTGGGTGGCATGGAGAACCAGGGTATCGACATCAACCTGGGCGTGGACATCTTGAAGCACAAGGATTACTTCCTGCGTTTCAGCACCAACTTCAACTACAACTCGCAGAAGATCACGGAGCTGTTTGACGGCCGCGACCGTTGGGTGGTTGCCAACACCCTAGTGGCTTACGTGGTGGGTGACCCCGTCAGCTACTACATGCCCATCTACGCCGGCGTGGATCCCGAGGACGGAGCGCCCATGTGGTACAAGGCTGGCGAGAACGTGGATGACAAGACCTGCGTGGAGACCACCAAGAAATATGACGAGGCAGCCCTCACCCAGAACACGGGCAAGAAGCGCTACGCCCCCATCAATGGTGGTTTCAGCCTCTCCGGTGGATGGAAGGGCCTGACCCTGCAGGCCGACTTCTCCTACGTCATCGGCAAATACATGGTGAACAACGATGCTTATTTCTACAACAACCCCATGCAGGGTGGACTGGACTACAATCAGAGCAAGGACGTGTTGAACTACTGGACTCCCGAGAATCCCAACGCGGCGTTCCCCGACTGGAGCCAGGGCTACGTGATGCAGTTTGACACCCACTTGCTGGAGAACGCCTCCTTCCTGCGCCTGAAGAACCTGCAAATCGGTTATGAGCTGCCCAAGCAGTGGCTGAACTTCCAAAACGTGCTGCAGAACGTGAAGATTACCTTCACCGGCCGCAACCTGCTGACCGTGACCTCCTATGGCGGTATCGACCCCGAGGTGGACAGCAACCTGACCTACGGTATCGCCGGCAACAGCAAGCAGTACCTCTTCGGCCTGGAGCTCACATTCTAACCCCTTAACATCATAAACGAAGACATAAACGAAGACAATGAAACAATATAAGTTATTATCCCTTTTGGCAGGGGTGTCGCTGATGGCTTTCACCTCCTGCGACCTCGAGGAGATGCCCACCACGGACATCGGCTTCGATAACAACGAGGAGGCGGTGATCAACGGCACCAACATCCAGCAGTTCGAGAACGGACTCTACTCCGCCTTCCGCGCCACGCAGTATGGTGTGTACTCCCTGGTGCCCGACTTGATCTGCGACGGCTTCAACGAGACCGTGAACTCCGGTAACTTCTATGGCCCCGTGCACCGCACGGACGCCAGCTTCACCGCCAGCGACCAGGACGTGGAGAGCATCTGGTCGGGCTACTATGGCTACATGGTGGACTACAACAACCTTATCAACGACGGTTACGTGAAGGAGCAGGAGGCCGCTTTCATGGCTGATGACGCGGACTTCGCCTCCGTAGACGCTTACGCCATCCGCGCCCTGGGCGTGGCTCACTTCTTCCGTGCTTACACCTACATGCAGCTGGCTCGCCTCTTCGCCAAGGACTACGAACCCAGTACGGCCGCCACGGATCTCTGCGTGCCCCTGGTGCTGAAGTATGACCAGGAGGAGAAGCCCGCCCGCGCCACCGTGCAGCAGGTCTATGACCAGATCAAGAAAGACTTGGATGCCGCTAACACATATTTCACGAAGCTCACCACAGTCACAGTGGAACTGATTAACGCTGGTATCGTGACATCGGCATCTAATCCTTACTACCAGTGCTACCTGACACTCAACGACACCCAGCCCGGCAGCCCGAATGTGAATGTCAACACGGTGTATGCGCTCTATGCCCGTTACTACCTCGACACCCACGACTATCCCATGGCCGCCCAGTATGCCAAATCGCTGTTGGGTCAGTATACCCTAGCCAACAGCGAAGGGGCCATGGAATATGAGTACGTTTACGACCAGGGCACTGAGCCTATCTTCCAGATGTCCGCTTCCCTGGCCGAGAACGGCTCCGGCACCAATAGCGCCTACATCAATGGCTCTTCCTATCCCTACGTGCCAACCGGCTTTTACCTGGCTCCTTTCTATATGCCTTCCGGAAAGCTCTTGGCCATGTATGAGGGCACGGACTTGCGCTTGGCGCAATGGTTTGATTTCGATAATTATTTCCGTTATGGCAGTAGTCTGGCCACGGGTATACCCATATTCGTCAAGTACTATGGCGATCCCAACGCGGGCTTGAACAACTCCATCGTGCCCAATGGCCGCCAGCACGTGAAGCCTTTCATGATAGGCGAGATGTATCTTATCCTGGCTGAGGCTTCCCTGCAGGCAAACGACCCCACCACCGCGGCCACGGCGCTTAACGAGCTGCAGACCGAGCGTGGTGCCACTCCCACCGCCGCCACTATGGAGAACATCCAGAATGAGTGGTTCAAGGAAACCGTGGGCGAGGGCTTGCGCTACAGCTGCATGAAGCGTTGGCACATCGGCTTCAATGGCCGCCCGGCTGTTTACCCTGGCGAAGGTATTGTGCCTGAGGGCACGAGCAACACCCAGAAGGTGATGGAGGCCGACGATACCCACTGGCTGTTGCCCATCCCCTCTTACGAGCGTCGGCTGAACGACAACCTGGAGCAGAACCCCGGCTATTAATCCTCCCTAGAGGAACATAGCGACTAGCGATATAACGCCCAAGCGACATCCTGCCGCTTGGGCGTTTTCCTGTCCTATACATTATATATAATATCGTGAGTTCGACGAAAACTTGTAGAGACGCATTTTTGCGTCTCGGCAAGCAAGATTGCCGAATAAAATCGCCTGTCGCGAAGACTTGGCAGCTGGCTGAGACGCAAGAATGCGTCTCTACAGTTTGGCAATAACAGGGCTGCGCACATAAAGTGGAATTCGTCGAACTCACGTTATAATAATGTACGCGCGCGTAAGGCTTGCGTGTTTCTCAACCAACTCTATGGCGCGTCGGTTACGAATAGAGGGCAAGTGGCTGTTGTTTGTGTTTTGCCTCACGGGACGGATAACGGCGTGCTACAGCGCGCCGCTACAGAATCGGGGTGAAAAGTTATTTGCGAGAATGATGGCAAACAGTTGTGTTGGTAGAAGGGAGTTGTTGACACGAATATCCACACCCGGTAATGTAGCGATGCGCTGTAGCACGTCGACCGCAAGCAGAGAGCAAATGGTTTGCGAGAGGTTTTCTAACAACTTATGACTGTTCCGCCAGCAGGTAGTGGGTGCTCCTTCCGCCTCCTTCTCCCTTGACAAGTATGCCCTTGGCGACCAAGTCCTTGATGTCATTCAATGCGGTATCTGGAGAACATTTCGCTATCTTGGCCCATTTACCAGTGGTAAGTTTACCGTAGAAGTCCTCTTGCAGCAGGTTGATGAGCTTCCGTTGCCGCTCATTGAAAACCTTGTCCCGATGCCGCTCCCAGAACAGGGACTTCTGCCTGACCCGGGAGCAAGTGCCCTCCACGGCATCCAACGCCTTGTCTAGCGTGAGCAAGAACCATGTCAGCCACTCCGTGATATCCCCATCGCCCCTTTGTGTCCGCTCCAGGACATCGTAGTATTCACGTTGGCGCTGCTTGATGACCATGGACATGCTGTAAAAGCGGTGAGGATTGTCCTCGGCGCGGGCCAACAGCATGTCGGTAATGGCACGGGTAATACGCCCGTTCCCGTCGTCAAAAGGGTGAATGGTGACAAACCACAAATGAGCGATGGCTGACTTCAGCACAGGGTCTGTCCGGGCGGGTGCGTTGACCCAATCCAGGAAACGCCTCATCTCACCGGGAATACGGTCGGGGGAAGGAGCTTGATAATGTACGCGCTCATGTCCCATGGCACCCGAGACCACTTGCATCTCCCCCGTCCGATACTTACCCACCTCTATGCGATAAAGTCCGCTCATGCCCGTGGGGAAAAGCGTGTTGTGCCAACCGAAAAGGCGCGCTTCCGTGAGGGGGTCTGCATAATGGTGAGTAGCGTCCAGCAACATCTCGACCACGCCTTCCACGTAGCGGGTGGAAGGTGGAAGCCCCGCCACTTCCATGCCCAAGCGTCGCGCGATGGAAGAGCGTACCTCCATCATGTCCAGTTTCTCCCCCTCAATGCTCCAGGAATGTACCAGCTCCGAGGACAACGTCTGCAGTTGGGCCTCTTCCCGAATCGAGAACCCCATGGCGGACATGCCGCCCAATACTTTCCCCTGCTTGGCCCTGACAGAGCCGAGCAAGGGGAGAAGCCGTGCGGAGTCATAGCGGAATTCCCACCAATGGTCATAGTCGTGAAGGTAAATCATCCTGTTTTTTACGCGAATATAGTCCATTTTCGGAGATTAAGCAACTTATTCCCCGATTTTTTTCGGGGAATAAATCATGAAGTGGCACCACGTGAGGGAGCATGAACCATAGCTCCTTCATCTTTCGGAGTGACGAGGTGGGGCCCTTGGGAGTGATTAGTTGACCACTATGCCAAGTGCCCAGTTGTCTTATACTGACATAGGTAGACACATTTAGTTATTACTTATAAATGTGTCTACCTATGTCAGTATAAGACAGCCATCCGCAAGCCTCAGGGGCGTTTGTTAATGATGGTGATATGCCTCGTTCGTGGAAGGTGCGGAGATGTCCAAAGAGTATCCCACAAGAAAGGGAAAAGAACCTGGGGCGGTCTAATGCGATTTGGGATTATACAAAATTGACGAGATGCAATTGTACTATTTGGCGGATTTTCATTGTAGGAAATGGCGGAAATCTATCGCGTCAAATGGCGGATTATTATTGTATGATTTGTCGAATCTTGCCTTAGGCTCAATATGGAGAGTAATTGGCTGTTGGTCTGCCTTGCGGTAACGGATACGCGTTTGCCGTGCACAAAACATATGTCCCTTTCAAATTGTTAGCTTCCCCTTTCCATACCGCATCCTGAATCCCGATAACCGGGACTTTTTCAATGTGATTTCATCAAAATCGGCGGGGTAAAGTACCGATTTCCTATCATCCCTAATCCGCGCGATTGGGGAAAAGGTATAAACGTTTATTAACAATTATTTTTCAGTAAAAAGAGAGAGATTTATGGAAAAAAGACTCATGATGTTTATCGCCGGGCTGTTCCTGAGCATGGGAGTGGCCTTGGCACAGACACAAGTCAATGGAACCGTGACCTCTGCTGACGATGGCGAGCCAGTGATTGGCGCATCCATCCGTGTGGAAGGCACGAAAACGGGCACCGTTACCGACGTGGACGGAAAATTCTCTATTTCAGTGCCAGCCAACTCCTACCTGGAAGTGTCTTACATTGGCATGGTATCCAAAAGGGTAAAGGCTAGCCAAAACATGAGGATTATCCTGGAGCCAGACAGCAAGTCGCTGGACGAGGTGATGGTCGTAGCTTTTGGAACACAGACGAAAGCCTCCTTCACGGGTTCCGCAGCGGTAGTAGGCTCCGCGGAACTCAGCAAGCGAGTAACCACCAACGTGGCAGACGCATTGGTAGGTTCCGTGCCTGGATTGCAGTTGCGCGGTGGCTCTGGCGCTCCTGGCGCCAGTCAGGGTAGCATGAACATTCGTGGCGTAGCCTCCATGTACGCTGGCACAGACCCCTTGATTATCGTGGACGGCGCACCCTATAACTCCAGCCTCTCGAACATCGCGCAAAGCGATATCGAGTCCATCTCCGTATTGAAAGACGCAGCTTCCGCGGCTCTTTATGGCGCACGTGGCGCAGCGGGTGTCATCATCATCACCACCAAAAAAGGCAGCGCCCATAAGGCCGAGGTGAAATTTGACGCGAAATGGGGCTCCAACTCCCGCGCCATCCAAGATTACGATGTCATCACCGACCCAGGGCAGTATTACGAGGCCTACTACATGGGACTCTACAACCGCAACTTCTATGGGCTGGGGCAGAGCGCGGCAGATGCCAACCTCAACGCCAACAACACCATGCTAAACCAGCTGGTATATAACGTATATACCGTGCCCGAAGGGCAGAACCTCATCGGCATGAACGGAAAACTCAATTCCAATGCCACATTGGGCAGGGCATACGATTACAACGGCACTACCTACTACCTGACGCCAGACGACTGGACAGACCTGGCCTACAAGAACGCCTTGAGGCAGGAATACAACGTGAGCGTGAATGGTGGTACCGAAAAAGGCAACTTCTACGCCAGCCTAGGTTACCTCAATGAGGATGGCGTGATAGACTATTCTGGCTATGAGCGCATCACCGCCCGCTTGAGAGCAGAGCAGCAGCTCACCAAGTGGCTGAAGGTAGGCGCCAACGTGAACTTCAACCACTCTACCCAGAAGAGCAACCCCAACCTGGACGGCAGCGCGGGCGCGGCCAACATCATGTATTTCACCAGTATGATGGCTCCCATCTATCCCGCTTTCGTGCGCGTGATGGACGCAGAAGGGAACGTGAGCATCAAGCAGAGCGAGAACGGCAACGACATGTATGACTACGGTGTCAACCCCAATTACTATCCTGGCATAGGCACCCGTCCCTTCCTGGCTTCCGGAAACCCCTTGGCAGCCAACCGCTACAACAAGAGCGCCAACAGCGGCGACCAATTGAACGGATCTTTCATCGCAGATTTCACCATCACCGACTTCCTGAAGGCCAACATCACCAGCACCATCATCTTCGGCCAAACCAACACCCTTTATTACGGCAACATGCTGGAAGGGCCTTCCGCGGGAACGGGTGGCACGTTGACCAAAAGTTCCACTACTAACTGGAGACAGAACCACGTGCAGACACTGACCTTCTTCAAGGACTTCGGCAAACACAACGTGAACGTAATGCTGGGCCACGAGTGGTACAAGCAAGACTCTCAATATCTGGGCGCACAGATGTATGGCGGATTCTCTCCCTATATATTGGAGCTGAACGCCTTTGCCACCATGCAGGCCATGAGCTCTTACACCAACAAGTACAACGTGGAGGGTTACTTCGGCAGCGCACAGTATAATTATGACAACAAGTACTTCGCTAGCGCTTCCTATCGTCGTGACGCTTCTTCCCGCTTCGCCAAGGATCACCGCTGGGGAAACTTCTGGTCTGTGGGCGCGGCCTGGATTATCTCCAAGGAGAAGTTCATGAGGGACATCACCTGGATAGACCAACTGAAGCTGAAGGCCTCCATAGGCCAGCAGGGAAACGACAACATCGGCGACTACGCCTATGTAGACCTCTATACCCTAAACAAATCTGACGACACTCATATGTCTCCCACCTTCGCCCGCATGGGTAACCCAGAGATCACGTGGGAAACTACGACCAACTTCAACGTGGGCGTAGAGTTCAGCCTTTGGAACAGCCGACTGAGCGGTAGTCTGGAGTACTACAACAAGAAGACCACCGACCTGCTGTTCTGGCTCTCCGTGCCCGAGTCTATCGGTACGCGCGGTTATTATGGCAATATCGGTGACATCCGCAACCAGGGCGTGGAACTGGTGCTGAACGGCTCCATCATCCGCAGCAAGCTGGTGGACTGGGACATCTCCGCCAACATCGCCCACAACAAGAGCGAGATACTGAAATTGCCCGAGAGCAAGACCATGGGCAAGGGTGGCTTCACCGAGAGCACAAGCGGCCATACTTACCAGCAATGGTTTGAGGTGGGCGGCGAACTCTACACGCCCTTCATCGCCGAGTACGCCGGCGTGAACGACAAAGGCGAGGCCCTCTACTGGGTGGACGAGGACATGCCCACCAACGCCAACGCCACTCCCGGCCAGAAGCACTCCTATACCACCACCAACTTCCAGGAGGCCACCCGCTACAAGCAGGAGAGCACCATGCCCGACTTCTATGGCGGTTTCAGCACTACCATTCGCATCGGTGACTTCGACGCCTCGGCCAGCTTCGACTACCAGATAGGCGGCAAGGTGTATGACATGCGCTACCAGCAACTGATGACCCCCATGAGCGTGACTGGCAACGGCGGACAGAACTTCCACAAGGACGTGCTCAAGTCATGGTCTCCCGACAACACCTCCAGCAACATCCCACGCTTCCAGGCGGGCGACCAATACACCTCGTCCATGTCCACCCGTTGGTTCGCGAGCGCCAGCTACTTGAACTTCCAGTCTTTCACCGTGGGCTACACATTGCCCAAGAACCTGATAGACAACATTGCCAGCATCCGCGTCTACGTGGCCGGCGAGAATCTCTGCTTCTGGTCTGCCCGCAAGGGTCTTGACCCCCGCTACTCCTATGAGGGCCAAACATCCATGAACAATGTCTACTCGCCCATCCGCAATATCTCCGCAGGTGTACAAGTAACTTTCTAAATCATAAAAGGAAACAAAAGAACATGAAGAAAATAGCATTAGCAGCCGCTTTGATAATAGGAGCGCTTACGCTCCCCACGAGCTGCGTAGAGGAATATGAGCCACAAAACGGCAACGTCACCAACGGGCAGGCTGGCTCGGCACCTGGCTCCTTTGACAACTTCGTGAATGGTATCACCACCTCGCTCAACGGCCAAAGCAACTATAACAACTCTCCAGCCGACTACGCCTTCGACTTCGGCATGCCCTCCATGTTTATCATGCACGACGTGATGGGGCAAGACATGGTGAGCAACGGCACCTCCACCGACTGGTTCTCTACCTGGTACTTGTATGAACAGGCACTGGGTCCCAGCTACGCGATATGCCAGGTGCCATGGACAGTGTATTACGCCTGGATCAAGAACTGCAACACCGTCATCGCCATGGCGGGAACAGAACCCAGCGAGGAGAGAAAGAGCGGGGCGGGCATCGCCTACGCCGTGAGAGCTGCCCTGTATGAGGACCTGGCTCGCCTCTACGCCAACAAGACCTATGGCGAAGACCCCGAGGCAGAGACCGTGCCCTGGATAGATGAGAACACCTCGGCAGCCGCCAGCACCAACAATCCCCGCAAGACCAACCAGGAGATGTGGGCGCTCATCCTGGCCGACCTGGACAAGGCCGAGGAATACCTGCAGGGATACAAGCGCACCGACAACTCCAAGCCTGACCTCTCTGTGGTCTATGGCTTGAAGGCTCGCGCCTACCTCACCATGGAAGACTGGCCCAACGCGGAGAAATATGCCAAGTTGGCCATGGAGGGATATAACGTGATGAGCGCAGACCAGTACACTGACCCCGAGACGGGTTTCAATACGCCTAATGGCGCATGGATGTGGTCACTTACCTACAAAGCCGATGATCAGGTGATGACCGCCAACGACGCGGATACTTCATGGGGATCCTGGATGTCACTGGAGCTGGCCAACGGCTACGGCTACGCCTCCAACTATGGCGCGCCAAAGGCCATGGACCGCCACCTCTATGAGAGCATCCCCGCCACCGACTGCCGCAAGAAGTGCTTCCTGGACTTCAGCCTGGACGAGATGACCGATGACAACGAGAAGCTGGCCAAGCTGTCTGAATACAGCGACTATCCCGCGCAGATGGTGACCACCGCCGAGGCAGGCGGACTGGGTTACGGCGGACTGAGCGTGAAGTTCCGCCTGGCAGGTGGCGACGCAGGTCACCAGAGCCAATACGTGGGCTATCTGCAGTCCGTGCCCCTGATGCGCGTGGAGGAGATGAAGCTTATCGAGGCTGAGGCCGTGGGCATGCAGGCAGGCCGCGAGGCAGAGGGCATCGCCCTGCTGACCGCTTTCGCCCAGCAGCGTGACCCCAACTATGTTTACGGAGAGCACAACGAGTCCTATGGCAACACCGCCACCTCCGCTTTCCAGAACGAGATATGGTGGCAACGCCGCGTGGAGTTCTGGGGTGAGGGCCTCTCCCTCTGGGATATCAAGCGACTGAACAAGGCTGTCATTCGTAGTTACGCCGGCACCAACCATCTGGAGGGTATGCGCTGGAACTCTTTGGACGCTACCGACCGTGCCGAGGGCAACAACTATCCATCGGCCATGAACTTCTGTATCGTGCAGAGCGAGACCAATTACAACACGGCCTGCACCAACAACCCCGCGCCGCAGCAGCCCGCACAGGACTCTCCGGAGTATAAATGGTAACATCAACCCACTTTTAAAAACACAAAAGACATGAAGAAATACATAGAAAGCTTGCTATCGCTCTGCGTGGCGGCGTTCGCGCTCACGGCCTGTAGCGAGGACGACGGCACCAATCCCGGCACCGACGGAGGCCCCTCGGTAATCGTATACCAATACGCCCCCGCCCAGCCTTACAACGCGGACAACGACATCACCCTGCGCTTCGCCACCAACAACAAGGTGGAGGCCGTCTATTATCTCTCCGAGCCAGAAGCTGACTATAACAGCCACCTCTCTGAGATGGGTGAGGCTGGTTACAATGACTACGTGGTGGAGAACGGCACCCAGGTAGAAGGTATTGAAGGCCAGTCTAACGTGGACGTGACCCTGACCGACATGATGGGCACTTATTACATCACCGCCGTGGCGGTTTCCGGCAACCAAAAGAAGGCATACACCACTACCTTCACGGGCCTGGCCTGGGAGGACGTGGTCAGTGGTACCTATATCTTTAACGCTCAGCCCGTTTCCGGAAGCGCAATAGGGTTACCCAACACGCCTACCACCTTGCAGGTTTGCACCACCGACCCCACGCTCTATCGCTTTGAGAACCTCTTCGGCGAGGGCTACTCCATGAAGATCAACATGCTCGACCTCCAGGGACAGGACGAGAGCGGCACCTACCGGTTCTTCCGCGTGCCCGAGATGGCCACACCCTACTCCATCAAGTTGACGGATGGCAACAGCTATCAACTCTCCGTGATGGACATCGGCTACTGGCAGGGAGACGAGAGCTTCGTCACCGCCGGCGGTTACGAGAGCGGCATGTATGAGGACGGCTATTGCTTCGTCTGCGTGGCCTACACGGTGTCCGCGGGCACCCTGGTCTATGGCTATGACTACTTCGTCCCCAATGAATAGGGAGTAACTGAATGATAGTGAACCGCGAGGGCGGGCATGCGATGGCATGTCCGCCCTTCTTTGTTTTGGCGGGTCACACTTCGCGCCCGGCATACACATATATATAAGGTACACGCGCGTGAGAGTCTTCTGCGCACCGAGGTCTAGCATCATCTTAGATGATGGCAGGAATCATCTTAGATGATACGACGCCTAGGTAGCGGGGAGGTGAAGACTCTCCCTGGTAAAAAGACACAAGAAAGTTTGCCAATATGGAAACCTTTTCGTATCTTCGCGTTGTAAGAACAGGAACAAAATTTATCCAAGAAAAGTTTCTATATCACGAAACTTTTCCTTATCTTTGCACACAAGGAAAACCTAAAACGGATATGCCCACGTTACAACTCACGATACTGGAAGAAGCCAGAAACTTCCTGGAAAGCCTTCCAGGGCAAGCACGCAAGAAGATGTTGCATAATATATGGAGGGTGACAGAAGGAGAGAAGAACAGCGAGCTGTTCAAGAAGCTGGAAGGATCAGAGATATGGGAGTTCCGGGCAATGTCTGGCGGAATGGCCTATCGCCTGCTATCCTTCTGGGACAAGGAGGAGCGAAGCCTGGTGGTAGCCACACACGGCTTCACCAAGAAGGCGCAGAAGACCCCCAAGAAAGAAATCGTGAGAGCGGAAGCAATCATGAGATGGTATTATGAACAAAAAAGCAAGAACCAATGAAACAGGTGGGTAAAATGAAACTATACACCCTGGAGGAAGTCACGGATGAACTCATAGGGAAGAAAGGGACACCAGAGAGGGACAAGTTTGACCAAGAGGTGGCAGAGGCCGTACACGCCTATCACATTGGCGAGGCCATCAAGCAGGAACGCTTGAGGCAGCATCTCACACAAGAGGAACTGGGCGAGCGTGTCGGCGTAAAGCGGGCACAAATCTCCAGGCTGGAGAAAGGCCACAGCATCACCATCCCCACGATGAGCCGCGTGTTCAAGGCACTGGGCATCACCACGGCCACGCTAGACCTGGGCGCGGCGGGAAAGGTCGCCCTGTGGTAACAGAAATGAAGGAACTACAACACGCCCACCTCGGGTGAATTTTTCATTGCAATAATTGAACGCTTGAAGCCCCTTCGCCGCAATGGCGAAGGGGCTTCTTTTCGTTTAATCCACGGCTGGCGGCAAGAGACTGCGCTGATAGTTGCGGCGCAAGGTCTCCCGCACATAAGCCAGGAAGCCCTCGTCACCCAACACCTCCACATGGTCATAGAGGCCAAGCACGAAACGGCCTATGCCCCGATAGCTCACTACTTCGGTGCGGAGAACGTAATGAGCTGCGTCCTCTTGCGTGACGGCATGGGCGGCACGGGGATATTCCTCCACGAATACCTGGTAGGCCAATCGATCCAGCCTTACCGCCACGGGAAACCGTTCCTCGCCACTGAACATGAATATGTCGGTGAAAACCTGCTTGTGGCGAGCCTCATGGCTCCAAGAGAGGTCGAGCATGATGACATCTCGCATGCGGGAAAGCTTGAAGGTCTTGTTCTCGCCCGAGGACAGCTCGTAGCAGCGCACGTCATTGTTATCGTTGAGCAAGAGGAACGGCTCCACCACCCTATCGGAAACCGTGTCGCTATGGGGTGAGGCATAGCCCATGATCTTCACCACCCGCTTGCGCTTGATGGCGTCATAAAGCACGGAGACGCAATGGGCCACCCGCTCGCGCAAGGCAGGATTGTCGAGAATATGGAAGTCGTAGAAGCGATTGAGCTTGTAGCGTATACGCTGCGCCAAGGCGTTCTCCTCGCCCACCTTATTTAATATGGAGAGCAAGGTAAGCGCTTCCTCCTCCGTGAAGTTGATGGTCTCAAAAAGGCGTTTCAAGTAAGGAGACTCCCTGTCGATGCTATAACACCGTCCCGACTTCTCCACGATAAACCCCCAGTCACGGAAACTCTCCAGGTAATAGTAAAACATGCGGCGGGAGATGGAAAGCCGCCGGCAAAGGGTCTCCACGTCATAATGCCTGTTCTCGGTAAGCAGCAAGAGCAGGTCAAGTTCCCGTTCCAGTTTATCGTGCCTCATCGCCAGCGAAATCTAGGAAAAGCTCCCTGGAGCCCAGGAGGTCGAAACTCTTGCGGTGATAGGGCGTAACGCCATATTGGCGGATAGCCTCCCGATGCTGGGCCGTAGGATAGCCCTTGTTGGACAGCCAACCGTATTGGGGATACTCCTGGGCCAACCGCTCCATATACTCATCGCGATAGGTCTTGGCCAGGATACTGGCCGCGGCGATGGCCTGATACTTTCCGTCACCTTTCACGATAGTGGTGTAAGGCAAATCACAGTAAGGCAGGAAACGATTACCGTCCACGATAATGGCCTCGGGGCGTACCTGCAGTTGGTCCAGCGCACGGTGCATGGCGAGGATGCTGGCCCGCAAGATATTGATATGGTCTATCTCTTCCGGGGTGACCACCCCCACCGCCCAAGCGACGGCATCGCGGACAATCTCGTCTCGCAAGCGCATTCGCTTGGCCGCTGAAAGTCGCTTGCTGTCGTTGAGCGAAGGGTTGTCATAGCCGTCTGGCAAAATAACGGCGGCGGCATAGACACTGCCGGCCAGGCAGCCACGGCCAGCCTCATCACAGCCCGCCTCAATCTTGCCCTCGTAATAATGTTTCTCTAAAGACATGGTTTTATTGTTTAATTATATGTAGAGATTCTTGCGTCTCTACACACCTCTGCTGTTCTCAAGGTTCACTTTTAACATAAAAACTTGGAAATGGAACATATATTGCACAAAAGGGGACTAATTTTGTCGCAGATAAACAAAACAACAACAAAATCAAAGCAACTATGGAAAAGAACTTGATATTAACTACCAACGAGAGTCGTGCCATCAGCATGAAAGAAACCGTCGGCAACCACCTGCGCCTGCTGGCACAAAGCGCGGGAAAGCCCGTGGAATGGTTGCGGAAATACTATAGCCATGTGTTGGAGAAGCCCATCAGCCGTAAGCAGACATGGTTGATGATAGAGGCGCAAGTGGCATTCGCCTTGGGAATACTGCCCATGGACAGCCCATTATGGTTACGGGCAGTCTGCATGGGATGGTTTGCCTGGAGCGTAAGGAAATGCAAACGGGCGGGCATCTAGAACATCTTCGCCACCCGCTGGATAGCGTTCACCAGGCTGTCAACCTCCTCACGGGTGTTATAGAGGGCGAAGCTGGCACGAGCCGTGCCCAGGATGCCCAAGCGATCCATCAAGGGCTGGGCGCAATGATGACCCGTACGGATAGCTATGCCCAGCCTGTCGAGCAACGTTCCCATATCCATGTGATGGATGTTCCCCACCTGGAAGCTGATGACGGCATCGTGCTCTCCACCCATCGGGCCATAAATATGCATGCCCTCTATCTGGGACATCCGCTGAAGCGCATACTGGGTAAGGTCACGCTCGTGGGCCTCTATATTGTCCATGCCCAGGGAGGTGACATAGTCCAAAGCCTTAGCCAAGCCTGAGGTGGCTATATAATCGGGTGTGCCCGCCTCGAACTTCAAAGGCGGCCGCTCGAAAGTGGTCTTCTCGAAACTTACATGGCTTATCATCTCGCCACCGCCCTGATAGGGAGGCAGTTTCTCCAGCCATTCCTCTTTGCCATACAACACACCAACACCCGTGGGTCCATATATCTTATGACCACTGAAGACAAAGAAATCACAATCCAACGCCTGCATGTCCACCCGGAAATGGGGCGTGCTCTGTGCGCCATCCACCAACACTGGCACGCCATGGGCATGCGCCATCCTGATGATGTCGGCCACGGGATTGACCGTACCCAACACATTGCTGACATGCGTCACGCTCACCAAACGAGTATGGGAATTGAAAAGTTTCTCCAACTCATCTAACTGAAGCGTTCCCTCATCATCGATAGGTATCACACGCAACTTGATGCCTTTCCTGCTCGCTTGCAACTGCCAAGGCACGATATTGGAATGATGCTCCACCGCGGAGACAATCACCTCGTCTCCCTCGCCCATGAAAGCGTCACAGAAAGAAGACGCCACCAGGTTAATACCCTCAGTTGTGCCACGAGTAAAAACCACCTCGGCAGCGGAACGGGCATTGATAAACGCCCGCACGGTCTCCCTGGCGGCTTCGTGCAACTCCGTTGCCTGCTGGGACAACCAGTGAACACCTCTATGGACATTGGCATTGACATTGAGATATTCCTCCCTCATGGCGTCCAAAACGCAAAGAGGCTTCTGCGTGGTAGCCGCGTTATCCAAATAAACAAGCGGCTTGCCATAAACCTCCCTGGAGAGGATGGGGAAATCTTCCCTTACCTTGCTGACATCATACATCGTTGGACTGTTCTCCTTTCCGTTACTTACACAACTTACATCCCTCACACTTGCTCAGCTCCCCACGGAAACGCTTCTCCACCAAATGATGCAAACGGTCGCGCAGCGGAGCCAACTCCATCTTGTCTATCACCTCGTTGATGAAAGCGAACTGCAGGAGCAACTTCGCTTCCTCCAGGCTGATGCCACGCTGGCGCATATAGAAAAGAGCGGCATCGTTGAGCTGACCCACCGTGGAACCATGGGAACACTTCACGTCATCGGCATAGATTTCCAGCATGGGCTGCGTATACATCCTGGCTGTCTTGGTGGCGCAAAGGTTCTGGTTGGTCTCCTGGGAAGTGGTCTTCTGCGCGCCATGCCTTACCAACACCTTCCCGGCGAAAGCGCCCACGGCATTGTCGTTGAGCACATATTTGTAGAGTTCATAGCTATCGCAATGTCCCGCCTGATGGTCTATAAGGGTATTGTTGTCCACTCGCTGGTCCTTGTCGGCTATCACGCAACCATGACAACGGCAAGAGGCTCCCTCTCCTTTCAACATCAAGTCCAATTTATTACGGGTGATGCCATTATGAAGAGTAATCACATTATGATTGACCTGGCTATTGGCTTGCTGCTCTATATAGACATTGCTTACCCTGACATTTTTCAAATGTGTCTCCTCCAGGCAATTCAACTCCAGGTTGGCACTCTCGCCCACGAAGGCTTCTATCACCTGTGTCGCCAGGAAATTACGATCATCAGCCGCATGGTCACAGAAGAGGAACTTTGCCTCAGCGCCCTGTTCCATCACTATAAGCACTCTGCGATTGACCATCAGATCCACGTCCGCCCGCAAGATGTTCACAACTTGTATCGCCCTGTCCACCTTCACATTGCGCGGCACATAGACAAAAAGCCCGTCTTGCGCCAGCATCGTGTTGAGGGCGGTGATGCCATCCTCCGCGGTAGAAGCCAGTTGGGCATAATAAGAAGTTATCAACTCGGGGCGGGCAGCGGCCACGTTAGCCAAGGAGTCGACTATTACCCCTTGGGGCAGACTCGCCTGGGGCAACATCTTGCTATAGAAACTGTCGTTGACGACAAAATAGAGCGAAGTGCTCAGGTTCGGCACGTCACAACGGAAAGCCTCATAGGGGTCTACGGGTATCTCCAGCCTATTGAGATTCAGTCCGAAATCGGGCGCGAACAACTTGTCGATGTCCGTATACTTATATCTTTCCACCTTGCGAGAAGGGAAGCCCAAGCGGCAAAAGTCTTCATAAGCCTTGTCGCGCACGGCATTGAGCGGCGCAGAGGCATGAGACTTGATAAGCCGGGCGTTCCGCTCGTAAAGCTCTTTATATTGTCTTTCACTTGCCATAAGCCTACCTTCCCTTGTTACTCACTTACCTCGGCCTTTATCCAATCATAGCCCTTAGCCTCTATCTCCTTGGCCAACTCGGGACCGGCGGTCTTCACAATCCGACCTTGATAGAGCACATGTACCACGTTGGGCTTAATCATGTCGAGCAATCGCTCATAGTGGGTAATCACGATAGCTGAAGTCTCCGCCGTATGCATCTTGTTGACTCCTTCGGCCACGATACGCATCGCGTCTACATCCAGTCCTGAGTCTGTCTCATCCAAGATACTGAGCTTGGGCTCCAGCATGGCCATCTGGAATATCTCATTCCGTTTCTTCTCTCCACCCGAGAAACCCTCATTGACAGAGCGACGGGAAAGATTGGCATCCAATTCCACAATCTTTCGCTTCTCCCTCATCAGCTTGATGAAATCCGCGGCGTTGAGCGGTTCCTGTCCCTGATATTCCCGCTTGGCATTGATAGCCGCCCGCATGAAGTTGGTCATGGAGACCCCAGGTATCTCCACGGGATACTGGAAAGACAAGAACAATCCCTCACGGGCACGGTCTTCCGGTTTCATGGCCAAAAGATCCTTGCCATTGAAAATGGCGGAACCTTCCGTCACCGTGTAGAGAGGATTGCCCGTCAGCACGGCACTGAGCGTAGACTTCCCTGAGCCATTAGGCCCCATGATGGCATGTATCTCTCCGTCACGTATCGTGAGGTTGATGCCTTTCAATATTTCTTTGCCCGCGATAGTGGCATGTAAGTTTTTTACTTCTAACATATACCTTATATATATAATATGTATATTACGACACTAAAAGCCTCCAAACAAGAGGATTATCCCACCGTGCCTTCCAATGATACCGACAACAGTTTCTGCGCTTCCACGGCAAACTCCATCGGCAACTTGTTGAGCACTTCCTTGGCATAACCATTTACTATCAAGCCTACTGCCTGCTCGGTAGGAATGCCTCGTTGGTTACAATAGAAAAGCTGGTCTTCGGATATCTTAGAGGTAGTGGCCTCGTGCTCCACCACCGCCGTATCATTATGGATATCCATATAGGGGAATGTATGCGCTCCGCAATCACTACCCAGCAAAAGACTGTCACATGAGCTATAATTGCGGGCGTTATCCGCGTTTGCCGTGGCTCTCACCAGTCCCCGATAGCTGTTCTGGCTATGCCCCGCCGAGATGCCCTTGGATATGATGGTAGACTTGGTGTTCTTGCCCATGTGTATCATCTTGGTGCCCGTGTCTGCCTCTTGGTAGTGATTGGTCACCGCCACGGAATAGAACTCCGCCTGGGAGTTGTCGCCGCGCAACACGCAGGAAGGATACTTCCAGGTAATGGCCGAGCCCGTCTCCACCTGTGTCCAAGAGAGCTTGGAGTTCACTCCCCGCAAGTCTCCCCGCTTCGTCACCAGGTTGAAGACACCTCCCCTGCCCTGCTCGTCACCAGGATACCAGTTCTGCACAGTAGAATATTTCACCTCGGCATTGTCCTTGACTATAATCTCCACGATAGCGGCATGCAACTGGTTCTCGTCTCTCATGGGAGCGGTACAACCCTCCAGATAAGAGACATAAGCACCATCTTCCGCCACGATGAGCGTACGCTCAAATTGTCCGGTGTTGCGAGCGTTGATGCGGAAATAACTGCTCAGCTCCATAGGACAACGCACGCCCTTGGGGATATAAACGAAAGAACCATCACTGAATACCGCTGAATTGAGCGCCGCGTAGAAATTGTCACGATAGGGCACCACGGAACCAAGATATTCCCTTACCAAGTCAGGATGTTCCTTGACCGCCTCGCCAATAGAGCAGAAAATAACCCCTTTCTCTCGCAACTGTTCCTTGAAAGTGGTCTTCACCGAGACGGAATCCATAATGGCGTCCACCGCGGTGCCACTCAAGGCCAGCCTTTCCTCCAAAGGGATGCCCAATTTGTCGAAAGTCTTCTCCAGCTCAGGGTCTATCTCCTTGTTTTGCGGTTTCTTGGCCAAGGGGTCCGCATAGTAAGAAATGTCTTGATAATCTATCTGGGGCAGCTTGACATGTCCCCAACTGGGTTGCTCCAATGTCTGCCAATAGCGAAAAGCCTGAAGACGAAAATCCAGCAACCAGTCGGGCTCTCCCTTCTTGCGGGATATCAAGCGCACAACATCCTCATTGAGTCCCTTGTCGATAATTTCCGTATCTACATTGGTCGTGAAACCGAACTCATATTTCTGTTCGGCCACTTGTTTCACGAAGGCGTTTTTTTCTTTCTCTGCCATACATTATCTGGTTTCTTGGCATTGATAGGGACAGCCCCCATAACAGGAACCGCCCCTACCAACTATCTTCACAAGCCCACTCCCCTACGGAGAAAGACTTGACTACTTTACAGTTTCTGCTCAACCTCTATCTCAGTGAAGGTCTCGATGATGTCACCTTCCTGGATATCGTTGAAGTTCACAAGACTAATACCGCATTCCAAACCAGCGGCAACCTCCTTGACATCGTCCTTGTAACGCTTCAAGGCACTGATGTCCGCCGTGCGAATCACGATACCATCCCTGACCACACGTCCCTTGTCCTTGGAATGGACCTTGCCTTCGGTCACCAAACCTCCGGCCACGGTGCCCACCTTGGATATCTTGAATACTTGCTTTACCTCTACCTGCCCCGTGACAATCTCCTTCTTCAACTTGTCGAGCATGCCGACCATGGCTGATTTCACATCGTCTATGGCATCGTAGATGATAGAGTAAGTATTGATTTCCACGCCTTCACGATCCGCCAACTTACGGGCATCACTGGAAGGACGCACCTGGAAACCTACGATGATGGCATCTGAGGCGCTGGCCAGCATCACGTCATTCTCGGATATCTGGCCCACGGCCTTGCTGATGACATTCACTTGTACCTTTTCCGTGGAAAGCTTCAGGAACGAATCACTCAAAGCCTCGATACTTCCGTCTGTATCACCCTTGACGATGATGTTCAACTCATGGAACTCTCCACGGGCTATCCGGTGAGAGATATCTCCCAGCGTCAAACGCTTCTGCGTACGCAAACCCTGCTCACGCTGCAGCTGTTCACGCTTGTTGGCGATATCCCTGGCCTCTTGCTCCGTCTCCAACACATGGAAAGTATCGCCCGCGGTGGGAGCGCCATTCAGTCCCAATATGATGGCAGGCTCGGCGGGAGCCGCTTTCTCTATACGCTGGTTACGCTCATTGAACATGGCCTTGATGCGTCCCCAGCTGGTACCGGCTATCACGATATCACCCACTTTGAGCGTGCCATTGCTTACCAATACCGTAGAGACATAGCCACGCCCTTTGTCTAGTGAAGACTCTATAATGGTTCCCGTAGCTTTACGGTTGGGATTGGCTTTCAAATCCAGCATTTCCGCCTCGAGCAATACCTTGTCGAGCAGTTCGGTCACGCCAATACCTTTTTTGGCACTGATTTCCTGGCACTGGTACTTACCGCCCCACTCCTCAACCAACAAATTCATGTTGGCCAAGTCTTCCCGGATCTTGTCAGGATTTGCGCCGGGCTTGTCTATCTTGTTGATGGCAAACACCATGGGCACTCCTGCCGCCTGGGCATGGGAGATGGCCTCTTTGGTGGTAGGCATCACGGAGTCATCCGCGGCAATGATGATAATGGCGATATCTGTCACCTGGGCTCCACGGGCACGCATAGCGGTGAAAGCCTCATGTCCAGGCGTATCCAGGAAAGTTACCTTGCTGCCATTTTCCAAAGTCACGCTATAGGCTCCGATATGCTGGGTGATGCCGCCGGCCTCGCCCGCTATCACGTTGGTATTGCGAATAAAGTCGAGCAAAGAAGTCTTACCATGGTCTACATGACCCATCACGGTAACGATAGGCGCACGGGGAACCAAGTCGTTCTCGTCATCCTCTTCTTCGCTGACCGCCTCTTGTACCTCCGCGCTGACATATTCGGTGGTAAAGCCAAATTCCTCGGCCACCATGTTGATGGTCTCGGCATCCAGTCGTTGGTTGATGGAAACCATGATGCCTACACTCATCAAGGTGGAAATCACCTGATTGACCGTAATATCCATCATCGTAGCCAGCTCGCTCACGGTGACAAACTCTGTCAGTTTCAGCGTCTTACTCTCGCGGCTTTCCTGCTTAGCCTCCTCCTGCAATCTTTCTTGGGCAGCCTCTCGCTTCTCACGGCGATACTTCGCGCCCTTCTTGTTCTGGTTCTTGCTGGTAAGGCGAGCCAAGGTTTCCTTTACCTGACGGGCAACAGCCTCCTCGTCCACCTCCAAAGACTTCACGCTTCGGTTGCCGGATTTCTTGTTCTTCTTGTTGGCGTTCTTCTTCCCCCCTTGATTATTGTTGGAAGAAGTTTCCTGATTGGCGGCGGCATTGATATCCACACGTTCCTTATTGATACGCACGCGTTTTTTCTTCTCGTTGGATCCATGAGCTTGCGCCATCTTCTCCTCGCGTTCCTTGCGGCGTTCCTCTTTGCTCTTTTTCTTTGGGCGGGTACTCTGGTTGAGTTGTGAAAGATCTATCTTGCCCAGCACCTTCGGCTCGTTAGCGCCCAGACGCTGTTCGCTCTTCAGGGTAAAGACACTCTCTTGCTTGGCCTCGGTTTTCTCTTCTTCCTTGTCCTCAGGCAATGCCTCCTTGGGCTGTTCGGCAACAGGAGCCACAACCGCGGGCTCCTGTCGGGGAGCCTCTTCCTTCTTTACCTCCGCCACTTCCGCGGTCTTGGCAGGTTCCTCCGCCTGTACCTGTTGGGGAGCGGGAGTCTCCTCCACTTTCTTTTCCTCAACCTCCACGGGAACCTCTTCCTTGATTTCCTTCTCCTTTCTCTCTGGAGCGGCAGGGGCGGGCTTAGGCTTCTTGCCCAGGCTGTCCAGGTCTATCTTGCCCAGAGGCTTAAACTGCTGCACGCCCACGCTCGTGTTCTCGGCAGGGCGTTCCACGTTCTCGACAGGGCGTTTCTTCTCTTTCGGCTTCTTCATGAAGAGCTTACCCGCCTTGTTCCTCACCTCCGCGTCTTGCTTATAGGCCTGTTTCAATGCGTCATATTGCTCGTCTGAGAGCTTGAAGTTGGTATCTGCCTTCACCTCGCCCAACTCCGGTCTCTTCTGCAGGAACTCCACAGCCGTCTGGAGCCCTATATTCAATTCTACTATTGCTTTATTTAACCTGATGCTCATTCAAATAATCTCCGGATTTCGTTTATCGTTCTTACCAAACCATCTATCACTGCTCAAACTCGGCGCGCAGCACGTTGAGCAGGTTATCCACAGTCTCCTCTTCCAGGTCCGCTTTCTCTATCAGCATTTCCCTGGGAGCGTTGAGCACCTGCTTCGCGGTGTCCAGCCCCAATGCCTTGATAGCGTCGATGACCCATTGGTCGATCTCGTCGGCGAACTCATCCAAGTAAATATCCTCTTCCGCTTCATTGTCATTGATCTCGCGGAACACATCTATCGTATACTCCGTCAGCATGGAGGCCAACTTGATATTCATGCCAGAGCGGCCAATAGCCAGGCTCACCTCCTCGGGCTGCAGATAAACGTCCGCCTTCTTCTTCTCCTCGTCAATGGTGATAGAGGAAATCTTCGCCGGACTCAACGCACGCTGGATGAACAGCTTGGTATTGGCGGTATAATTGATGACATCTATATTCTCGTTGCACAATTCCCTTACGATGCCATGCACACGATTGCCTCTCACGCCAACGCAAGCTCCTACGGGGTCTATACGGTCATCGAAGCTTTCCACGGCCACCTTGGCACGCTCGCCTGGAATGCGGGCGATACGGCGGATGGCTATCAGGCCGTCATTTATCTCCGGCACTTCAGCCTCCAGCAAACGCTCCAGGAAAGTAGGACTTGTGCGGCTCAAGATTATCTTGGGATTATTGTTCTCGTTATCCACGCGCAAGATGACGGCGCGGATAGTCTCGCCCTTGCGATACTGGTCAGCGGGTATCTGCTCGCTCTTGGGCAATATCAGCTCGTTGTTCTCGTCATCCACCAAGAGCACCTCACGCTTCCATATCTGGTATACCTCTCCCGCTATCACTTGACCCACGCGGTCTTTATACTTATTGTAAAGGGAATCATGCTCCAGCTCCAATATCTTGGAAGCCAGGGTCTGCCTAAGGTTCAAGATAGCACGGCGGCCGAACTTGTTGAAATCGACATTCTCGCTCACGTCCTCGCCCACCTCGTAGTCTGGCTCTATTTTTTGCGCGTCGGAAAGGGAGATCTGCTTGTTCTCATCCTCCACCTCTCCGTCTGCCACCACCTTTCGGTTGCGATAGATCTCGAAGTCCCCCTTGTCGGGATTGACGATGACATCAAAGTTCTCGTCACTGCCGAATATTTTCGCCAGCACATTGCGGAAGCTTTCCTCCAGCACGCTCATCAGCGTAGTGCGGTCAATATTCTTGGTCTCCTTGAACTCGCGGAAAGTATCTATCATACTCTGCGTCACTTCTGTCTGTTTCTTTGCTGCCATGACTTACTTAAAACTTATTAGGTATTTTGTATATTTCACTTCATCCATGTTGTAGGTGTGGTCCACGTCTTGCGAAACGGGGCGTTTCTTGCCTTCCAGCTTCACTTTCTCCTTGACGGCAACCACAAATTCCCTTCCGTCAACCGACTTCAATATGCCTCGCACCTTCTTGCCGTCAGCCGTCAGCACTTCCACTTCCTTGCCTATGAAGTTGATGTACTGCCTGGCCACCTTGAAGGGCTGTCCCAGCCCGGCGGAACCTACCTCCAACTCATAATCACACTCATCGCGGTTGAGCTTGCTCTCTATGAAGCGGCTCAGCTCCACACAGTCTTCTATCCACACGCCATCGGCATGATCTATCTCGACCACGATCTTGTCGTCTTCACTGATTTCTATGTCTACCAGGAAATAATCTTTCCCTTGTAGCCATTCTTCCACTAATTCCTTTACGACGTTCTTGTCTATCATATATCGTCTTTTAAAAAAGAATGAGGAGCTCGGCTGAGCCCCTCATTCCACTGAACGGCGCGAAGATACGAAGATTTCCGCTAACCGCCAAACATTTCCCCGTCTTTCTTGCTTCAAAGCCGTAAAATCCCTTCCATGGTCATGCTCCCCCGCAGCATGAGGTAAGCCGAATAGGCCACCGACTGGGAGGGGGAGCCTGCCATGCGGGCTTGGTAAAACAAGGTGGAAAGAGCGGAGACATATTCCCGAGGGTCCAGTCCGTCGACAAGCCATCTCCCCTGGAGGCATTCCCCCACCGCCGTTTCCAGCTCACTCATCCAAATACCCCATATCGTTTCATAAACATGGGGGTAATGCTCCGTGATGTCTAGCCAAAAGGCCAGTTCCGCCTTGTAGAGGTTGTCGACAAAGGCCCGCGTCAAGGCGCAAAGGTATTCCAGTGGGTCTGTGGCCTCCAACCGGAGGAGGCGGAAAAGGTTGCCGACGCGGTCGACATAAGACTCCAGGCAAGTCCGTATGAAATTGTCCTTGCTTTTATATTCCTTGTAGAGCGTGCGCTTGGACACGCCCATGTCCCGTGCGATCGTGTCCATGCGCACGGCACGGATCCCATATTGCCTCACGGACTGGGAGGCGAAAGCTATCAGTCTTTTCTCTGTACGCTCATCCATAGGTGATAGATTTACCCCTAAAAGGCGGAAAAAGCCCAAACATTGCGCGAGAAAACGTTAACAATGCCAAATCGCCCTTTCTTACAAGACTGGAAAAATGGAAACCCGCTTGCGGGAAATGAGTTTCCAACATAAAATACAGCACCCTAACCCTCTGATTCCCAATAATGAAATATTATTTAACACTCTCTTGGGAGCAAGATTTCCCAGGTATTCTCATTTAGAGCGCGAACGACTGAACAAAATGTCGTGACCTTATTTATTCACTCATAAAAACAAAAAAGAAAATGAAGAAAAGCTTTCAAACGATTCGTGTTCTGGCCTTGATGGCCTTCGTAGGTTGTGCGCTGGGCTTCACCGCCTGCAGCGATGATGACAACAACAACACGCCTCCTGGAGAAGTAACCGCGGAAGTCATACAGGGCAACTACACGGGCAAGATGAAGACCCTTTACCTCAGCGCGCAAGATCTGAATACAGGCAATGACGGCGAGGACACCCCACAAGGAGTAGACATCACCGCCACCATAGACAAAGACAGCATCTGCTTCGAGAACTTCCCCATCAAGGACATCGTGCTTTCCATCGTGAAAGACGAGACCATGGCAGACCAAATCGTGGAAGCCGTGGGACAGGTCAGCTACAAGGTAGGCTACAAAGGCACGCTCAACGCGGCCAAGGACAGTGTCCACTTCAGCACCGCCACAAAGCCTCTGAAGCTGGCTGTGCAAATACCTTCCGCCACCAATAGCGAAGAAACGCAAGCCCTGGTAGTAGAAGTAAGCGTAGATCCCGTGCCTGGCGGAGCCTACTCCGTGGAGGACAGTGAGGTGGAGTTCAGCCTCAACGTCACGGAAGTCAAATTGGGTGAGGGCGATCAGCAAGTCGCCCTTCCTAACTTCAACGGCATGACGCTAAACTTCGACATGACCCAAGACAAAATCACTGCCCATCAATAAACCCAAAGCGGGAATGCCTTTCGGGGCATTCCCGCTTTTTTCGTCCAACCTTGCTTATATGGCCTCTCCATACCCTCCCCAGGGAAGGTATGATAATTATCAGAACCCAGAAGAAGCCTCGGCCATCTCTATGCTCACGGCCATCGTCACCTGGTTGTTGTCGTTCTTGGGCAAAAGGTAAGCAACCGCCCAACGCACATACTCATGCGTATAATTTTGCTCGATGTGTACCACCAACCTGTAAGGAGGCGTGTCACCGTCTATCCAGGACTCAAAACTCACTATCCCATGGTCTGACGCTCCCTGCCCATACACCAGGTCATACTTGTTGAAGTCCACTTTCGGCAACTGGCTGGCGTAAGTGCCAAACAGGTCATTGAACTCTGCCTCGGTTTTCACCAATACAGGCTCATTGTCCGCCACGTCCAACTGCATCCGCTCTGGTAAGGAGTATTGTACAATCCTTACAGAGTCATTGTCATCATCATCTGAGCAAGCGGTGAACAGGCATACCATGGCCAGCATGGAGTAAACGAGAAATCTTAATGTCTTTTGCATAGTCTTAATATCTTAAATATCAATACGCATATATTTTGATGTCACATACGACATTGTTGCTATCGCTCTTAGGCAAGAGATAAGCTACTGCCCAACGCTCTTTCTCCAACCTGCCATCGATTGTCGCACAATCGGTATGAACATGCAACTGGTAAGGATACACGCTCGTGTCAATCCAGGACTTGATGGTCTTTATCTTCTGCCCTATTCCTGTATTTCCTTGCATATACACCAAATCATATTGGCTGAAGTCCACCCATCCCATATGGTCTTTATAGGCACCAAACAGGGTATTGAACTCCGCTTCTGACTTAATGAGGACGGGCTCACAATCCTCCGTGTCCACTTTCATTTGGGCAGGCAGGGAATAAGTGATGGGCTGCACAGAGCTAAGGTCATCATCATCAGAGCAAGCGGAGAACAGGCAGGCGAATGCCATCATAGGCAAAAACAGGGTCAATAATTTCTTCTTCATACGCTGGTTAGAGTTTAATTGCATATCATTTTTATAGCGACATATTTGTTACTATATTTAATTGGCAAATTAAGCGAATTAATGATTACGCTCCAAATTATTTAAGCTTTTTAACTTCCCGCTTACCATTTACCAGAATAGCAAGCGGGATGATGTCATTCAAAATGTGCCAACATAATTGAAAGTATATAACTTGAAGCACTTTCGTTATTTACCCAACTTCGCTTGTGCGGCCTTTACGGCGGCTGTAGCGTCTACCAAGCCATAACCCATGAAAGAGTTCCATGTACCGTTAGGCCGTCCTGATGTCGAAGTATAAGCATACCGCCCCACTTTCCTTGCGGTTTGCTCTATGATATCATTGACCTCGATATTAGTCAGGTTGGGATTAACCGAAAGCATTAATGCGGCTATGGCCGCTACCTGGGGAGCAGCATATGAAGTGCCATTACCAATATCATAACCATAGGTGCTATTTCCATTAAAGCCTAAAGTCCGGATATTTACACCAGGAGCCACCACATCTAACTTCGAACCAGTGTTGCTGAAATCAGGAACTCCCGCATTACTATCAGAGGCTCCAACCACCAAAATATCATCATGATAATTTGCAGGATAACTTACGTCCATTCCTTCATTTCCTGATGCGAACACCATGACCGTACCTTTATTGTTTCTTTTCCATAATACGCCATAATAATAAATTGCGTCTTCTATTTCCGACCCTTTAGCCTCTTCTACTTGTGTCCCCCATGAACAACTCACGACATCACAACTTGTCAAAGCTATATATAAATCCGTAGCAAGATGCTGACTTTGATTTGGCCAATCTACCACTATATCACATTCTGAATTAGGAATTGGCTCTGCCAAGCTCTTCAATTGCACTTTCGGGCTAATACCAGTTATTCCAATACCATTGTTCGCAACCGCGGATATCAGACCTGCGCACTTGGTACCATGTGACCCATATAAACCATTAGTATACCAATCTCCTATATATGCGTCATATAGAGGCTTTACATAAGTCATATTAAAATCTGGATGTGAACATTCTACGCCTGTATCAATTATAGCAACGCGAACATTCTCCCCTTGGGTAATGGTGCTTGCTTCTTGCCAATTAATGGAATATGTGCCATTAAGATACCATTGCTCAGCGTAATAAGGGTCATTTGGGGTTTTAAAACCTGTCGCGGACACTTTATAAGCACCTAAAAAGTCTGGTTCTACCGCGGCGAATAATCCTGTTTCATACAATAGGGCACAAACATCCAGGGCCGTTCCATAAGTATCGGTCTCGCAGAACAAAGTATACCATACGGGCATGAACTGATTTTGCGAATAGATTGACAAGCCATATTTCCTCATTTGCTCATAGAGCACCGTGGTGTCTTCTTGGGCTTTCAATTTCAAGTGTATCAGGTTGCTCAACTTAATCCTCTCTCCTGTTTTTGGAGATTTATAAACAGGGGAAAGATAATAAATATCGGCATTATCCTTTCCCGCACGTGTCCTCTGCTTGTGACCATTTACTATCATCCAGTTCTTGCCGCCGACCTGAGAAGCCCTAGTCGTCATCGCCTTTTTGGCATCCCCATAGTCTCCTCTTGACACGATGTCACAGCCCGCGGTGACATTCGAGGCACTGTTATACACAATGAAGGTCGAAGAGTAGTCCGGGATTAAGTACAGCTTCTCCCCTTTGTACCAATAATAGACGCTGTCATTATCAGCAACGGGTACTTCCATGTTCTCTGTCAGCTCTGCGACTGGAACATCATCATACAAGCTACTATCACAGCCCACAAAAACGTTAGCTGCAATGAATAGTGCAAAGAAAAATAAGTTTGTTTTTTTCATAAGAGGTTATTTATAATATTAGAAAAGTTCCATATAACGCAGCATCTTCCAGTTCTATCACCAATTGATATGTCCCGTTTGGCAAGTCTCCTATATTAAGAGATGTCTCGCTGTAAGGGGAGAGAAGCAAGGTCTCGGACATCACCTTCTCGCCGCTGGCATTAAGAATAGAGATATTGCCCCCTTGCTCTTCCGTCATGTAGGAGCGGAGCACAAGATAAGGTACATCCAAGAAGGCTTCCATGCCCATCTGCAAGGAGCGGCCATCAGGCTTGCCAATCGGCGTTCTTCTTTCATACGTCAATTCTATTTGTTGTTGGAAATTATTCGCGAACAAATTCCCACCCACCAATATCAACATCACCAAAAATGTTATAGCTTTCTTCATGTCTATAGTTTTTAGTCCATTGCAAAATTACAGAAAAGCATTATACAAATCTCAAAAAATCATTGCACATATGTGCACAAAATGAAAAGTACCCGATTTCATCGATGAAATCGGGCACTTTTCCATATCTATAAATTCTTGATGAATGCGTCAAGCTTCGCCGCGCTACCTTCCTGATTGAAGATTTTCTTGTAGAGGCGTTTACGCATCATGCTCAAATAATTGGCTTTACATGACAACACCTTGCACATTCTCACCGGAGTTATGCACATCTTTATCATGCAGCAAACCCACAGCTCATCTTCCCTGATGGCGGGGATAAGCTCTTTTAACTTAGAAGTGAAATTATCATACGTATCATCCAGTACTTGCTGAAGGTCGATAAAATCTTCCAATCCAGGCGAGAATTTATCATCATGGAATTTCTCATAACACTTAGACCTTTGCAACTCCGTTGTCTTCAATTCTTGCTGTCGTTTTCTCAAAGCCTGCACTTCCTCCTCTTTGGCAATAAGCCGTTCTGTCGTTTGCAGCAATTCTTGCTGCATGTCTGTTATCGCATGAGATGAGTTATTCAATTTCTCCCGCAAGGTTCTCAATTCCTTTTTGTCTTTTTCCCTATAGTCTTTCACCTTGCTGCGATAGGCTTTCAACCGCTCATGTTGCAGTTGTCGCTCAATTTTCCTTTTCCAGAAAGCATATACGGCATAAACTCCCAGCGGAACCAAGACCAAAATCAAAATGGCGACCATAATTGCCAAATTAGTTCTCTGGCTCATCACTTCCATTTTCTCCTTGTTGGCGGACAAGCTTTCCTCTACGTAATCCAGCAGGTTTTCATCCTCAGCCATTTCCATCCGCTTCAAAGAATCAGCCGTCGCCTCATAAAGAGCAGAGTAGTTCGCACTCGCCTTGTAATTACCCATACGTAGGTATAACGAGGCGATATCAGCATAGACCTCGTGCTTGAACCGCATATCGCCATAAGGCAAGGAAATCTTGTAGAAATACAGCGCACTATCAGGCATAGAGTTCCGCTCATAAAAGAATCCCCATATATAGTAGCGGGCAGCTATGTCTGCCGCCACATCAGCCCCTTCCGACACGGGCGTGGACAAAGACCTGCGAGCTTCCCCCATCATGCCATTCGCTATATACACGCCTGCCAATTCCTCCTCCACCATATTATGCAGATAGGCGTTCCTGGCTTTCAATGCAGTGGCGGAAGCCTTACGGTAATAGGGGATGGCCAGCTTAGCTTGCCCCAGATAATCATGTATGCGACCTATATCCCGCAAGGCATAAACCACGGGGGGGTATCCTCCCCGCCTTTTTGGCATAGCCATACGCTTCTTTTTTTGCTTCCAGGGCACCTTTCCATAAACGTTTGTTTCCATATAAAGTACCTAGCCACGACGCAGCCTTACACTTATATAAATAAGTGTCTGCGTCATTCCCTTTCACCTCCAAGGCCTTCCCGAAAGCGGAAATAGCCGATCCAGACAGGCGCATGTCACAATACACCCTGCCCAATACGTAATGAGCCTGCGCCCTTTGGGCGGGAGTGCCATGGGCATCGTAATACTCCACTACCTCCTGCATGATGGAATCCGAGAGATGGGTAACATACAGCTTGTCCTCGGCATGGATCTTCAGCAACCAGAAGCCCATCACGCCCGCCTTTCCCTGCCCGCATATCGCCGCAGAGTCTTTTCGCAATAGAGACAAAGCCTTCTCGGGAGCATCCTCCACGAGGCTATCCGCTTCATATAGCGTAGGGTGCGCCCATTCGTCCTTCTCACTTCCGCCGCAAGCGGAAAGAAGGAAGACTATCCACATAAAAAACGCCAATCCATTCTTAAACATCATCTAGTCTCATTTTCCCGAAATACAGCCACAAAATTATACAATTCATCGCAAACGCGCAAGTTTTAAAATCAAAAGCGAGAAAAGACGAACTCCACTTCATCGCGACAGGAAAACCCTCCAGCAGCCTTCCCTTTCTCCACGCGCCACGAACAATTAATGAGACACCATGCAATGATAAGGAAAATCGCCAAAAAGGTTGTAACGCTACAACCTTTTTGGCGATTTTTTTGGAGAATGTTCACCGTGAAATCACAAAATTTCCCTTATTAAACCGCGAGAACATAGCTTTTAACCTTCAAACAGGCAGTAGGAAAACGGATTATATATAGCTGACAAATCCATTCCACGACGTGAAATAGTTATTCCACGACGTGGAATGGCTGTTTCACGACGTGGAATAGCTATTTCACGTCGTGGAACAGACTTATTAATTAGCTTCCATGAACTTATATAGTTAGTAAAAGGGATTTAGGAGCTATCCATTTCAAGCCCCTATCGCGTAAGGTCGCGAGAGGGGATGGCGCATACCTGTTGGAGTTTATTACTGGGATGACAAGCAAACAGTGTAGAGACGCATTCTTGCGTCTCAGCAAGCAAGATTGCAAGTACTTGTGGTGATAACGCATTGCAATCCTACTGGCCGACGATGTACACATCGCCGCTACAATTTGCCGATTGAACGACAGGTGAACATTTTGTTGGCTGAGACGCAAGAATGCGTCTCTACAATGCTGACGATAGATGGCTAAGACACTGGCAGACGCATTCTGAGCGAGGACAACAGCTTATCGCTGGCATCACAATTGAAGACATACTTCTTGCCCGACTTCAACGCCACCAGGAAAGGAGACTTCAGGTTGCCCGCCACAACGGTATGCTTGCCCAACTCATTGCTCCAAAACAGCCCCGTGAAGCCAAAGAAGCCGCCACTGGCGCAAAGGCGAAGACCCGAATAGCGGGAAATGGGCTCCACTTCCGCTATATCACGATAGGGAATGGAAACGCCTACCACGTATTGGCGCACAGACAAGGCTCCTTCTTCCAACGTAATATCGCGGGGGCAACGGAAAGCGAAGTAAAGGGGACAGAATAACAGGCAAGCGGCTATCAGCCAGAAAACCCAACCGCCGCTCTCCACCACGGCAGCGGTATAGGCGCACACCGCCACGCCCAGCAGGATGAGGGCGGAACTAATCCATGTCACCACGCGCACCGGCCTGGACAGGCTCATCTTGAAAGACAAATCGTTTTTTCTCATGGCAAAACCTCCTACGATTGGTTAGCGGCATCCGCCTGCCCCGCCAGGCTAGGCTTCCGCCTTTTCCGCAAATATACGAAATTTTGGGGAGATTCGCAAGCCCAGGACGAGAAAAATTGATATCGCTATTCACGTAACTGGCGTGAACCCACCGAAAAACGGCAGAGACGGGCAAGGCATATCCGCCCTTACTCCGTGGCAGGGGCTTTCTCCGCGGGACGCAAGACCTTGGCGTACTCCTCGGGAGAACGCAAAAGCCGGATAGCCTCAGCCACCTGCTTGTCATAGCGCAAGGAATTGCGGATGGCCCCGGCCTGGTAATAGTAGGCGGCCACGATGTCGTTCTCCAGCAATTGCTTGATGATGTCCTTGTTGTAGTCCAAGTCCTTGGCCACGTTGTGGCTCAGTTTCTTCTCCAGGGCCTCAAACTCCGGCTTCGCGTCCTCGTAATATCCCTCAAACTTCGCCAGGCGCACCAAGTCCTTCAAGTATTTCTCCGTCTCGCGGTCATACTGGAAATCGCAGTCCAGCACCCGTTGCTTGAATTCCTCGTAGTCGGCATCCGTCAGCTGGAAGCTTTCCGCGGGGGCGATGGTGGGATGCTTGGCAATGTAATCCACCTCATAATTGAGCACCACCTCGTTGCTGTCCCTCAACCCGATGAGATAATAGGCGATATTGGGCAAGGAGTCTGATTTCACCTCTATATCGGGCATAATTCCCGCGCCGTCCTTTACTTCCCTGCCGCCTTTGGTATGGAATACACGAGTAAGGGAATCGGGCACCTGCTCCGCGGAGCCTCCCTTGGCGTGACGATAGTTGATGGCTTGCACGCAACGGCCACTGGGGATGTAGTAATGGCTGGTAGTGACTTTCAGCTGCCCATTATAAGGCAAATCGAGCGACACCTGTACCAAACCCTTGCCGAAAGTGCGCGTGCCCAGGATGACAGCCCTGTCCAGATCTTGCAGACAACCACTGGTAATCTCCGCCGCGCTGGCCGTGCTCCCGTTGACCAATACCACCATGGGCATCACGGTATCTACCGGCTCCACGGTAGTCTCATAAACCCTGTTGACACGCTTTACTTTTCCCTTGGTGGTGACCAAGGTCAAGCCCTTTGGCACGAACATGTTGACGATGCTGATAGCCTCCTGCAAGGACCCGCCACCATTGTTGCGCAGGTCGAGCACCAAGCCTTTCGCCCCTTGCTTCTTCAGGTCGAGGAAGGCGCGGCGCACTTCCTGGGCGCTGCCGTCGGTATAGGAAGAGAAGTTGATATAGCCCAGGTTGCCCTCCAACATGCCGTAATAGGGCAGGCTGGGCAACTGGATGGAGCGGCGGGTCACCTTCATCTTGAGCGTCTTGCCCGTGCTGGGACGCTTCACTTTCAGCAGGAAGGAAGTGCCGGGCTCTCCTCTCAAGTGACTGCTTACCTCGCTGACCGTCTTGTCGGTCATCACGCTGTCGTCTATGCTCAATATGATATCGCCTTTGCGCAAACCGGCCTCGGCGGCGGGCATGTGCTCGTATGGTTCGTCGATGACAACGCGCTTCAGCTGCTCATTGTACTTAATCAACGCGCCCACTCCGGCATACTTGCCCGTGATGAGCTGGTTCAGTTCCTTCACCTTGCTTTCGGGATAGTATTCCGTATAGGGATCCAAGCTGCGGAGCATGCCGTTGATGCCATTGCCTATCACCTCGTCAGCGTCCAGTGAGTCCACGTACATCATGTCGAGGTTGCGATAGATGGCGTTGAATATCTCGATGTTCTTGGACACTGCAAAATCATGATCCCTGTCGCCTTGCGCCTGGATGGGCATGGAGAACAACAAGGAGAGCGCGTAGAGTAAGATTGCTTTCTTCATCGCATATCGTGTTTGGTTGGTGCAAAAATACTACATTCGGGCGGTAATATCACCAAAAACGCAGAAAAATTAGGGATATTTATCAAGGAAACGAAAATTTCGCCCAAAATATTTGGTGGTTTCAAAGAAAGTGCTTACCTTTGCAACCGCAAAAACAAAGAATTGCTTCAGTAGCTCAGTTGGTTAGAGCACCTGACTGTTAATCAGGGGGTCGTTGGTTCAAGCCCATCCTGGAGCGCGTAAAAGGGAATTATCCTCACGGGTAGTTCCCTTTTGTTTTTATTGGGTCAGCGGATTCCCCACGGTTGGCAGTCCCAGCTCCTCCCTGCCGGTGGCACGTCGGTCACCGGCAGGGAGCATGTAAGGTAAGCTTTACCAGACTAGCAGGACAAGCGGCACCCGTCAACCTTCATCATCGCCTTTATCCGGCTCGACCCGCTCTATGCGACGAATATGGCTTGCCCTGTTTTCAATGATCAACGGCACACGCTCAACCGCGACGACCGACGTGTCAAGCCCCAAGGCGTTTGGCTCTCCGATGCCTATCTTCCGGATAAGGGCATAGAGGCTCATCAGCAGGTTTTGCCGACGGTTACGGGAATCTTCCGGATAATATACGCGGTGTATGATGATAAAGCGGAAATCGCCCGGTATGCCGTTCTTGCGCAAAGAGGGATAAGAACTGGTCAGTTCCACCTCGCCGCCCGCGACAAGGTCGTCAACCACTTGCCGCAAATAAAGGCTCACGCGAGGCTCTATGCGAAAGCCCACACGCATGGTTACGCTATACAAAGTCTCCTTTATCAACGTGGAGCAGCTATATTCAAGGGTGTCCGGCGCATCCACGAATTCCAAGTTGATAAGCCAATAGTGGTCCGCCCGCTTAGGTTGCTTGTTGATGATGGAATAGAGCAACTTTTCATCCACCCAGCCTTCCTTGCCCGCGTGGTTCACATACACCAGGTTGGAGGCATACTTGGGTATGCTTTCATCCCCTTTGATGTCGGAAATGATGCCGTAGTAATCGCTCAACCGCTTCGCGAACATATACCTGCGCCGGATTTTCCCGGCGCCAACCCATACGAACATGATGAAGCAGAGCAGCCCGCCAATCAACAACGTAAACCAACCACCCGCCATCAGCTTGGAGAGATTGGCCGTAAGGAATATGCCCTCTAGCACGCAATATCCGCCGACAAACAACAAGGACAAGGCACGGGGCACGCCCCGCGTGCGCAAGTAGAAGCCCAGCAACAGCGTGGTCATCAGCATCGTGACCGTTATGGCAAGCCCGTAAGCCGCTTCCATGTGACCGGAGTCACGGAACAACAAGATGGTAAACACGACTCCTATATACATGGCGAGATTCACCATCGGGATAAACAGCTGTCCCTTCACGTTAGTGGGATGCTTGATATGCATGCGGGGCCAGAAATTCAGGTTCATGGCCTCGCTCAATATGGAAAACGAACCGCTGATAAGAGCCTGGCTCGCCACGATGGCGGCTCCCGTGGCCATCACGACAGCAAACACCAGCGCCTCTCGCGGCATGATGGCATAGAAAGGATTGGCAGTGCCCTGCGCGCTCTCCGGATGATTCAACACCCACGCTCCTTGCCCCAGGTAGTTGAGGATGAGCATCGTTTTCACGAACAGCCAGCTGACGGTGATGTTTCGCCTGCCGCAATGCCCTAAATCAGAATACAAGGCTTCCGCTCCGGTAGTGCACAAGAAGACGGCTCCCAATATCAGGAACCAATGAGGGGATTCCGCCAACAAGCGTATAGCGTAGCAAGGATTGAAGGCCTTGAACACTTGAGGACAGGAAACCAAGCCCGCGACCCCGACCGCTCCCAGGAGCAAAAACCAAAACAGCATAAACACCCCGAACGAGCGTCCTATGTTTTCCGTCCCGAAACGCTGCACGAAAAATATGACGGTAATAATGGCCAGCGCAATGGGGATGACAGGCAGGCTCGGACTGACGCTTTCCAGTCCCTCGATGGCTGTCGTAACGGTAATGGCCGGGGTTATAATGCCATCAGCCAGCAAAGTGCTCGCGCCAACAATGGCTATGGCGTAAATCCATTTTCTCCTGTGGCGGCGCAAAAGGGCATAAAGCGCGAGTGTGCCTCCCTCGCCGTTATTGTCTGCGCGGAGAGCCACCAAGACATACTTGACCGTGGTCTGGAGGGTCAGTGTCCAGATGACGCAAGACAAAGCTCCCAGCACATAATCCTCGTCGAGCGCCTCCCCGGTATGGATGATGGCTTTCATCACATAAAGTGGCGATGTACCGATGTCGCCAAAAACAATGCCCAACGTAATCAACAGACCGGCGAATCCAATCTTGTTTTGAATTCCGCCTTCTTTCAATATGTTTGCCATACAAAGTGATTTATTCGTTCTACATGCGTGAATGTACCCTGACCTGTCCCATGATGGACACTCCCCGACGACTTAACGGCACGGCACCTTGGATAGCGCCGTCACTCGCGTCAGCTCCGGGAAAAGCCAGTCTGTCCATCTGAATAGGGTTTATCCGCTTAACGTGACCATAAAGTCGTAAGAGGAAGCGGTCTCTTAAAGGGAAAAAATCGTATATATATCGTGGGATTACCTGAACGTTTAAGAATGAAGCCGACCACTCAATGAGGCCGGGAAGGCATGAATCAGGAACAAGGAACGCCCTCAGGATTCCGGTAAATGTCTTGATATCCATATTCTTCTGTCTTTCTCAACTTTAATTTTCAGGCAAAGTTACGCATTTTATAGTTAAAAGTAAGTGAAATGCGAATAATTCGCTCAAAAGTTGTATATTCGCGGCATGGAAATCCAATTGTCAACATCAGAGATGGGGGTTTTGCGTAAACTTCAACGGAATCTAGCCGGAAGTTCCGACTATGCCCGTGTGACTTGCGTCCTGATGTTGGGCATGGGCAATTCCCCCTCTTTCGCGGCCTCATGTCTCGGGATAGACGTTTCCACGGTATACCGTTACCGTTCCGCTTATCTGCACGGTGGCGCAGAGGAACTTTTGGAAAACCGCCACAAAGGTTATTGGGGGCTTCTTGACAGCCGCCAGTTGGCGGCATTGTGCAAGGAACTACGCGAGCACATATATACGGATGCCAAAGGTGTGGCGGCCTGGATAAAGTCCGCATTCAGCGTTGAATACACTCCCCAGGGGGTTGCAGACTTGCTGAACCGCATCGGATTTACCTATAAGAAGACATCGGAAGTCCCTTGTGAGGCTGATGCCTCAAGGCAGGCGGCCTTTGCCGGGAAACTTTCAGAAATTCTTTCCGGTATGCCGGAAGATGCGGTGGTTTATTATGCGGACGGTGTCCATCCGACCCACAACAGCCGTTCCACTTATGCGTGGATAGAGAAAGGGTTCAAGCAGCTTCGTATGCAGAACCCTGTATAGAGCGAGGCAGAACCTTTGGGGAAGACTTCTGATGGAAAAAACAAAGCCGCCCGTCTCGACAGACGGGCGGCTTCTCACGTTAGTATGTTATGAAAAATTTGAGAGAATTGAAACTTCACAGTTTCGTGATTGTTTGTTTTATGATTTATAGAGAAAGCATAGAAATTATCATTTTATAAATACCTCTTTTGTGTTTTCATCACTCACTTGAAGTTTGAAGCGGTGCATGGAATCTACCTTGGCACTATCTTTAAGCGTTACCGAAGCCCCTACCGTTGGCATCACCCGATATCCATTGTCCACGCCTGTGACCTGGGAAGGTGTTTCAGGATTGAGGGAGACTTGGGCCGCATTGCCCAATGTAAGGAAGATGGCTACAATGGCGGCCGACTTAAACAGCGGCCTGAGCCTGCGGGTAAGAGTCACGGCGTGAGCCTTGGGTTCGCGTTCCGCATTGATGACAGCCATGAGCTTGCGGTCGAAGTCCTCGCCCAGCGTCTCTTCCCTTCTTTGCGCGCCTTGGTAGGCAAAGAGGTCTTTATATCTCTGCAATTCGGCGGGAACATCCTCCTGGCTGAAGAACGTGCGCAGAATCTTCTCCTCCTCGAGGGAAGTCTCGCCGCTCCAATAGCGTTCCAAGAGTTGATTGATGTACTTATAGTCCATATTCGTCGAATGTTTGATATTTTGCCTTGATAGTTTGACGGGCCCGGAAAATGGTTACTTTCACCTGTTCCTCGGTTATGTTCAGTATCTGAGCTATTTCCTTGTATGGCTTTCCTTCGATATCCCGCAGCTGTATGCAACTGCGTTGCCTTTCCGGGAGCCCGTCAATTATTTTTCTCACGAGCGCCAGACGGTCTTTCTGGTTCATTTGCTCGTAGGGATCGGATGATTTGTCTGGGCGTTCTTGCTTTTCCTCGCTGAGCGAATCGTTGTCTGAGCCTTTCCTCTTGAGATAGTCCAACGCCAGATTCCTGGTAATCCGGAAGCAGTAAGCCTCCATGGATTCTATCTCCGCCCAGCGGTCTCGATTGTTCCAGACTTTAATCAACGCTTCCTGCACTATGTCCTCCGCCTCTGCGCGTTGGAGAGTGACGCGAAGTGCCAGCCTGAAGAGTTTGTCTTTCAGCGGCATGACATCGTTTCGGAAACTGACTATTTTCATCCTCTCTATAATGTAAGACGATTGGGCAAAGGAAAAGTTACAGCGAAAGAGAAAATATCCCCTTGATTAAAACTTTTTAACTTTTCGTGCCTCATACACCTAATTAACGTGAGTTCGACGAAAACTTGTAGAGACGCATTCTTGCGTCTCAGCAAGCAAGATTGCCGAATAAAATCGCCTGTCGCGAAGACTTGGCAGCTGGCTGAGACGCAAGAATGCGTCTCTACAGTTTGGCAATAACAGGGTTGTGCACATAAAGTGGAATTCGTCGAACTCAAATTATATATAGGTATTAGGCGCAGGAGGAACGGGAAGAACGAAAATCAACGAATGAAAGTGCCATGCCGGCCATCGATGGCCGTGGCCAAGGTAATGTTAACTTGCCTCACGCCCGCCGCGACGGCTTGGAGAGCGTTCTCTATCTTGGGTATCATTCCTCCCGAGACCGTGCCATCGGCCACATAACGGAGGAAATCCTCACGGGTGATCTCCCTTATCAAGCTACCATCGTCTTCAGGATTACGCAGCACGCCAGGTTTCTCGAAGGAGAAAACAAGCGTCACGTCATAGAAAGGAGCCAAGGCCTTGGCCGTCTCCGAGGCAATGGTATCGGCGTTGGTATTGAGAATATTTCCTTCCCCGTCATGGGTCAAGGGAGCCATCACGGGCGTGACGCCTTGCTCGACAAGTGTCTGGAGCCGCTGGCCATCAACCTTGTCCACGTCTCCCACGAAACCGAAATCCACCCCGTCTTTCAATGGACGCCTATGGCTACGGATGACATCCATGTCCGCCCCCGTAAGGCCAAGGGCATTCACGCCCATAGCTTGCAACTTGGCAACGATGTTCTTGTTTACCAATCCGCCATAGACCATGGTGACCACTTCCAGCATGGCCGCATCGGTAACACGTCGGCCATTGACCATCTGGCTTTCTATGCCCAGTGAGGCGGCCACCTTGGTAGCCCTGCGGCCGCCTCCATGCACCAATATCTTGTGCCCATGAATAGCGGCGAAATCCACCAAGAGCCGCCTTAAGCCTGCCTCGTCTTCCACGATGGCACCGCCCACTTTCACTACGGTTAGCTTTTCCATCTTTTCTCTACTCCAAATAGGTATAGCCATAGAGGCCGCTACGATAATTGTTGAGGAACTCCTTGCCTTCCTCCAGCGTAATCTTGCCTTCCTTGACGCTCTTGGTGACCCACGTCTCCAACTGGCGCACCAATTTCTTGGGGTTATACTGCACGTAGTCGAGCACATCCTCCACCGTCTCGCCATCGAAAACCTGGTCTATATGATAGCGGCCATTCTTTACGGAAATATGCACGGCATTGGTATCTCCAAAAAGGTTGTGCATATCCCCCAGTATCTCCTGGTAGGCACCAATGAGGAACACACCCAGGTAATAGGTCTCATCACGCTTCAAGGTATGCACAGGCAACACATGGGAAATGTTGCGGTTGGTCACGAAGTTGGCAATCTTGCCATCACTGTCGCAAGTAATATCCTGTATGGTCGCCACACGGGAAGGCCTTTCGTTGAGACGCTGGATGGGCATGATGGGGAACAATTGGTCTATCGCCCAGCTATCGGGCAAGCTTTGGAAAAGCGAGAAATTGCAGAAATACTTATCCGCCAACAGCTTGTCCAGTCCCGTAAGCTCCTCCGGAGTATGCTTGAGCTGCTTTGCCAACACGTTGATTTCCCTACACACACTCCAATACATGGCCTCTATCTCCGCCCGGGTCTTCAAATCCACCATGCCATGGGAGAAAAGCTCCAGGCACTCATCACGTATCTGCTCAGCGTCGTGCCAGTCTTCCAGCATCGTGCGAGGATTGAGATGGTCCCAGATGTCATAGAGGTCTTTCACCAATTGGTGATCATCTTCCTTTGGTTCAAATTCCTCTGGCATCTCGGGCAGGGAAGCGGTCTCCAAGACATTGATGACCAATACGGAGTGATGGGCGGAAAGACTCCTGCCACTCTCGGTGATGATATTGGGATGGGGAATGCCATTTTTATTGGCAGCCTCCACAAAGGTATATACGCAGTCGTTGACATATTCCTGGATGGAATAGTTGACAGAGCTCTCGCTGTTAGAGGAGCGCGTGCCATCATAATCCACGCCCAGGCCGCCACCGCAATCCACGAAGTCCACGTTGTAACCCATCTTATGGAGATTGACATAAAACTGCGAGGCTTCCCTCAAGGCCGTTTGTATGCGACGAATCTTGGTGATTTGGCTTCCGATGTGGAAATGTATCAGGCGGAGGCAATCATGGAGACCTTTCTTGTCAAGTATAGTCAAAGCCCGCAACAGCTCCGCGGAAGTAAGACCAAACTTGGAAGCGTCGCCTCCACTCTCTTCCCACTTGCCCGAACCGCTGGATCCTAATTTCACACGAATACCCAAATTAGGTTTCAGATTGAGTTTCTTGGCCACCTTGGCGATAAGCTCCAACTCGTTAAGCTTCTCCACCACGATGAAAATGCGCTTGCCCATCTTTTGGGCAAGCATGGCCAGTTCTATATAGCTCTGGTCTTTGTATCCATTACAAATGATGAGCGAGTCACTTTGGCATTGTACGGCTATCACCGCATGCAGCTCGGGCTTGGAGCCGGCCTCCAAACCAAGATTGAATTTCTTGCCATGGGAAATTATCTCTTCCACCACGGGTTGCATTTGGTTGACCTTGATGGGATAGATGATGAAGTTCTCCGCCTGGAAGTCGTACTCCTTCTTGGCTTTCTCAAAACAGCTGGCCGTCTTTTCTATCCTATTATCCAAGATGTCGGGGAAACGGAGCAGCACCGGAGCCGTCACGTCTCGCAAGGCCAGCTCGTCCATCACCTCGCGCAAATCTATGCGCGCGTCGTCCTTGCAAGGAGTGACGTAAACATTTCCTTCGTCGTTGACACCAAAGTAGGAAGTGCCCCATCCTGTGATGTTGTACAATTCCTTGGAGTCTTCAATTGTCCATTTTTTCATGTCAGCGTTATGGGTTAAGTTAATGAGAGTAGTTGCTTTACTTTTTCCACAGACATCCTGATCTTGTCATGATTGTCCATGAGATTGACATTCACGGTGTATTTTGCCCGTGAATAATAGGGTTCACGATTGGCCAATTGCTCGGTGATAAACACTTGCACCTCCTCGGGAGTCTTGTTGAGCAAAAGCGGGCGGACGCTCTTTCCCATCTTCAAATGCTTATAGAGTATCTCGGGACTCGCTTTCAGGTAAACCGTATCGCCCTGCAGGTTCATGTAAGCCATATTGTCGAAAAAACAGGGCGTGCCTCCCCCGCAACTGATGACCACGTTCTCAAACTCGGCCACCTCATGCAGCATGTTATGCTCTATCTTGCGGAAACCTTCCTCGCCCACTTCGTCAAACAGCTGTTTTACCGTCTTGCGCATACGGCTCTCTATATACCAGTCCAGGTCATAGAACTCTATACCCAGCTCCGCCGCCAACGCCCTGCCAACGGTGGTCTTTCCCGCACCCATGTAGCCAATGATGATAATCCTTCTCATGCTTATCTCTTACGACGATAACCCTTAGTGGCAGGAGCGTTATTAATGATTTCCACGCATTGCTCGTAAGTGAGTTCCGCGGCCTTGGCCTGCAGTTCCTTGGGCAAACCATAGTTTTTCTTGCCATAGCTGATATAGGGGCCAAACTTACCGTTGAGAATCTCCATGCCTGGTTCTTCCTCAAAGCGCTTGATATGCTTGCGCTCGTCTTCTTCCCTGCGTTTCTTCACCAGCTCAATGGCTTCCGGCAAGGTAATGGCCATAGGATCCACTCCTTCCGGCAACGACGTGTATTTCTTCTCGTGAAGCACATAGGGACCATACTTTCCCGCGCCTATCACGACAGGAGAGCCTTCAAAGTCGCCCAACGTACGAGGCAGCTCAAACAACTCCAACACCTCTTCCAGCGTAATGGTCTCTATGCTCTTGTCTGGAGGTATCTGGGCAAAGCGGGGTTTCGTCTCACCTTCCGCCGCGCCAATCTGCGCCATTGGCCCAAAACGGCCAATCTTCACGAATACGGGCAAGCCACTGGCAGGGTCATTGCCCAGCATGCGCTCTCCTACCCTGTGCTCACTGCGGGCATTGAAGGCTTGGTCCACCTCTGGCTTGAATGACTTATCGAATTTCTTCATCCAAGCAATCCAGTCGGTCTTTCCTTCCGCTATATCATCAAAACGCTGTTCCACATTGGCAGTGAAATTGTAATCCATGATTTCGGGGAAACACTCCACCAAGAAGTCATTGACCACGATTCCCACGTCAGTAGGCAGCAACTTCCCTTTATCAGCGCCCGCCATCTCTTTCTTGATTTTGCTAGTGACCTGGATGCCTTTCAAAGTGTCTACGGTATAGGGACGCTCCACGCCAGGCCTATTGCCTTTAATTACATACTTCCTTTGCTGGATAGTGCTGATCGTAGGCGCATAAGTAGAAGGACGGCCTATACCCAGTTCCTCTAGTTTGTGCACCAAACTTGCCTCGGTATAGCGGGAAGGCGGAAGAGTGAACTTCTGGGTGGCCACGATTTCTCTGCGCTGCAGAACATCCCCCTCACTCATAGCGGGCAAAAGGCGGGTGCTTTCCTCTTGGCCTTCAGTCGTATCATCGTCCGTAGACTCCCTGTATACTTTCAGGAAACCATCAAAAGCTATCACCTCACCTGTAGCCACGAACTTCTCCGGGACACTATCTATAGCTATTGTCACCGTGGTCTTCTCGAACTTGGCATCCGCCATTTGCGACGCGGCCGTACGCTTCCATATCAGTTCATAGAGCCTGCGCTCATGAGTATTTCCCTCTATTTGGGTAGTGGCCATCTGCGTAGGCCGTATGGCCTCATGCGCTTCCTGCGCGCCCTTGGAATGGGTATGATAATTGCGGGGATTGCTATATTCCTCACCATAAAGCTTGACAATCTCCTCCTTGCCGGTAGCGATGCAGAAGCCTGAGAGATTGACGCTATCCGTACGCATGTAAGTAATCAGTCCGTTCTCATAGAGATGCTGCGCCACCATCATTGTCTGGCTAACGGTCAGCCCCAACTTACGAGCGGCTTCCTGTTGCAAGGTGGAAGTGGTGAAAGGAGGCGCCGGGCTGCGCTTGGCAGGTTTCTTGGTGACGCTTTCCACCGTGAAAGTCGCGTCTTTGCATTTCTCCAGAAAAGCCTCCACTTCCTCATGGGTCTTGAACCGCCTATCCAATTCGGCCTTTACTTCAGAGGCACTACCATCAGAAGCCACTAAGCCGAAAGTAGCTGTCACACGATAATAAGTCTCGCTCTGGAAAGCATGTATCTCCCGCTCTTTCTCCACGATAAGGCGAACAGCTACACTTTGCACCCTTCCCGCGGAGAGGGAGGGTCCTACTTTTTTCCATAGCACCGGAGATATCTTGAAGCCTACTATACGATCCAACACTCGCCTGGCCTGCTGGGCATTCACCAAGTTCATGTCCACATGGCGTGGATGGGTGATAGCCTGAAGTATGGCGGGCTTGGTAATCTCATGAAACACGATACGACTGGTCTTTGCCTCATCCAGTCCCAGCACCTCGCAAAGATGCCATGATATAGCTTCTCCCTCGCGGTCCTCATCAGAGGCTAACCATATCTTCTTGGCCTTGCTGGCGTTATCACGCAACTCTTTTACCACTTTGCGCTTGTCCTCAGGTATCTCGTAACAAGGCTCCATTGTTTCCTCGTCAATGCTCAATGACTTTTTCTTCAAGTCACGGATATGGCCATATGACGACATCACCTTGAAGTCCTTACCCAAGAATTTCTCTATAGTTTTGGCTTTCGCGGGACTCTCTACGATTACTAGATTTTCTTGCATAACGGCAAAAGTATTCTTTAATAGTCCGCAAAAGTAAACAAAACTTTCCTGTATACATTATATATATAGGGATTTTTTGATTTTTTTAGTATTTTCCCTTCCCCCATGAATTACCATGACACCAAAAACAACGGGGAGCCTCGTTGAGGCTCCCCGTGAATTTATTTCCGGAAATCAATCCTTATTACAATTATCTGTCACCTCCCTGACGGCGATCAGGACGAGGCCTGCGATCAGGACGGGGTCTACGCTCACGCTCCACATAACCTTCTGGCTTCTCTATAAGCACACGATGTGAAAGCTTGTATTTACCCGTTTTTGGATCTATCTCCATGAGTTTCACCTTAATCTTGTCGCCTTCCTTGATGCCAGCGTCTTCCACAGTCTCCAAGCGCTTCCAGTCTATTTCCGAGATGTGAAGCAAGCCGTCTTTACCAGGAAGTATCTCAACGAAGCAACCATAAGGCATGATGGAGCGAACCACTCCCTCATACACCTCACCTACCTCAGGCACAGCAGCTATCGCTTTGATCTTGGCCACGGCGGCATCAATACTCTCCTTGTTAGGAGCGGACACTTGGACGTGACCCTTGCCATCAGACTCGTCAATGGTAATCGTTGCGCCCGTGTCCTCTTGCATCTGCTGGATAATCTTGCCACCAGGGCCTATCACGGCACCGATAAACTCCTTGGGGATATCGAATGCCACGATGCGAGGCACTTGGGGCTTCAATTCCGCGCGAGGCTCAGAGATAGTCTCCATCATCTTGCCCAATATATGCTCACGGCCAGCCTTGGCTTGCATCAAAGCCTGTTCCAGTATCTCAAAACTCAAGCCATCACACTTGATATCCATCTGGGTAGCGGTCAATCCGTCACGTGTACCAGTGGTCTTGAAGTCCATATCGCCCAAGTGATCCTCGTCACCCAGGATATCACTCAAGATGGCATACTTATCCTCTCCAGGATTTTTGATAAGTCCCATGGCGATACCGCTCACAGGTTTCTTCATGGGAACACCCGCATCCATCAACGCCAAGGTTCCAGCGCAGACTGTAGCCATGGAAGATGAGCCATTAGACTCCAATATCTGGCTCACCAAACGGACTGTATAAGGAAAGACTGCCGGTATCTGGTCTTTCAAACCACGCCAAGCCAAATGGCCATGGCCTATCTCACGACGGCCAACACCACGTTGCGCCTTAGCCTCACCTGTGGAGAAGGGAGGGAAGTTATAGTGAAGCAGGAAGCGCTGGTAACCACGGTTAAGCACATCGTCCACCAACTTCTCGTCAAGCTTGGTTCCCAACGTACAAGTAGAGAGTGACATGGTCTCACCACGCTGGAAGATAGCACTTCCATGAGGCATAGGCAGGGGTGACACCTCACACCAAATGGGACGGATATCAGTAGTCTTACGGCCATCAAGACGAATGCCTTCGTCCAAAATACAACGGCGCATAGCGTCACGCATCACGTCGTCATAGTAACGATGCGCCTCTGCATGTTTCTCATCCAAATCATCCGAAGACAAGTCCGTATGGGCAGCGTCATACTGCTCCAGGAAATCCGTGATGATCTTGTCGAAAGCATCCTGGCGGGCATGCTTCTCCAACGCCTGCTTGTTAATGTCATACACCTGCTGGTAAAGAGCCTTGATTTGCCCGCGCAATTCCTCGTCGTTGGTTTCGTGGCAATATTCACGCTTTACGTCAGTGCCCAATTCCTTGGACAATTCCACTTGCAACTGGCACATGGGCTTGATAGCCTCAGCGGCCACTTTCAACGCGGCAATGAGATCCTGCTCGGAAACCTCTTTCATCTCTCCTTCCACCATCATGATGTTTTCGGCAGTGGCACCTACCATGATATCCATGTCTGCCTCTTCCATCTGCTGGAAAGTGGGATTCACCACGTACTCTCCATTGACACGAGCAACGCGGACCTCAGAAATGGGGCATTCGAAAGGTATATCAGAACAAGCCATGGCAGCGGAAGCTGCGAAGCCCGCCAATGCGTCGGGTTGGTCTACGCCGTCAGCTGAAAGCAACATGACCTGTACATAAACTTCGGCATGATAATCAGAGGGGAAGAGAGGACGCAAAGCCCTGTCTACCAAGCGGGAGGTGAGAATCTCGTCATCACCCGCCTTGCCTTCGCGCTTGGTGAAACCACCTGGGAAACGGCCCGCGGCACTATACTGCTCGCGATAATCCACTTGCAAAGGCATGAAGTCTGTACCCGGAACGGCATCCTTTGCTGCACAAACAGTGGCCAACAGCACTGTGTTTCCCATACGGAGCACTGCAGCGCCATCAGCTTGCTTTGCAACTTTTCCGGTCTCAATCGTGATGGTTCTCCCATCAGGCAATTGAACTGTTTTCGTAATTACGTTCATCAAATCTAAAACTTTATTGTCTTTCTAACATCAAAAATAAATCGTCGCGAAGTTACCGCTTTTATCGTTAAAAAACGAAGAAACACCCCATTATTTTGAAGAAACACTCCATTATTTTGATATTTTAAGCAAAATGCAATGCACCACCCCGCTCTTTTCCAAAATTTCCTTGGTCATTTCGATGAATATTCTTACCTTTGCATCGATTTAGACGTTAACATATTTCAAAATGAAAATACGCAAGACACACCTCATCTTGGCCATGATGGCCGTAGCCATGTTCACGATAACTTCCTGCGACAAGCAGAAGTTCCACATCTCCGGCAATATCACCGAAGCCAAAGACTCTACGCTTTATTTAGAGCATATTAGCCTGAATGGCCCCGTGAAAGTGGACTCCTTGAAGCTGGGAGAGGACGGAGCGTTCGACTTCGCCCAAGATGCCGTGGAAGCACCAGAGTTTTACAGATTACGCATAGCCAACCAAAGTATCAACCTTTCCATAGACTCTACGGAGACCGTCAACGTCAAGGCCGCCTATCCCAACATGGTAATGAGGTATGAGGTGACAGGATCGGAGAACTGCGAGAAAATCAAGGAACTGTCCATGATGCAAATGGATTTGCAGATACACATCAACCAAATAGCCGCCAATCCTAACATCAGCATGGACTCCGCCAGCGTAGCCATCAACCGCGTATTGAAAGAGTACAAAAATACGGTAAAGACGCAATATATCTTCAAGGAACCCATGAAGGCTTACGCCTATTACGCTCTCTTCCAAACCGTACAGATAGGAAGGGCGAACACCCTCATCTTCAATCCCCGCAACAAGAAAGATGACGTACAAGTATTCGCCGCCGTGGCCACCAGTTGGGACACTTACCACCCTAACACTGAGAGAGGAGCAAACCTTCACAATATAGCCATTGAAGGCATGAAAGACGTACGCATCATAGAGCAGCGCAACGCGCAATCGATAGATCCCAGCAAAGTGCACGAGGGCAACCTGATAGATATCGCCTTGCAAGACAACAAAGGACAAGTGCGCCGACTGACCGACTTGAAAGGAAAAGTCGTGTTGCTGGATTTCCATCTTTTCGCTGGCGAGAAGAGCACTGAGCGCATTATGGCCTTGCGTGACCTATACAACAAGTATCACGCCCAAGGGTTTGAGATATACCAGGTATCTGTAGATCCCGACGAGCATTTCTGGAAAGTATCCACCGAAGCCCTGCCATGGATTAGCGTGCATGAGGAAAACGGTCTGCAAGGGAACAGCCTTACGCTTTACAATGTGCAACGCATTCCCACCTATTTCTTGATAGACAGGAATAACGAATTGCAGAAGCGTGACGAACAAGTCAGCGATCTTGAAGCTGAAATCAAGGGATTGCTCAATTAGTTCCAACTAACGAGAAGCCCTCGCTAAAAACCTAAATCCAGATGTCATGATGAAAAAGCTGCTTTTAATGGCCTTGGCCTTGATGACTATAGGCACGCAAGCAAAGGTAAGACTACCTCACTTGCTGGGAAACAACATGGTATTGCAACAAGAGGCTGACGCTCGCCTATGGGGCTGGGCGAAACCTGGGCAAAAAGTAAAAGTAACCGCTTCCTGGGCAAGCACTCCCTATGAGGCACAGGCCGACAAGACCGGTAAATGGCTCGTGAGCGTACGAACCCCCAAGGCTAGCTACACACCTCTTTCCATTACCTTTGATGATGGCGACCAGACCACTCTCTCTGGCATTTTGGCGGGCGAAGTATGGGTTTGCGCAGGCCAAAGCAACATGGAGATGCCCATGAAAGGATTTGACGACTGTCCAACGGAAGGATACAACAAGGCCGTCTTGGAGGCCAACCAATATAAAGGCATCCACTATGTGAAGATACCTAGCGTGATGAGCACAAAACCCTTGGATGACGCTAACTGCGAATGGAAAGAAGTCAACCAAAACACAATAGGAGAGGCTTCAGCCACGGGATATTTCTTCGCCCAAGTGGTCAATCGCACGCTCAATGTACCTGTAGGTCTAATCATGGCCAACAAGGGCGGTACCCGTATAGAGAGTTGGCTGGACGAAGCCAACTTGCGCCAACACACAGACGAGAATCTTGATTCCTTGACTATGACCAAGAAGTTCCAATGGGACTTCCTCTATCCCCTGCTTTGGGCTAACGGCACTTTCCACCCCATCTTGAATTACACCGTGAAAGGAATCTTGTATTATCAAGGTTGTTCCAACGTAGGTGCCCCCGCGGGACAATACACTGCCCGCATGGACTTGTTGGTAAAACAATGGCGCAGAGATTTCAAGTTGGGCGACATCCCCTTCTATTTCGTGCAGATAGCTCCTTATTTCAATGGAGACCCCAATGGAGACGCAGGGCCTAAATTGCGTGAACAGCAATGGAAGGCATCCAAAATCATCCCCAACTGCGGCATTGTCTGCACAGACGATTTGGTTTATCCCTACGAGAGCCAACAGATACACCCCTGCCAGAAACAGCCCGTAGGCGAACGGCTGGCACTCCAGGCACTCAACAAGACCTATGGCATGAAGGAGATATGGTGTGAAAGTCCCGAGTTCAAGGAATTACGCATCAGCAATGACACCTGCGTCGTGACCTTGCAAAATGATTATAGAGCCATCAGCCGTTTCGAGGACTTGCAAGGCTTTGAGGTGGCAGGCGAGGACAAGGTATTCCACAAAGCCAAGGCTTATTACCAAGCCTATAAAGGCATCATCATCACCTGTCCTGAAGTGAAGAAGCCCGTGGCCGTGCGCTATGCATTCCGCAACTGGGGCTACGGCAACGTGAAGAATGGCGCGTTGTTGCCGCTCTTCCCCTTCCGCACAGATAATTGGTAAAGTATGGCTCATCCCCTAGAGAAATTCAAATATTGCCCACTCTGCGGCTCTTCACGTTTTGAGATTCACAACGTGAAGAGCCGCAAGTGCCAAGACTGCGGGTTTACCTATTACGCCAATCCCAGTTCGGCCACGGTAGCATTGATTGTGAACGACAAGGATGAGCTGTTGGCGGTACGCCGCAAGAACGAGCCTGCCAAGGGAACACTGGACTTACCTGGAGGTTTCGTGGACATGGAAGAGACGGGAGAACAGGGTATGGCTCGTGAGGTCATGGAAGAGACAGGTCTCAAGGTAACCCACTTGCGCTTTCTTTTCAGCCTTCCCAACCTGTATCTGTACTCAGGCATCGTCGTACATACCTTGGACATGTTCTACGAATGCCAAGTGGAAGACCTGTCACTGGTACATGCCATGGATGACGCGGAAGAATATCTATGGATTCCGCTCTCGAAAATCAAGACAGAAGAATTTGGCTTGCTTTCCGTAAGAGAAGGCTTGACCCGATACCTGGCAAGCCGCTGACTTCACTTCACCACCACGTTGCCTAACCAGGCGCAGCCCAACCCCAACGCCACGCTTAACAATACATAGAGAGCATACATACCCCATTGACCTTGCCGCAACAGCGCAAGACCTTCATAACTAAACGTACTGAATGTGGTGAAGCCACCGCAGAAACCCGTCGTTAAGAACAGGCGGGTCTCCGTGCTCCAGTTCAAGCGGGCAGAAAGGCCATAAAGTATGCCTATGCAAAAACAGCCCAACAAGTTGGCCACGAAAGTGCCCAGCGGAAAGCCTTGATGGGCAAGCGGCCGCAAAATAGTGGAAAGCCAATAGCGGCACACGCTACCTGCGCCTCCGCCCAAGAACACCATCAAACACTCTTTCACCCTTACTCTTCCTCCTTGGGAACGATAAGCTTCACCAGCACCTTGTCCACTCGGGCACCGTCCATGTCCACTATTTCCATCGAGAAACCATTCCATTCCACTCGCTCTCCCGCATGGGGAATATGGCTCAACAACTCTATAATCAGACCCGCCAAAGTACTGTAACTTTGCTTATGGTCATAGAGATCTTCACGCTCAAAATAAGTTAAGAAATCATAGAAAGAACATTGTCCGTCCACGAGCCATCCTTCCGCGTCCTTTCGCTTCACGATGTCAGGTTCCACGGTGGGTCGCTCTATCGTGCCCACCAGTCCTTCCAGAATGTCGCGCAACGTGATAATACCCATCAACCTGCCGAATTCATCGCATATCAAAGCCTGCGAGGTCTGCTTCTCTCTCATCTGTTCCAAGGCCCGGTAAACAGACATGTTCTCATAGAAATAAACAGCGGGGCGCTTGAAATCATTGAGACAGATGGGGTCGTCATTGAGATGGAATATCAAATCTTTCAGTGCCACCACGCCCAGAATGTTGTCCAGCTTGCGGTCTATCAAAGGATATGCCTCGTAAAGGTGCTCTTGCAGGGACTTCCTGATTTCCTCCGCGGTCATGCGGGTATCCAACACCACCAAGTCTGAACGATGGGTCATCAGCGAGCTCACCTTCAAGTCGCCCATCAGGAATACTCGCTCCACGATGTCTTGCTCCACTTCCTGAACGGCACCACTATTTTTGCCTTCCTGCACGATAGACTTGATGTCCTCCTCGGTAATCTTGCTTTCAGCGTCCTTGATGCCCAGCAGGGAGATAATACCCTCAGTGCTCTTGGCTAATATCCATACAAAGGGGGCGGCTACGCGAGACAGCAACGCCATGGGGCGCGCTATAGCCGTGGAAGCTCTCTCTGCCACGCTCATACCGATGCGCTTGGGCACCAACTCGCCAAAGATAATAGAAAGCATGGTCACAATGATGACTATCACCGTCTGGGCCACAGGCTGCGCCAAAGAGGCTGGAACGCCCACCTCCACGAGCAAGCCAGCGAATTTTCCCGAGAGAGCCGCGCCCGAGTAGATACCCGTCAAGATACCAATCAACGTAATACCTATCTGAATGGTAGAGAGAAAACGATCTGGGTCGTTGGCCAACTTCAAGGCCACCTTAGCGCCCTTGCTGCCTTTCTTGGCCAAAGAGCTGAGTTTAATCTTTCTTGCTGATATAATGGCGATTTCCGACATGGCGAAAATGCCGTTGAATAGAATCAATAAGAGGATAATAAGGATTTCTTCCATATATACTCGTGGAGTTGTTGTGTTCGCGAAGATAATGAGTTTCACGGACATGACAAAAATAACGGACGGAAAATAGGCATCTTTCTCCAAAGCGACCCATTATTGGGCTTCCTTCCCACATGGTTGTCCTGTTTTTCCGCGATTGTTCTTCCCACAAGGGGCCAAGCGCATACCATAGAAAAGCCCCCCTCACACTGGATTTCAATGGAACTAGTCTCAAAAGGGCACGATACTAGTATCAAAAGACAATGAAACTAGTATCGTTGCCCTGCGAGACTAGTATCATTTCTCGTCGACCTCTATATCCCTAAAGGCATCCTCACAGATTTCCTCCAGCAATTGCCGTCCCACGAGATTGTCCACGTAATAGCGAGGAATGGTAGAAAAGCCGTATTTCGCCCCTAGCAGAGCACAGGCAACGGCGGCGTTAGTATCCGCGTCGCCACCCATATTGACCACGGCCAACAATCCTTCCTTGAACGAATGGCAATGCCACAAACTCCACAAGGCCACGGCCATGGTCTTGAGCGTATAGCCCATCGCATTGTCGTCCACAGCCAAGACTGATGGGTCGTCATGAGTGGCCAGCCCTATGTATTCCTCGATACGCTCGTCATATCGGGCGGCGATATCCTTCAAGACGGACACATCCAGCTGCTCACTTCTGAAGATAAGGCCTTGTATCAGTTTCACGTACAACACGCAGGAGCCCACGCAGCGCATGTCGGGATGCGTCAAGCGGCATATATTGGCGATTTCCTCTTCCTCTGCCAACGGGGAGGTGCCCACGATGGAAGTCCGCATGAGTCCTCCGTTGGCGGCACTTCTGCATCTATACAGTCGCCAAACAATATCAGCCGCTTTCATCGGGTCTTTTGTATAGTCCGCAAAGCATAATACATTATAAGTATGCCTGCCTATTCCCAAAGGATTACCATTGAACCATTCCTTGAAATTATGCGCCACTTGGTTCAAGTCGAAATGATTATCCCGCCTTGCCTTGGCAATACAAAGCATCATGTCCGTATCGTCCGTCCAGCTTCCTGGCTTCCATCTACAGCGATGGTCATCCCGTATCATCTGGCCGTAACGCTCCAATCCATCGGGATAACATCCCCTCACCTCTTCACGTGACATAAACTCCGTGCCCAGACCCAAGGCATCACCAATGGCCTGTCCATAGACGCAACCTCTTATTCTGTCCTTGATTGTTTCTGTCAACTTCATGCCACAAGCTGATAATCGGTATAATATCCATGGCAAAGTTATATGATTTTCCCACATAACCAAAGAAATCTCCGACAATAGTATAATTAATTATAAAAATCGCGTGACTTGGCGGCTTTTCCGTTGAGACACTTGCGAGGATGCGGCAAAATGTGTACATTCGCAAAACATAATCCTAACCTAACTAATAACCAAGCAAGAACTATGAAATACTATGAAATCGGCAAGACCGGCATGAAAGTGTCTGCCTTGAGTTTCGGAGCTTCCTCGCTGGGAGGCGTGTTCCACGAGATTAACGAGAACAGAGCCTTGGACGCGGTCTATACGGCTGTGGACAACGGCATGAACTTCATTGACGTGTCTCCCTACTATGGTCACTACAAGGCGGAGACCGTACTGGGCAAGGCTTTGCCCAATATCGACCGCGAGAAATATTACCTCTCCACGAAGGTGGGACGCTATGGCAAGGACGGCGTAAATACCTGGGATTACTCGGCGCACAGGGCGAAAGAGAGCGTATATGAAAGCCTGGAACGTCTGCACATAGACTACATAGACCTCATCAACGTGCACGACGTGGAGTTCTCTGACCTCAACCAAGTCATCAACGAGACCCTGCCTGCCCTGTGCGAACTGCGAGAGGAGGGAGTGGTAAAACACGTGGGCATCACTGACCTGCAACCGGAAAACTTGCAATACATCATTGACCGCGTACCCCAGGGAACGGTGGAGAGCGTGCTTTGCTTCTGTCATTATTGCCTGAACGACGACATGCTCATAGACTATTTCGACTACTTCGAGAACAAGGGCATAGGCATCATCAACGCCTCTCCCTTCGCCATGGGACTGCTCTCCAAACGAGGAGTGCCCGACTGGCATCCCGCTCCCAAGGCACTGGTGGAGGCATGCCAAAAGGCTACGGAACATTGCGAGGCCAAGGGATATCCCATCGAGAAACTGGCCATCCAATACGCCATCAGCAATCCGCGCATAGCGACTACCCTTTTCAGTTCGGCCAACCCCGACAACGTGAAGAAGAACATCCAATACGTGGAGGAGCCCATTGACTGGCAGCTCGTGAAAGAGGTGCAAGACATCATCGGCGACCAAAAGCGCGCGCGCTGGGCAAACTCTTGACAAGACAGGCAAAAACTAGCGACATGGATTTCAAAATCATAGACGCCCATTCACACCTGTGGCTATGGCAAGACACAATGGTGAATGGCTTACCCATCCGCACGCTGCCTGGCAATGGCAGCCGGTCGGAGTTTATGGGCGAAGAACGGCAGATGCTTCCTCCCTTCATGATAGACGGGCGAAACACGGCAGAAGTGTTCCTCTCCAACATGGACTACGCCCAGGTTTCCGCGGCGGTAGTCACCCAAGAGTTCATAGACGGCATACAGAACGACTACCTGTGGGAGGTCTCCCAACGCTATCCAGACCGTTTCTTCGTGTGTGGCATGTGCGAGTTCCGCCGTCCAGGCTTCCTGCGGCAGGCCCAGGAGCTTATCGACAAGGGCTTCAAGGCCATCAAGATACCGGGACATCGTCTCTTCCTGCCCGAGGGAAGGGTGATGCTCAACTCCGCGGAGATGATGCAGATGTTCCACCTAATGGAAGAGAACGACATCCTGCTCTCTATCGACATGGCCGAGGGAGACGCCCAGGTGGGCGAGATGAAGGAAGTGATAGCCGAGTGTCCCAAGTTGCGCGTGGCCATCGGACACTTTGGCATGGTGACCACGGAGGGTTGGCTGGAGCAAATCAAGCTGGCTCGCCATCCTGGGGTCATGATAGAGTCGGGCGGCATCACCTGGCTGTTCAACAGCGAATTCTACCCCTTCCCAGGAGCGATAAGGGCCATCAAGGAGGCGGCAGACCTCGTGGGCATGGACAAGCTCATGTGGGGCTCCGACTATCCACGCACCATTACGGCTATCACCTATCGTATGTCTTACGACTTCGTATTGAAGTCAAGCGAGTTGACCCATGAGGAGAAAGCCCTATTCCTGGGTCGCAACGCCGAGCGGTTCTACGGCTTCCAGCACCTAGTGGAACTGCCTTACATCAAGAATATGTCTGAATAACATGAAAAAGAACACCTATCTCATACCCCTGTCACTCATCTTCTGCCTGTTCTTCCTGTGGGCCATCAGCAGCAACCTGCTGCCCACGATGATCAGGCAATTGATGAAGACCTGCGAACTGAACACCTTCGAGGCCTCGTTCACGGAGACCTTCTATTGGCTGGCCTACTTCATCTTCCCCATCCCCATAGCCATGTACATGAAACGGTACAGCTACAAGTCGGGCATCATCTTCGGACTGGTGCTGGCGGCTTGTGGCGGGCTGCTCTTCATACCTGCCGCCATGATCAAGGAGTATTGGGCCTACCTGTGCATCTTCTTCATCATAGCCACGGGCATGTGCTTCCTGGAGACCGCGGCCAATCCCTACGTGACCGCCCTGGGAGACCCAAGCACGGCTTCCCGCAGGCTGAACCTGGCACAATCGTTCAATGGACTGGGGGCTTTCATCGCCGCCATGTTCCTGAGCAAGCTGGTATTGAGCGGAGAAAGCTATACCCGCGAGACCCTTCCACTAGACTATCCTGGCGGATGGGAAGGCTATATCCAGATGGAGACCGACTCCATGAAGCTCCCCTACCTCATCCTGGCCTCCCTGCTCATCGTGATAGCCATCGTGTTCGTGTTCTCCCGCCTGCCAAAGATTAAGGAGGGTGACCACATGGAAGGCGAGACGGACGGAAAGACAGAAAAACTCATCAACTTCAGCGTGCTGCGCCGCTCGCATTTGCGTTGGGGAGTCATCGCCCAATTCTTCTACAACGGCGGGCAAACGGCCATCAACAGCCTCTTCCTGGTCTATTGCTGCACCTACGCGGGACTGCCCGAGGAGACCGCCACCACGTTCTTTGGCTTCTACATGCTGGCTTTCCTGCTGGGTCGATGGGTAGGCACGCTGCTGATGGCACGCTTCCGTCCGCAAGACATGTTGCTGGCCTACGCCCTGGTCAACGTCGTGCTCTGCGCCGTCATCATCGGCGTGGGCGGAGAAGTGGGCCTCTATGCCATGCTGGGTGTCTCTTTCTTCATGTCCATCATGTATCCCACGCAGTTCTCCTTGGCCTTGAAAGACCTGGGAGGCGACACGAAGAGCGGTTCGGCCTTCCTGGTGATGGCCATCGTGGGCAATGCCTGCCTGCCGCAATTGACGGCCTACATCATGCACGTCAACGCCGCCGTCTACCACGTGGCCTATATCGTGCCCCTGGTATGCTTCGCCTTCTGCGCTTACTACGGCTGGAAAGGCTACAAAGTCATCAATTAAACAAGAACCGAATTATACCAACATCTTATTAATATATCCTATATATGAAAGCAGTAAAGATACCCGCACCGGAACAGATGCAGGTAGTTGAAATCGAAAAGCCGTCGTTGAAGGCTGGGGAAGTCTTGGTGAAATTGAGTCACGTGGGCTTCTGCGGCTCAGACCTGAACACTTTCCTGGGACGTAACCCCATGGTGAAGATGCCCGTCATACCCGGGCACGAGATAGGAGCCGTCATCGCGGAAGTGGGCGAAGAAGTGCCCGAGACCTTGAAACCAGGCATGGTGGTCACCATCAATCCCTATACCAATTGCGAGAAGTGCCCCTCATGCCTCCATCATCGCCCCAACGCCTGTGAACATAACGAGACTTTGGGCGTGCAGCGCAATGGAGCCATGTGTGAATATATCGCCGTGCCCTGGACAAAAGTCATTCCCGCCGAGGGCATCTCGCCTCGCGACTGCGCCTTGATAGAGCCGATGAGCGTGGGATTCCATGCCGTCAACCGCGGGCAAGTAACAGATATCGACACCGTAATGGTGATAGGCTGTGGCATGATAGGCGTGGGAGCCATCGTGCGTGCTTCTCTACGAGGGGCAACGGTTATCGCAGTGGACTTGGATGATGAGAAGCTGGCCTTGGCCAAAACCCTGGGAGCCAGCTATACCATCAACTCCAAGACCGAAGACTTGCACGCCCGCCTGCAAGCCATCACCTCGGGCGAGGGACCTGATGTCGTTATAGAAGCGGTAGGCAGTCCCGCCACCTACGTGACGGCGGTCAACGAAGTCGCCTTCACGGGTCGTGTGGTTTGCATAGGCTATGCCAAGACGGAGATTTCCTTCCAGACGAAGCTGTTCGTGCAAAAGGAGCTCGACATCCGAGGCTCTCGCAACGCCTTGCCGGAAGACTTCCGCGCCGTCATTCGCTATATGCGCCAAGGCTCCTGCCCCGACCAGCTGATAAGCCGCATAGCCGAGCCCGAGGAAGCATTCCAGGCCATGAAAGGCTGGGCGGCCAACCCCGCCAAGGTGTTCCGTGTACTCGTCAAGTTCTGACTATCCGGGCAATCTCTCCAGGTCAGTCATCCGCTTGGAGGGAAATCACTTGCCGACGCCGCACACATCAAATAATCCCCTTGCCGTGGCCTTTAACGACAAGGGGATTCTAATTTCAAGACTTACATTTACGTGAATCCATCGAACTCACGACACATTACCATTGAAATGTCATTTTACTCGTATATCCACCCCATGGTTCTTCCGTTATATCCAGTTGGATTGGAAGTTCGTCTTGGTTCAATGTCCACTTAAATTTGCTAACTTCATCGTAATCCGTACCGGTCATGCCATGATCGATAAGTTCTATGGGAAGATTTTTGGTCGCCTTCCCAAGCAATCCCGCATAATAGGCATATTTCATTTCATCCATATCCACACCGAAGGTAGCGTCAAATAGCATAACACATCCCTTGTTTGGCATGGGCGAAGCCACATCTGCCGAAGTGTATTTCACGTCACTTGAAGACTCCCAACCATCCTCTTCAGACACGACCCCCACATGGACGATATCGCCTTCTTGATACGTGATTGTCGTAATTTCATTTCCTCCTTCCGAGCGTTTCATGTAATTCAGGTTGCCCTCCGTGGTATAGTCAAAGTCCCACGTTTCGATATCACCATCCCCCTCTGTCTGCGTACAATGCCTTACAAAGCCCTTGCCGTTTATTTCCATATCGAACGTGGATTTCTCTCCAACTTCGCTGTCAACGATAGTCATTCTTACCGTATTCCGAGGGGCGGCTGACCTTGTACCATTATTGTATTCAAAAGTGACCTCCTCCCCATTTTCTATCGATATTTTCGTCAAAAGGCCTTTGTCATTATAATACAAAGTCGCTCCTTCCGCGGATTTTGGTAACCCTCCTGTAAATACATTGGCCGGATTGACAACGCTTGTGGATCCAGTCCCGCCCCCATCACCATTAGGTTCATCATCGTCACCACAAGCGGTAAGGCCCATACATACAACTACGGCCAATAAAGCCATTCCTGCAAATCTTAAAGTTTTCATCTTTTCCTGTTTTTGATTATTTCATTTGAAAGCATTCTTGTTAAGAGTCCATAAGCCAAAATTCAGACAATAAAAAACGTGGACTCAAACTTCGTCTACGCTTTCTGTCGGTATTGGGGATAACCTTGCACACATATACGAGTAAAAGCCCACGCTATGGGCGTGAGCATCAACTTTTACTCTTGTGCGCTTCGTCCAATTCCCCAATTTTCAGAAAGCAAGAATAAAGCTAACGCTTCTTTATCTTTATGTCTTTATGTCGGCAATGCTACATAGGCAACGTCTTTGGTTAATACCGCGAATATACAAAAATATTCCATAAACACAACAAGTTGGACAAAAAACATGGGCAAAGAAGCGAAAATCGCCACACGCCATCAGTACATGATTTACAATAGCCTGTTTGTCCATCAACACAAATGGCCCCAAAAGTCAGTACTACTCCTTTTCAATATCAATAGTACTGACTTTCATTTTCAATACTACTGATATCCCGTTTCAGTACTACTGCGTTTTTCGCCCCTCCGTGCGGATTTCCCAAAACAAGTTATTTTACCCATGAAAACAAGTTGATTCGCTCCGCGATTTAACTTGTTTTCCCAAACAAAATAAGTTAAATTCAACCGCAAAATAACTTGATTTGAAAAGCACCCGAAATACCCCTACTGAAGCCTTCCTAAATGATCTATAGAAATGAAGTGAAGTGCTCTATAGAAATGAGAGGAAGCCGTCTATAGAAACCATGACAAGTGAGCTATAGAGCACTTGGGCAGCCGCGAGAAAGCGCAAACAAACCGCACGGAAGTGAACTTAACCGCAAGAGAGCGCATCATGAAAATGGAATTTGGCGACTTCATGTTAATAATGTCTCCTATTTTCCCCAAGCCTTGGAATTGTCGCAAATTATTTATTGTAACCATATAATAGATTTTTACATACAAATCAGCAAACGGAAGTTTTGTTGGCAATACAATCAATTATTTATTATAAAACGCTCTTTTTTAGTGCATTCTACCATGTTCTCATAATTAATTTGTACTTTTACATCGAAAAAGAATAAATGAAAGAAATAGATATTATTCAACAGATAAAGTTTGACGAGGTCAGTAGGGTGCAGTTCAAAGAACGGCTCCTTGACAGCTGCGACATTGGTTGCGAACTGGTGGCTTTCAGCAATGCATGTGGTGGAACGCTGGTTATTGGTGTAAAGGACAAGACCGGCAATATCAATCCTTTGTCGTATCAAGAAGTACAGGAAACCACTAGCCTGCTTGGCAACATTGCATCAGAGAATGTTGTCTCTGGTATCCTTGTGGATGCAGAAACAAATGAACCTACATATATTCACCATCTTTCAAAAAACTATCTGCAATCAGTAACCTCCAAAAGAGATGAATAATAACAACCTGTAACATATTTGAAATATATGTCCTTCTGGAATAGAATTATAGATACACTTAGCGGAGCAGAGAACAAATCCACTTATCTACAGAATGTGCCACATGATGCATTCCGTTATGTTTTCGTGGATGTCGAGGTAGGATTAAAGGATTACAAGATTCATGATATTGGAGCTCTCAGATGGGATGGGGCAATCTTGCATTCCGCAAACAAGCGAGAACTGATGGATTTCTTAAAAGGTGTGAATTTCATCTGTGGGCATAACATCATCAATCATGATGCTAAATATCTGTTTGGAGAAGGAACATGTAGATATTTGCTAGTTGACACACTGTTTGTATCACCCTTGCTTTTCCCTGAACGTCCTTATCATCATTTGCTGAAAGACGACAAGCTGGTGAGTGAGCAGATGAATAATCCTGTCAACGACTGTGAGAAAACCCGCGACTTGCTGATGGATGAGGTGGCAAGATGGAAAGAACTTTCCACCCCTGCTCAGATAATATTCTCAACCCTGCTTCAAGACCACGATGAGTTCAAAGGGTTTCTCGCATTTGTCAATGCCCCAATAGGCAGAAAAGACTCATTGGCGGATTTGATCCGTTCAAAATACATAGGAAAAATATGCGAGCATGCCGACATTGAAAGCATGATAAGTCGGCAACCTTGTGAACTGGCATACGCGCTTGCATTGATAGGCACCACAGACCATCGCTCCATCACACCGGCATGGGTGCTGCATAATTATCCGAATGTAGAGAATTTAGTACGACTTCTCCGGCATACAAAATGTACGGAGGGTTGCACTTATTGTAACAATGACCTCGACGTGCTTGTTAATCTGAAACAGTTCTTCGGTTTTGATAAATTCCGCACCTACGAAGGAGAACCGTTACAGGAGAATGCGGCTTGCGCTGCCGTGGAGCATAAATCATTGCTTGCGATATTCCCCACAGGCGGAGGTAAATCGCTGACATTCCAATTGCCTGCCTTGATGGAGGGTCGTTCGGTGCATGGGCTTACTGTAGTAATATCGCCTCTGCAGTCGTTAATGAAAGATCAGGTGGACAACCTGGCAGAAAGAGGCATTGCAGACGCTGTCACTATCAACGGATTGCTCGACCCTATCAGCCGTTCAGAAGCTATCCAACGAGTAATGGACGGTGATGCCTCGCTGTTGTATATTGCTCCAGAGATGCTCCGGTCGAAGACAATAGAGAAAATATTGCTGGCACGCCATGTGGTACGCTTTGTGATAGACGAAGCGCATTGTTTCTCCTCTTGGGGGCAGGACTTTCGGGTAGATTACCTCTATATCGGTAAGTTTATCAGCCAATACAAGAAGAAAAAGAAATGCCATGAGGCGATACCGATTTCCTGCTTTACTGCCACAGCAAAGCAGAAAGTGATACAGGACATTTGCGATTATTTTAAGCAGACGCTCAACCTCGACCTTCAGATTTATGCTTCTTCGGCAACCCGAACCAATCTGCATTATTCGGTAATCCATGCTGACACGGATGAGGATAAGTACATGAAATTGCGTTCATTGATAGCTGAATCATCTTGCCCCACCATTGTATATGTTTCCCGAACCAAACGTACAAGACAACTGGCAGAGAAGCTCACGCGAGACGGTTTCAAGGCTTTGCCCTTCAATGGCAAGATGGATACAGAAGACAAAGTTGCCAATCAGGAAGCTTTCATGAATGATCGTGTGAGAATCATTGTGGCAACATCTGCCTTCGGAATGGGTGTTGACAAAAAAGATGTGGGGCTGGTGATACATTATGACATTTCCGACTCCTTGGAGAATTATGTCCAGGAGGCAGGACGCGCCGGACGTGACCCGCATCTCGAAGCCCGCTGTTTTGTGCTGTATAGCGACACCGACCTTGACAAACATTTTATTCTTCTTAATCAGACAAAACTTAGTATCAGCGAAATACAGCAGGTGTGGAAAGCCGTGAAGGACATGACCAAACAACGTATGCGCACATGCTGCTCCGCACTGGAAATAGCCAGAAAGGCAGGTTGGGACGACTCGATATCTGATATTGAGACACGCGTGCGAACGGCTTTGGCTGCATTGGAGCAAGCCGGTTACTTGGAACGGGGAAACAACGTGCCGCATATTTATGCTACAGGTATTACCGTGAAGAACATGGAAGAAGCCCGCAAACGCATCACGGAATCATTGCTTTTTGAGAGCGAAGAGGTGGAGAAAGCCGTGCGCATCATAAAGTCGCTGATATCTCAGAAGTATATTGCCAAGGCGCAAGATGCTGAGGCGGAGTCGCGTGTTGATTACCTGGCTGACATTCTCGGACTGAACAAAAGCGAGGTGATCTCCAGTGTGGAGCGTATGCGCCAAGAAGGTATTCTTGCTGATTCGAAGGATATGTCTGCTTTTCTTAATGACGCAGGAGAATCGGAAAATAAGTCGAAACGTCTGTTGGAACGGTTTACGAAACTTGAACGTTATATTCTTGGGCATATACCTGATGAAGCACTACGCATTTCTTACAAGCAACTGAACGATAACGCTCAGAAAGAAGGTATAGGGACTGCGACTGAGAAGGATATCCGCACAGTGCTATATTTCCTGACGATAAAAGGATACACACGCAAAAAAGAGGATGCTGTGCACAATATAGGGGTGACACGCCAGATGGATATGGGCTCCACCTTGAAGCGTTTTGAGAAACGTATAGAGATATGTCAGTTTACGATAGAATGGCTGTACAGCCTTACACTACAAAACACAAAAGAAGGAATTAAGAAGAATGGAGTCCAATTCTCAGTAGTAGAGTTGCTGAATGATTTTAAAGTCAAAAGAAACAACCTGTTTGGTGGCATAGGAGATGTACAACTGGAAGATATAGAAGAGGCATTGCTCTACTTGTCGAAGATTGGTGCCCTGAAACTGGAGGGAGGTTTCCTTGTGCTCTATAACGCTATGGACATCCGTCGTATCAAGGACAGCAGACTGCGTTATAAACAAGAAGACTATCGTATGCTCAGTGAGTTCTACAAACAGAAGATACAACAGGTGCATATCGTAGGCGAATATGCCAATCTGATGGTACGCGACTATAATGCAGCCCTGCAGTATGTGCAGGATTACTTCCAGATGGATTACAAGCAATTTGTCTTGAAATATTTCAAAGGTGAGCGTGTACAGGAGATAGAGCGGAATATCACTCCGAATAAGTATAAGCATATTTTTGGTACGCTCTCTGCAAAACAGAAGGAAATTATCTCCGACAAGGAATCACGCTGTATTGTAGTGGCGGCAGGACCTGGTAGCGGAAAGACGCGAGTTCTGGTACATAAGCTCGCCTCACTGCTATTGCTCGAAGATGTCAAGCACGAACAACTATTGATGCTTACTTTCTCGCGTGCGGCGGCAATAGAGTTCAAACAGCGGCTGATGGGGCTCATTGGTAATGCAGCCCATTTTGTAGAAATCAAGACATTCCATTCCTATTGTTTTGACCTGTTGGGCAGAATTGGTAATCTTGATGACGTTAAGGATGTAGTGGCACGTGCAGCACAAATGATAAAAGATGGAGAGGTGGAACCGAATCGCATTGCCAAGACGGTTCTGGTAATTGACGAGGCGCAGGACATGAGTGGTGAGGAGTATGCCTTGGTACATGCATTGATGACAGCCAATGAGGAAATGCGCATCATTGCCGTTGGCGATGACGACCAGAACATATATGAGTTCCGTGGTTCTGACTCACGCTATATGACACAACTGTTAAAAGAATCAGGAGCCCGGTTTGTTGAAATGACAGAGAACTACCGCAGTTCGAGACATGTGGTTGATTTTGCAAACGCATTTCTGAATGGCATAGAGAGAAGACAGAAAAGCACTCCTATTATTTCCATGAACAAAAAAGAAGGTTTTGTCAGCATCCACCATCATGTTTCACATATCATATACCAGCCTCTTGTAGATGATTTACTGGCACACCGTGGGAAAGGTTCCACATGTGTATTAACTCAAACCAATGAAGAGGCGGTAATCCTCGTAGCTTTGTTGCGCAAATACGGATTGAGCAGCAAACTGGCGCAGAGCATGGATGGCTTCCGGTTCTGGAATATGGCAGAAGTGCGCATGTTCCTCAAGCTGATAAACTGCGGTGTACAAACATCGGTTATTCCCGATGATGTATGGGAAAAAGCGAAACGCAAAACTTTCGACATGTATGCTGATTCATCGAGCCTTCATTACCTACAGAGGTGTATCTCGCTATTTGAACAGACAAACAAGACAAAATATCATACCGACTTCAAGGAATTTGTTTTCGAATCATCGGTTGAGGATTTTTGCGACCTTTCTGGGGCGGACGTGGTGGTCTCTACAATCCATAAGGCCAAGGGATGTGAGTTTGACGATGTTTATATGCTTATCACTAATTCCCAACACATTCAGGATGAAGTGCTGCGCCGATATTATGTGGGAGTTACCCGTGCAAAAGAACGTCTGTTCATACATACCAACACTTCTATTTTCGACCGTATACCAGCTGATGAGCATCATGTCTGCCAACAACAGTATGATATGCCCGATGAGATTGTTCTACAATTATCGCACAAAGACGTAAACCTTGGTTTCTTCAAATCGATAAAGAATAAGATACTTGCACTCAGAGCAGGTCAGACACTTCGTTTTGACAGGAACTACCTTTATGACTGTTGCACGGATATGGCTGTTGCCCAATTGTCGCAGAAGATGCAAGGAGAGCTGCGTCTTTGGATAGAAAAAGGGTATTCTGTTGTTTCCGCTCCCATCCGTTTTATTGTGGCATGGCGTCCGAAGGATGCACCGCAGGAAGAAAAAGAGCATGCTGTATTACTCGTCGACCTAATACTAAAAAAGAAATGAATGTAGTTCAAGAAATCCTTGAAACGGAGTAATAATGGTGTTGAAATATTAATCATGGAAATGGAATTTGGCGATTTCATGTTGACAATGTCTCCTATTTTCCCCAAGCCTTGGAATTGTCGCAAATTATTTATATCTTTGCGACAAGCAAGCTGAAATGGCAAGCATGGAGAGAATGCGGAAACATACTGAGAGGCCACGAAACAAGATAAACCAATAATACCATATGACTCATCTGACACTATCCATAACAACTATCGGTGATTTGCTGTTAGAAGGCAAAATCACCAGACAAAAAGACGGCAAGCCTATCGACAACGTGAGGCTAACCGTACCAGAATACCAACGCCCCTATAAATGGACAGCACGGAATGCCATACAATTGCTTGACGACATAACGGAAGCAAAGAATGACAACAAAGAGGTTTATCGTGTGGGCACGCTCATCTTGCATAAAGACCAAGATGACCAGGGGGTGGAAAGATACAACATCGTTGACGGCCAGCAGCGGATAATTACATTCTCGCTGCTGCTGTATGCCTTGTATGAACTTGAAGAAAAGAGACGCGAGATTGCTTTCCTGAATCAAAAGGTATTTGACAATCAGTATAGTCGCCACCATATCCCCAATAACCTGAATGCGTTTAGACGGAGAACGTATAAGAGCTCGGAGGAGGATGGAAACTTGGAACATATACGTGAGATGAAGCGGTTACGCGACTTTATCGAGAAACAATGTGAACTGATCGTGGTGATTACTGACGACGTGTCGGAGGCATTCCAGTTTTTCGACTCCCAAAACGCACGAGGCAAGGCATTATATCCACACGACTTGTTGAAAGCGTATCATCTGCGGGAAATGGCTGATATAGACGAGCAGAAGACAGAACAGATTGTCAAGGAATGGGAGAAGATACCACAGCATGAACTGGCTTCCTTCTTTGGCGACTATCTGTATAGGGTAAAGGAATGGATAAACGGGAATTGGGCTTACAGACTCAATGAGCACAACATCTACAAATTCAAGGGCATCACGAAAACGGCTCGCACCCCTTACGCACAGTTTTACAAGAGTGCCTTCTCGTATGCCGACCTCATCAACTCATCGGCCATGCCATTCGTCTCAGGCACGAGAGAGGTAAACGCCTTCCAGCTGAACACTCCAATCATAGCGGGGAAGCCATTCTTTGACTACACGAAACACTACTATAACATCTTGAAAGATATTCAAGACAATAGCCAATATGAAGGTTTCTACATTAAGGGGAACATGATTGTCAAGACCCTGGACAGATACTTTAGCAGAGGAGTTGGTTACAGAATAACGCGATTGTTGTTTGATACGGCATTGCTACTTTACGTGGACCGTTTCTGCCCCGCGACATATCCCACGAAAACCGACACAGAGTTGTTTGAGCAATTCGTCACTTATGCCTTTATTTGGGCATACTCGCTCCGTGCCCAATACGCTCACCTCGGTTGGCAATCGGCACAGAACTATGTGCTCGAAAGAAGCAAGAGAGATGTTGTCAATTCTCTCAATATTTATAAGCTGATAGCAGACTCGGACACGCCGATATCCCTATTGAGCCTTTTGGCAGACAGATTGAGTCCGCTTTCACGCAATGACATTTACAATCGGCCTGGTAAAGAAATCAACATTGACAAGATGGAAGATGGCGTATTTACCAACTATTTGCATTTTTTCAAGGCAAACACCTTTTATAACGAACAGCATGGAGACAACATTACCGCTTGAAGAACGCTCCATATACCAGATTTACCTGGAGAGCGAGGAAGCAAAGAAATACGTGATTCCTGTATACCAGCGCAACTACGCTTGGGAGGAAGACGAGATTACGGCCTTGATAAAGGATGTGTATGATTCTTGTCGGAAAAACGCCAATGCCCCGTACTATATCGGAACGTTGGTCACCTATAAACGTGGAGATAATGAGTATGAGGTAATTGACGGCCAGCAAAGACTGACTACGATTTACATCATACTAAATGCCTTGGGCATCAAGGATTTCAGAAACAAGTTGACTTATGGAGCACGTAAAGTATCCGCTGCCACCATCGGCAATCTAAAGAATTACCCCCAACTGGGAGAAGAGGTGGACGAAGGCATCAGAAATGGCTATAAGTTCGCCGAAAAGGCAATAGACACAATCGTCGGTAAATCTGAACGGCATTCTTTTGAACTGTATTTCCTGCATTTAGTGCATATCATACATTATAGCGTGCCAAAGGACGTGGACTTGAACCATTACTTTGAGGTCATGAACTCTCGTGGCGAACAATTGGAGAAGCACGAGATTGTCAAGTCAACACTAAGCCAGTACTTGAAAGGCCCAAAGGAGTTGGCCACGTTCAGCCGCATATGGGAGGCTTGTAGCGAGATGAATCTCTACATACAGCAGACATTCCCTGACAGCGACGTGTTCGGGGTTCACCTCGACAAATTTATCATCGGGAGTTTTAATGACATCCCAAAGCAGGACGAGCATGAAGGAAAGGACACAATCCGCAACCTATTGGGGAAGCCCATTGGAAAAATAGAGAAATCCACTGATGCGGAACAAGCGGACAAGTTCCAACCCATCATCGATTTCCCCAATTTCTTGCTGATAGTGCTGAAAGTCACGAGAATGGAGCTTGGCGACTTCAACCCTCTCGCTTTTGCCCTAGACGACAAAGAGTTGCTGAACGAATTCCATGACGCTCTTAAGTCAGTTGAGGACGAAGTGGAGTTCGCGAAGCGATTTGGCTTCAACCTCTTGAAAGCGAAATTCCTGCTAGACAACTATATTGTCCATCAATCTCTCGACGACAAGGAATTGCCAGGCGACAATCCCTGGAAACTACAATATTACTATCTTGAGAGCAAGAAAAGATACCCTAAAAATCTAGCGAGCACACAAGACGTGCAAAAGGAGCTCGTCCATTTGCTTTCCATGTTTGAGGTTTCGTTCACGCCCAAGCAACGCAAGAACTATTTGTTTTACTGCATGATGTTCCTCTTCGGGAACCATGAACCTTCGGATATAGACTACCTTGCGTTTTTGCGTCGCCTAGCCGACAAGTATTTCTATAACGTGTATTTGAATCAAGACTGTTTGAATGAAAGGAACCAGCCAAGACCGAATGCGTTTGATAGTGCGATTTTAAAAGATGGAGAATTAAATGTTGACAAAATACGTCATGAAGGTGTTGATTACAAGGAGGAGTTCAAAGCCATTTACAAACAGGGGAGATATGACATTCCTTTATTCGTGTTCAACTACACTGACTATATGCTTTGGAAAAAGTACGCAGACACAGTTCGAGGAGAGAAGTTGGCAAGCAAAAGCCCTAAACGTCGTGCGTTCTTTGAGGAGTTAGGCTGCAGCGATTTTGAGCTTGATCCGTTTGACAACTTCTATTTCTCTCGTACGAGAAAAAGCCTGGAGCACTATTATCCACAAGCCAAGGCTGGAGAAGGGAAACCTCTTAGCACTTATGACATCAATTGTTTCGGTAATTTCGCGATGATTGGCGCTGAAGCGAATAGTTCGGGGTCAAATTGGGATCCCAAAACGAAACTTGACCATTACAACGATGGCAAATCAGACCAAGTGAGCGTTGCTTCTTTGAAATTCAAGATTATGATGCAGATGTGTCAAGATAACCACAAGGCGATACTCAATGGTGAACTAAACAGGGCAAAAAGCATGGAATGGAATGCGGAGGACATGCAAGTTCATCAGGAAAAGATGCTTAACATAATTATTCGTGAAGAAAATAGGCGAAAGCCTTAATCTACCCGCACTCAGCTCCGGCACATCAATATCTTTTGAGCAAGACGCACGAGACAGGATAAAAAAAAGGCTCAGTAGAAATTTAGTGGGGATAAATTTGTAATTTAATCGAATATTTCTTTAC
>ENA-OPVK01000105-OPVK01000105.1-human-gut-metagenome-genome-assembly--contig:-NODE-105-length-70378-cov-9.884746_pt1 | contig 70378 bp, 83 predicted proteins | sample MGYA00241495_ERZ501982 | MGnify/ENA primary metagenome ERZ501982 (study PRJEB25962, sample SAMEA2042002) | human gut metagenome | biome: human gut; feature: human-associated habitat; material: faeces...
ACCCGTACGGCAGTTTAGCAAACTGCTGGTTTCAGCCACTCACCCAAACTTCCAATAAGTAGCGCATACGGGAATCGAACCCGTGTTTCAGCCGTGAGAGGGCCGCGTCCTAGGCCACTAGACGAAAGCGCCATGTTTCAAAAACCGAAGCGGAAGCTGGGGGATTCGAACCCCCGGTACGGTTACCCGTACGGCAGTTTAGCAAACTGCTGGTTTCAGCCACTCACCCAAACTTCCAAAACTCCAAGTTTCGGTTGCGTTTTCTCTCAAACGCGGTGCAAATATAGAGGGACTTTTCGAGATGTGCAAACATTTTGAACACTTTTTTTTATCCGCTTTTAACAAGCCCCTCAATAGGAATCTGATAGTAAAGCGATTAATACTTCCGCCAAGATAGAGCGGCATCTTTAAATTGTAATTATTTCAATTTAACAATCTAACTAATTCTAGGTATTGTGTAATCAAAACGCATTATGTAACTTTGCAGCAGATATAGAAAACCCCTTAACTTTTCACCTATGACAATGAACTTTAAAGAAGGACGCTGGAACCATGAAATCAATGTAACCGATTTCGTAAAACTGAACATCACTCCTTACGAAGGCGATGCATCATTTCTGGCCGGTCCGACCGAACGAACAAAAGCAGTATGGAACAAATGTCTGGAAGCGTTGGCCGAAGAACGTGCAAACAACGGCGTACGCTCGTTGGACCCATCGACCGTATCAACCATCACTTCTTTTGCTCCCGGCTATATAGACAAGGAGAACGAAGTGATTGTCGGACTTCAGACCGATGAACTGCTCCGACGCGCCATCAAACCTTTCGGTGGCATCAAAGTCGTAGAAAAAGCCTGCCGTGAAAACGGTGTGGAAGTCGACCCTAAAGTAAAAGATATCTTTACACATTATCGGAAAACACATAACGACGGTGTTTTCGACGCATATACTGAAGAAATCCGCTCATTCCGTTCACTGGGATTCCTGACAGGTCTTCCTGACAACTACGCCCGTGGACGTATCATCGGTGACTACCGCCGTCTGGCATTGTATGGTCTGGACCGTCTGATTGAAGCCAAGCAGAACGACCTCCGCCATCTGACCGGACCGATGACTGATGCACGCATCCGCTTGCGTGAAGAAGTAGCCGAACAAATCAAGGCCCTGAAGGAAATCAAGATTATGGGCGAACAGTACGGCCTGGATTTAAGCCGTCCGGCAACAAATGCCCGCGAAGCTGTTCAATGGGTATACATGGCTTATCTGGCTGCTGTAAAAGAGCAGGACGGTGCCGCCATGTCACTGGGTAACGTTTCTTCTTTCCTGGATATCTACATCGAATACGATATGGCTCATAACGGTCTGGACGAACTGCATGCCCAGGAGTTGATTGACCAGTTCGTCATCAAATTGCGTATGGTACGCCACCTGCGTATGCAGGCTTATACCGACATCTTTGCCGGCGACCCGACTTGGGTGACCGAAGCCATCGGTGGACGCTTCAATGACGGACGCACCAAAGTGACCAAGACTTCGTTCCGTTTCCTGCAGACCCTGTACAACCTCGGCCCGTCACCGGAACCGAACTTGACCGTACTGTGGAGCCCGCAGCTGCCGGAAGGTTTCAAGGATTTCTGCGCACAGGTTTCTATCGACACTTCTTCCATCCAGTACGAAAACGATGAGCTGATGCGCGAAGTACGTAACTCGGACGACTATGGTATCGCCTGCTGTGTATCTTACCAGGATATCGGCCGTCACATCCAGTTCTTCGGCGCACGTTGCAACCTGGCCAAAGCTCTGTTGCTGGCCATCAACGGCGGACGTTGCGAAAATACCGGTACTTTGATGGTGAAGGATATCCCGATGTTGAGCAGCGACGAACTTAACTTCGAAGAAGTGTTGGCTAACTATAAGAAGGTACTGAAGGAAATGGCCCGTGTATATAATGAGGCAATGAATATCATTCACTACATGCACGACAAGTATTATTACGAAAAGGCTCAGATGGCTTTCGTAGATACTGACCCGGCCATCAACCTGGCTTACGGTGTAGCCGGTATGTCAATCGCAGTCGACTCTCTGTCCGCCATCAAATATGCGAAAGTAACTGCCAAACGTAACGATATCGGTCTAACTGAAGGATTCGACATCGAAGGAGAATATCCTTGCTTCGGTAACGACGATGACCGTGTAGACCACTTGGCTGTAGACCTGATTTATTACTTCGACGAGGAACTGAAGAAACTTCCGATTTACAAGAATGCCAAACCGACCCTTTCTATCCTGACCATTACTTCAAACGTAATGTATGGTAAGAAGACTGGTGCTACTCCGGACGGACGTGCCAAAGGTGTAGCTTTCGCACCAGGTGCCAACCCGATGCACGGACGCGACAAGAACGGTGCCATCGCTTCGCTGAGCTCGGTAGCCAAACTGCGTTACCGTGACTCTCAGGACGGTATCAGTAATACATTCTCCATCGTTCCGAAATCCTTGGGTGTTGACAAGGAAAGCCGTATTGAGAACCTGGTGACTATGATGGACGGTTACTTTGTGAAAGGCGCACACCACTTGAACGTGAACGTACTGAACCGTGAAATGCTGGAAGACGCGATGGAACATCCGGAAAAATATCCGCAGCTGACTATCCGTGTTTCCGGTTATGCCGTGAACTTCATCAAATTGAGCCGTGAACATCAGCTGGAAGTGATTTCACGCAGTTTCCACGAACGCATGTAATCATCCCTACTTTATCGATACAAATGTCATTCAGGAGCTTTGTCTCCTGAGTGGCATTTATTTTTTCATTCCAATTATTATGACTATGATTAGAGTACATTCCTACGAATCACTGGGTACTTACGACGGACCGGGCATACGCTTGGTTGTGTTCCTGCAAGGCTGCAACTTCCGTTGCCTGTATTGTGCCAACCCTGATACCATCGATGCCAAAGGAGAAAGCAAAGAAACCACTCCCGAAGAAATCGTACGGATGGCTGTGAGCCAGAAACCGTTCTTCGGCAAGAAAGGGGGAATCACTTTCAGTGGAGGTGAACCGACTTTCCAGGCCAAGGCATTGGTTCCACTGTTCCGTCAACTGAAAGAGGCCGGTATCCACATCTGTGTAGATACCAATGGAGGCATCTGGAACAAAGACGTAGAAGAGCTTTTCACCCTGGCAGACCTGGTCTTACTCGATGTAAAGGAGTTCAATAACGAACGCCATCAAAAACTCACTTCACGCAGTAACGAACAGACTTTAAAGACTGCAGCGTGGCTGGAAGCAAACCAAAAACCTTTCTGGTTGCGCTATGTACTGGTACCTGGATACAGTTCCTTTAAGGAAGACATCGAGGCTCTCGGAAAACACTTTAAAGATTACCAAATGATACAACGTATAGAGATTCTTCCATATCATACATTAGGAGTCCATAAATACGAAGCCATGAATCTGGAATATAAGCTGAGCGATGTCAAGCAAAATACACCTGAACAATTGGAAGAAGCTAAAAGAATATTCCAACAATTCTTTCAGACTGTATACATAAACTGATAATGAATTCAAACTACTTAACAACCAAAAACAGCTATTCAGAACAAAAATTCAGCCAATTAGACACAATTGCAAAATTTACGCTTGGAAGAAAGGTAAATAAACCTTAATTTTGCAACATCTATTATTAAAAAAGTATATGAAAAAACTTATCTTAAGTTGTTTATTACTGCTGGCCGGAATAGGAAGCAGTAAGTTGTATGCACAGGAACACTGTTATGGGTATTTTAATTCTGTTGCGGTGGGGTTGAATGTAGGAACTACAGGTATCGGTTTTGATGTGGCCACTCCTATAGGTAATTATCTGGCATTAAGAGCTGGTGTTGACTTTATGCCTGGCTTCTCCATGAATGGAGATGTAGACGTCAGCGGTGAAGCTAATGGTACACCTTATTACGGTACCCTCAATGCAGAAGGAACCTTAAAAAGAACATCTGGAAACTTGTTATTGAACGTTTATCCGTTCAAATCATCCAGTTTCTTTGTGGCAGCCGGTGCTTATTTCGGTGGAAGCAAACTGGTACAGCTCACAGGACATACCAATGATTTGCCGGATGGAGGTGACTATGGTATCGAAATCGGTGACTATACCATTCCGGTAGATGAAAACGGTAATGTATCCGGTGGATTGAAGGTTGCCGGTTTCCGTCCTTATTTGGGTTTAGGTATCGGACGCCTCGTACCTAAAAACAGAATCAACGTAGCTTTTGAAGTAGGTGTTCAATTCCATGGAACGCCCAAAGTATATTCTGATACAGGAGATTTAGGTAACCTGGTAGATGAAGCTGATAATGAATACACAGACCTCATCAACAAATTGACAGTTTATCCGGTATTAAAACTCCGGCTAAGCGGACGTATCTTCTAAATAAAAGATAAATTCTGAAACAATACAGGGCGATACCAAAGACAAATCCAATGGTATCGCCCTTATATTTTATATCGACTATTACAGCAAGATAACGGTAACATCACGGGCTCCATGAGCTCCCATTACCAATGCCTGCTCGATATCGGCCGTTTTGGAAGGACCGGAGATAAAGACTCCGTATCCATAATCGCCGGTATCGATTCGTTTATAGGCCTCGTGCATATTATTCACCAGATTCTTCCGGTCCAATAGAATCACCAGCGCTTCCGAGATGAAATAAACGGCACGCTGCTCAACTTCCTGACAAATCCACACAGCACCGTTCTCGCAAACCCCTACACTACCCCGTATAATGGCCAAATCCGTTCCATCCAAATCAGCCGGTTTCTCCACATCGTCCGGATGGAAAGTAGCACATGACAGACACTGCACTCCCGTACCACAAGTCACTTCAGACATACAGGCAGCCACCCGTACCGCTTCCGGATACAATTTCCGGATAACTGTATTCAAGTCTTCGCCCTCCTGCAAGATGACAGCACGACCACCCACTTGAGTCATGACTTCCTGAAAGCGGGCCAATTTATCGAGATAAGTCATTGCTTCTTGCTCCAGCGGCAAATAATCCGGTTTTTCATAACGGACTCTTGTATTCCGACGAATACTCTGCAAAATATCTTCTCTACTGCTCATGATCACTTCACTTTGTTATTCTTCCACATTTCATTAAAGCTCTCTTTGACAAATTCCGGCATCTCATGCTCCTTGCCCCAGTCGTTCAGTCCATTATATACCATCCAATGAGGTAACGCATTGGCTATCGGCGCACTCTTCAGTGCCAGATTGAAGAGATGAGGATGTTCCACCAGCATCTTCATTCCACCGGAAAGATATTTCTTGGAAGAACTGGCCACACCTAAACCGTGAAGCTTCTGTCGCCAACGGTAAATCTGATCGGCCAAATCGACCTTGGCAGGACAAACATTCTGACAGGAATGACAAAGCGAACAAGCCGATACATTATCATAATAATGCAACGGAGCCTTCAGCATTCCTAAATTGATGCCAATCGGTCCGGGAATGAAATAAGTATAGGAATATCCCCCACTCCGGCGATAAACCGGACAGGTATTCATACAGGCACCACAGCGTAGACAGTTCAGCGTCTTCACATGGTCCGGATCGGCCAGAATCCGACTACGGCCATTATCTACAATGATGATATGCAGCTCACCACCCTTACGCGGTTTCCGGTAATGAGAAGTATAGGTGGTAATCGGCTGTCCTGTTCCCGAACGGGCCAACAGACGGGTAAAAACACCCAATGCGTCACGGTCGGGTACAATCTTCTCCATTCCGAAAGCAGTAATCTGTAACTTCGGCTGTGAAGTTCCCATGTCCGCATTCCCTTCATTGGTGCAGACAACACATTCGCCGGTCGAAGCAACCGCAAAATTCGCTCCTGTCATGGCAGCCTCGGCTTCAATAAACTTATGACGAAGGTTCTTACGGGCCGCATGGGTCAGATACGTCTGGTCATTGTTTCCGGGTTCAGTCCCCATCTCCTTGACAAACAGTTCACCGATTTCCTCTTTCTTGATATGAATGGCAGGCATGACGATATGACTCGGCCGCTTATGCATCAATTGAAGAATACGCTCACCCAAATCACTTTCCACAACCTCAATGCCCTTTTCCTCCAAATATTCATTCAGCCCGCACTCCTCTGCCAGCATGGATTTGCTTTTGATGAAATGCTTGACGTGGTGTCCTTCCAGAATATGGTGGATAATCGAACAATACTCATCGGCATCTTTCGCCCAATAAACATGGGCGCCATTGGCGATAGCATTCTTTTCGAACTCCTGAAGCAATAAGTCCAAGTGACTGTTACTGTATTGCTTGATGGCACAGGCCATGTCACGGAGCTTCTCCCACTCTGGTACTTCTTTACTGATTTTATCTCGTTTGGCACGCACCATCCACAAGGTCTGGTCATGCCAGGATGCCAATTCCCGGTTTTCCTGGAATTTCTCGGCTGCAATGGAATGTTTTGTACTCATAATCCGGAAGCTAAGATTTCAACAATATGGATAGTCTTGATAGGAAGGTGATCACGGTTAATAATACCGGTCTGATGCATCAGACAAGAACTGTCGGCACCTACAATATATTCAGCACCGGTATCGATATGACGCTGTACTTTGTCACGCCCCATCCGACCGGAAACCGCATGTTCCTCAACGGCAAACATACCTCCGAATCCACAACATTCATCAGGACGTTCCGGTTCCACAATCTCAATGCCTTTTACCAATGAAAGCAAATCACGCAATTTGTTATAATAAGGAATATTCAGTTCACTGGGAGCAGACAAATGCATCAAACGTACACCGTGGCAACTGTTCTGTATACTGACCTTATGTGGGAAAGAGGCTGCAAGAGAAATAGGTTTCACCACATCATGAATGAACTCACAGATATCATAAATCTTCCCTTCACTGGCACAACGGTGCTGTTCTTTCGCCAGTAAATTACCATAATGGTCGCGCACAAACACCACACAACTGGCCGACGGCCCTACGATATAATCATAATGTTCGAACAGACGGTCGAAACGTTTGGCAAGTTCCACCGCTTCATCTTCAAATCCGGCATTGGCCATCGGCTGTCCACAACAGGTCTGGTCAAGCGGATAGTCCACATCAACGCCCAAACTCTTCAGCAGCTTGTATGAAGCTACTCCTACTTGAGGATAAACTGCATTGATGTAGCAGGGAATGAACAATCCTACTTTCATTGTATTTCAGTTTTTGGTTTTCAAACAACAAATTTATAGGATATTCATGAATGAAAAAAGAGATTGCCGAAAAAAGAAAGAGAACCTTTCCAAGAACCTAAAATGCGTGCGCCCCGCGAATCACTTCGCAGGGCGCACCCAACTAATAACTAACTTCTTTTACTTTTGTGGTTTACGTAATTTCTATATGACTAACACTGCAAAGATACCGGGTTTCAGCCAATCAGGCAATACCTAAAATTAGGTATTTAGAAACAATCCAGATAAGGCAGTGGCCAGAATCAAATTCAAAGGTTCATCTTGACCTCCCCCAATTCTACCAGCTTATTCACGATAGCATAGATAGTCAGACCTGCAGCAGAATGAATCTGCAGTTTCCGGGTAATATTCCGGCGGTGGGTAATGACAGTATGCACCGAAATAAACAGCTTTTCGGCAATTTCCTTATTGGTCATTCCTCTTACCACGCATCCGATGATTTCCTTTTCCCGCTGACTCAGTGTGTCGAGTTCATTCTCATCCTCTTCAGCAACATTCATCAGCGAAGAGATTTTCTGGGTCAACTTTTCCACATCGTCGAACAGATTAATCTGCTCATCATAATCCTTCAGCTGATTGGCATCCATTACTACCGAAACCAATGCCACGACTTTCAGTTCATGCACTCCATAAGTCTGTTTAAACCCGTCCAAGTCAAACCAGCCTTCAAATTGAGGACTGACAATCAGCAAATCCGGTCGATGTGCATCCATACAATGCTGCAACCCTTCTTTGGAAGTCACTTCAATCGTCTGAATATTCAAATCGGGCAACCGCTTCAATACCGCAACCAGCCCGCTCCGGACAATGATTGAAGTATCGGCTACAGCTATATGTATTGTTTCCTGAGATTTCATTTCACCTCCTTTTCCAACTCCATGATGGCAGGCACAAACAAGTAATCTTCTACCCGATTGTGCGAGGCCAAATCCTCTTCGCAACTGAATATGTCGAACAAAGTCGCATTCAACAGTTGGTTGTCACCGTTGGTCGGATAATATTTTATAATAATATTTTTCAATTCCGTGAGTTTGGCATTTATCTGATCATGATGGCGGGCAAACACTCCGATGTTATAAGCGTCCGGATTCTGCCCCTGAAGCAATTGCTCTACATAAGTAAAAACCTTCTGATTCTCGTATTCCATGTGCTTACGGACCTCAGCCACATAAGCATCGTAAAACTGGATAATCAGAAAGACAACCTGCTGTTCCGGCGAACCGCTGATGGCTTCTATCAATTTTCGACGGATAGCCGGCAACTGGAAATCCAGAAAATAATGATGTGCCTGCTTCAGGTAACTCATCAACGCCGGAATGGAAAGGTCCTTCAAATGATCCTGCATCCGGTCACTGTCCTCGAGCAGGAAGTTCACGACAATGAGAAAGGTCTTGTAATCAACTCCATTTCCTTCGCATACTTCCTGTATCGTCTTGTCTCCAAAACCTAACGAAAGCCCGAAACGGCTCAACACTTGGAGCATCACATAATTTTCGCAGATGAGGTCACTCATCTTATCGGTAGGCTTGTACGTTCTTGGTCTAAACATGGTCAATACACTATTCATATTTTTCTTGAGTGCAAAATAAGTAAATTCAATCAGCGTATACAATCCCCACTTATAGGTATATTCAGGGGCACGTATTTGCACAAAGATACATCATAAAAGGCATTACATCCTTGCTGCGGATACAAAAAAATCCTTATTTTTGCTTATAGGAAAACAAATGGGAACATGTCTTTGTTTTCAGAAATCCAACATTCATTTAAACTTATAACATCATGATGAATAACTTTAGTTTCCAGAACCCGACAAGACTGATTATGGGAAAAGGTACTATCGCCCGATTGAGCGAAGAAATCCCTGCCGGGAAAAAAGTAATGATTACCTTCGGGGGTGGTAGTGTCAAGAAAAACGGAGTATACGACCAGGTGAAAGCTGCCTTAAAAGATTATCAGACAGTAGAATTCTGGGGAATAGAGCCCAATCCAGCCATCGAGACCCTGCGGAAAGCCATTGCCTTGTGTAAAGAAGAAAACGTAGATTTTCTGCTGGCTGTAGGAGGTGGTTCCGTCATTGACGGTACAAAACTGATTTCTGCCGGTCTGCTGTATGAAGGTGACGCCTGGGAACTGGTACAGAAAGGAAGCGCTACACATACCGTTCCTTTAGCTACCGTATTGACTTTGCCGGCAACAGGTTCTGAAATGAACAATGGCGCAGTTATCTCATGCCGAGAAACCCAAGAGAAATATCCTTTCTACGCTCATTTCCCTGTGTTCTCTATTTTGGATCCGGAAGTCACCTTCTCATTACCACCATACCAGATAGCCTGTGGCATGGCCGATACATTCGTACACGTCATGGAGCAATACCTGACCAAAACCGGTGAATCCCGTGTAATGGACCGTTGGGCAGAAGGCATCCTTCAGACACTGGTTGAAATCGCTCCACAGATACATGAAAACAAAAACGACTACCAGTTGATGGCCGATTTCATGATGTGTGCCACCATGGGACTGAACGGTTTCATCGCTTTGGGAGTAACCGAAGACTGGTCTACCCACATGATAGGCCATGAAATCACCGCTCTGACAGGATTGACCCACGGACATACGTTGGCAATCGTTCTACCGGGTACCATGTGGGTATTGCGGGAACCGAAAAAAAGTAAGTTACTCCAATTGGGAGCTCGTGTATTCGGTATAACCTCCGGCACAGAAGAGGAACGCATCGAAAAAACCATTCAAAGGACAGAAGCCTTCTTCCGCTCTCTGGGATTGACCACCCGTCTGCACGAAGAAAACATCGGTACAACGGTTATTGAAGAAATCGAAAAGCGATTCAATGAACGTCAGGTTCATTTCGGCGAAGACGGACTGGTAGACGGAAAAACAGCCAAAGAAATACTGGAACGGGTACGCTAACCCTCGTCACCACCAATAGCCGACTTGAACGAAGTTGCATCAATAAGGAATATTCGGAACACCGACAAAACCTTGATTCACAAAATGGGCTGTGTCAAAGCGATGACACAGCCCATTTCTTGCAAATGATCAGACAATCTTGTTATCAATACGTATGCTCGTCGTTTCTCATTTCTTCCGGAGTAATCGGTTTACGGTCGATAGCCCTCCAGGCATAGAAGATGTAAGCCAACACAAACGGTACGAGAATAGAAACATAAGCCATCACTTCCAGCGTAAACTTACTGGAGCAACTGTTGGCCAATGTCAATGAACTTTGCAGGTCTGACAACGAAGGATAATACGCCGTATGGTTGTAACCGACGCTTAGCAGCAAAGCCAATACAGTAAGTATAGTACCGATACCGGCAAACCAGATACCTTTCGTAAACGTCTTGCAGAAAACACTTCTGATTAACCCATACAGTACACCTACCACTCCTACCAGAAACAATACCAACAGGTAAGGCATCTGTATCAGATTCTGGAAATACTTGTAAGGCTCCATATATACTTCTCCTGTTTCCGGATTCACCGCGAATCCATCCTTCAACAATGTGCGGATAACGAAAGCCAGGAAGAATATCAGGAAAGGAACTGCATCCGAAATCAATTGCCGGCGGCATCGGGGAATCAGTTCTTCACTGCGAATATTGTTGATGAAATACAAGTTACCCAACAGCCGGGCCAGGAAAAAGACAGCCAGCCCCAACACCAGATTCCACGGGTCCAGGAAAGCGTCAAGTCCGTGCCAACCGTTTGCCCACAGGCTGATGACAGGCATCATTTCATCGGTCAGGTTTCCTTTGTTGATCACGAAATTGGAACCGTTGAAAAAAGTAGCTACCGCCGCTCCCAACAACACAGGACCGACAACTCCGTTGATAACCAGAAACACCTGATAAGTCTTCTTTCCCAACAGGTTACCGAGCTTCGACTGGAACTCATAAGAAACGGCCTGCAAGACAAAGCTGAACAGAATAATCATCCATAACCAGTAAGCACCTCCGAAACTGGTACTATAAAACAAAGGAAACGAAGCAAAGAAAGCTCCACCGAAAGTCACCAAAGTTGTGAAGGTAAACTCCCATTTTCGGCCGGTTGAATTGACCAGCATGGTACGTTCCATCTCCGAACGTCCCAAGTTAAACAACAAGGAGTTACCTCCCTGTACAAAAAGCAGGAACACCAGAATCGCTCCCAACAAAGACACCAGGAACCACCAGTAGTTCTGCAGAAACAAATAGGTTGTATCGATTGTAGTCATCATATTTTCCTAGAATTTAAATGAATAATACCCGATTATACATGTTCCGGACCTTTCCGGATAGCCTTTACCATGATACCGATTTCAGCAATCATCAGTACGGTAAACATAACCAGGAAGATGAAGAAGGTAGTCTGTACCGAACCGGCTTCCAGACGGGAAATAGCCGCATTCACCGGAAGCATATCCTGAATGGTCCAAGGCTGACGACCGACTTCGGCTACAATCCATCCGGCCTGACTGGCAATGTAAGCCAACGGAATACTCCACAGGGCAATATGATGCAACCAAGAGAAACGGGCCAGTTCCTTCTTGTAAGCCAGGAACAACATCACGGCAAAGAAGAGGATGAAATAACAGCCTAAACCTACCATAATACGGAAAGACCAGAACATCAGCCCCACATGCGGTACCAAAGTAGCCGGATCCTTGATGTATCCATAGCCGAAATAAGGCATGTTCTCTTCCAGAGTACGACGCGAAATACCTGCTGCAGCCTCATCGCCCGCCTGCTTGGCCTGTCGGTATTGTCCCAATGCCTCAATAGCCAGTTTTCCACGGGCTATCTTCTCTTCGGCTGAGATAGCCACTGTACCGTCAGCCTGCTCGTACCCACCGTTCAACAAATCGTTGATACCGGGAACATAACCGTTCGTATCGTGAGTAGCCAGGAACGAAAGCATGTAAGGAATCTTCAAAGAACCCACCACTGTGAGAGGTTCTCTGTAACCTCCGTCATACAGGCCTTCCATAGCAGCCAGCTTCATCGGCTGTACGTGTGCCACCTGATAAGCGGACTTGTCGCCTGTACCGGCTGTCACCAAAGCAGCGAACAACCCGATGTAAGAAGCTACCTTAATGCTGGCAACAGCAAATTCGGTCTCACGCTTGCGGAGCAAGTACCAGGCACTGATACCTATTACGAAAACGGCCCCCAACACCCAACTACTCAACACCGTATGCAGGAACTTCATGACAGCTACCGGCGAAAAAGCTACTGCCAAGAAATCTACCATCTCGTTTCGCATGGTATCCGGATTGAAAGCCATACCTACCGGATGCTGCATCCAGGCATTGGCCACCAGAATCCACCACGCAGAAATGGTAGCTCCCAGTCCGGTAAGCCAAGTAGAAGCCAGGTGAAAACCTTTGCTCACCTTCTTCCACCCGAAAAACATCACAGCTACGAACGTAGCTTCCATGAAAAAGGCCAGAATCCCCTCAATGGCCAGCGGTGCTCCGAATATATCACCTACAAACCAGGAATAATTACTCCAGTTCGTTCCGAACTCAAACTCCAGAATCAGTCCGGTAGCTACGCCCACCGCGAAGTTGATACCGAACAGCTTCATCCAGAACTGGGCCGTACGTTTCCAGAACTCTTTACCTGTCACAACATACAAGGTCTCCATCGTACCCATCACCACAGCGAGTCCCAGGGTCAAAGGCACAAAAAGCCAATGATACATGGCCGTCAGTGCAAACTGTGCACGAGACCAATCAATCATCGATGTGTCAATCGTTTCAAACATAAAATTTAGAATTAAATGATACAGTTAATTATTAGTGAATTTCTTTTGATTCTTCCAACGCCCTGTCTATCAGTTCGGTCCCTACATATTCCTGTTTCTCCTGTTCGGTCTTCCCTTTCAGGAAGGAAGGGAAAAAGAAAAGCTTCAGAATCACGAAGATGACAAACAGCTTGACCAGGATGAGCCACCACAATGTCCGTCCCCATGTCATCTCACGGAAACCGTCCCGATAAAATTGAAAAATGGTAATAATCTGTTTTTTCATTGAAACCGTTTTTATAATAATTACAAAGAAAGCGATTTATCGGGAAAAAACAACGATTTGTCCCGATTAATTGCGGAGCAATCTATCTCTTTTGTGAAAGATTAGGGTTGTTCCTATTTTTGTAACAACAAAAAACAGTAATCAGATTATGAAACAGCGAAGTTTATTTCTCATTGCCACAATGGCCTTGGCCATGCAGGCTGGTGCACAAGAAAAGAAGCAGTGGACTCTGGACGACTGTATAACCTATGCACTCGAAAAGAATATTCAGCTGCAGCAAAACAGATTGTCTCTCCAGGAAACAGAAGAAGATGTGAAAAGCGCCAAAGCAGCCCTCTTCCCCAGCCTCTCATTCAGTACCAGTCACAACGTGGTAAACCGCCCTTACCAGGAACAGAGTGCTACGGTCAGCGGAACGGAAATCATTACCAGTAACAGTAAGACCACCTACAACGGAAGCTACGATTTGCGGGCCCAGTGGACTATCTGGAACGGTGGTCAGCGGTTGAACAACATCAAACAGCAACAGACCAACCGCGACATAGCCGAACTGGCCATTTCGACCACCAGCAATACGCTACAGGAACAGATTACCCAACTTTATCTGCAAATTCTGTATGCCGATGAATCGGTTGCCATCAACAAAGGTACATTGGAAGTCAGCAAAGCGACCTACGAACGTGCCAAAGAATTGTTCAACGAAGGAAGTATCTCAAAGGCCGATCTGGCTCAGCTGGAGGCTCAGGTAAGCAACGATGAATACCAGCTGATTACCTCGGAAAGTTCACTCCGTGACTACAAGCTCCAATTGAAACAACTGCTGGAACTGGACGGTACGGCAGAAATGGATTTGGTCATTCCTACACTGGATGAAACGAAGGTGATGCAGCTGCTGCCGAACCAGCAGGACATCTATCAGGCAGCTTTGGCACAACGTCCGGAAATCCAAAGCAGCAAACTCAGCATCGAAAACGCCAAACTGGCTATTTCATCGGCTAAAGCCGGTTATCTTCCAACAATCAGCTTATCAGCCTCCACTTCCAGTATGACAAACAATGCCAGCCAAAACAACTGGGCGGAACAGATGAAGTACGGATGGAACAACATGCTGGGAGTTACCCTGAGTATTCCCATCTTCGACAACCGACAGAACAAGACAGCTGTACAGAAAGCACGCATCCAATACGACAACAGTCTGCTGTCACTGACCAACCAGGAAAAAGAATTGTATAAGACCATCGAAAGCCTGTGGCTGGATGCCCTGAACGCCCAACAGCAGTTCGCAGCTGCCGATTCGAAACTGAAAAGCAGCCAGACCAGTTTCGATCTGGTAAACGAACAGTTCAGCCTCGGCATGAAAAATACCGTAGAACTGCTGACAGAAAAGAACAACCTGTTGAGTGCCCAACAGCAGCGTATCCAGGCCAAATACATGGCCATCCTGAATCGTACCCTGCTCGATTTCTATGCAGGAGAACCCATTAAAATCTAAAAAATACATCATATGAACAAGAAGAAAATCCTTATCGGAAGTGCTGCCGTCATTATCCTTGTAGCAGCCGGAATTTGGGCTTTCGGTGGAAGCAAAGCCCACAACCAGGTAGATTTCGCAACCGAACCTGTCAAGCGAGGCAGCGTCAGCAACTCCATTACCGCGACAGGTACCATCGAACCGGTAACCGAAGTTGAGGTCGGTACTCAGGTGTCCGGTATCATTGACAAGATTTATATCGATTACAATTCTATCGTAAAGAAAGGTGAAATCATTGCCGAGATGGATAAAGTGACACTGCTGAGCGACCTACAATCGGCACAAGCTACCTTTGACGGTGCCAAAGCCGAATACGAATATCAGAAGAAACTGTATGAACGGAACCAGAAGCTGCACGAAAAGCAGTTGATCAGTGAAACGGACTACGAGGAATGTGTATACAATTACCAGCGTGCCCAAAGTACCTACAACCAGTCTCAGGCCGCATTGGCCAAGGCGGAACGTAACCTGTCATACGCTACCATCACTTCGCCGATTGACGGAGTAGTGACCAGTAAAGATGTAGAAGAAGGACAGACCGTAGCTTCCGGCTTCGAGACTCCGACCCTCTTCACCATCGCCGCCGACCTGACCAAGATGCAGGTAGTAGCCGACATTGACGAGGCTGACATTGCCGGTGTAAGAGACGGTTCCAAATGTACCTTTACAGTAGATGCCTATCCGAACGATGTATTCGAAGGTACTGTACAACAAATCCGTCTGGGAAGTACCAACAGCAGTTCCAGCAGCTCGAGTACAACGACAGAAACAGTCGTAACCTACGAAGTAGTCATCACCGCCGACAATCCGGATCTGAAACTGAAACCTCGTCTGACTGCCAACGTGACCATCTACACCGATGTACGTGAGAATGTACTTGTTGTTCCTAACAAAGCGCTCCGCTTCACACCGGAAAAACAGATCATCGGTAAACGGACCGTCAAAGACTGTCAAGGCAGCCACAAAGTATGGACACTCGAAAATGATGTCTTTACAGCACATCCGGTCAAGACAGGTATGAGCGACGGAACGAACACAGAAATCCTGAGCGGCGTCAATGAAGGAACAGCTGTTGTGACCGAGACTGTCATCAAAGGCAACGAAGATGTCATGACGGGTGAAGCCGTGCCGGGAGGCGAAAGCGAACGGAGTCCTTTCATGCCTGGTCCTCCTGACCGTAACAAGAAAAAATAACCGAGGTTAAATTTGAACACTATGAGCAAGACTGTCATTGAACTTCAGAATATCAAACGGAACTTTCTGGTGGGCGACGAAGTGGTACATGCTCTGAGAGGTATCAGCTTCAGCATACAGGAAGGAGAATTTGTGACCATCATGGGAACCTCCGGGTCCGGAAAATCCACCCTGCTGAACACCTTGGGATGTCTGGACACCCCTACCAGCGGAGAGTATCTGCTGGACGGTGTATCAGTCCGTACCATGTCGAAACCTCAGCGTGCCGTACTGCGCAACCGGAAAATCGGTTTCGTTTTCCAGAACTACAACCTGCTGCCGAAAACGACCGCAGTAGAGAACGTGGAACTGCCGCTGATGTACAATTCATCGGTCAGTGCCGCAGAGCGTCGCCGCAGAGCCACCGAAGCTCTGATAGCCGTGGGACTGGGCGACCGTCTGGAACACAAGTCCAACCAGATGTCAGGTGGACAGATGCAGCGTGTGGCCATTGCCCGTGCCCTGGTCAACAACCCGGCAGTCATTCTGGCGGACGAGGCGACCGGTAACCTGGATACCCGGACTTCTTTCGAGATTCTGGTACTTTTCCAGAAACTGCATGCCGAAGGGAGAACCATCATCTTCGTGACACACAACCCGGAACTTTCGCAATACAGCAGCCGGAACATCCGGTTACGGGACGGACATGTCATCGAAGACTGCGTCAACCCTCACATTCTTTCGGCCGCCGAAGCACTGGCTGCCCTTCCGAAAAACGATGATGAATAAGATGCAAACGACCGTACAGTCAATCATCTAAAAAACAAATCACAATGAATGGAACGAATCTTTTTAAAATAGCCTTACGGGCCTTGGCCAACAATAAAATGCGTGCCTTCCTCACCATGTTGGGTATCATCATCGGTGTGGCATCGGTCATCGCCATGCTTGCCATCGGTCAAGGTTCCAAACGGAGCATCCAGCAACAGATTTCCGAGATGGGTTCGAACATGATCATGATTCACCCGGGTGGTGACATGCGAGGCGGTGTTCGCCAGGATGCCTCATCCATGCAAACGCTGAAGCTGGAAAACTACGAAAAGCTCCGTGACGAATGTATGTACCTGTCGGCCATCAGTCCGAATGTATCTTCTTCCGGACAATTGATTGCCGGCCCAAACAACTACCCTTCTTCCGTTACTGGTGTCAGCATCGACTACCTGAAAATCCGTCAGCTGAAGGTGGAGCAAGGCGAAATGTTCACCGAAAACGATGAACGGACAGCCGCCAAAGTCTGTGTCATCGGTAAGACCATCGTCGACAACCTCTTCCCGGACGGTAGTGACCCCATCGGCAAGATTATCCGTTGCAACAAGATTCCGCTCCGCGTTATCGGAGTACTGGAATCCAAAGGATACAACTCCATGGGTATGGACCAGGATGATGTCGTACTGGCCCCCTATTCCACCGTCATGAAACGACTGCTGGCACAGACCTACCTGAGCGGAATCTTCGCTTCGGCCCTGACAGAAGACATGACTGAAGAAGCTGTAGACGAAATCAGCGGAATCCTGCGCAGGGAACACAAGCTGAAAGAAACGGACGATGATGACTTCGACATCCGTACCCAGCAGGAACTGAGCTCCATGCTGAATACCACCACCGACCTGATGACCACCCTGCTGGCCTGTATCGCAGGTATCTCTCTGGTAGTAGGAGGTATCGGTATCATGAACATCATGTATGTAAGTGTAACCGAACGTACCCGTGAAATCGGTCTGCGTATGTCTGTTGGAGCACGGGGGATAGACATCCTCTCGCAGTTCCTGATAGAATCCATCCTTATCAGTATCACCGGAGGTCTGATAGGTGTCATTCTGGGCTGTGGAGCCAGCTTCATCATCAAATCTGTCGCCCACTGGCCGGTATTTATCCAGCCCTGGAGTGTATTGCTTTCGTTCGCCGTATGTACCTTTACCGGTGTTTTCTTCGGATGGTATCCGGCCAAGAAAGCAGCCGATCTGGATCCGATAGAAGCGCTACGCTACGAATAACGGCATCCGGAAACTTAATTCGAGTCTTAATAGACTACTTTGTTCTTCATAACTTTGGTTTCCTGACCGGCTGCCTCCTGTTGTTACCGTTCTTCCGAACAATAGCAACGGAACAGCCGGTCTTTTTCAGTAAAATCATTATCTTTGTAACCTATAGAACGTATGAGTCACTCTGTATTACCTATGAAATCAATCAAACAACCGACTTATCACTCGTTGGTTTCACTCATTCATATCATCTGTTGGGGCATGTTCTTAGGATTTCCCCTGGTCTTCGCCCAACGCTCCGACGGCAGTATCGACTGGTCCGCATTCATGCACCATTCATTGATTCCGGCCATACTGTGTCTGCTTTTCTACATCAATTATTTTATTCTGATACCCCGGTATCTCTTCCAGAAAGACACGACCAAATTTCTTGCCATCAATCTCATGTTGATATTGATGGCCGGATTCGGAATACGCTGGTACAACGAGGTACACCTGCTTCCCATGCCGGTTCCTCGTCCCGACCGTCCGTTACCTCCACGTTTCCTTTTCTACCTGCGTGATGTTGCGAGCATGTGCTTCACGGTCGGTGTATGTGTAGCCATCCGCCTGAGTATCCGCTGGAAAGAAACGGAAGAGGCCTGGAATGAGGCCGTAAAAAGCCGGACAGAAGCCGAATTGAGAAACCTCCGCAACCAGCTGAACCCACACTTCCTGCTGAACACCCTGAACAACATCTATGCCCTGATCAGCTTCGATACAGAAAAAGCCCAACAGGCCGTACAGGAACTGAGCAAACTGCTTCGCTATGTGTTATACGACAACCAACAGATGTTCGTTCCGCTCCAGAAGGAAGTAGACTTTATCCGCAACTACATCGAACTGATGCGTATCCGTGTCTCTCCGCAAGTGACTATCCGCACCCGGTTCGACATCAAGCCGAAGAGCCAGACTCCCATCATTCCACTGTTATTCATATCACTGATAGAAAATGCGTTCAAACACGGAATATCGCCTACAGAACCAAGTTACATAGACATTGAGATAACGGAAGGAGACAAAGAAATCTGCTGCATCATCAAGAACAGCAACTTTCCCAAGTCGGAAAGCGACAAAAGCGGTTCTGGCATCGGACTGGAACAGGTACGCAAACGTCTGGAATTAGTTTATCCCGGATGCTATGAATGGCAAATCCGGCTCAGTGACGACAAGAAAGAATACAGTTCGTTCATCCGCATCACCTTATAAATATATCCTAATCATTCACCCTACTAAATAGAACCACCTATGATTTTACGCTGCGCATTAGTTGACGATGAGCCGTTGGCTCTGAGCCTTTTGGAAAGTTATGTACGGAAAACAGACAGTCTGGAACTGTGCGGTTCCTATTCGAGTGCCATCCAGGCCATGAAAAGCCTTCCGGAACATCCGGTAGACCTCCTGTTTTTGGATATCCAGATGCCGGAACTGAACGGCCTGGAATTCTCACGCATGGTCTCCGACAATACCCGGATTATCTTCACCACAGCATTCGAACAATACGCCATCGACGGCTATCGGGTCAATGCGTTGGATTACCTGCTGAAACCTATCAGCTACAATGATTTCATCGAAGCCGTCAACAAGGCGCTGCAATGGTTCGAGTTAAGGAAAAAAGCGGAAACACCGGATAGTGTCCAGACCTCACTACCTACCGACTCAAATCATATTTACGTAAAAAGTGATTACAAAATTGTACAAATAGAGTTGGATAAAATTTTATACATCGAAGGACTGAAAGACTATATCAAAATCTACACAGAAGACAATCCACGTCCCATCCTGTCCCTGACGAGTATGAAAACCATGGAAGAAAAACTCCCTTCCAACCGGTTCATCCGCGTCCATCGGTCGTACATTGTGCAGAAACAGAAAATAAAAATCATCGACAAGGGACGAATCGTTTTTGGCAAAGAGTACATTCCTGTTTCCGACAGTTACAAACAAGAACTTCAGAATTATGTTAACGAACATATTATTTGAGGAAAGTTTTAAATACAACGTTTTTTTTTGCAACTAATCCCAACTTTTATCTTGATTTTTTTGGACAGACTAAATATAAGGCTTATATTTGTGGTGTACATAATAAGACAGGAAGTTGTGAAATTTCCTTATTAGAATAGTTTAGTTAAGTCTAGTTTAGTTTTTGTGTTGTGATACTCCTGGTAATAGAGATTACTAGGAGTATCTTTTTTTGTAGCATTCAACACTTTACAAAAAAGGATATTCTCAGTTAATTTCAACCGGCTGCAAAATTTGATTGTCGGAATCATTGTCGGAAGCCTATTTTCTATCGGTTCATTGTCGCGAAATATTTTTACAAATTTAAAACTAACAAAAATGGCAACACTGAAATTGACAATCGTACCGGCCAAGAAGCTAATTGACGGAAGACACAAGATCCGTGTCTCTCTTGCGCACAACTCGGAAACAAGATACATACCTACTGAGTGCATAATCGATGATGAATCCGAATTCAAAGACGGGATGGTCATCGGAAGGTCTGACGCTTCGGGCATGAATGTAAAGCTGAGGAACCTTCTGAACTATTACCAGGACATCATCGATCACACTTCTTTCATATCCGGCTATAGCTGCTCAGAACTCAGGGAACTTCTGGTACGGAAAAAGGATTATAACAATGCGAAGTTTTCCGATGCGATGTCAACTTACCTGAAAGAACTGAAGGAAGACGAACGAAATAAATCGGAGAAACTGTACAGACTAGCCTGCAACTCCTTCATCCGTGAATGTGGTGACTTATTCCTTACAATGATTACTCCCCGTGACATAAAGAAGTTCCGCAAGAACCTGGAGAAGCGTAGGCTCTCACCTACCACCGTACGCATCTACATGACACTGGTCAAGGTCGTTGTACACTTCGCAGAGAAAAGGAAAATGTGCAAATATGAAGATGACCCGTTCGAAGATGTACAGACACCGGCCGCAAATGTGCGTGAACTGGACCTTACAGTCGATGAGCTGAAGGCCATCCGTGACCTTGAATCCCCTAAATATAATATAGGTGTAGCAAGGGATATCTTCATGCTGTCGTACTACCTCGGAGGAATGAACTTGGTGGATATGCTGGAAGTGGATTTCCGGAAAAGTTATATCGAATACTACAGACAGAAGACAAAGAACAAGAAGCAGGGGGAAAGTAAGACCGCATTCTCCATACAACCGGAAGCCAGAGAAATCATCAAGAAATACATGAGGCCGAACGGGAAACTGGTGTTTGGGAAATTCGATACCTTCGGGAAGGCATACTCTGTGATATCACGTAAAATGGAAGCAGTAGCTGAACTGGCCGGAGTAAGGAAAAGGGTCGTATTCTACTCGGCCAGGAAATCGTTCGTCCAGCACGGCTTTGACCTAGGCATAGCACTGGAAACACTCGAATACTGCATCGGCCAAAGCATGAAAACGAACAGACCAATTTTCAACTATGTCCGTGTGATGAGGAACCATGCGGACAACGCAATGAGGAAGATTTTCGACAACCTACTTTGATTCCAGGACTAAGGCTATCGCTTCATCGGTAGCCTCCTTCCTCTCCTTCATATCTTCAGATGACAGTCTGTAGATTAGGTCAGTATCTCCGATTATGGCAGATTTCTCGTTCCCGGATGAATCTTTTACTGTAAGCTCATAGTGACCGTAACTGATGAACTTCTTTTTTAATGTGTATTTTACCGGCATACCATATTATATAAGGAGGGAAAAGGAAACGGTTCCGCTACCCGTTGCGTTACACTTTGTTAGAAAGCAGTGGGTACATTAATACACCACACGGGGCGAAACCGTATATATACGGAAAGCGGCGGACATTAAATGCCCGCTGCCGTTGCCAGCAAAAGAGACTCTTGCTTTCTAACTAAATATGTAACGCAATGCAAATATAGAAAAACTTCTGGAAATAAAAAAACTCCGGCGACCTTTCACAAGGGAACCGGAGCTGAATCTTAATTCTAATATTATAAACACATTCACTGCCCGCCGGCAGCAAATAAAATCATAATAAAACACTACAAATATAGTGCTTTGTTCTGATAAATCAAGCCTATTATCCAAATAAAGCACCTAGTAATCTGTCCTCCGTACTTATCTCCATACTATCCAGCACCTCCCTGGCATCGTCAAGAACCTTGTCGGCTTCTTCACCCAGAATGAACCTAATAGGTACACTGAGGAAATTCAAAACCCTCTGTACGTCACATTCCATAATCATTGCGCTCATAAGCTCCTTGAGGATTATCCGGCTTTCCGGGCTATCTACTTTGTCCGGATCAGCGGCCACAAGCGAAACGAACCGGACAGAAAGATCAGTACAACGGTACATCTGATTTCTAATGTCATCCAAAAACACTGAATAGTGCATAAAATTCGTGTCCATAAATTAATAAAACCGATCTGAATACAAAGAGCCGATACATACTTTGCCTAAGTACATATCGACTCTCTATTCTGAATAATTCTTCGGATACTGATTAACCTTCGGATACTGATTAACCTTCTGCTTCCATTACTCCGTTAATACCACTAAATACCTTTTCAAACTGACGGGACATTTCAGAAATGATATTTCTGGCTGACTCTTCGACACTTCTGTTCACTAATTCCTCCTCTGTAAGGAAGTCTTCATTTACATTATCATCCCACAACTGACCGAGTTGTTCCTCTGAGATGCTTTTCTTGTTTATATACGCAGTTACCATGTCTGTTATTTATAGTAATTTGTAAAAAAATGATGATTCAATTCGGGCTTGAAGTAATGTTTCCTCTTTATCCATATTACTCCGTCTACCTTTGATATAATGGCTACATCTACCGGTCCTCCTACACTTTCTTCCGAAGATGTCATTCTACGTTTCAGATATGTAAGAGAAATCAGGCTCTCAGCCATTTCTGCCATATCTTCCTTTTCAAGATATTCTACCGTTCTTACTATAGGAGCTATACAGAATCTGTTCACTATCTTGCTTATTTCTTTACTGAACACCTCACCAATATCAGATATGCCTACATTATCTATTGCTTTTAACAAATTCACGTCATTGTTTGTTGCCTCTACAATAGACTTTAACAAATTGGTATAAGCTGTCAATGATTTCACAAACAAACTTTCAACAGAATTTTGTATGAGCGGATCTATCCCGGTCAATAAAGTGTTTATTACATCTGTCTGTGCGAACGGACATACCGCAGCCTGATTCCTTTCGCTAATAGACGTGGTCTGATCATAATTGTATTTCAATACTCCATCAAAAGCAATAGAAACGTTAATGGAATATAATGAAGGATATATCTCATCTTTTCCATAACCTACAAAGACTAGTCCTGTATAAGGACTTACCGTAAAAGATGATTTCAAAAAACTGAAGAAAGTTTCTTTTAACAGCTCAAACATGTATTCATCCCCATCAGCCTTTTTTATAACGTCTTCTCTCAATTGCTTGAAATCATCGTCTACATAAGCACAAAATTTTTCGTATGTATATCCAGAAAGTCCTTCGCATTCTTTTTCCTTAGAGAAAATATTCTTATAATCTAAAAGATTCTCCTTTATCTTTTCCAGCAGAATATGTTTGTTTTCGTCTGTCACATTCTCACCGATCTTGGCTAGCGCTTTATCCTCTGCTCCAGAAAATAAGTCACCCATATTCAATTCAATCGAAACCTTACTGAGCTTATCTGAACAGAAAAAACTCCTGTCACGAAGGAAACCGATGAAGTCTTCTATGTATTCCTTTACTGTATTCTTTTCCTCATCCTTCAGCTGTTCACGATACAGCTTGATGATCAGATCCCAAGGTGTACCCATAAATGATGCAGAACTATATATCATTACTGCAACCGGATGGTATTTCGAAAGCGTAATGATTTTATTTGCACTGTTCAACACCTTGTGACCAGAGGACACATTGACTGTAACCGCACTGTCCGCAGCTATAGCTACGGCATGTTTATTCAGAATACCGACAAGCGCTGTCATAATATAAAAAAGTAATAGATTATAGGTTTCCACAAATATACTGATTTCATACAAAAATCAACAATAAATAACCTGTTTTTTGAGAAAATAATAGCTACCACGCAACTCCATGCGGGTGCCCTTCCATGCCAAATAACGTGAAAAAATCCCAAATTTTAAATTTACATGTTGAATAAAAAACAAAAATCCCCGACTTGCCAGCCGGGGACAATACCGTTTGTTACCTAAAGCCATTTGTTAGGCGCTGGGAACTTCTACCATAACCAGCGCCAGAAATCGTACATATCAGCACCTCCTTCCTTATTACAGTTATTTCTTCAGTTTGTAAACCATCCAGCCTACAACCACAAGGATAGTTATTACCACTATCACGATAGCCCAGCCACCGAAATCCATCCGGAACTGCTGCCACTTGGTCAGCTCCTTTTCGACCGGGTAAGGAACCTGTACGCTGTCTGTCCGGTTAATATAGAGCGTATCTCTTACCAACTTATCACAGTATAGGTACTTATACTTTTCAACAAAGACGGTATCTCCCTTATCCTTCACAAACACGCTGTCATACATGTAGATGCTATCACGTTGCAGTTTATTTATATAGATTGTATCAATCTTTACGGTTTCCACCGGCACGTACTTGGTTTTACACGAGCAAACGAGTAGCAGGCACATGAAGGGAGCCAACACGATGCACCGGCTCACCTTATTTATAATGTAATCGTACAACTTCATGGCTTGACAACGATTTCCGGAATGAACGGATATTCCGCACGCACATCGAAGCACGGGCACATCTTCGTCCACTCGTTCGGTTCGACAATTCCGTCCCCGTCAAGGTCCGGACTGGTGTCACGATGACCCAATACCTCTACAATCTGATATTTGCTGCACAGTTCTTTAATCAGCTTGGCCAGCGCTTTCTTCTGCGCTGGTGTCCGGGTATCGGCTGCCTTACCGTGTGCATCCAGCCCACCCACATAGCAGATACCAATACTGTGCTTGTTGTAGCTTACTCCGGAAAAGCCCTTGCTGTTGCAGTGAGCCCCGTCGATAGTGAGCGAACGGCCGACCTCCACAGTACCGTCCAGGCGGATAACATAGTTATACCCTATCGTGCTGAATCCCCTTTGCAGGTGCATCTGCGTGATTTCCTTCTTACCTATGTCCTGCCCGGCACGTGTGGCCGAGCAATGGACTACAATCGCATTAATCTTTTTCATTTTCCCCTCCTTGTTATTGTTAGTAATCGCTAGGAGGCTGTCTTTTGTCACAACCCCTAACCTCACATTTCTTCATTTCAGCCTCCTTAAGTTGCAGCTCCTTTTCGTGCAGTTTGTACACCAACTCCAGCTTCTCGTTCTCCAGTTTACGTACTTCGCTGTACAGGGTGTCCACCTTGACATCACGCTGGGCCAATCTCGCCTCCAGCCAGTCAACCTGCTTGCGCTCGTTCTCGTTCTCGGCTGCATCGGCGGAGGCGTCCTCCTTGCGCTGCTCGTACTTGCGGTTCAGCACCCATTTGACCAGCTGCTTCACCCCCTCGATACCACCGAGGGCGGTGATGAGTATGACCCAGTCGTTCAGTTCCATATCCTAACCAATTAGCAGTATGACATAAGTTGATGCCAGTGCGGTTATCTCCACCCAAAACATCGGCTTTGTAGCTAGAAATGAACTAATAAAATAGCCTGTCCAATTGCGCCACAATCCGATGGCTGTATAAGCCAGATACCCTACCCACACAAGCAGCATCCACGGACAAGTAAGACCGACCCATACTTGCGAGAACACAAGACAAAGGACTGCCCCGGTCGTGTGGATTTTACGTTCGATACCCTCCCGGAAGTTCGGTGCGATACCGGTCATAATCATGCCAAGGCACGCTAAGAATGCCATGAATTGGTAACTATTTGGAGTGATCTCCAGTATGGCCGGCATGAGCAGACAGGCGGTAAGCACCATCGTAACTCCGAACCAAAATTTATGACTGATTTTATAATAGGTCTCAGAAATAGAGTAAGGAATGCCCTTACACTTAATACACACCGCTACCGTATAGGCTGCGATAATCAACGCTGATAAAATTGTCAATGCTGTAATCATAATTCTCTATTTTTAACCATTCAAAACTTACCGAACTAGGGGGCTAATTGAATTAATATAATAGTTCAGTTTTTTGTATTTGCCCCTCTATATCTACAGACTTTTGTATATAATCTATATCGCAATTTCTTACATCATCTCTGTAATTCTTGCAAAAATCTTCTGCTGCATATCCGGCTGCATTACCGATACTCATCATTGTCTTTGTTATTCGGCATGCAGCTGATGCAACATGACTAGCCCCAAAACATTTGCATCCCAACAGGACATTTTTTAGATTTACAGGTATGAGCATTTCGTATGCAATCCCACGACAGTCCGTTGGTATAGTTTTACCAAGAGCTAACTTTTGATGTATATCTACAAACCAACAAGACATTGCAATAAAATGATTAGTAGATAATTGCTCAATATCAGCACTTGTAACTCGTACATTTATATCAGATTGCGTCATCATCTTATCGCATTTAATTCTAACCACTTCCCTTAACCCAAGCATCGGAGCAGGTTGATTATATATGTAAGAATTAAACTTAGACGGGTTAGATTCTTTAGTCGCTTTCCAACAAGGCAAAGCGTTTTTTAACCCCTGCCGATAAGCACTATCATACCCCTCATTGATTAATATATATTCTGATATACCGCTTCCGACAGAAGTGGTTTGAAGCTGAAAATTAGGATTATCAAGCTCTGAAAACAGGTTGTTGGCAGCTTTACTAACTCCCTCAATCGAGGGAACTTTAGATAAATCTTCTCCCTTATCACTTTTTTCGATACGAAAAGCTATTTCCGGAGTATTTATTGCTAATCTATCAGCCAGTTCTCCTTCCTCATAAAATGTTTCATTGTACATATCCCTGCCATCACTTCCCCAGTAGTAACCTTCATTTTCATCTCCGTTGATTTGTGAAGTCATCCACCCATCAGCACAATCAATAAATACTTTAGCATAAATTTCTTCTTCCCCACCTGTCAATAAGTTTTTTACTACTATGCTTTGACATTGCTGATTTTTAGCTTTAGCGGAAATAAATTTTCTATTAAGTTTAATATCTATTGTTTTTATTAATTCATCGTAATACAGTTTAGACAATGCAAGCCTTTTAAATGAAATACTATTTCCACGACCATTAATTGCATCATCGTGAGATACATAGTATGTCGTTGGATAATAGTCCATGCTATGGTTGTAAAATATGTCAGGGTTATTTTTATATATTTCATCTACAAAAGGTGGGCATGGAGTTGCAATCCATGACCTAACATAAGCATTCACATGTGCGCCACCAAGAGAAGAACACTTTTCTAATAAGCAGACTTTTAAACCACTATTTTTAAGAGCATAAGCGGCTCCAATACCTCCAGCTCCTCCTCCTACAATACAGATATCATAATCACTGTCAGGAGAGGTTCTAGTATAGTCATCAATAATTTTTTCACCAATCCATTTTTCTCCATCATAATACAAAACTCCATTATACCATATTTCTGTACCCCATAAGGAAACTGATTCTTTTTCGGTCTTAAATATATAAAAATCACCTTCTTTGTATTCTGAAGGAATTGGTTCAGCTTCTAGAACATAGCCTTTAAAATTTTTATACTTATTATTAATTGTATGGTATAAGTAACTTATTGTATCATTGTCGGAAGAAGAGTTGCTTTGAATATTAAGTTTCTTAATCTCAACATAAGTAAAAGGTTGTATATCTTCGTTGTAAGTTGTACAACTAAATGTTTCTGCACCATCGGGTACTATAATTTGTACTGATACATTCTTCATCTTCACTCCGTCTGTAAATATTACCTTATCAAGTATGTTATTCTCTTTGTTAAGAAATACTCCTCCATATTTCCCGGATTCAGATATAAATCTAGGAATATTGATATATAGAGCATTATTAACATTTACAGAATATACTCTAGTAGATGCATTACTTTCTATACTTCCTGTTTCTGCATTTAAAGCACCGCCTTTAAATTCAATGTTAGCAGATGTATATTTTTCTATTTTCGTAAGTTTGCTTTCAATGCTTATAAGTTCATTTCCAAAAGAATAATATACAAAATCACCATTAATATACGCAGTATCAGAATTTGGAAGAATTGTTTCTACTTTAAAATCCGTTGGGGATGTAAATTGCGTACATCTTCTGAGCTCTTTATTAGGTATATAATAGTAGTAATCTCCTACCTTTTCAACCCCTGTATTACCCGATGCTATCGTTTCAGATGTTACCGATTTCAGAATAACAACTTTGGAATCTAATTTTTTATATGCGTCATTTTTAATAATAAAAGTATCAATAATATCTTCCTTTGTTGTTATGTCCGAATCATCTTTACGTGCTACTACTAATCTTACCTTATTTCCAAAAGATACATCCGCTTCGTATTGATTTATTCCTACCAATTTATATGTTACATCATCATCTGAATAATTAATAACAGACTTTATTACATAATCAGATTTAAGTTTGATTAAAAAACTATCTGTTATATATGTAGAGTATAAACGGTTTGAAGATTCAATCGTTTCACCTGTTTCAATCTGAATCCCTCCCTTATTAAATCTTAAATAAACTTTTCCTAAAACATCTTCGTCCGCTCTAATAAAAGAGTCTCCATCCCATTTATACAAATAATTATCTATTACATAGATAGTTCCATCTGCAAAATCTAGTATTTCTACCTTAAAATCCGTTGGAGATGTAAATTTTGTACATCTTCTGAGCTCTTTATTAGGTATATAATAATAATAATCTCCTACCTTTTCAACCCCGGTATTGCCAGATGTAATCGCTTCTGAGGTAACAGATTTCAGAATAATTACTTTTGAGGACAATTCGGTCAGTTTCTCATCATTATAATCCAGCATGTCGCTAAACATTCCACCGACTCTATCAGCGGTATTTGCACCATCTTCAACCTCATTCTTTATCTGTAAAGCCTGCTGCTTAAGCGTCTCAATATCTTTTGCCATAATTTACTCTCCTATAATTCTACACACAACTCGATTTGACTTTATTTTCCCTTTACCTTGATAAAATGGATATTCATCATTATTCTCATCCAGAAACAGTACACATTCCTTCAGATAACGATCAGCAATTGAAAACGCATCATTGTAAGCCATTACCTTTTCCTTGAACTCAGTATGCGAACTGTACTCACTATCCTTTTGAACGAGTCCGAACCTGGTTACATTTCTGTCACCGTTCTTCACAATCCGTGCATAGGTATAGTAAGCTAGTGCTGTTTTCAGTCCAGTAAGCAACTTCTTATGTCCGTTCTTGTCTTCGTATACCCCACCGTCAATCAATAGACTGTATTTCTCCGGATTATCCTTTACCTCTAGGAAAAATGAATCACCAAGTGCAGACTTGATGTCTATGCTTTCCGATTCCCGGATATACTGTTCGATATCGGATTCCTCGATATGTATGCTCATCCCTCTACTCAGAGATGATACCTCTTGCGTTGTTATCAGGTACTGCTGCATTTCTTACATACTTTAATGGTTGTACAGAAAAATCATTTGTCGGGTTAGCAACCTCATACCAATAGCTGAAAATACGGTCAAATGTGCGCTCTATCAGACGTTGCTGCTTGCTGACTATAGAATTATAGTACTCAAACGCATCTTCCAGAATATCGCCAGAAAAACCTACTTTTCCGATACGGATGCAATACCACGGCTCCTGTCCATAAGCAGAATAAATACGTTCCACAACGCTTGCATCAGTAACGGTAAATTCCTTGTCATAATTCGTGGAGTGCAACTGAACAACCTCCGGTTTTTCTTCATCGCTTTCAAGAGTTACTTCCATGATCTTACCGCAGTTCGTATCTCCTTGAAGCTGGATGAGCGCATCAGTAAAGCCTTCATCATCATCTACACCTTTGACTTCATTTCCTTTATCGTCAAAAGTTATATTCGACCCCTTTTTAGTGAAAACTATAGATCCCGGGAAGAAATTATTGCGCACATTACGGTACTTCACGTTTGAAAGCCCTTCATCCGTACTCATTTCGGTAATGACACGGTCTGATTTTCCGGTAGGATAGGTCTGTTTCCCGGCCATTGATACCCACAGTACCTGTCCTTTGTAGTATTCGATACCACCGGCAGCCTCTATCTGAGCCAGAACGACAGATTTCAACGGATTGAACACATCGATGTAATCGATATTTTCTTTTTCGACACGTATTTTCTTCCCTCTCCTAGTTTTCGTTCCGCTCCAGTCCGGATGCACGGCAATCTTGGACACATATCCGTTGTCATCCTCTTCTAACAGACGGCAGTTTTCGAATGGGATATGCTGAAGCTCCACAATCTGGCCCATAATGTTGTAGTTCACATGAAGCGCTATTCCATTGAAGTCAGCCATGTCCCGGCATACAAGTGAATGTATGTCATCTGCCGTATCGCCTTTCCGGTTCACCACATATTCAGAAAAAGAAACCTCACGGAATCCGTTACCTTCTATGAAATCTGCGAAACGGTCCGCACATTCACTTCCGGTAGAACTTGCTGCAATGATATTCCTTACCGTCTGCGGATAAAGGTTGTCATCCCCGTAAGACTGTATTCCAAGTTGCTGCAAATAGCGTATGTCTACCCTTACACTGCTTTTCTTTTTAAGTTCCTTTACTTTCATATCCCGTGAGGTTTTAATTTTTATTCAGCACCTTCTACCGCTTCTCCTTCTTCATCATTCTGTTCACCGGTAGATTCCTGCTCGTTCGAACTCTCCCCATCTTCGCTTCCGGATGGATTCTCCTGCATCTCAGCAAAGACTTCCAATGCCTTGTTCACATGCGCTGTCAGAGATTTTTTAGTGATTGTCTTTCCGGAGATTTTATAACTTTTGAACTCTTCCTGGATGGACTTGCATGTCACACCGTCCTTCATAGATTCTACCATAAGAGAGACAAGTTCGTCATCAATCAACACACTGCCATTCTTTCTTGACTGTACACGCTCCTCCCAGTCGTCCGGTTTCTTTGAGAAATACTTAATGTTGTCCGGATATTTCGCCAGGTACTTTTCCGCCACTTCGTCGGTAAGGTTGGCATTCGTGTACATTTCCGCGCTTCCAAATCCCATCTGCAGGAGAACGCCATTCTTCAAACCGTATTCTGATTTTTCTTTCATCTTTCCGTTCTTGTTAAGGTAAACACTCATTTCTATTACCGCATCATGATAGCAGTCGCTACAGGATGTACGTACAAACTTTTTGTCAAGTACAAGGGCATACAGACTTTCAATCTCGGCCTTGTCAGAAGAAGAGAGGGAAGCTATGCTTCCCAACTCCTTCAACCTATTAACCACTTCAATAACTTCCATATCAATCTGCTGGGGATGTCAACGTATCGATAGCCGTCTTGGTAGTCTCGTAGTCTGTCTTGTAAAGGAACAAAGCAGACTTTGGCACTTTTGTTTCCTGCAGAGATACTGACCAGCCACCATCGGTTTCTTCCGAATATTTGTCGTTGCTGATTTCTGCCGCTTTCAAACCTTGGTAATATCCGTACACCTGGAAAGCCGAATCACCAGGATTCTCTTCCTTAAGAAGATTCTTCGCCTTATTTTCAAGAATGACCACATATTCACCGTTTGCCAATCCGTCAATGATATCAGCGCACACATCCGGATCGTTAGCCAAAATCACCATGTTAACCGTATTGGTAAACGTGTTCCGATAAGTTCCGGTGGCAAGCGCTGTATTAGTCCCTGTAAACGGAGTGCTTCCCGAAACCACTACCTTATATGCTTTCTTACCAGATTTCAACGCAAGCGTTTCTATTACATTCTTACGTGTCGTGTTGAATGCAACGGTAGAGAAATCAATATCACTACGGTTTATGATGACACCTTCCTGCTCAACTCCTGGAACAATAGGATCATCGCAATTCAAAAGGATGTCCTTCTTGATAGCATTGTCACATACTCCTGCCATAAAAACCTCCTTTCATTAATAAGCTAACTGGAACAGATTGTCTTCACCGATAAGGCATCCCAATTTACCCGTAGAATACAGATAGTTTACTCTATCCTTACGTTCGAACCAGATATCAAGGTCTGAAATAATCTTGTTTGCCGGGGTACCTACAAACAACTGCTTCGGTGAGCCGAATACCGCACGATGTGGGAGATTCAGTTTTGTGCCGTTATTCTGATACTTCTGAATGAATCTATCCCAAATCGAAACACGATAGATAAGTGTACCGTTATACTCAGTGACATCAAGACCTTTGAAAATCTGTTCCCAGGTAAGAATTTCTTTGTATTCACGCTTCAAATCTTTTGTGAGAGCGTCACACAAAGATTTCGTACAGAAGATACCTGCTCCATCCATCGACGCAATACGGGAATCAGCACTTTCCAGCAACGTATCGAAAATACCGATAGCCACTCCAGATTCCTTCAGCTTACTGAACTGCAATGCTGTTGTTGTCTGTTCATTAGCAGTAATAGCAGTCTTCTGTACTTCATTAGCTGTACATACTGCGAACAGCTGTTTCCAGAAACCGTCTGTAGTCTTGAATAGTTCCACATCGACTCCATCAGTAATTTGTCCGGAAGATGTAGCATTCTGAGCTTCCGTATCACCGAACCAGATGAATCGCCACTTCATGTGTTTCACAGCCAAATCCAATGCCGGATAAACGATATCATCCATATACTCTGTAGATGACAGATCAGCAATGTCTGTACCAGTCTTCAGGCAGTACTCAGCAATAGTATTCTGCAAATCTTCATAACACCATTTCAAAGGGATTTGCCAATCACCGATTTTCCATTCCTTCTCTGCGAAATTGATGTTGGCATCCTTGTATGTAGGGTCACAACCGGAACCTGCCCAACCGATGTCATCCATTTCTCCTACCCAACCTAATTTGTCACCGTTATGAACGTTCTGTCGAAGTGTGAAGAACCGTTCAAGCTCCTCATCAAGGAAGTTTTCTGCAATAAGCAAATCTTTAAGACTCTGTATCGCTCCATTACCAGGTGTAAGGTTCTGAAGTTGCTCCCATGTAATTCTGTCTTTTGCCATAACTCTTACTTATTAAATTTCTGTTTGTTTTTTTCTCTAATATTAGCAAGTTTCTGTTCAATCTTGCTTTCATGCTTCATTTCAGTTTTACCTCCAATAACAGTAGTACGACCTGCTGGGGTGTACTTGCTTGCTGCTGCTTTTGTCAACTTTTCGATACCACCTGCCTTTGCTACAGCTTCCAGGATTTTAATTTCATCGTCAGTCTTTGCCTTTGCTGTCAGATCCGATACCTGCTGTTCCAATTCAGCTATACGGGCTTCCAAATCCGCTGTTTCATCATTACCTTCTTCCGCCTCACGGATTTCAGTAATTACTCCATCAGTAACCACAATAGTCTTTCCATCTGGCATTACATGTTCTCCGTCAGGACTAGCCGCGTCACCGACTTGCGGTTCACCTTCTTCACGCTCCACTGTCAATGTGTCACCACCTGCTGTTGTAAGCTCCAACGCTACCGCAGGAACATCTTCGATTTTTGCATAGCCTAACTTGGCCAGCATACGGTCAAGTAATGACTTGCTTACCGTAACTTCATTTTCTTTTCTTCCCATAAATTTATTGTTAGATACTACTTTAGCTGACTTCGGCATAATAACCTCACTGACAAATCCCAATTGTTTTGCAACCTCTCCACCGAACCATGTCTCTTTTGCCATCTGCTCTTCCAACAGGCTTCTGTCAACCCCACAACGTTCTACATATAAAGAGAGCATTTTCTCACGCTCATCCTCTAATCCTGCTTTCAGAGATTCTAAAGCAGCAATATCGATAGAGCCGTCTATACCAGAACAATAAGGAGAGTGAATGAGAATCTTTGCATGAGGGTACATCTTTCTTCGTTCAATAGGAGCAGCCAGAAGAATAACGGTTGCCATTGACGCACATCTTCCGACCACAGTTGCAGATATTTCTTTACCTGTAGCACGCAATGCATCATAAATTGCATATCCCTCCGCTACATCACCACCACATGAATGCAGCTCTATATCGATATGATTGTCATCCGGCGCAACCCAACCAAGGAAATCCTGCACGTCCGAAAATGACATACCGTCAACACCAGTCAGATACCAGTTTTCCATCTTATCGGCATCCGCTACTATGTCTTTATTGATAAATAATTTCGCCATATCTCGTAATCGTTTGAAACAAAGGTAAGAAACAAGATACGGCTACAATAATTTACGGAATGAATAGCACTGACACGCCTTGTCAGCAAAAAATAGGGTGAGCTGGTGCCCACCCTAAAATCATATCTCTACTTCCTGCGAGAATCTGTTTACCACTCTGTAGATTGTCCTTTCATCAACATTGTACTCATCCGAAAGATACTGGATGATATATGTTTTTTTGTGACCTTCCTTATCCAGCCTCATGTATTCCTGGTAAAGTTCCAGATACTTTACATCGTTAGGCTTTATGGATAGGTTTGCCATCTGTTCAAGCACACCCTTGTGCGTCATAACGAATTCATACGTTCTCATAGACTTCCTAAGTTCTCCAATGCTTTTACACGGTTATCGACTTTCGTTATTTCTTCAACGGAAACGACAGGACGAATATTCCGCACTCCTTTGGCGACCGCTCTGGCCAGCATGTCCTCCCCTAGAGTCTGGTTACTTGTCTGCGCTACGTTTATAGGTACCCCACCACCCATCTGGTTGAAGGATGAGAGTATCGGTGCGAACATAGAGGTGGCTCTGGCCGTAATCACCGACTCTCCATTTGAGAGCTGTGCAGGAATACTATCGCTGGTACCCGTGCCTGGTCCGGTGACTAAACCACCATTTGCAAATTTAGCACTTTTTACGGTATTTATCGCTGTTGCAATATTAGATAATATAGTCCCTACTGTGGTAGCTATAGCAGCGATATTAGCTGGAAAAGGAACTGATTGTGCCTGTGCTATACCTGCTGCCAAAGCTTTTCCTGTATTGATAGCAATTTCTGCCAATGCTAACGTTTTAGATAATATAGCAAAAGCCTTATTATTCTCTCCCAATGCTTCAAAAGCTGATGCCAATCCTCCAGTTACTGATTCTATTGCTTCTAATTTTGTCTGCTCAATTTCTACTTCCTTATCAGCAATGGCCTGCTTTGCATCAATATATTCCTGGTTTGCCTGAAGCTTTCGATTAAGAAATTCCTCTTCACTCTCACCCTCCTGCTGCTGTATACCGTTCAGCAACTCTAATTTCTGGGAAGCCTGCTCTTGCAGTATCTCCAGCTCACTGGCTCCGGACTGCTGCATCTGCATGATTTCGTTCTCCAGCCTTACCCTCACGGCCTCCTGCTGCTTCTCCGAGATCTCCTGTTCACGCTGCATCACCAGGTCATCCATCTGCTTGTTATACTTGTCCACAATGGCCTGCTTCATCTGCTCGGTCAGTTCCTTGTCGGACAGCTCAGCCTCTCTCTGCGCATTTAACTGTTGCATCTTCAACTGATATTCCTGCTCACTACCAGCCTTTACCGATTCTAGTTGCAGGGATATGAGTTTCGTCCGGTTTTCAATCTCCTTCTTCAGCTCCTCATCAGACAATTTTTGCAGTTCCAGATTCTTCTGCTCTTCCAGAGCCTTTATCTGAGTATTGATAGCCTGCCGGGCCTTTGCTGTCAGATTCTCTTCCTCCTTTAAAGAAATACGAAGGTCTTCAATCTGACGGGAATAATTCAGCTCTATTTCCTTCCGTGCCTGTTCCCTCTTATCCTTTACCAGTGCAAGCATGGCATCCTCGGCATCCCTTACTGCCTCCAGTTCCTTCTGCTTCGCTTCCTTCGCCTTATCCGCACCTTCCTGACGGATTGAATTCAAAGTGTTCTGCTGTTCAGTCTGCCTTCCGTAGCTTTCTTCCATCAGACCTTGAAGTTCATTGAACTGATCCCTAAACTCCCTAAGGTCTTCTATCGTACTTTCCGAAAGACCAAGTTTGCCAATAACTTCATCGGCCGTCACATCGCCTGCCTTAATCTGTTCCATCAACTTACGTACTTCACCATTCATCTCTGTAAATCCTAATGTATTGGCCAATCTAGCTTCTGCGAGTTCCGTCTGTAGTTCCAAATCCTTCTTCTCGATTTCAGCCGCTTTCTCGGCTGCCTTGATACGTTCCTGGGTTGATAACGTCTGGTCATCAGCAGCCTTCTTGAGCTTCTCAATCTCCGCACGGTTGGCCGCACGTGACATGGAAAGCATAACTTCACGCTTGTCAATTTCATTCAATACATCAGCAAGCTCCCAAGCCAGTTTCGTTTCTTCGACTATCTCCTTACCGGCTCCGGAAAAAACAGCTTTTGCATCTTCTCCGGCCTGTTTGAAGTTACCTGAGAACAGATTCGCCAACGCACTACCCAACTTTGCAGCACGGTCTATCAGCACATCAATTGTAGCGCCCAAAGAAGCCATAATCTTGTTTGCCAGTTCAACACCCTTCTGGGTTTTTGTAAAGTATGCAACCAGTGAGCCTAGTGCAACAACCAATGCACCTATACCTGTAGAGACCAAGGCAACCTTAAACAGTTTCAGAACCTTTATAAGTCCAGAAGTACTTTCAGTAACGGAAACCATTTCTCCCTTTACTCCAGAAAAATACTCTTTCATTCCTCCAAGAACAGTCACCATCTGATTAATCTGCTCAACAAAGGGGATATTCGCATTTGCAGCGTCAATAATCGCATTCTTATAATTCCCCACATTACGGTAATATCGCTGCGTTTCTTCCTCGGCCCCTTTCAACGCATCTGTAACCTCATTTATCTTATTTTTCAGTTCTTCACCTTTGGCACCCTTCCTTTCCGTTTCTGACAATGCATCATACTCCGATGTAAGATTAGATAATTCAGCTCTCAAAGACCTCAGACTACCTTCTTGTTCCTTCTCCTGCTTGATCTGGTTCTGCATCGTCTTCGTAATAATCCGTATCGAATCATTACAGTCTGCAACATAAGCTTTTGAAGCAGCCATTTCCTCATTATACTGCTGCCTGGTAATCTCACCATCCTTAAGCTGCTTCTTCAACTTCGATTCCGCTTCTCTTGCTTTATCTATTTTAGTCTGATACTCAGCGATAGCCTTTATCGCTTCATTGTAGTTTACCTTTATATCCAGAATCTTCTGTTGTGTTTCTGCCATAATATCAAATCTTTAAAAGTTTTACCTCACACCAATCATAATCCATTGTCTTCACACTTATTACTGCAAAGTAGCTTCCATACTGAGACAAGTATACCGGTATAGTCAAATCAAGAAGCTTCAGTTCCACCGCATTCAACCGGACGGTTTCAACAATCACTTTTGGATTCCTTACTATATCCTGGTAGGATGAATAATACTTACTAAGCAAATTGTCCCATGATATATCTTTGAAAGAAACCGAATCGACACCTGTTCGGTACAGGATGCGTGGCTCAACAGAGTTCATCACCAGCTTGCCATCAGAGTCATACGAATAGAGCGGTATGGTTACAAGTCCGTTAGTGTCGGATGCAGCAAACGGAAGCTCAATAATTTCCAGTTCTGATTCAAGCGTTTCATTATCTACCGTTATCATATTGTCATAGTTACCTTGTACGGTATCATCCTCCTTATACCGGAACCAGTTCTTCCTTGCAAAATTGTCAAGCGTATATGTTATTTCTTCAGGCGTATGGAATCCGGAAGACAACAGAACTTTATCGCTCCAGTCATTCGCTATACTTTTGTTGGCTATCAATGTATCGAACGATACGAATTTTATCTTATTATCCGACACCGGTACAGCAAACATACCAAGCATGGACAGTACCGACTTCATGAAGTCTAACACCTTTATATCCGGAAGATTCGGAGTATAGTAATACCTGTTATCATATCCTTCTTCTACATGAGCACTCACTTCCGTTTCCGGAACTATCTTCACATCACCGGATAAACCAGTAACTGAATTTTCCTCTGTTAATCCAGATATCACAAATTCTATAGTACCATCAACATTTCCGAACTTCCCTATCAAATCTGTTGTTCCATCCATCAAGAACAGAACGGTTGAACCATTTATACTTGTAGTAGAAGTTGAAAGTAGTTCAACACTACCATTAACCACAATCAATGACAAATTCTCAGGAATTGTTCCAGAAATGGTACACTCCAACTCCCATGTAACAGTATACTTTGCATTTACAAAATTGTTTACTAGTCCATAATTATATTCTCCACCTGTACCAGTTCCACCTAATGTAGAGAAAAAATAATTACTTACTGTATTCCTATAAAACAGGATTCTTTTACTATTTTCTAAATCTGAGTACTCAGGACCCATATCTTTTGGAGTAAGCACAACCGAACATGCTTCCGATTCTTCCGGAGAACAGTTCTTCTCGAGCAACGGTATCACAAGACTTCCCATCCTACTAATCATATAGTATTCGAATTCGAAGACAAGACCGTAATCAGATGCAATGTGATTCATCAGCTCACTCACCGTAACCACAGGATGATACCAGACATTTTCTTCCGTAGAATTATATCCGTAATCGATTTTGGGAAACTTCATGCCAGGAGAAATCGTATTCCACCAAAGTGTGTAACCAAGACTAGACAATTCACGCAATGACTTTCCCTCATCAATTATATCAGAAAAGCTTTTTACATTCCCCCATGTAAGAGCTATCTCAATTGATTCTCCTACAGACATAAGCACTGCCATCGCATCCGTAATTATTTCTATTCCATCCTTCAGCAGACGTGCAGAATGTGACCTATACGGAAACATTGTAAAGCACGAAGGTATCATCGAAGCCTCTATTATCCGAAGGTTATTCGCCGTCTTAGGTAACTTAACAGTATACGAGTTGTTACTTACAATCTTACTCAAATCTGTAAGAAGGTTACTCTTGTAATTCAATGTAAATGATGTGTCACTTCCAACATCTACCTTCTTACCATCAATATACAATTCATACCTCATAACATCTGTGATTTTATATCAGGAATTTCTATTGATATTTCAAAGTCTTGAAGATGTTCCATGCTCCTTGTGAATGAACCGCTCGATATGTTTACAGGAATCCACATGCTATCTGCATACATATCGACCAATGGAGACGATAATATTGTCATGAGCATATCAATCGTATCAGCGCTAACAAGAGTTGCACACGCTTTCACAACTCTGGAAATTGATTTTCCTTGGTAACGTGATACGCCAAAGTATGAGTACTTGGAATCATCATACACTTCGTTCATTTTCTCTCCTTCCGCAGAAGAATCCGTCACCTTATCTCCAACAGTGAATAGATAGTACTGGTAAAATCCATGTCTGTCAATCCATCTAAGGTATATTCCACAATCTGAATCATCAACTACCAATCTGTTTATTATCACTCCATCACCTACCGGCCGGAATGTGTTATCAAATGTATATTCAAATGTACTCGATGATTCCTCCACATCATCAATCCGTATAACCCCGAACGATGAAGGATTGAAATAGTTCAACGGATTTATATGTTGTATTCCGGAAGATAAAGTACGAACGGTATACTTGTTATTGTCGTACCGTGTACGTATTCTCGCTCCTTCTGCAATATATAGTGAGAAAGTGAACGGGTAGTTCTTGAACCATGTTACAGTGCGTGCAGCATTGAAAACCTCACCGATATTGATTGCTCCCCATATTGCTGTAAACGTAAAAGAGAATGTATCAGCCAATGTACTTACAGTTACCGATACGTCCTTTGATGCAACCAGGCTTTTCCCGTCTACCTTGAACATCAGCCTTACATACATCGAAATGTCAATCTCAACGTTTCCACCTAAAGGCAATCTTGTATCAGTAAATGATGTACCTCCAGATTCTACCTTAACTGTTGTACTGTTCGTTGTCTGAACAGCTATATCTATAGGATTAAAGCAGAATGCCACATCCTCCGGATAAGTTATGCTACCTGTTGTCTCAAATGTTGCTGTCTTCATTGAAATTTAGATTTATGTGTTCAACTTCCGTACCGAATCTCAGACCAATCCTTTCGGATATGCTTTCCATCGTGTCAATTATCTCCGGAGAATAGATGTCATTCCGACCTCCATCACGGAACAGCTTCGTTCCCTCTTCGGATATCTTCCTTGCTACAAGGAAAGCGAATGATTTCGGATGATTGGCCTTTATGCCCTTGTCCTCCATCCACTGCAGGATAATATCAGAAAACCCCTTTGGAACTTTCCCCGGCTTACGTCCGGTCTCCAACGTGCCGAACGCATTGCGCCCCCACAATATTCCGCCGTCTTCCGTCCTTTCCACCTTCATGCTTTCGATTGTCCGGCCACTGGCCACCTGACCTGCTGCCCTATGGTTGGCGACAATCCTTTCCTTCAAGGCTTCCAGTTCTTCGGAAACGATGGAAAGTACATCATCCTTCACGTTTTCCATAGACAATCTCGTTTACAGTCCTGCCTGGACAGATGACAATACCTTTGCGCTCTCTAGGTGTAAACTCTATCATCACACCGGCTACTGACACATTCAGTTTGTCGTAGAACACCGAATATCTTATTTCCCCCTCTACCGGATAGAACAGGTCGCTTTTGTTAAGGGTAAGGATAAAAGCCTTGGCCCTATCCTTGCATCTTTCCACTACCTCACTTCTCTGGTCACCGGAAGCATCGAAAGAAACCTTATCCATGAAAGCGATCATCATGGAAGGTTTGTCACGTAACTGGGTGTTACCGACCTCGAGCGTACCACTTACTGGAAGTACGTTCAACACACAAGGAAGAGGAAACCGGTCTATACGCACGTTAGCGACGGACCAGTCCTCGAACATATAGTTCTCTCCCAAAGACTCAAGCAAAGTCCTAATTTTTTCTTCTACTTTCATTCTTCTTAGCCATAATGTTCCGTAATCTCCGTTCATATCTCATTCTGTTTGCATCCATATCCAGGCACTTGTATACACGTACCCAGGGCACCTTCTCAACCTCCTCATGATTGGTTATCCCCATGCGCTGCGCATAGTAGTCAAGCAATCCGAACAGACCGAAATTCAATGAATCCGCTCCGGCCTGTTGCTCTTCCGGTGTCGGAGGGACAGATGTTGAAGCGAAGAGTTTATTTATTCGCTTCACTTCCTTGGCCACCCAATACGAGAACCCCAACACAATTTCAGAATCAACCTTGAGTAATTTCCGCTCAGAAAGATGCAGAATAACCATTCCAGGCGTGAAGATGAAATCCGAATCGGTGGTTATCGATTGAAGCTGCATCAGCTCACCCATATTCAGATCGTTCAACGTTTCCGGTGTCTTCACCTTGCATACGCTGTACGGCTTCTTCAATCTATTCAACCTTTCCGACATATCTATGTCCGGAACCAGTTTCCCCAATGTCATGAACTCCTTTACTGTCATAGCTTCCCTACTTTTGCTTTTGGTCTGTGAATAATAGGTTTTATCTTAAAGAACATGGCCATAATCAACATATCCAGATAGTCAGGAGAATGGCCAAGTATCTCTTTCATCTTCTCTTTACTGATGATTCCCTTCTTTCGTGTATCAGCGTCTATGTGATCCTGTTTCAGCACTCCTAGTTCCTCGATGATTCTTTCCCTCTGAACTTCCGTACAGACAATCCGTATCTTCCTTACATTGACAAGTTCGGCCAGCTTGAAGGCGCATTCGGATTTCAGATTATCGTATTCCGGATTGATTGGACGTGTGCCTCCGTGAAACTCCTTGATTCCATTCAGATAGCTTTCCAGATAACTCCCCAATCCGTCAGAGTCAGTTATCATCTTACTTCTGGGAATGGAGCACTCTATCATCATCCGCTTCAAATCAGATTCAATAGACTTCCCTGTGCTGAATTCCTGGTCCAGTTTGATGTAGCATACATTCCCTTTCCAATGTCCTGCGATGAATCTGTCACGTCCCTTCATTGCAAGGTCAGCGGAACCGGTTGAATCTCCTTCCGGTTTGACGAACTCGTTCGTGAATAGGTCGCAAATAGCGTCATAGTCACAGAGAGCTGCCGGGTCATTGTCGTACTCCCAATTCCCGAAATACAGACGTTCCTTCGTTACCCTGTCCTTCGTGTTCCGGAGGCTTTCGATATAGTCATCGGTCGCCCAGGGGTTGTCCTGTACCAAAGCTTGGATAAAAGCATACGGTTCTTTCAGTTTACCTTCTTTCCACGGCTTGTAGAAGTCACGGTACAGCCAGTTCTTTTTGGGGTTGCAGGTGATGAGTATCTTTCCAGGTACACCATACACATCATTCATGTGCCGGCCGATTCGGGTTTTCAATACTTCAAATGCAAGGAAGTGAACCTCTCCGGCTTCCTCAATCCATCCGCCAGTATATTCCTTTGAGCCCAAGCGTTCATACATCGGGTCCTTGACCGGATAATACGTCAGGTCGATATAGACTATCTCACTTCCGTTGTCGAATAATATCCCGTCACTTATAGTCCTGTATGCGTTGAAGCCGTGAGACTTGGCAACCTTGTTGAAGGTCACGGTCACAGACTCACGGCTATCCTTCAGATTGTTTCTCCCGACAAACCAGCGTGTACCCGGAAGATAGTACGCACATTGCATCAGCCATTCGCAGCCTAGCCATGACTTTCCACCACCACCGGCACCACCATACAGAAGAAACTTCGTCTTATCATCACGAAGGTAGTTGTATGCCAACCGTTGCTTTATGTTGACCTTGTTACTCATTCTTTAATCCATCAGCCTCCGGTGTGTAAGGTAGAAAATCGAATCCCTTGAACGCTTGTCCCTTTGTCGTGTGGTCCACTTCCTGCTTGTCTGACAACCCAAGCGTACGGGCTATAATGTTCGCATTGAACGCTCCGACACAGGCACCCTCGAACTGCTGGGTCTTGATTGTTTCCTCCACGCGCGCGATGACCTGCAGAAAATCTTCGTCTCCCTTGTTTATACAGTCATCTCTAAAGTTACTCCACCATCTTGACGATGTGCCCAGGTACACACACATTCCCATGAGGGAATACGGCCGTGTTGTCGGTGAAGCCTCCTGCTGTGTATGATGTTGTTCTTCGGTTTTCGCATTCTTTCCCTTTCCAACTCTTACGGGGACAGTCCTCTGTATTGCCTTTCTGGTTGTCCACGGGTTCTCATCGCACCACTGGAAATATTCGCATGCCGCTTCCCACAGAAGCTCGGGCGTGGCAAAGAGTTTGTCCCTGCCATGCTTACTTCTCATCATCCAAAACTTATTTCCTTTCGGTGCTGCCATATCACTTCTTCATTCGAATAATCTCCCCACAATGCGGACACTTCATTTCAATGTATTCTGTAGCTTCCTGCTTCATTCCATCTTCAATTTTACGTTCCTTTTCCTTGAACGCTTCCGCTTCCTCCTTTGAAACCTCTTCCTTTTGAGTAACCGTTTCATCCTCTTCAGTAGAATCTTCATATTCTGAGGAAGGGGAAAAGTTCACATCGAATCCCAGGAGCTGGTCAATCAACAGTCCAGTACCACATCCGATATCCATTACTGGAGTCTTCACATTGCGCAACATACGGGCGACCTGCTCGTTCTCCCTTATGCTGGCTTTGTCGATGAACAGGGAGTCGTATCTCTCCGCTATCTCATCATACTGATTCACTGAATACATAATTTTTTGTTTTGCGTTACAGAACAAATTTACCCGATAACCGCCACAAAGCAGTTACCGGGTATTCACAAAGCACTGACAAGGGCTGTCAGTAAAATTATTGGGTTTTAAATATTATCGAACTAATCTTACTGGAAGTTCGAAACCGAAAAACATTATTCATTCTGTAAATAATATTTTCTAAAATCCAAGAAGGATAAATTTTGATTAAGTGCGTTATTTAATGTATCTTTATCAAGATACTTCCAAATATCTTCTTTAAAGAAATTTTCATTAGAATCAAAATATTTCCTAAAATTTTCATCTGTATGCTTTATTCTTCTCTTATTAAGAGAATAAATATAACCTACAATAATCTCTATAGCATGAATCTTATTTATGTTATCATCATTTAATACTGAAAGTAAGAAATTACGTAATGGATGATTTGATATAAAAAATAAACCATACCTAGATACCACTATATCATAATTTTCAATATTTGTTTTTACATCAGATTGATTTTTAATAACATACATATTAGGAAAAGAACGGTAAGTATAAGGAGAGTCCCCATTTATCAATTTCCATCTTTTATTCCCCTTACGCCAACAAAATTCAAAACGTCTATTATTTTCATACACCTGTATTTCAGATACTTCATATTCCTTTAAGAATATGTCAATGGTATGTTTTCTTGCTGAGGTCTCGGATAAAACATTACGTTTATTACAACTAAAACTAGTATCAAGACTTTGAAATAAAGATAAAGCCGTTTTATCACAATTTTTAATTTCCTGCACTAGCCTTTCAGCAGATGAATATGCTTTGCTCTCAATAGTCCATATTTCTTCACCGAAATCACGAATACTCTGATTAATATATTTTTCGCCAGTATCAACCAAATTACATTTATAATCATGGAGAACCTCATCAAATAACTCTTTATCCTGATAATTTCCTTGACGAACAATGTTATCAATATTTCTCTGAACATCATCTAAAGCCCAAGAAAGCGAATATTTTTCAGACAGATGCTGTATCTGTTCACCAGCTATCTCCAAATAAGAATTATAGATAAAACGAAATAAGTTTCTCTGTTCTTCTGAATGCTCTAAACCATCACGAGCAACATTTGTTTTTGGAGCCTTTACTCCTTGACAGTCTACCAATACCACATAATTTCGTCCTAAGTAACCAGGTGTATAGCCAGAGACAAGAATCCCTTCTATGCATATTCCAATAGGAGCATTGCGATCATTTAACAAATCATTCGATGGATTATATAAGCTCCAACTATCATTATATAAATAGTGCTTACGAAGAAGGAAATACGCTTCTACGCCTAAATCCAGATCGACTTTCTTTAAAAGCTTATACTGTTTGTCATCTACAATTATTTTGTAACGCATTAAAAAATCTCTGAGTGCTTTTTCATTTGAGTCAAATCCGACACAAGTCTCAACCCCATTTTCTATCACTACGACCTTGCATTCAGGTTTTATTATCCAATATCTTAAATCATCAACTATATTTGACAGGTCGACATTATCATGAACCTTTAAAATAAACGTAGTACCATGATGTCCTCCCAATATTTCTGTTGGGTCAACATCATTGCGTAACATGTATTCACCTTGCAGATTTTTAATTTTCAATCGATGAGCCTTTTCCTCTTCATACCACAAAGTAATTACTTCAAAGTCATCACTAATCATAAAACAAGTTAATAGCCCTATTCCGAAGCGACTAATAGAGTGGAAATGTCTATTCCTAGCTTTAAATTCTTCAGATTGATATCGAGAAGAGCCTACCTTGAGTAGATATTTTTTTATTATCTCTTCATTCATACCAGTACCATTATCTGATACTTTAAGAATATGATTTTTTTCATTCCATTCAATTCGTATTTCAGGTTCATAATCATTAGAACCACATTTTGAGTTATGATTCATCAATCGGCAAGCATCAATCGAATTTTGAGCTAACTCACGTAAAACAACATTCGCTTGATTATATAGCGTATGGCCAATTAACAATTTAAGAATGTTATCTTTATCAAGTTCAAACTTAAGTTTCTCTGCATTAAATCCTTCTGTTTTTATCTGACTCCTACATATTCCATCCCATGGAAATATGTAACCATTTTTATTCTTATCGCTTGAGAGTTTACATGTTTGATATGTAAGTTTAATTTCTTTTTCCGCATAAGAAAGGTAATCCATAAAATGAGAATAAGCATCTTCATCGTTGAAAGAAGCTATAACTTCAAACAAATGAGGCTGAATATTTTTATTAACATTTCCATCTTTATCTGTTTCATCCTTAGGACGAATACGCTTTACTGCTCTTTGTTTAACCCATTCTCTCCGACTATAACTATCTTTAGGGGAAATTATTGCAAAATCAACATCTGGTGTCCTTTCCGAATTCACATGCAATAAATCTGTAGTTCGCAATATAGCAGCAGCAAATAACAAATTTACTTCAGAATCACGAGCTTGCTCATAAGGCTTCCTCACATCAAATTCAGATACCTTACTAAATGGTTCTGAATGACTTTTACAAACTTTACCTAAATCTTTTAAAAAATCAGGATCAATATTGCATAGTACATCACGCAAAACTTTTACAACTGGATTTTCTGTAATCTTTCCATTAGCAATATCTACAAGCCAAGATTCTATACGATTTCCATGATTATCCCTTACATAATCCTGATAAATATATTTTTCTCGTTTTTCATCAGGTAACATTGAATATTTAGACAAATCAAGTTTATCATTCTTGTACATATTAAAACGATAATCCTTATCTCTATCATCAAACTCACTTCGAGTTATAAGCATTCCTAAATCATGAAAATAAAAAGATAAAACAACCATCATCCAATCTGTAGGGGTCATAACCGCCTGTGCTTTATCAGGAATAATAAAATCCAAAAGATTTAACATACCATCCACATGAGATATATCATGCTTGGTATATTCAGAGAACATTTCATTACTACCAACATGCGATAACAGTTTTGTAAGTTTATCCTTCGCATTATCTAAATCAAAACCTGAAAAAATTTTAAGCTTCAATGCTTTCTTTGCTTGAATTTCAGCTACGCTATTTGTCCTGTTTTCCATTTTAAAAATCAATTTTATCAGAATCAAAATTATTATCTGATGGGCGTAATATAGAGATAGATGTTACTTTGTTAAGATAATTTTTTACCAACATCTCAATAAATCTCCCATGATATACACTATATTCATCAATTGATATATTGATACCTTTACGTCCTATAATACCAAATATAATTCTATCATGCCCACAAAATGGATGAAACCAAGCAATATTACTCCATTGATCAGCCTTATGAGTAAAATCGCCATCTTCATCATATAACCACGTATCTATTTTACCAGAATCTATAAGATGTCTAATATCCTCAAGTAATATTTCTGGTTTAGATGTTATTACCTGTATTGCCATTATATTAATTATTTTATTAATCCAACTTATTCAACTATTACTCTAGAATGCCCAATATAGCTCCAATTTATATCAATGATAATTAAATTTAGTAACCCAAAGATACTTGATTTATTAATTCAATAACGCTTTTATGGAATTTTTTTATTTACTCTCTATATTTTAAGTACCTTTTTTTCAACTAGTAATTCTAATCGCTTCTCACACTCTGCACACTCTATTTTCTTGCGCTCCAATTTCTCCCGGAACTTAACCAGTTCCTCGTCTGTACTTTCATCAAAGAACATGTTGTTCTGGCGGTTTTGCTCAATATAGTTCTTCATCATCCGTTCCGCTTTCGTCACCTGGGCTTTGGCAGAAATTAGCTTAGACAAACAACTATTAAGTTCCAACGATTCTCCAGAACGCTTATCATAGTGATACAGACTTATACCAATAATCTGTTTGGGATATTGACACCGTAATTTCGCCATCCTCCATCTGATCACCCATTGGTAGCGGAAATACATTTCACAGGGAAGGTTGTAGTGATAAAGACTTACTTGTTTATCTGCATATCCGTAATAAAGAGTGACCTCAACCCACCGATCAACCTTCAGCTCCTTTTCAGCTTTGGCCAAATCCTTTGCGTACTGATAAAAATCACTCACGCTTTCCTGCTTTCCCATATCATTCAAATTTCAATTCAAGTTGTGAGCAAGGTTCTTTATACCCAGGATTAGCATAAAGAAAAGCCTTTCTCATTGCTTCGGAAATCTTTTCACGCATAGTCTTGGAAACATGATTCTTGTCAGCTTCATTGTTTATTAGCAGGCATTTCTCAAGGCTACCATTGATAGGTTTTTCATCAAGGAATAAGCTGTACTCCGTGAATATTCGGTTTTGCTGCTTGCCTTCCTTTTCTTCCTCATCGGTCTGGTAACGTTCGATTACGGTGCCTTGGATAGTTCTCAGGCATCTTTGCCCACGGTCACTTCTGCAACCCTGTGCATCATTCTCGAACATTACGGATAAGGCACGTTTTTTTCGAACATTACCTATTCTGGACCATCCGTAATAGACTTTTAGTTTTCCCATATCAAATCGTTGTAATACTGTTAAAATCACTTCCATACATGATGTATACCCCACGTCTCCGAAGTTCGGCCACAAGCTGCTCATTGGTGTATGGTGCCAGTTTACCGGCACGCCGTATCAGCTTCTGGCGCTCGGCCGTATGCCGACTTTCACATAACCGGCACCTGCTGGTGTAATGGGTACCGGATTTCGTTTTATAGGCACGGAACTTGCTTTCCGGCAGGTTCCGGCCACACTCGATACATTCCTTCATGATGCAACCCTCCTGATCAGTCTCATGTTACGGTTAACAAGATTGATTATCCTGTCATGGTAATCACTTGTTCCATTACAAACCGCCCTACTTTGCACTATCTTGAAAGTCTGCAAGGAAACCTCTATTGTCTCCAGACGCTTCCCGTCCTTTTGCGCTGTAAGGATTATGCAGTCCTTACGTTTGTAATATCCATTTTGATATACGCAATGGTGCATTGCCTTTCCTTCCTGGTAGAACTGCGTCACACTCTCTAGCGGACGGATAACAATATCTTCATCCTTGATTTCCATTCCCAAGAAAGGCTGGATCCTTCTGATGAAAGACAGAATATCCTGTTTCATTCTGGACATTCGTTCAATCCGCCTCTTACGTTCCTCTTCGGCCCGAATCTTCGCTTCAATCTTTCGTTTACGTTCCAGCAGCTTATCATGAGACTTTTTAAGATTCTCCGGACAAACGTAATAAGCGTTATGGGTGTCCAGGCGGAAATAGTCCAGCATTTCCAGGTAATCATGATACATGGAACCATCCTTGATGATGTACCCGTTACGGTTACAGATATTTATCGCCCATGGATGGGAAAGACCTCCACGGTGCATATAGAAGTCCAACATGCTGTACTGCTTTGTCTTTATCAGCATCTCCGCATACTTGCTTTCTCCCAGGAACGCACGTATCATTATGGCCGGAGTGACACCGTGAAACGAAGTTCGAAGCCCGTTCCTGCGTAGTATAGGAAGCAGCTTTACTTTCGGATATACATAACCGTCTATGTCATACGAATGGGAATAGTAGATGTTTCCGTCCTTCTTGATACTCATATCTGTAGTATGAATCCAACCTCTATATCCCATATTCATAGCTTTGGCGACAACCGTCTCTTTGTTATCAGCAGTTATCCATTGTTGACATACCTCATCGATGAAATAATGGGGTTCATTATCTTTCCTAGCATACTTGGCCGTGTAGAAGTGACGGAGAACTTGAAAATCCCCTGATGTGGTGGCTACTGTCAGATAGCTTACTGAATCGTCCTTTGTCTTACGGCTTACCTTCACCTCCAGTTTCTCACCGCAATAGGGACACCGTATATATCCGTCCTTCTGTCCGGTAGTGTCTACCCACATTTTTCCGCATTCGCTGCACCACATTTCATCTTTACACCGGTATGCGTTGTGAGGGAAGCAATGCTTCTTTCCCCATCGTATCTGTGCTTCAGTGATTGCCGGCAGCTTACTACTGAGTTCAACTACCAGCTTTTCCTGTTTTGTCCTTGGCTTCATAGGTCACCGAATAATGAAAGTTGCAAACTGTTATCCTCACCTCTCCTGCGTTTCTGGACCGGCTTATGCTGCGGTTTCGGCTGCTCTACCGAAGTAGGCTCCGGTGTTGCTACCTCTACACGTCCTTCAACTCCATCAACCTTGATGTCATCCTCATCGTAGTAGTGGACGGCCCATCCATAGACGGTTGCATCATCGATACCAACCGAGTTGGAACCTTTGGCCAATTCCCGTGCCTTGGAGTAGATATACTTGCAACATTCCTTGATGGATTTGTTGGCCTTCTTGTAAGTCTCGGCAAAGAGGGAATCAGTCTTTGCCCGGTTATCCAGATACGCCTGGATAGTTGTTTCAAAATTTGACATAATTGAAGTGGTTGTTTTGGTTAATTATTTTCTGTTCATTTTCACGTTGTAGTCACAGAGGAATCTGTATATATCTTCACTCGCCACTCCTGGCGGTGGTGTATTTTCTCCGTAGATGGCTCTGATTGCCGTTTCTTTTCCCCCGTATGCCCCGAACAGGTCTTCCGGCTTGTAGTTGTCTGGCAAGACAGGGAAAAGAGTTCTGAAAGCCGAATAATCCTTTTTCGCCTTTTCCTTCAATTCACGGATGGAATTAACCCCATTAATCATGGCAGCAGCCGCATTCTCAATCCGGCTGTAGTTTCTGTCGGCCGCAATCCGTATCTTCTCCTGCTCCAGCTTCCGGTACGCATTGCCACGGTCAAGGCAGAAGTCATGGAGTGCAACCATTATCGCCTGGTTGTTCACCTTGCTGCCCCATACGAACTGCCCGCGGCTCCCGTTCTTGAGCTGCGTGAAGAAGATACACAGCTCTGCCAGATTCAGGAAGTAGTAGCTGGATAGGATGGCAAGCGATGTCTCTGCAAGCTGGGACGGTACAAGCTCGACTCCTGCATAGTTCAGTACGGACTGTAGGTGTCCGGTGATGATCCGGACGGAAGTAGTATTCCCGTATACCCTGTTCACATCTGCCAGGGTAGGTATTCCTTCCCTGCGGATAACATCGTCAAGGCTGATATTGCAACTCAGTTGCGCAGTGGTTCCGGACCAGTTGTCAACCAATTGGGATGCTGTCAATCCATTTCTCAAGTTCTGCTGCAGCGGTGTCAGAGTTAGATCTGTCCGGACCTGTCTGTCCGTTACCAGTTGTGACGGTGACAATACCGCCGCCATTGTCTGTTGTAGTGTTCCCATTCTGTAGCTGTTTTTCGATTATCCAAAGATTTGCACGGCTGTCCCATCGTTCGATACGGGCGCCGTTGGTATTTTTCCAGCTTAGGCTGTCGAAGTGGTAAAAGAATATCTCCGCCTGCTTTTCCCAATCCGGTAGTTTTCCATCGAAGTAGGCTTTTACCTGGTCCAGTGTAGGAGGTATGAACTCCGGATTCTTTGCTTTCCCCTTTTTCGGCTTTTCTTCTTCGGGCGGAAATAACTCGCCAGAGTTATTAATATTCTTAGTCTTATTCTTAGTCTTTATAATAGGGTTACCAGTTTGGTTACCGTTTTGGTTACTACTTTGGTTACCAGTTTGGTTACCGTTTTGGTTACTTGAGGTAACCAAAAGAATGTATGAAGCAGCCTTTTCTCTTCTGTTCCCTTCAATGAAATCAATCAGCCCTTTTTGCTTCAATCGGTTGCGCAAATCAATTACAGTCTTGTTGCTGTAACCTAATTCGGCTTGGATTAGACGTGTTGGTAACTCGAATGGGCAAAGCCAATTCCGGATGTTGCATTCCTTCAGTAAAAAGAAATAGAAGTCTGCCTCATGCGCTGTCATCGGTTTATACCGTCGAATTTGCCAAAACTGATTAATGTAGTCAATGTAGGTCATAACAGGTAGTCGTTTACTTCTTTCATGAACTCTTCGATGGAATGGCAGACAACGTATCTATTACGGTACTTTTCCGCTTCTCTCTGCCATTTTCTCTGTTCTTCACTCTGTTCCCCTTTCGGTGTCTTCATTTCAATACAGAGGGAAGCATATCCCTTTTTGGGGATAAGAAGTATCAGGTCCGACACTCCCCTCAAAACTCCCTCGTATTTCATCATTGCCCCGGTCTTCGCATCTCTCCGTCCACCGTTAGGTACTGCGAACAGGAGCAAAGCCAGATTCGGGTATTGATGTCTGAACCATGTAAGGCAACTATTTTGAATCTGGCTTTCTGATAACGGTGTAGTCTTTTTTCTCATAACCGTTGATTGAATAAGTTAAGCGCCATATCCACCACGCTCTCCTTCACCACATCATCCGTTCCGGTCACACCGTTGGCGATGTTCTTCTTGGTCTGGATAACATCGTACATATAGCGGTCTATCGTATCTTTTCCTAAATAGTAATAGCAGTTCACGTTATTCTTCTGGCCGTTACGATGAGCCCGGTCTTCGGCCTGCTCACAGTCTGAGAACGTCCATGGGAACTCGATGAACGCTACACGGCTACTTGCCGTAAGTGTCAATCCTGTACCTCCGGATTTATAATTGAGGATAATCAGTTTGCATTCCGGATCGTTCTGGAAACGGTCTACCGAATTCTGCTTCTGGGTTGCATTGTCATCCCCCGTCACGGTAACCGCATCAGGGAAATTGTTCTTCAGCTCCATCACAACCTCCTTGAGGTATGCAAAGACGATCAGCTTCTCCCCTCCGTCTATCACGTCATGGATGAACTCGGAGAACACCTTAATCTTTCCCCTTGCGGATATGGATTTCAGGATTCCCATCTTCACCATCACCTCACCTCTAAGAGCCTTCTGTATCTTTTCATCATCCGCATTCTTGTAGGTACGCAGATACTGAATCAAATCGGCTTCCGCCTTGTCGTATTCCTTGCGGTTGGTGATATCCACCTCGATGTACTGCCGTGACTTGTCCGGAAGCTGTGTGAGTACCTTTGCTTTTTCCCTGCGGAAGAAACAAGTCGTTGATAATCTCCAGTTAAGCTCCTTCACATTAGAGCTTTGCTTCGGACCTGCACAGAATTTCTCGATGAAGTTCTTGTACCCTCCGAAATCTTCCAAACGGCCCATAATCTTCAACTGCTGGATAAGGTCGGTATTGTTGTTCACTACCGGTGTCCCGGTCAGTTCCAAGACATATTCCTTACCCTTGCATATTCCTTCGATGAACCTGCTCTGCTGTGTCTTGCTGGACTTGCACTTGTGGCTTTCATCAATCACTACAGACTTGAAGAGAGAAATTCGCTGATCAAAGCTGATGGAGCGCATGGTCAACCTGGAATCATCCTTTATCCCTTCAACGAAGAACTTCTTCAAGCTCTCATAGTTTGTAATGAAAATCTTGCAGCACCCTGTCTCATAGAATCTGTGCCAGGTACTTTTGGTCTTGTCATCGAGTATCATGGCATTCATACCGGCAAACTTCTTGAACTCACGCTGCCAGTTTATCTTCAGAGCGGCTGGGCAAACAACAAGGCACGGATACGCCTTTGCTATCGTAACCGTGCCTATTGCCTGTAATGTTTTTCCCAGCCCCGGCTGGTCTCCGAAGATGCACCGCTTATGCTGCAGGGCGTATGCGATACCTTCCTTCTGGTATTCGTAAGGCTCCAGCAGAAGCCCGTGGGGAACGGTCAGCTTCGGTAGGTCTGGAATGGTGTAGTCAGTTACCGCCCTTGCCGATACCGACCGCTGCACACGGCTGCATATCCTTGCTGATACGGCCCACTCTCCCATCTTATCCACATACCACTTGTCTTCCAAAGAAACCTTCCAAGCCCTTTCGTCTGGTATGTAGGCGGCTTTCGGATTCCTGGCCACGCTCGGGATACGGTGTACTAAATCCTTCAGTGTGGGATGATAGGGGAATGCTATCTTATAGCAATTCGGAGTTTGCGTTACACAAAATGGGTACAACATGGTATTATGATGCTAACTGGGTATTCTTGTGGCGGCCGGAGCTTCTGGGTTTGATTTTCTTACCGTTTACCTCTATAGTCACTTTCGAGTTGTCCATTATCTTCTGAAAGGCTTCAATGTCCGGACTGGCCGGAGCTACCGTCTCCGCTTCCGGAACCGCATCTGCCTGGACATCGGCTACCGCCTGTTCCTCAAACGGAAGTTCCTGCTGTACCACCTTCCATTTCTTGTTGAAGATATACTCGTTCACTTCATAGCTGCACGACTCTATGGCCTGTTCCAGCTCAAACTGAAACGCATAGTCCTCGTTCTCATCAGTAAACTTGGTGAACGGTGCATTCAGGTTCAGCACCTTGTTGCTTTTCAGGAACCGCTTTCCGGTAAGTGTCACTCCCCTGCTGTCTCCGTCACCTCCTACCGTATATCCGGTCACCTCAAGGATGCTGTCTATATTATCCGGCATATCTTCCAGGAACTCCTTGCCGTCCGCCTCCTTCTGTTCACAGAGGAAAGCCATGTGGGGAACCAGCGCCTTGAAAGCGTTTATCAGGTCATTGGTCACAAGGTTTTTACCTTCCACTGTAATGGTACCCGTTTCATCAGTATAGGTTGCAACGAGGGTATTGTCCTTCGTCACTTTTGCTTTTGTTATTTCCATATCATTATCTCCTGTATTTATATTCGTTAATAAACTCCTGATAGTACAAGTCATCCGGAAGCGGAAGCCTAATGCCCATTTCCGTAGCTGCATCCGCTTTCACCTTGTTCAGAAAGTCCGTCATCTGTAGTGTATTCAGCTTAGATGTGCTTCCGGCTATTATCGTTTCCATTCCGTTTATGACCGCTGTCCTGCGGAGGAAAAGGTTGCAGTAATAGTCATGTACGTCCTGTTTGTCCGTCCCGGTCTCCTGCTCGATACAGGTAAACCACATCCACATCAGTGCGTTCTGGCTTATTGTGCGTGGTTCGGTATACCGCTCGATCGTTACCTTGTAGCGTCCGTTCCGAAGCTGGCTGCACATGAAGTCGAAAGGCTTGTCTAACCTCACCACTCCCTTTTCCTTCACTAGGATAGCTGTCTGGCTCATTGTCCGAAAATCTTTTTGTCAGTAATCAATTCCTTGTTTGCTTCCAGGAACTCGATGAAGCGTTCCACATGAGCTGTGAGCAACTTCACCGTCTGTTCATGGTTGTAGGTGTAGTATTCCGGATAACGTGTTCCCGATATGACCGGATTACGGCTTGAGCCTCCCTTCAAAGCATACGCTGTGTATTCGAATGCCTTCACACTTCCCATTTCCCCGGATGCTATCAGGCAGTAAGGATAAACATGCCGTTGCCATCCGTGCTCATACTTCCCGAAGCTGTAGCTGCTTGTAGTCTTGATGTCATAGACCACATCACGCTTGAGCTCGTCGATGAATCCGTAAAGTTCTACATCACCGTATCGGGTAGGTAGTGTAGCTGATACATATACCTGGCTGACCGCTCCATCGAAATACTTCGCCTGCTCGAGAACCCATTGCCGGTCGAACAGGAAGTTACGTACCGGTGCCAGTTCAGTAGCCGGGAAAGTTACCTGGACCATATTTGTCTCTTTGTCCCCGATGATTTCATACGGTTCCCGTTCATTCGGTACATGCTTTTCTCTATGTATCGCCATATCTACTAGAGCGTTGAAAGCCGTACCCTTGTCGGCAGCTTCGCTAGAGAACGGTACACGGTTGATTGCATCAATCAGGGATTGCTTCAGTTCCGCTTCGATCTGTTCCGGAGATTTCTTGTACTCTCCAGTCTCGTTATCTATGTTGAAGAAGCTTTCCACTTCTTCATCAGCCCGTAGATACTGCTCGAACTTGTCGAGCAGTGACGGGTACATTCTGTATTTAGGCTGCTGCATATTCCTTCTTGATTTTGTCAAATTTCAAACCAAGTTCCTTACATTTTCTGGAAATCAAATCTTTCGCTTGCAATGCCGAATCAAATATGTGATTTAGATTCTGCATTGTCTTAACAGCCTCATTAGCTGATGTTGCGTCAGTAATCATTTCCACGTTCTCCTTGATAATATCCATGAGCTCCTCATACTCGTTGGAAAGTTCTGTCTGCTTTGATTGGTATGCTGAATACGACTTGATGATATTTGTCATGAAGTTGTTCTCTCCTGTAAGCTGACCCGATTCATTAATGATAACCGGAATATCCATGCGTTCCGGAAGGTTGCAGGTATTTTTACCGTAGAACTTCTCGCACGGGTTGAAGGAAATAGTTCTCTTCTTTCCGATTGCTTCCATGTATCCGACAAGGTCAAGTTCCTTAATCAAGTCACCTGCAGAAGAACCGCCGATTTCCGGTCGTATCTGCTTTTCGTCACCGTTTTTCTCCTCACGTTCATGAGCAACGAATATCACAGACTTGCCCATCAAGGAAACCTGGTTGACGAAATTGATGAACATGTTCTTTCGTACCCCATAGCCCTGTAAGGAAAGTGTTCCGTCAGCCTTGCGCATCTTCGGATTGTTCTGCATGATATACTTGTCCATGAAGGAGAGCATCTTTCCTGCAGTATCGATAACGAATGTGGCATACTCCGCAATTTCTGAAGACTGAAGAACTTCATCCACCTCTTCCCATTTCGTTATCTGCACGGTGTCTACACGGTGAGCTGCATTAACACGGTGTACACCACCGTCAAAGTCCAAAAGAAGCGGATGCGGTGCGCTCAGTGCTAAAGTTGTCTTTCCCATACCCGGTTGTCCGTAAATCAGTGCTGACAAAGTGGTCTTAACGGTCAGCTCGTTAGGTTTCTTAATCAATCCCATAAGAATAAAAATTAAGTGGTTAATACTAGAGTTTCTATCCTCGGCGGCCAGACCTCGGATATTGTGGGGCAGTCCGGAATCGAACCGGTATACCATGTCTGCCCCTTGTGCCGCCCCATCCCGTGAGGCGGTCTGTAGTTAAGTCTGATGTTGTGATACTCCTTCTCTAAGGGTTCGTGAAATAGGCCGGAATCGAACCGGCCACCTTACAACTCAAGCTGCAAGACCTTTTTTGTATTTCTTCGATTTGCGTGGGGTACGCTTCTTATTTCCAGGAGCCCGGCAGTACATGAGTACATCGGAACCGTTGTAGTATTCCCTGCCGTTTGCCGTCCGTACCCGTACCGACCCGTTCTCAACCAGTTCGACAAGTTTCTTCGGGCCTCCGACAATACGCTCAGATTTCCGTTTGCCAAACTCTTCCGTTTCCATCTGCTGGAGGATATTCTTCAGCAGCATTACCGCTGTTTCATCGTGCAACAGCGTTGTCCGTAGTTCGTTGTTGTGTTGGTAAATCATTATGTATACTCGTTAAGGTTTCTTACTGTACGTGTCACTCTCGCCCTTGCCTGTAACCTTCCGCATCTGCGCATATCCATGTGTATATCCATTGCGGATATTATAAGGAATAGGATGGAGAAGAAAAGTTCCAGACCATGTTTCCGTATCTCCTTCAGATCGAAGTCGATTTTCAGCTTTTCGCAGAAGAGATACAATACCAGTTCGGTATCCTTGCTGATACCCAGCTTCCGGTAGATATCACGTTTCTGCGCCTTGATTGTCCATGTGGACCGGCCAAGCTTGTCGGCCACTTCCTTATCCGCAAGCCCCTTGCAATACTGCTCTGCAACCAGGTGCTCACGTTCCGAAAGAGCATTCATGACACACGCTTGATTTGGAATTCCCCGTTCTTCTTGTCTATCACCCCCACACGTTTCCAGTCTGCACCTTCAACACACATTTCCAGACGGAGTCTACAGATTGTCGTGTTGATTGATGAGATTGAAGCGACCGGGAATATCACTATTTCACCGACCTTCATTCCCCGTAAGGTCTGTGCCCAGTTTTCAGTTACTTTTACCATATTCTTTGTGATTTAATTTCGTTAATTATTTCGCTGATTTCCTTGTCGAAATCCGCCCTTCTGTCAAGTTCCCGTGACCTTGCGGCCAGTGTCTCATTGATACCTGCAAGGTTATTGCAGATGCTTTCTACCACTTTTTCCAGTTCTTCCATTGTCCAGTCTGTTAGCGATTAAAATACCTGTTGTTACAAACCCGGAAAGACCAAACCAATATACAGTGTTAAGGTCTTGATTGAAGTGCATCACCGCTACGGATATAGCACATAATAGAATCAGCTTTTTCATGGCTCCTCCGGCCTTTCGATTTTGTAACCTTGCTTCTCTAGGTACTCTGCAATATCTTCATTGCATATTTGTTCCAAGCATTCTTCAAGTCCGTAATTCGACATCAGGTAATACATACCATGATACGCGATTACATCATCCATCGGTATCAATTTCAAAATATCCGATGAGTCAAACTCCTTGTAATTGTGTATTTCCATAAGATTGCATTTATAAATAAGTTCCCCCGAACCGATTCGATCGGCGACATCACGTCTTATTCGGGGGATTTACTTAACTTTGAGGTGTCTAATCAAAAAATTAAGTATCATGGAAAATTCTTTATTCAAGACACAGCGACAGATTGTAGAAGAACTTATAACCGAGTATCTCAATCTGTGTAAAGCGGAAGATGAATTGCGAAAAATGGGTATCAACATTGAGTTGAAGCTGTTCCGTATTGATAACCTGTTGGATTGGGCAATGGATATTATCGGATTTCCACAGGATACATCCTTGTTGGATGATGAAGCCATTGGAGGAAAATCCTTCTGCCGTGACTATCTCACAAACTCAACGCTACTTGACCCAATATCAGGAGAGCATCGCCACGATACGGTAGAAGAATATGCAGACTTTCTTTATAGAGAGCTTGAAAGTCTGAAGAAAGAATCTCCCGAACTTTTTCAGTAGGCTCTATAGCTAGTCCGTTTCTTGACTTGACAATGTTTACCAGACCGCATCGGTTCATTTCATTCAGTGCTCTTTGGGTTTGCATCCTCGTGCGTCCGAGGAGCACTGACAGTTGGCTGATTGATGTTTTCATAACCTTATCTCCTTTCTATAAATCGGTATAGAAAATAGTTTTATCACGACAACTGATTCCCTGTCAGTTATCCCATATACAATGTAGACGGATTTTAACGGCTTCATTATCACTTGTTTTTCAATGATTGCTTTCATGAATCAAAAAATAGAATAGAATTAATAAACTAAATAAAAGACAAAATTATAGGCGGTATTATATGAGTTATTGCATCTAGCATTAGCATATACTACAAGGACATATTAACCTCAACCAAAAAGAAAAGGTAGAAGAAACTATTGATTTATTGACAACATTCTTCCACCTCCATATAAAGGATGTATCACCTGAAAACATCACAAGTGCAATTAAAGAATTAAAAAGGGCTATCCCACACAGCGATAAAGCTTATGAATTATTCTTGTTGATTAGCAGCTTCCTCAAGAAGTAATTTTTTAAGTTTTTTCATTCCTTGATCGCACTCTTCCATCTGCTTTTTATGTATTTCTTGGAGGGCTGCACTAAAAGCATCAAAATATGCTAAAACAAGTTTTTCAATGTAATAAGAGAACATAACGATATAGATTTTAAGTTTAATACGAACTAGAAATGCACCTTATTCTTGAGAATAAGATGAACGAAGAGATTTTACAATATCTTGAATAGATTCATCTACAGATATCAATCTATTGTATAGTTCCTTCTCGTACTCATCAGTTACAAAAGGGTTGGATAGGTTTGCAATCGTAACAACAGTGAACCTAATTTCTTCAAGGGATATTAATACTTGATGAGCTTTAAGAATTCTCGATTTACGCATAACACTGCAATTTTAATTCGTGCCCCGATAAGCTCTCTCTGCTCTTTCCACCGGAGTTATCGGCTACTGTTCTTCACCGCATAACCGTTCGGGACATAACTTAATCTACCGCTGCTGCCTTATGCTCGTATCATCGCAATCGGTTGCTTACACGGCTTGTACTCCGCCTCTGCTATGATGTGTGTTTCGGTATTACCTCACTGCCACACCGCTTATAGCGCCAGCTACTTTTACGTGCCTGGAACACGGCTTCATTTTTGAGGGTTAAGCCTCCCATCCCGAATTAGCCTGTCATCGGTTTAGCATGTTCCCTATCTCCGCATCAAAGGGTAGGTTCTGGACCGGATAGGAATCAATCTCCGCAGTACTTACTTCCCATGAGTCCTCTGCTGTTATCCGGATAGATTGCAGAAGCATCTACTGAGGTCGGCCACTGGTATCTTTCTGACTTCACTATCTTCTGTTCTACCGGCTTCACTTCTACAGGCTTATTTTTGGCTGCATTGAACTTTACAACTGACCACGTTTCTTTCAGTGCATCACCGAAGCTCTTTCCCAGTCTCTTGAATATCCACTTGTAAAGTCTCCAAGCCGATTTCATAACCTCTCTTTTATCATATCTCTTCATAGCGTTACCTCCTTTTAGTTATCTGATTTTCTTGGCGGTTTCCCGTTTTTTTCGTTCCTTTGTTTGTTGTTTATTGTTTATGGTGCAAATATAAGATATTTCTTATATGTATGGAAATATTTATATAAGAAAGTTCTTATATTTAACAGAATTTATAATTTATGAGCAAAAAGAACATTTGGATTCTATTTGGAACATCAGTTTTACTATCGATAGTATCGATATGCATATCGATACTCAGGTCTGAACCATTAACATGGGATGGAATGAGCGCACTTGTTGGAGTATTATCTTTATTAGTAACCCTATTATTAGGATGGCAGATTTATACCTTCATAGACATAAAAGGAAGGATAAAAGAAATGGTAAAAAAAGAAATTGAAGGAAAAGCCGAAGATGTTTATAATGGAATTATAGGAAACACGATTACCTACCAAATTGAAGATGCAAAGTTTTATACTTTAGAAAAAGATTGGAACAGGGTTTTATCCCTATATAATAACATATTAAGAGGTTACATAAATCTAGAAGACAAAAAAAATATCGAAGATACGGTTAATGCTATAAGTACATTATACAACTTACAAGCTAAATACATATCTCCAATATACAATACCATGACTCTACAGACCTTAAAAAAAGCTATACCTTATACAGATAAAGCCTACAAGTTACTTCTTATCCTCAGCAGAGATAGCCAGGAGTAGTTCTTTTAGCTCTTTTATCATCTGGTTATGTTTTTCTGAATCGTATTCAAAATAGGAAGCAGCATTAGATTTTAGAGATTCCTCAATGCATATCTCAATTTTAAGTGACATAAAAATATAGATTTTAAGTTTAATACAAATATAAGAAATTTCTTATAATGACAGGACAAGAAATAATAAATAAAGTCTTAGAAGAGTTAGACCTAAAGGCTCCAACATTTGCTGAAAGCATTGGGGTAACATACCAGCGTATTTTTGACTTGCAAAAAGGAAAGGTAAAAAAGGTGTCTTCTTCAGTAGCTAATAGCATAATAAATAAGTATAACCAGTTCAACCTTTCTTGGCTGTTGACAGGAGAAGGCGAAATGCTGAATACCACCCAACAGAATGAAGCAGAACAAATAGACAAACCCATCATATTACATGTGCCGCTTGTCAGCCAGTACGCACAGGCCGGCTACCTATGCGGATATGCCGATGCAGCATACATGGCCACACTACCGACAATACCATACATCGTAGACCATGAAGCCCAGGGGCACTATGTAGCCTTTGAAGTGAAAGGAGACAGTATGAACGACGGAACCGAAGAAGCCATCATCGAAGGTGACCGCCTGCTGTGCCGGGAAATCATGCCTCACCTGTGGGCAGACAGCAAGCTGCACATACGCAAATGGGATTTCGTAATCGTGCACAAGGACGGAATTCTGGTAAAGAGAATCCTGGACCATAATGTGGAACACCACACCATAACCATACACTCTCTGAACTCTCTCTATGAGGATAAGGTAATAGACCTGGCAGATGTACGGCAGATTTTCAATGTAGTGGAATTACAGAGACCCAGAAGAAGATAAACTATGAATAAGATACCAGATAAACCCTTATATATTTATAGGATGATTCATTTTAAGAATCTAGAATATATATTGATAAATGGGATTTGTAGCAGTAAACATCCTAAGGCAGATCCCAATTACATCAACATTGGAGACTCAAATCTTATCAAACAACGTGATGAATACCCTGTAGGAATTAATCCACCTGGAGGAACATTAGGAGAATATATTCCATTTTATTTTGCTGGACATACCCCAATGTTACTTAAAATAAAAACTGGGTATGGGGTTAAACAAATTCCCCAAGAAGATATTATATTTATTTGTTGTAATGTTGAAGATATCATTCAAGATACTACTACAGAGTGGTGCTACACAGATGGTCATGCAAAAAATAACATCACTGAATTTTTCAATGATTTAAGTGATTTACATCACATAGATTGGAACGCAGTCAATGCTACTTATTGGAAATATGATGAAAATGATATGGATAGGCCAAGAAAGAAACAAGCAGAATTTCTTGTGAAGTATTTTATACCAGTATCTTGTATTTACTGTATCATTGTAAGAAACGAACAAAAAAAAGAGGAGATTCAACAACTTCTTAATAAATTAGATTTAGATATACCAATAAAAGTAGATACTAATAATAAATTGTATTATCATGATTAAATATATTAAAGGAGATTTACTTACAGCTCAAACAGAAGCCATTGTAAATACAGTTAATACTGTTGGAGTTATGGGGAAAGGTATTGCTTTACAATTTAAAGAACGATACCCTAATAATTTCCATATATATTCACACGCATGTAAAGAAAAGAGTATTTATCCAGGTAAATTATTAGTAGTAAAAGATAAGTATCTGAATCAAGATATTATAATAATCAACTTCCCGACAAAAATTGAATGGTTCAAGAAATCACAATATTCTTATATTGAAGAAGGTCTCAAGACACTGGTACAAACAATACAAGACTATGGAATAAAAAGTATTGCTATTCCACCGTTAGGATGCGGGAATGGCGGTTTAAAATGGGATAATGTAAAGTTACTCATCGAAAAATATTTAACTCCAATTTCAAATCAAGTTGATATTTATATTTATGAGCCTAATAATGAAATCAAAGAAATATTAATGCAACAAGATAGCAACAAAAATATAAAATTAACTCCTGCACGCGCATTACTGCTCTATGCAATGTTTTATTATGAGGCATTGGGAGAAAAGTCTTGTTTATTTGTAGCCAATAAAATAGCATATTTCTTCCAACGATTGGGAGAACCATCTTTTAAAACATTGAAATTCAGTGCTCAATATTATGGTCCTTACTCAGTTCAAGTTGACCATCTTGTTCATGCTTTAAACGGGAAATACATCAAAGGATTAGAACAGATGACAGCAAAACCTTTCGAAGAAATAACACTTATGTATGACACAGCTACAGAAGTAAGTGCCTATGTTAGACAATCACTAGATTCAATACAAAGGGAACGCTTAAAAAATCTTATAAAATTAATTGATGGATTCCAATCTGCTCTTGCATTAGAGGTATTAGCATCTGTTGATTTTATTCGCAAAGAGAATCCTAATATAAACAAACAAGAAACCATCAAAAAGATTAAAGAATGGAATCAAAGAAAAAAAAATCTTTTTAGTGAAAAAAGTATCTCTGTTGCATATGATCATCTCGAAGATTATAAAAACACCTTTACACTAAGGTAAAAAATAAAGCTCAATGTATTAACATACAGAAATCAAATAAAATCGGATAAACTATGAAAAAACTATTTTTACTATTGATTATTGCATCTATAATTATGACTGGATGCAAATCAAAAGAAGAAAAAGCTCAAGAAGCAATCAAAAAAGAGATGTTTAAGACATTGTATGACTTTGAAAGTTATGAACCTATTGAAACAAAGGTTGATAGTTCTTATTATTCTATTTATACCGATACTACTATCATAAAAAGAGGATATATTCTATCAGCATTATTAGATGAAGCGAACCAAACACTTGAAAAGGCTCAAGATGCAACAAATACAATGGAAATATGGTCTGATTTAAGCACATCTTACGGCCGAAGAAAATTCAATAAAGCTAAAGATGAAGCTGACAAATATTTGCTTGAAGCATCAGTATACTCAAAACTAATGACTGCAGAATCTGATACAATAAAAATATTAAGCTCTAAAACAAAGAAATCATTTAATGGTTGGAAAGTAACACATAAATTCAGATGTAAGACAAAAGGTGGTAATCCTACAATAGGAACATACATTTATATATTTGACAAAGACATGAAAAATATAATATATCAAGAGGATATAGAAGATGAAGACTTGAAGAGAGTAAAAAGACTTATCAAAGAAGCTGTAGAAAAAGAAGAAAATAATCAAGATGAATAAAATAATCAACTGTTCTACTTTTAGAACATCGGAATCACATTGCCAGCTCTCTCCTACCTGCAAGGGCTGGGGGTGTCGGTTCCTGACCACACCGATAGAAGAAATCCCGGTAACCGAACAGGAGAAAGCAAAGTTGTTCTCGAAGGTATACCGGGAAGCGAAACGGAAGGGAGTACTAGAATGTCCGCACTACCGCTCGATGTTCATCGATGAGGTTCTGGCCTCACTGAATCATGACAGAAATTAGGCTGTTTTTTCCGATTTATTGTCGGACAAGATTCCGGAATCGCCCATAACTGCCAGAGGTACAATCATTAACATAACATCTAAAAAGCTATGTCTAGTTTAGTTTTTGTGTTGTGATACTCCAACCATTAGAGAATGGCTGGAGTATCTTTTTTATGTATCTACCGATATTCCTACGGACCTACTTTACAATGTACTCCTACCGGTTATCCGAAAGATGACCAACAGGTACAGTCCGAAAGCTCTTTCCGGCTGGCACAGAAAACGAAATATCCTTACAAAATAAAAGTGTCGGCAGAAGTATCGCCCAACCGATATGCCTGAAAAACATCTCCCATGAAAAACGAACGTTCGTTTTCCCTTGTTCGTCTAGACGTTTTCATGCAAACGAACGCCCGTTCCGATTAAAATGTCCGGACGTTTTAAACATACCCATACAAACAAAAAAAACGCTAGAGAAAACTTCCCTAGCGCATGACATTCAAACTTTGAATCAGCCGAGTTTTTCTTCTGTGAAAGCAACTCAGCACAATTCACCTTTTTCACTGCAATCAGAGATAAATCTTGACTCATCATACGGTACAATGCCCGTACAGTCTAAGTTTATCCGAATCCATCGTAACAATCTTTCTACCTTTTTCATCGTGTTTATCCTTTCTTCTATGCCATAACTCCAATAAGGAAGCTATGTAGGCTTTCCATACAAAAAGAAAGCTATATATAATTAAAAGTCTAATTTAGCCACAATGTACGAGTATTCAACTTCAACTTTATCCTATCTAAACAATCTTGCTTTCACATTGCAAAGATACAAATTTACAGGAAAGACGGCTACGGCAAAACAGACTATCTGAATTTATCTGACAAATAATTGACCCATATCAAGAAAAAGGTGGGTTCTGCTACGTTCCCGTAACAAGACCCACCTTCCGTCTTACCATCCAATCCTGTATTACTTGATGATTCGATAATAATCCGCTTTCCGAGGCTTAGCCGGTGCCGGTTCTCCAGCCGGATAGCCCAATGACAACGCGCCGATTCCTACCAGATTCTGAGGTAATCCCCAGGCAGCCAACAATTCTTTGGCTTCGGGTTTCTCGAATATTTCCCGCTCCCGGTGAATCCAGCAACTGCCCAGACCGATGGCATGAGCTGCCAGCATCATATTCTCCAGAATACAGCTTCCGTCCTGAACCGGATTAGGAGCGTCAGCAGGAGCCAATACAAGTACATAGGTAGGCGCATCGTAGTAGGGATTCGAGGTAACTCCCATCACTGCCGCATTCATGGCAGCCAGTTGCGCCTTCTGTCCGTCGTTCTGTACAGCCACGATATAAGGTGCCTGCAAGCCTCTGGAAGTAGGAGCAAAGGTACCGGCCTCCAATACCAGCTTCAACTCTTCGTCCATAATCTGTTCCGGACGGTACTTTCTACAGCTGCGACGTGTTTTGATGATTTCCAGACATTCATTCTTTTCCATAATGTTCCGATTTAATGAAGTAAGAAAAAGCCCCAAACCCAAAGGGGCTGAGGCTTTTCAATACAGAATTTATCAATTATCAGTTGTTTTCAGGACGAAGCTGACGCACTGTAACTGCAGTCTGCCACATTTCGCTTTCACGCAATGCCTTCAGTTCGGCATTCAGTTTCTCACGATAATCCGGCTGAGAGTTGGAGTCGATAGAAATCTGAGCTTCGTTACCGCTCTTCACACTTTCATACAATTTCTGTACTACCGGCTTGATAGCATCGTGGAACGGGCCCATCCAGTCCAAAGCACCACGCTGAGCAGTTGTAGAGCAGTTAGCGTACATCCAGTCCATACCGTTCTTTGCGAACAGCGGCATCAGTGACTGAGTCAACTCTTCTACCGTTTCATTGAAAGCTTCAGAAGGAGAGTGACCGTTTTCACGCAAAACTTCGTACTGTGCCAACAGCAATCCCTGGATAGCTCCCATCAAAGAACCGCGTTCACCGGTCAAGTCAGAAGTAGCTTCACGCTGGAAAGTTGTTTCGAACAGGTAACCGGAACCGATACCGATACCCAAGGCCAATGTACGGTCCATTGCCTTACCGGTAGCATCCTGGTAAACTGCGTATGAAGAGTTCAAGCCACGGCCTTCGAGGAACATGGTACGCAAAGAAGTACCTGAACCCTTCGGAGCCACCATAATGACATCGATGTCTGCTGGAGGAACTACACCGGTACGGTCGTTCCAAGTGATAGCAAAACCATGAGAGAAATACAGAGCCTTACCCGGAGTCAGGTATTTCTTGATGGTAGGCCATACAGACATGACAGCTGCGTCTGAAAGCAGACACATAATGATAGTACCTTTTTCGCAAGCTGTTTCAATATCGAAAAGTGTTTCACCCGGTACCCAACCGTCGGCAACAGCCTTTTCATAAGTCTTGCCCTGACGTTGACCAACGATTACATTAAAACCGTTGTCGCGCAGGTTCAAAGACTGACCTGGACCCTGTACCCCATAACCGATGACAGCAATTGTTTCATCTTTCAAGATTTCACGTGCTTTTTCCAATGGAAATTCTTCGCGGGTCTCTACATTTTCGATTACACCGCCAAAATTCAATTTTGCCATTTTTTCAATCTTTTTATCACAGCTTCCGCTGCATGTAATTAATAATTAAATAAATATCACTTTGCTACGAACAACGACCTCCTGGCCGTTCTTCTTGACTTCTATATCGTATTCGTTTTCTGACACCTGCTCCTTATAGAAAGCCAGTGTATCGCCGTAATAACTTTCGGCATTGTAAGCCATTTCGAAGCGGCGGATACGCTTTTCCCGGAAAATCTCCAGCGGGAAAAGGTCCAGAATATGTTCGATGTACCGGATACTGTTTACATGTCCGTTGATATCGATGTCACTGTACTTGGTTACCACCTCACCGGCCAGTTCCTTCTGATTGACCTTGATTCTTCCAGGTTTTTCGATCGGACATTCCTTCTGGCAGATGTAATCGACTATACTTCCATTATGCAAGGAAAGCAAGTCGGCTGGTTTACGGGTATCCATGCTGATCATCGCCCAGATGGAACGGGCATAACCGATTGGTTTCCCATCCTTGTTCAGAATAGCGAAATTGCGGTCAGTAAACAGGCGATACACGTTTTCTATCCACGTCTGTACACTGAAGGATTCGTACTGAAGAGGCATTTCTTCCAACTCAATAGCCAGACGGGACAAGACCCACGTATAGTTACTTTCATTCAACGTTGCGATACCGAAGCCACGCTCTGTCGCATGAAAGCCGGCACAGTTCAGCAGATGGTTTCCCAAGACTCCCATGGTGAGCCTTCCGGTGAAGTCAACGTGGAAAGGCTCTGCCACAAATGAATAAGTTCCTATTTTATTCTCTTCAGTCATACCGATACATTATTTCTTTTCCTGTAAATATCTTTCTTCCCGATGAGCCAGGTATTCATTTACCCGCTCGAAACAGCTGGTAGAAACAGCGATGCGTCCTGAACGGACAAACTGAAGCACACACTTCAAGCCTCTCAGTTCCTGATACAGCGAGGTAATGTCATCACTCATACCGGTCAGCTCTACAATCGAAAAAGTAGGGTTCACCTCGACGATGTGGGCACTGTAACGGCGTACGACCTTTGACGCTTCGGGATTTCCCTGAAACTCCGGTGTAGAGACCTTGTACATGGCTACCTCCTGCTGGAAAATTTCATCGTCTGTAAAGTAATGGGCCTGGATGACATCCATCTTCTTTTCAATCTGACGGACTACCTTCTCGATAGAATCCGGAGTTGTCCAGCAGGTAATGGTATACTTGTGTACTCCTTTGATGGAAGAAGCCGATACATTCAGACTTTCAATGTTGATCTGACGACGGGTAAACACGGCGGTTATCTGGTTCAGGATACCTGCGATGTTTTCCGAATGAACGATAATCGTATATAATTTCTTATTTTCCATAATCCAGTTCCTTTTTAGCAATCCAAATTCAACATCATGTAATTGACGGAACTTCCCGGAGGAGTCATCGGCAATACATTGCCTTCTTCCACCACACAAACCTCCAACAAGAACGGTCCGGAAGTCTGCAGCATCTCCTGAATACCGTCATTCAATGCTTCACGCTCGGTTACACGACGTGAAGGAATACCGTATGCAGCAGCAATCTGCATATAATCCGGATTCATCATCGGAGTAAATGAATAGCGGCGGTTGAAGAACATCGCCTGCCACTGACGTACATTACCCAGGTAATTGTTATTCATCAGAATCATCTTGACCGGACAGCGCTGTTCCATCAGTGTTCCCAATTCCTGCATCGTCATCTGCAGACCGCCATCGCCCATAAAGGCACAGACCGTACGGTCCGGTCTTCCGAAGGTAGCGCCGATAGCTGCCGGCAAACAGAATCCCATGGTTCCCATACCGCCGGAGGTAACGATGCTCCGATCCTTGGAAAACTTGAAATAACGGCAAGCAAACATCTGATTCTGACCTACGTCTGTCACAAGGATAGCTTCATTGTGGGTAGCTTCGCTTACAGCATGCACTACCTCACCCATATTGATAGGACCTTCGCCCGGATAAACTTCTTTCTCGATGACCTCCTGGAACTCCTTATCGGCGTACGACTGGAAACTTTCAATCCATTCGGTATGCTTATGCGACTGAATCAGTTCGGTAAGCAGAGCCAAGGTACGCTTACAATTACCCAAGATAGCGACATCAGCCTTCACATTCTTGCTGATTTCAGAAGGGTCGATATCCAGGTGGATAACCTTTGCCTGCTTGGCATAGGTTTCCAGTTTGCCGGTCACACGGTCATCGAAACGCATACCGACGGCAATCAATACGTCGCATTCGTTGGTCTTAACGTTCGGACCAAGATTCCCGTGCATACCCAACATTCCTTTGTTCAAAGGATGATCGGAATGTAAAGCAGACAATCCCAGCAACGTACAGCCGCACGGAATATCAGCCTTTTCGACAAAAGCCTTCAGTTCCTGCTGAGCACCTCCCAGTTCAACGCCTTGTCCGACCAGCACCAAAGGTCTCTTTGCCTCATTAATCAAAGCCACTGCTTCGGCTACAGCTTTCGGATCTGTCTCCGGATCCGGGTCATAACTGCGGATGAAATCGGTAATCATCGGTTCGAACTCAGTCAAATCAACCTGAGCATTCTTGGCGAAGTCCAGGACAACCGGACCCGGACGACCGCTACGCGCAATATAGAAAGCCCGTGAAACGGCCCAAGCTACATCTTCTGCCCGACGAATCTGATAACTCCACTTGGAGATAGGCTGCGTAACACCCACCAGGTCAACTTCCTGAAAGGCATCGGTACCCAACAGGCTGGCACCCACCTGTCCAGCAATGACTACAATCGGCGTACTGTCAATCATGGCATCGGCCACACCGGTAATTGTATTGGTAGCTCCCGGTCCGCTGGTAACCAGACAGACACCGACCTCACCCGAAACACGGGCAAATCCTTGAGCCGCGTGTACAGCTCCCTGTTCATGACGGACTAGTATATGGTTCAACTTATCCCGATGGTCATACAGCGCATCGTACACCGGCATGATGGCTCCTCCGGGGTAACCGAAGATGGTCTTTACCCCTTCATGTTCCAACGAGCGCATCAAGGCTTCAGATCCTGTTATTTTTTCTTTACTCATAGTCTCTTCTTTCTTCCAGTTAATCAATAATTCTCACGCCTCCCATATCGGCCGAACTTACCATGCTGGCGTAAGCTTTCAATGCTTTCGATACCTGACGGTTACGGGTTACCGGCGTCATCGGACGGGCTGCCAGCTCTTCATCACTCAGTCTGACATTGATGCTGCGGTTCGGAATATCAATATCGATGATATCACCGTCCACAATCTTACCGATATTGCCACCGGCTGCC
>ENA-OPVK01000112-OPVK01000112.1-human-gut-metagenome-genome-assembly--contig:-NODE-112-length-68913-cov-6.100715_pt1 | contig 68913 bp, 61 predicted proteins | sample MGYA00241495_ERZ501982 | MGnify/ENA primary metagenome ERZ501982 (study PRJEB25962, sample SAMEA2042002) | human gut metagenome | biome: human gut; feature: human-associated habitat; material: faeces...
TGGTACTGCGCAAGTGGGAGAGTAGGTAGTCGCCGTCTTGAGGCCCCGGATTCCGAAAGGAGGTCCGGGGCTTTTTTTATACCCTGACGGAAAGGGGCCGAGGGCATTATAATTTAGGGGATGTAAGCAAGATAATAGAAAAGGAGGCAGTTCCTTATTCTCTTTGGAGAAATAGGGTACTGCCTCCTTTATATTGTAACGAAAAGATGAATTAATGTATCAGTGTATTGGTACCTTCTACCATGTTTCCGGCAGCGAATACACAGCGTACGTTCAGTTTCTTGTCGAGAATCAGAATATCGGCATCCTTGCCACGTTGGAGCGTACCTTTGCGGTCTCCTATGCCGATGATGTTGGCCGGAGTTTCGGAAGCCATACGGATAGCGTCGGCTACCGGAATGTTAGCCTTGAATGCCATGATCTGTACGAGTTTATCCATGGTGGCGATACTTCCTGCCAGGGAAGAATGGTCGGCCAGCTTGCAGACACCGTTTTCGATGATGTAGCGCGGGTCGTCCACTTCGCCGTCGTAAGCGGCATATTTCAGAGCGTCGGTTACCAGACAGGTCTTTTCTACGCCTTTTACCTTATAGACTAGCTTCAGGATGGTAGCCGGCAGGTGGATACCGTCGGCAATGACTTCCACCGTCATCGGGTCGGTCAGGTAAACGCTTTCAACCGTACCTTCATACTTGTATTCGCGGCGTTTGTGGAAGCCCGGCATGGCGTTGTAGAAATGGGCGGCATGGGTAAATCCGGCCTGATAAGCCGCTTTGATTTCATCGTATTCGGCCTCGGTGTGGGTGATGGCGGTCAGGATACCGCGTGAGGTGGTCTCATGCGCGAACTCGTGCGCGCCCGGCAGCTCCGGGCTGATGTCCCAGCGCTTGATGCAGGTGGTGCTGTCCAGCAACGGCAGGTATTCGTTGGGATCCGGGTCCTTCAGACAGTCTTCCCATTGCTTGCCGGCCATCTTCCGGTTCAGGTACGGACCTTCGATGTGCAGTCCCTGAATCTGTCCGTTTCCGGCAGCCATGAGTTGCTCGCAGGTTTCTACTGCCTGACGAAGGGTATCGAAACTACTGGATGAAAGGGTCGGAAAGATAGTGGTGGCCCCGTGTTTCAGGTGGGCTTCGGCTGCTATTTGGAAAGCTTCGGGTGTGGCTTCGGTGAAGTCGTGTCCGCCACCACCATGACTGTGCATGCTTATAAAGCCTGGTACGATATACATACCTTTGGCATCAATCACTTTGGCACCGATGACAGCCAGATCGCTGTTGGTTACTTCCAGAATCTTTCCGTCGCTGACGAGTACGGAACCGTCTTTCAACCACCCTTGTGGGGTGAGGATTTCTCCGTTGATTATCTGTGTTAACATAGTTGTTCGTTTTTAAAAGAGTTGGTTTGTTCCTTCCACAATCTTACCCATCGCCCAGACGGCGCGTACGTTCAGGTCTCTGTCCAATGCCATGATGTCGGCATCCTTGCCGCGTTCGAGGGTACCTTTGCGGTTGAGTACGCCCATGATGCGGGCCGGGGTTTCGGAAGCCATCCGGATGGCGTCTTCCAACGGGATTTCGGCTTTCTGTACCATGGTGCGGATGAGGCGGTCCATCGTGGCGATACTACCTGCCAGGGCAGAACGGTCGGACAGTTTGCAGACACCGTCTTCGATGATGACACGCGGGTCGAACGCTTCTTTGCTGTCGCTGTCGGCACAGGCCAGGGCATCGGTAATCAGGGCGGTCTTTTCGACTCCTTTTATCTTGTGCACCAGGCGCAGGATGGTAGGAGGTACGTGGATACCGTCGGCTACTACTTCTACCGTCATGTCGTCCATCAGGTAGATACTTTCCACCGTACCTTCGTACTTGTATTCGCGGCGCTTGTGGAAACCCGGCATGGCGTTATAGAAATGGGTGGCGTGGGTGTAACCGGCATAATAACCGGTGTAGATGTCTTCGAATTCAGCCTGCGTGTGTCCGGCTGCAGCCAGCACGCCTTTCGAGGTGATGTATTTGGCAAACTGCATGGCACCCGGCAGTTCGGGAGCGGCATCCCAACGCTTGATGCAGTGGGTTTCCTCCAGCAACGGGATGTATTCTTCCGGGTCGGGGTTCTTGATGTTTTCCGGCATCTGGCCGCCGGCCATCTTCATGTTGAAATAGTGTCCTTCCAGGTGAAGTCCGAGTACCGGGCTGTCCGGTTCACTCATCAGTTTTTCGGTAGTAGCCGCTGCGGCGCGGATCATCGGGATGGTAGAAGAAGAGAGGGTAGGGAAGATACTGGTAGTACCGTGTTTCATGTGGGTATGGATGGCGGTGCGGAATGCGTCTTCGGTGCCTTCCATAAAGTCACGGCCACCTCCTCCGTGTACATGGATTTCGATACCGCCCGGTACGATGTACATGCCTTTGGCATCAATCAATGTGGCTCCGACAACGGCCAGGTCACAATTTGTCACTTCCAGAATCTTGTTGTCACGGATCAGGACAGACCCGTCTTTCAGCCAGCCCTGAGGGGTCAGGATGCGGGCATTTATTATTTGGGTTAACATAATGGTGAGATAATAATTATTTTTATTTTAAAACTGCGTAAATATACTTAATTAAAATAAGAATCCGCCCTATTGTCCGGTTTTTTTAAGAATCCGGCGGATATTTCTGTGAAAAGTGTTCCGTAGACGCCTTATTCCTTTTATATATAAGGCGATTGTAGCATCGTAAACCGGCCCGGAACATTTTTTAGGAAATAAAAAAGGAATTTCTAGATAAAATCAATAATTATTTGTATCTTTGTCGCCCGATTTATATAGTATTGCGAATTGGGAAAACTTGCTAAATATAAGGTTGAACTGAAAAACATGCGCGAAGACGCATGCAGTTATGAGTACGAACTGACGAATCAGTTCTTTACAGACATCGATGCCAGCGAAATCCACAAAGGCCAACTGAACGTACAGCTGAAGGTGAAGAAAAGCATAGGTGCCTATGTGCTGGATTTCCATATCACAGGTAGTGTGACGGTGCCGTGCGACCGGTGCCTGAGCGATCTGGAACTTCCGGTGGATACCGAGAACGTACTGAAAGTGAAGCTGGGAGCCGAGTTTTCCGATGAAGACGATATGGTGATTGTCCCCGAAGAGGACGGCTATATCAACGTGGCCTGGTTCCTGTATGAATTCATCGAACTGAGCCTGCCTATGAAGCATGTACATGCGCCGGGCAAGTGTAACAAAGGTATGATGGGCGTTCTGAAGAAGCACATGACCCATGCTGCCGATGATGAAGAAGCACCTGTCTTTGACGATGAGGAGAATGACCTGCCGGACGGCGGGGAGGAGACTCCAACAGATCCGAGATGGAATGAACTGAAAAAAATATTAGATAATAATTAAATAAAAGTTTAGAAAAATGGCACATCCAAAAAGAAGACAATCAAAAACGAGAACTGCGAAGAGAAGAACTCACGATAAGGCAGTTGCTCCTACTTTGGCTATCTGCCCGAACTGCGGCGCATGGCATGTTTATCACACTGTTTGTGGAGCTTGCGGTTATTATAGAGGGAAAGTAGCAATCGAAAAAGAAGCTGCTGTATAATCGGCACGCTTCATTAACCTGTTTGCGTAATCACGGATAAAGCCGGAGGGCCTTCGGCTCCCCGGCTTTATCCGTTGAATGACGCGAATCAAAACTTGGAATGATGGAAAAAATTAATGCTGTAATTACAGGTGTCGGCGGTTATGTGCCTGATTATGTGTTGACCAACGATGAGTTGTCAAGAATGGTGGATACCAACGACGAGTGGATCATGACCCGTATCGGAGTAAAGGAAAGACGTATCTTGAACGAAGAAGGTCTGGGTACTTCCTACATGGCGCGTAAGGCTGCCAAGCAGTTGATGCAGAAAACCGGATCAGACCCAGCTTCTGTCGACTGTGTAATCGTGGCTACGACGACTCCTGACTTTCATTTCCCCTCTACAGCTTCTATCCTGTGCGACAAGCTGGGCCTGAAGAATGCCTATGCCTTCGACCTGCAGGCTGCTTGTAGCGGTTTTCTGTTCGCCATGGAAACGGCTGCCGGTATGATTCAGTCCGGACGTCATAAGAAAATCATCATTGTCGGTGCCGACAAGATGTCGTCGATGGTGAATTATGCCGACCGTGCCACTTGCCCGATTTTCGGTGACGGCGCCGCTGCATGTATGGTGGAAGCTACTACAGAAGACTATGGTATCATGGACTCTATCCTGCGGACCGACGGTAAGGGACTTCCGTTCCTGCACATGAAGGCCGGAGGTTCGGTATGTCCTCCTTCTTATTTTACGGTAGCCAACAAGATGCACTACCTGTATCAGGAAGGCCGTACCGTATTCAAGTATGCTGTATCGAACATGTCGGACGCTACCGTTCAGATAGCTGAAAGAAACGGCTTGAGCAAGGACAACATCGACTGGATTGTTCCGCATCAGGCTAATCTGCGTATCATCGACGCGGTGGCTTCCCGCCTGGAAGTACCTCTGGAAAAGGTGATGGTGAATATCCAGCGTTACGGAAACACCAGCGCCGGTACATTGCCGCTTTGCCTGTGGGACTACGAAAAGCAGCTGAAGAAGGGCGATAACATCATCTTCACTGCGTTCGGTGCCGGATTTACCTGGGGAGCAGCGTATGTGAAATGGGGATATGACGGTAGCAAATAATACGAAAGATAGTTAAATAACCGAATACAAAAGAACGCATCTCAACTTGATGCGTTTTTTTGTCTGTAAACGAACGGATTGATTATGCATAAAGCCGGATTTGTGAATATTGTGGGTAATCCGAATGTCGGAAAGTCTACATTGATGAACCTGCTGGTGGGGGAACGTATCTCCATCGCTACGTTCAAGGCGCAGACAACGCGTCACCGTATCATGGGTATCCTGAATACGGAGGACATGCAGATTGTCTTCTCTGATACTCCCGGGGTGCTGAAACCCAACTACAAACTGCAGGAGTCTATGCTGAACTTTTCGGAATCGGCCCTGGTGGACGCAGACGTCCTGCTCTATGTGACCGACACGGTAGAGAAGCCCGACAAGAACGGCGAGTTCATGGAAAAGGTGCGGAACCTGACTGTCCCGGTCCTGCTGCTGATCAACAAGATTGACTTGACCAATCAGGAAACGCTGGAAAAACTGGTGGAAGATTGGCATGAACTGCTGCCACAGGCGGAGATTATTCCGATTTCGGCCATTGCCAAATTCAATGTAGATGTGGTGATGAAACGCATCAAGGAACTGCTGCCCGACTCTCCTCCTTATTTCGGTAAGGACCAGTGGACCGACAAGCCGGCACGCTTCTTTGTGACGGAAATCATCCGCGAGAAAATCCTGCTCTATTACGACAAGGAAATCCCTTACTCGGTAGAGGTCGTGGTGGAGCAGTTCAAGGAAGAGACCAAAAGCATCCACATCAACGCGGTCATCTATGTGGAACGTGACTCCCAGAAGGGAATCATCATCGGCCGCCAAGGAAAGGCACTGAAGAAAGTGGCTACTGAAGCGCGCAAGACCTTGGAGCACTTCTTCCAGAAATCCATCTACCTGGAAACTTTCGTGAAGGTGGACAAGGACTGGAGAAGCTCGGACAAGGAACTGAAGAATTTTGGATATCAATTAGATTAATGAACGGCTGCGAAGCTGTAAACAAAACAGAATATGGGAAATTTAGTAGCAATTGTGGGACGCCCCAATGTGGGGAAGTCGACACTGTTTAACCGCCTGACCAAGACGCGTCAGGCTATCGTGAATGAACAGGCCGGAACAACCCGCGATCGCCAGTACGGCAAATCGGAGTGGCTCGGAAAGGAGTTCTCTGTCGTGGATACCGGAGGATGGGTAGTGAACTCGGATGACGTGTTCGAAGAAGAAATCCGTAAACAGGTGGTATTGGCCATTGATGAGGCCGATGTGGTCCTGTTTGTAGTGGATGTAATGAACGGTGTGACCGACCTGGACATGGAGGTGGCAGGCATCCTGCGCCGCTCCAAGACACCGGTCATCCTGGTGGCCAACAAGACTGATAATATCGATCTGCAGTATAACGCTGCGGAATTCTATACGCTGGGACTCGGAGACCCTTACTGTATCTCTGCCATGAGCGGAAGCGGTACGGGCGATCTGCTGGACCTGGTGGTAAGCAAGTTCCGGAAAGAAACCGATGAGATACTGGATGAGGACATACCGCGCTTTGCGGTGGTAGGACGTCCGAATGCCGGAAAATCGTCTATCGTAAATGCCTTCATCGGCGAGGAACGGAACATCGTGACGGATATTGCCGGAACAACCCGTGACTCGATCTATACCCGGTATGACAAGTTCGGATTTGACTTCTACCTGGTGGATACGGCCGGTATCCGCAAGAAGAACAAGGTGAGCGAGGACCTGGAATATTACTCGGTAGTCCGTTCCATCCGCTCCATCGAGAATTCGGACGTGTGTATCCTGATGCTGGACGCTACCCGGGGTATCGAAGGCCAGGATCTGAACATTTTCTCGCTGATTCAGCGTAACCAGAAAGGGCTGGTAGTCGTGGTGAACAAATGGGACCTGGTGGAAGATAAGAGTGTAAAGGTGATGAAGACTTTCGAGGATGCTATCCGTAACCGTTTTGCTCCGTTTACCGATTTCCCCATCATCTTTGCTTCGGCACTGACCAAACAGCGTATCTTCAAGGTACTGGAAGCGGCTAAGGAGGTCTATCAGGCACGTACCTCACGCATTCCGACTGCCCGGCTGAACGAAGAACTGCTCCCGCTGATTGAGGCTTATCCGCCTCCTTCAAACAAGGGCAAGTATATCAAGATAAAGTATATCACTCAGCTGCCGAATACGCAGGTGCCTTCGTTCGTGTTCTTCGCCAACCTGCCGCAGTATGTGAAGGAGCCGTACAAGCGTTTCCTGGAAAACAAGATGCGTGAACGCTGGAAACTGTCGGGTACTCCGATCAATATCTTTATCCGTCAGAAATAGGCTGTGGCCTGCATCTATACAGAAAGGCATGAACCTGTTTCCCGTAAGGGGGCAGATTCATGCCTTTTCTGATGCTTATCGGTGCCGGAACGTGACGTCCGGAAATGATTTACCGTTGTTTCAGACCTTCGTCCTTTACTTTACGCAGCAGGTCGGACGCGAAGATGAAGTTGTTCAGCCGCTCGTTGGTGGCGGTGAATACATCGTTCTTGGTTCCTTCCCATTCCTTGTGTCCCTGGTAGATGTAAAGGATGCTGTCGCCGATGCCCATGACGGAGTTCATGTCGTGGGTATTGATGATGGTGGTCATGTTGTACTCGGTGGTGATGTCATGAATCAGGGCATCGATAACCAGCGAGGTCTTCGGGTCGAGTCCCGAGTTCGGCTCGTCGCAGAACAGGTACTTGGGCTGCAGGGCGATGGCACGGGCAATGGCTACACGTTTCTGCATACCGCCACTGATTTCGCCGGGGTATTTGTTCTGGGCATCGGTCAGGTTGACACGGTCCAGACAGAACTGGGCCCGTTTCACACGGTCGCGGTAGGTGTCGTTGGAGAACATGTCGAGCGGGAACATGACATTCTCGAGTACCGAAAGGGAGTCGAACAGGGCGGCGCTCTGGAAAATCATCCCCATCTCACGGCGGAGGGCTTTCTTCTCTTTCTTATCCATGGCGTTGAAATCGCGGCCGTCGTATAGGATATGCCCCTTTTCCGGAGTGAGCAGTCCGACGATACATTTTATCAGTACGGTCTTTCCGGAACCGCTCTGACCGATAATCAGGTTCGTCTTTCCGTCTTCGAACGAGAAATTGATGTCGTCCAGTACGGTACGTCCCTCGAAGGATTTATAGATAGATTCAAGCTTTATCATCCCATTAACAATTGAGTAAGAATTAAATCAGAAAACAGAATCAGTACGCTGCTGCTTACCACTGAATTGGTGCTGGCCTTACCTACCGAGATGGAGCCGCCCTCTACGGTATAGCCGAAATAGGCGGAGACACTGGCAATGATAAAGGCGAAGAACAGCGATTTGATGAAACTGCACCAGATATACCACTCGATGAAGCAGTATTGCAGACCGTATTCCAGGTCGGTGGCATTCATGATACCGCCGAACCAGGCCGTGCAGAAAGCTCCGAAAATTCCGGCGCAGATACTGAAGATGACCAGAAACGGAATCATGGTCATGAGTCCCAGAATTTTGGGCAGAATCAGGTACGAAGCCGAGTTGATACCCATGATGTCGAGCGCGTCAATCTGTTGGGTGACACGCATGGTCCCGATCTCGGAGGCGATGTTGGAACCGACCTTTCCGGCCAGGATGAGACACATGATGGAAGAAGAGAACTCCAACAGGAGGATTTCACGGGTGGTATATCCTACAACGAAGCGTGGCATCCACGGACTTTCGATGTTCAGCTTAATCTGGATACAGATAACCGCACCGATGAAGAAAGAAATCAGCAATACAATACCGATGGAATTGATACCCAACTGGTACATTTCATTGACGTACTGCTTGAAATACATGCGGAATCGTTCAGGGCGTCCGAAGACACGTCCCATGAGCATCAGGTATTTCCCGAAGGTTGTGATGGGTCTTATCATACAGTTTTTCTTATATTTGCGACAAAAGTACGCTTTTTTGGCTATATTATCCTAAAAGATAGAATGAAATTAAAGCTGTCTACCACATAACCCAAGATTTTTACTACTTTTGCGCCAAAGAATCAGAATATGGCAGAACAGGAAAACCTTCAAGAGACAAACGGACAGGCGGCGGAAGCCTTCGAATTGCCTGCCGACGGACGCATGGTGCTCCGTACGGAAAACCTGGTGAAAAAATACGGGAAACGTACGGTGGTGAGTCATGTCTCCATCAACGTGAAGCAAGGGGAAATCGTCGGACTGCTGGGGCCTAACGGCGCCGGTAAGACCACTTCATTCTATATGACCACCGGATTGATTGTGCCCAACGAAGGGCATATCTACCTGAACGATCAGGATATCACTTCCTACCCGGTGTACAAACGTGCCCAGAATGGCATCGGCTACCTGGCACAGGAAGCTTCGGTGTTCCGGAAAATGAGCGTGGAGGACAATATCGCTTCGGTACTGGAGCTGACGAAGACCTCGAAAGAATATCAGAAAGAGAAGCTGGAGAGCCTGATAGCCGAATTCCGCCTGCAGAAGGTGCGCAAGAACCTGGGAGACCAGCTTTCGGGAGGAGAACGCCGACGGACGGAAATCGCCCGCTGCCTGGCCATTGACCCGAAATTCATCATGCTGGACGAGCCGTTTGCGGGAGTAGACCCCATTGCGGTAGAAGACATCCAGCACATCGTATGGAAACTGAAGGACAAGAATATCGGTATCCTGATTACCGACCACAACGTACAGGAAACCCTGAGTATTACGGACCGTGCCTACCTGCTGTTCGAAGGGAAAATCCTGTTCCAAGGTACTCCGGAGGAGCTGGCAGCCAACCAGATTGTCCGTGAAAAATACTTGAGTAACAGTTTTGTACTGCGGCGGAAAGACTTCCAGTTGCGTGAAATCCGTGAATGACCCGAGTTGTCCCGTTTTTTTTAGGGTGACAGTTTGGTAGTTGACGGATTAAACACTATTTTTGCAACCTGTTTGGATAAAAGAAAAAGAAGTAACAATTAAAATAAAGATCGGAAATGAATATTTCATTGCAAAATGTTGACAAAGTAAGTGCTGTACTTACTGCTCAGATTGAAAAAGCTGACTATCAGGAAAAAGTAGAAAAGGCTCTGAAGACTTTGCGTCAGAGAGTAAATATGCCGGGATTCCGTAAGGGTATGGTTCCGATGGGACTCATCAAGAAACAGTATGGAACTTCTGTTCTGTTGGAAGAAGTAGACAAGCTGTTGCAGGAAAAAGTCGGCGAATACATCCGTGAAAACAAGGTGAACATGCTGGGTACTCCGCTGCCGAAAGAAAATAACATCAACTTCGAAACAGACGAAAACTTCGAATTCTCTTTCGATATCGCTCTGGCTCCGGAATTCAACGTAGAACTGTCGGCTGCTGACAACCTCGATTACTACGACATCAATGTAACAGACGAAATGGTAGACCAGCAGGTGAAGATGTATACTCAGCGTACCGCTAAATATGAGAAAGTAGAAGACTATCAGGACAATGACATGCTGAAAGGTCTGCTGGCTGAACTGGACGAAAACGGTAACACCAAAGAAGGTGGCCTGCAGGTAGAAGGTGCTGTCATGATGCCTTCATACATGAAGAACGATGACCAGAAAGCTATCTTCAACGGCGCAAAGGTAAATACGGTGTTGGTATTCAACCCGTCGGTAGCTTTCGACAACAACGAAGCTGAACTGGCTTCACTGTTGAAGGTGAAGAAGGAAGACGTTGCTGCTCACACCGGTAACTTCAGCTTCCAGATTGAAGAAATCACTCGCATGATTCCGGGTGAACTGACTCAGGAACTGTTCGACCAGGTATTGGGTGAAGGAAAGGCTTCAAACGAAGAAGAATTCCGCGCTCAGATCAAGGAAGCTATCGCTAAGCAGTTTGAAGGAGACAGCGACTACAAGTTCATGATCGATGTACGTGCTTATCTGGCTAACAAGGTTGGTAAGCTGGAATTCGCTGACGGACTGATGAAACGTATCATGTTGGAAAACAACAAGGAAAAAGGCGAAGAGTTCGTAAACGAAAATTACGACAAGAGCCTGGAAGAACTGACATGGCACCTGATCAAGGAAAAACTGGTAGAAGCTAACGGTATCAAGGTAGAACAGGGCGATATCACAGACATGGCGAAGGAAACTACCCGCGCTCAGTTCGCTCAGTACGGTATGATCAATGTTCCTGATGAACTGTTGGAAAACTATTCAAAGGAAATGCTGAAGAAACGTGAAAGCGTAGAGGCACTGGTTAACCGCGTTATCGAATCTAAGTTGGGCGATGCGCTGAAAGCTCAGGTAACCCTGAACCACAAGGCCGTATCTGCAGAAGAATTCAATCAGATGTTCCAGTAATCTCTGATGAAAGCGGAATAAAGCAATTGCTAAAAAATATTAAAAGAAGAGAGGCTTTTGACCCGACTTTTTTCGTAGGAGACACGCGTTTTGTACCTTTGTTTCCTTCGGATGAAAGAGGTTGGAAGCCTCTCTTTTTAATATAAAAATAAGAATGGAAATGAAAGATGATTTTAGAAAGTATGCTACCAAACATTTGGGTATGAGTAGCATGGTACTTGATGACGTAATCAACTCGCAGGCCAGTTATCTGAATCCTTATATCCTGGAGGAACGCCAGTTGAACGTTACTCAGCTGGATGTCTTCTCCCGTTTGATGATGGACCGCATCATCTTCCTGGGAACTCCCATCGACGATTATACAGCCAACACCTTGCAGGCACAGTTGCTGTACCTGGACTCAGTAGATTCCGGCAAGGACATCTCTATTTATATCAACTCTCCGGGCGGCTCGGTATATGCCGGTCTGGGTATTTATGATACCATGCAGTTCATCAGCAGCGATGTCGCTACAATCTGTACCGGAATGGCGGCTTCGATGGCGGCCGTACTGCTGGTAGCCGGAAAAGAAGGAAAACGTTCTGCATTGACCCACTCACGGGTGATGATTCACCAGCCGATGGGCGGCGCACAGGGACAGGCATCGGATATTGAAATCACAGCCCGCGAAATCCAAAAGTTGAAAAAGGAACTGTATACCATCATCGCCGATCATTCGCATACTGACTTCGATAAGGTGTGGGCAGACTCTGACCGCGACTACTGGATGACTGCTCAGGAAGCCAAGGAATATGGCATGATTGATGAAGTCCTTTCACGCAAGCCTTCACTCTAACGGGGAAGGCCTGTGTATTTGTCGTTCATTTAAAACAGATTATTTTGGAAGATAAGAAATCAACAAAAGGCAACAAACGGCACTGCAGTTTCTGCGGCCGTTCGGAAGATGAGGTCGGTTTCCTGATTACCGGCGTCAACGGATGTATCTGTGACAGTTGTTCGGAACAGGCCCATGAAATCGTGAAAGAGGCCATGCGGCAGAAGAACAGCCCTAGTAGCTTGAACCTGAGTGAACTGCCGAAACCGAAAGAAATCAAGGACTTCCTGGACCAGTATGTCATCGGCCAGGACGACGCCAAACGTTATTTGTCGGTAGCGGTATATAATCATTACAAACGGTTGATGCAGCCGGTAACCAAGGATGATGTGGAAATTGAAAAATCAAACATCATCATGGTGGGAAGCACCGGTACAGGCAAGACCTTGCTGGCGCGTACCATTGCCAAGTTGCTGAATGTACCTTTTACCATTGTCGACGCTACAGTCTTGACAGAAGCCGGTTATGTGGGTGAAGACATCGAAAGTATCCTGACCCGTTTGCTGCAGGTGGCCGATTACAATGTGGAAGAGGCGGAACGGGGAATCGTCTTCATCGATGAAATCGATAAGATTGCCCGTAAGGGGGACAACCCTTCCATTACGCGTGATGTGAGTGGAGAAGGTGTACAGCAGGGCTTGCTGAAGCTGCTGGAGGGCTCCATCGTGAATGTTCCTCCCCAAGGCGGACGTAAGCATCCGGAACAGAAGCTGATTCCGGTCAATACGAAGAATATCCTGTTTATCTGTGGAGGTGCCTTCGACGGTATCGAACGGAAGATTGCGCAGCGCCTGAATACGCATGTGGTAGGATATGGCGCAGCCAAGTCTACCGTCAACATTGACCGCAAGAACATGATGCAGTATATCGCTCCCCAAGACCTGAAGTCATTTGGTCTGATTCCGGAAATCATCGGTCGTCTGCCGATTCTGACTTACCTGAATCCGTTGGACCGTACCGCCTTGCGGAATATCCTGACTGAGCCGAAGAACTCTATCATCAAGCAATATATCAAGCTTTTCGAGATGGATGGGGTGAAGCTGGATTTCGAACCCGATGTGTTCGAGTTTATAGTCGATAAAGCCATCGAGTATAAATTGGGAGCACGCGGCTTGCGCTCGATTGTGGAAACCATCATGATGGATACCATGTTTGATATTCCTTCGCGGAAAGTCGATCATTTTACAGTTACCTTGGACTATGCCAAGGAGCAGATGGATAAGGCCAATCTTTCTAGGTTGCAGATGGCCTGAACGAAAAAAGTAGAGAGAAAATACAAATCTTCAGTAAAATAATAGGCTGAAAATTTGTGTAATTTGGAAAGTTGTTTATAACTTTGTTATCATGAGATTCATTCTTACAAAGAGAAACTACTAATAAAATCTAGGACAATGACGGAAAATATCAATTTAGCGGAGCAACTGAAAAAATATTTTGGTTTTGATACCTTTAAAGGAAATCAGGAAGCCATCATCAGAAACCTGCTCGCCGGAAAGGATACGTTTGTATTGATGCCTACCGGGGGTGGAAAGTCGTTATGCTACCAGCTGCCTTCCCTGCTGATGGAAGGAACAGCAATTGTTATTTCACCGCTCATAGCCTTGATGAAGAATCAGGTGGACGCCATGCGTAACTTCAGCGAAGAAGACGGCGTGGCCCATTTTATCAATTCGTCATTGACCAAGTCGGCCATCGAGCAGGTCAAGGCAGATATCCTTGCCGGAAAGACCAAGCTGCTGTATGTCGCTCCTGAATCGCTGACGAAGGAAGATAATGTAGGCTTCTTGAAACATGTGAAGATTTCTTTCTATGCCGTGGACGAGGCGCATTGTATTTCTGAATGGGGACATGATTTCCGTCCGGAATACCGCCGCATCCGTCCCATCATCAATGAAATAGGGAAAGCGCCTATCATCGCGTTGACCGCTACGGCTACTCCGAAGGTGAAGATGGATATCCAGAAGAGCTTGGGTATTACAGACGCTACGGAATTCAAGTCGTCGTTCAACCGCCCGAACCTGTATTATGAGGTACGCCCGAAGACCAACAACGTAGATAAGGACATCATCAAGTTCATCAAGCAGAATCCGGAGAAATCGGGTATCATTTATTGCTTGAGCCGCAAAAAGGTGGAAGAACTGACCGAGATACTCTGTGCCAACGGTATCAAGGCACGTGCCTATCACGCGGGAATGGATTCGGCTACGCGAAACGCCAATCAGGACGCGTTTCTGAAGGAGGATATCGAGGTGATAGTAGCTACCATCGCGTTTGGTATGGGTATCGACAAGCCGGACGTGCGCTTTGTGATTCATTATGATGTGCCTAAAAGCCTGGAAGGCTATTATCAGGAAACCGGACGGGCCGGACGGGATGGAGGGGAAGGACAGTGCATCACCTTCTATTCCAACAAGGACTTGCAGAAACTGGAGAAGTTCATGCAGGGAAAGCCGGTATCTGAACAGGAAATCGGAAAACAGCTGCTGCTGGAAACGGCGGCGTATGCCGAATCGTCCGTATGTCGTAGAAAGGTACTCTTGCATTATTTCGGAGAAGAATATACTGAGGACAATTGTGGAAACTGTGATAACTGTTTAAATCCGAAAAAACAAGTGGAAGCTCAGGACTCGTTGTGTGCAGTGATTGAAACAATCATTGCGGTGAAAGAAAATTTCAAACAAGATTATATCGTAGATGTGCTGTTGGGTAGAGAAACTTCGGAAGTATTGGCCCATAAGCACGAAGACTTGGAGGTGTTCGGTTCCGGAATGGGTGAGGAAGACCGGTTGTGGAACGCGGTCATCCGTCAGGGACTGATTGCCGGATACCTGGACAAGGATGTCGAAAATTACGGCCTGCTTAAGGTGACTCCGGAAGGACACAAATTCTTGAAGAAACCCAAATCATTCAAGATTGTAGAAGATACGGATTTCGATGAAGAAGAAGCGGAAGAGACTCCGATGCGGAGCGGCGCTTCGTGTGCGGTCGATCCGGTGCTGTACTCCATGCTGAAGGATTTGCGTAAGAAGATGTCAAAGAAGCTGGACGTTCCTCCTTACGTCATTTTCCAGGATCCTTCGCTGGAAGCCATGGCAACCATCTATCCGGTTACATTGGAGGAACTTCAGAATATTCCGGGAGTGGGAGCCGGAAAGGCAAAGCGTTATGGTCAGGAATTCTGTGAACTGATCAGAAAGCACTGCGACGAAAACGAGATAGACCGTCCGGAAGATTTGCGCGTACGTACTGTCGCCAACAAATCGAAACTGAAGGTATCCATTATTCAAAGCATCGACCGGAAAGTGGCATTGGATGACATTGCTGTAGCCAAAGGTATCGAGTTCAGTGAACTGCTGGATGAAATCGAAGCTATTGTTTATTCAGGTACCAAACTGAATATCGATTATTTCCTGAACGAAATCATGGATGAAGATCACATGCAGGACATCTATGATTATTTCAAGGAATCTACTACCGATAAGATTGATGATGCAATGGATGAGCTGGGCGACGATTATACGGAAGACGAAATCCGTCTGGTTCGCATCAAGTTCATATCAGAGATGGCCAACTGATCATTGTCACGATAGCATACGTGTGGCAACAGGGTAGACAGAGGCTTCTGTCACACCCTGTTGCCACATTTTTTTCGGATACCGTCCGGTGTGTGGCAAATGAAGCGTAAATAAAAAAAAGATGTTAAGCATGCTTCTGAATTTGAATAAAAATTGTATATTTGCACGCAATAAATTCTAAAGCATAAAGCCCTATGTCATTTATTGCAGATAAAGTTGTAATGGACGGATTAACCTATGATGATGTATTGTTGATTCCGGCCTATTCTGATGTATTACCTAAATCGGTCGAGCTCACGACGAAATTCTCCAGAAACATTGAGTTGAAAATTCCTTTTGTAACTGCAGCTATGGATACGGTTACAGAAGCTCAAATGGCCATTGCGATTGCTCGCGAAGGAGGTATCGGTGTGATTCATAAAAACATGTCTATCGAAGAACAGGCACGTCAGGTTGCCATCGTAAAACGTGCCGAGAACGGTATGATTTACGACCCTGTAACCATCAAGCGTGGGTCTACGGTAGAAGATGCGTTGAACATTATGGCAGAATATAAGATTGGCGGTATACCTGTGGTAGATGATGAGAATTACCTGGTAGGTATCGTAACCAATCGTGACCTGCGTTTTGAGAAGGATATGCACAAACGTATCGACGAAGTGATGACGAAAGAAAACATCATCACCACGACTCCGGGTACGGATATGGAAACTGCTTCCCAGATTCTGCAGGAAAATAAGATTGAAAAACTGCCGGTGGTCGACAAGGCCGGTAAACTGGTCGGTTTGATTACATATAAAGATATTACGAAAGCTAAAGATAAGCCGATGGCCTGTAAAGATGCTAAGGGACGTCTGCGTGTAGCTGCAGGAGTAGGTGTGACTTCTGATACCTTGCAGCGCATGGAAGCGTTAATCAATGCTGGTGCCGATGCCATTGTGATTGATACAGCTCACGGACATTCTCAAGGTGTTATCGATAAGCTGAAAGAAGCTAAGAAAAGATTCCCGGATGTTGACATTGTTGTGGGTAATATTGCCACTGGTGAAGCAGCCAAGATGTTGGTTGAAGCTGGAGCTGATGCTGTAAAAGTCGGTATCGGTCCGGGTTCTATCTGTACAACTCGTGTCGTAGCCGGTGTAGGAGTTCCTCAGTTAAGTGCGGTATACGATGTAGCTAAAGCATTGGAAGGTACTGGTGTGCCTTTGATTGCCGATGGTGGCTTGCGTTATTCCGGCGATGTTGTCAAGGCTTTGGCTGCAGGTGCATACAGTGTGATGATCGGTTCATTGGTAGCCGGTACAGAGGAATCACCGGGCGACACCATCATCTTCAACGGCCGTAAATTCAAATCTTACCGTGGAATGGGTTCTCTGGAAGCTATGGAACATGGTTCAAAGGACCGTTACTTCCAGGCAGATACCGTCGATGTCAAGAAACTGGTTCCGGAAGGTATCGCAGCCCGTGTTCCTTACAAAGGTACTTTGTATGAGGTGATTTATCAGTTGGTAGGTGGTTTGCGTTCCGGTATGGGATATTGCGGCGCACACAATATCATGCAGTTGCACAATGCGAAGTTCACCCGCATCACAAATGCCGGTGTACTGGAAAGCCATCCGCATGATGTGGCCATTACCAGTGAGGCTCCTAACTACAGCCGTCCTCAGTAATTTTGAGATTAATCAGAACTGAACGATAAAGAATCGGGCACGAGTTACACGATGGAATACAGTGACTATTCCAGGGGTGTGATTCGTGCCTGTTTTGTCATTGAAGGAAATATATGAACAGCAAACGATTGTGGGGGTTCCTGTTGGGAATCGTCCTTCTGCACACTTTACCGATGTACGGTGCCATGCCGGACAAGACGCTGCTGCGTATCGGCGGAAAAGAAGTTACCTCTTCGGAGTTCGAATCTTATTACCGCATGTACGCCGATTCTGCGATGGAGACACCGCAGCATTACCTGTCTCGTTTTGTCCTGTTCAAATTGAAGGTGGCCGATGCCCGTCGGCAGGGGTGGGATACGCTCCCAGATTTCCGGCAGGCATGCAGTGTACTTCAGGCTCAGGTCCTGAAGCGGGCACTGGTAGATACCGATAAGAAAAAGGCTTTTCTGCGTGAATGTTATCAGCGGGAATCGGCACGTGTGCAGTTACGTCAATGGGTGCGTATGGAGAGTGTCAGTATTCTGCTTCCGCAGTCCGCCTCCAGGAGTTGGTTGCGGCAGGCACAGGACCGGATGGAGGAGGTCAGCCGGAAGTTGCGCCAGGGAATGAGCCTGGAAGAAGCAGTCGGACAGTTTCCGCAGCAGAAGGACATCAGTCTCGTGGTGGATACGGATACACTCTGGCGCCCGGTGGCAGGACTTCTGCAGGAGTTCTCTGCTCCTTTGCTGGAAATGAACGCAGGCGATTATTCCGCTCCTTTTGTTTCTCCGTTAGGAGTTCATCTGGTCCGTCTGTTGGAACGGAAGCAGGAAGTCGGTTTCACACAGGCCTTGCCTTTACTGGAAAGTTACCTGGACAGATTGGGTGCCAGCTCACAGTGCCTGAACATGGATGCCTATACGGCTTGGAACGGCCAGAGTAAAGAGGCTATTCCTGAAGCGGTGCGTCTGGAACTGCAACAGGTAGCCGATGGTTTGCTGGCTGCCTGTTGGGATAAGCAGAATCACATCGGCGGTCATGCGGATGTGTCTGCGGCCGAACTGGAGCGGTATTTCGACCGGAACCGTTCGGAATATGCCTGGGCTTTCCCTCATTATAAAGGGGCCGTCGTTCATTGTCAGGATAAGAAGGCGGCCAAGAAAATCCGGAAGATGTTGAAGAAAATGCCTGAGAGTGAATGGAACGCGGCCATCCGGAAATGGTCGGAGGAACATCCCGACAGTCCGGCACAGATACAGCAGGGGCTGTTTCAGATAGGGAAGAATCCCTATGTCGATAAGCTGGCCTTCAAGTGCGGGGCCTATCAGCCGAAGGAAGGTTTCCCTTATGTCTTTGTGCTGGGGAAACGGTTGAAGGGACCGGAAGTTTATACGGATGTACGCCACGAGGTATTGGAGGATTTCCGGATGGCTCAGGAGGAAGTCCGTCTGGGTGATTTGCGGAAGCGGTTTGCGGTGGAAATCAATCCGGAGATTTTAAAAACCGTTAATTCTAGCGGAAGTAATTAATTTATAGTGTATCTTCGTTCACTCAATTGTCATTCATGAAGCTGAAAGAAGCATTTGGAGGGATTTTCGCACTGTCGCTACTGCTGTCCGGTTGCAGTCAGTCTGTAGACCATCATGGAAAAACTCCGTTGGTGGAAGCCGGTGGTGTGTTCCTGTATCGTGAAGACTTGCTGCCTGTTATTCCTCCTGCACTGAAGGGAAAGGACAGTGCCCGGTTTGCCAAGGCATACATTCGTGAATGGATAGAAGATGCCTTGCTTTTTCAGAAAGCTGAAGGGAATATTCCTGACAATGCCGCCATCAACGAACGGGTAGCGGCTTACCGGCGTGCATTGATTATGCATACTTACGAAGAAGAACTGGTGCGTCAGGAGGTCGGCGAATACGTTACCGATGCGGAGATTGAACAGTATTATCTGCAGAACAAGGAGCGTTTCCGGGCTGACCAGCCTTACATTCAGGGGCTGTTCCTGAAGGTCCCGCTTCATGCGCCGCAATTGAATCAGGTCCGTGTCTGGTGCAGGAAAGTTACGGCGGACAATATCGATAAGCTGGAAAAGTACAGCATTGGCAATGCGGTGAGTTATGACAGCTTTCTGGACGGATGGAAGCCGGTATCGGAATACGCAGGGAAACTACCGGCACGGACACTTACGTCTGACCCCGATTATCTGAACCGGAACCGGAACGTGGAAGTCCGTGATACGGCTTTCTGTTATTTCCTGCACGTTGAGAATTATTTGCCTCCTGGAGGCACATTGCCTTTGGAACATGCCAGGAATGAGATCAAGGAACTATTAATTAACCTGAAGCGGGTAGATTATATAAATCAGATGAAGAAGAATCTGTATACTACCGCTTCAGAAAACAAGGAAATAATCTATTATTGACTATTCGGATGAATAAGATGAATTTTACAAGAATTTGCGCTTGTCTGCTTTTCCTGTTGCTGGGAATGAGTGTGAATGCTCAGGAAAATGTGATAGACGAAGTGGTGTGGGTTGTCGGTGATGAGGCCATACTGAAATCGGACGTAGAAACTGAACGCTTGAATGCCCAGTATGAAGGACGCCGTTTCGAAGGAGACCCGTATTGTGTGATTCCGGAAGAACTGGCTGTACAGAAACTGTTCCTCCATCAGGCGGAAATAGATAGTGTGACAGTATCCGATCAGGAAGTGTTACAACAGGTAGACCAGCGTCTGTCTTGGCTGGAAGAACAGATTGGTTCGAAAGAGAAGATGGAAGAGTATTACAATAAGACCTCCACCCAGATTCGGGAAATGTTGCGTGAGAATATTCGTGATGGTCTGACTGTACAAGAGATGCAGAAAAAAATTGTCGGGGACATCAAGCTTACTCCAGCTGAGGTGCGGAATTATTTCAATAAGTTGCCTGCTGACAGTATCCCTTATGTACCCATGCAGGTAGAGGTACAGATTATTACCCGTGAGCCAAAAGTAAAGGAAGAGGAAATAGAACGTGTAAAAAAGGAACTGCGCGATTTTACCGACCGTATCAACAAAGGTGAAACCACTTTCTCTACGTTGGCCCGTATGTACTCCGAAGACCCAGGTTCGGCCCGTAAAGGCGGTGAATATGGATTTACCGGTCGGGGCGAGTTGACTCCGGAATTTGCCAATGTGGTGTTCAACCTGACTGACCCGAAAAAGATTTCTAAAGTGTTCGAGACAGAATATGGTTATCACATCGCTCAGTTGATAGAAAAACGTGGTGACCGTATCAGTTACCGTCATATCCTCCTGAAACCGAAAGTGGATGAAGCAGAAATCAATGAGGCACTCGAGAAGCTGGATACCTTGGCCAATGATATCCGTAAAGGAAAGGTTACCTTCGATGAGGCGGCTACCTGGGTGTCGCAGGATAAAGATACGAAGAACAACCATGGCTTGTTGGCCAATCCGCAGAGTGGAACTTCCCGTTTCGAAATGCAGCAGTTGGCCGGATTCGTTTCTCAGGAGGTAGCAAAAGCGGTCGAGAACCTGCAGATCGGCGAGGTTTCACAGCCGTTTACCATGGTGAACAGCAAAGGCAAAGAGGTGTGTGCCATTGTCAAGCTGAAGAATCGGATTGACGGACATAAGGCTACGATTACCGAAGACTATCAACGCCTGAAGTCTATCGTAACAGCTAAACGCAGTGAGGAAAAATTGCAGAAGTGGATTGTTGAGAAACAGAAGAATACGTATGTCCGTGTTAATCCGGACTGGAGAAAGTGTGATTTCAAGTATCCGGGGTGGATTAAATAACCGCTGATACCTTGCTATAGAAAGGATATGTCTGATAAAAGAACAAAATATACATGGATAGGCGGGCATAGGATACTGGTATTGGGTATCCTATGCCTGTTCGGCTTTTGTCTGCTGGCTCAGCGTCCGGTGCAGAAAAAAGTGACAGGTACAACTGCGACTGCCCCGAAGAAAGATTCAGTGGCAAAGACGGGGAAACCGGCCAAGAAGGAAGAACCGAAACAGAAGAGTAAAGTTTATCTGCTGCATTCGGATATATTGAAAAAGACACTCGACCGTTCAGACGCACAGGTGGTGGTAGGAAATGTCATTTTCCGTCACGACAGCCTGTACATGTATTGCGACAGTGCCTATTATTTCGACCAGCGCAACTCGTTCGAGGCGTTCGGGAATGTACGGATGGAACAGGGAGATACCTTGTTCCTGTATGGCGACCATCTGTATTATGACGGTATGACTCAGATTGCCCAGATGCGTATGAATGTACGTCTGGAAAACCGTAACACGACGTTGCTGACCGATAGTTTGAACTACGACCGGGTATATAGTCTGGGATATTTCTTCGATGGGGGTACCTTGATGGACGAACAGAATGTACTGACTTCCGAATGGGGGGAATACAACACCCAGAACAAGCAGTCGGTATTCAACTATAACGTGAAACTGGTGAACCCGCAGTTCACGCTGACTTCCGATACCTTGCGGTACAATACGGCCAGTAAGGTGGCGAACATTGTGGGTCCCTCGGATATCTTGAGCGACAACAACCACATTTATTCCGAGTCTGGCTATTACAACACCCAGACCGGGAAAGCGGATTTGTATCAGCGTTCGGTCTTGACAAACGAAGGGAAGCAGCTCACCGGCGATACATTGTTCTATGACCGTAATGAAGGAGTGGGTGAGGCGTTTCATGACATGGTAATGACCGATACTGTCAATAAGAACATGATGACCGGTGATTACGGCTTCTACAACGAGAAGACTAAATATGCTTTTGCTACGCGTAAAGCGGTTGCCATCGATTATTCACAAGGAGACAGTCTGTTTCTTCATGCCGATACCTTGATGATGAAGACCTTCCACCTCGATACGGATTCCATGTTCCGTGAGATGCGGGCTTTTCATAAGGTACGTTTTTACCGTACGGATGTACAGGGTGTCTGCGATTCGTTGGTCTTCTCTACCAAGGACAGTTGCCTGACCATGTATGACAATCCGATTCTTTGGAATGAAAACCAGCAGCTGATAGGCGAGAAGGTACTTATCTATATGAATGACAGTACGATAGACTGGGCACATATCATCAATCAGGCCTTGTCTGTGGAGCAGATTGATACGACGAAGTATAATCAGGTCACGGGTAAGGAGATGAAGGCTTTCTTCCGGGATGGTGAAATGAAGAAGGTGGAGGTTATCGGTTCGGTGCGTCTGGTGTATTATCCGATGGATTCAGACAGTACATTGATTGGTATGAATGTGTCTGAGACCAGCCAGCTGGATATCTATCTGGAACAACAGAAGTTGGACCACATGGTGATGAGTCCGCAGTCGAACGGTACACTTTATCCGTTGCCTCAGATACCGAAGGGAAAAGATAAGCTGGACAATTTTGTCTGGTTCGATTATATCCGTCCGCTTAATAAGGACGACATCTTTGAATGGAGAGCTAAGAAGGCCGGCGATGAACTGAAGAAGAATATCCGCGGGCCGATAGAGCTGCCTAACCAGCATTTGTTTGACCAACAGAAAAAGGAGGAGTGATTATGGGAATGTTTTCAATGAGAAAGCCACGTGCGTATCACCATGAGTATATCTACGTGGACGAGCGTAAGGAAAAGTTGCAGAAGATAGAAGAGTCTGCCAAACGTGATCTGGGAATGCTCCCGCCCAAGGAATTTTCGCCGGAAGATATCCGGGGGAAGTTCATCGAGGGTACTACTTACCTGAAGCGTCGGAAGGAAAGCGGACGTAAGCCGCTGGCCTACGGAACTATTTTTGTAGCCATTGCTGTGCTTCTGTACATTCTGCATTACCTGATAACCGGAGAATTTACTTTCTAATCGTTAGTTGATTGGTAGACGTATGAGCGATATTATCCGTTTGTTGCCCGATTCCGTAGCCAATCAGATTGCGGCGGGTGAAGTGATCCAGCGGCCTGCTTCAGTAGTCAAGGAGCTGGTGGAGAATGCCATCGATGCCGGAGCACATCACATTGATGTCTCGGTGACCGATGCCGGAAAGACGTGCATCCAGGTGATAGACGATGGAAAGGGTATGTCCGAGACCGATGCACGTTTGGCTTTCGAACGCCATGCCACTTCGAAAATCCGGGAGGCTTCCGACCTGTTTGCCTTGCATACCATGGGATTCCGAGGGGAGGCATTGGCCTCCATTGCGGCTGTGGCACAGGTGGAACTTAAAACCTGTCAGGAAGGTGACGAGCTGGGAACAGCCCTTACAATCGCCGGTTCGAAGGTAGAAAGCCAGGAAGCGGTAACTTGCCGTAAGGGCAGTAACTTTGCGGTGAAGAACTTGTTTTTCAATGTTCCTGCCCGCCGGAAATTCCTGAAGTCGAATCAGACGGAGTTGAGTAATATCCTGGCTGAGTTTGAACGGATTGCTTTGGTGAATCCGGATGTGTCCTTCACCCTGCATCACAACGATACAGAGATGCTTAACCTGCCGGCTACCCAGCTACGTCTGCGTATTATGGGCGTATTCGGCAGAAAGCTCAACCAGGACCTGCTGTCACTGGAAATCGATACCACCATGGTGAAGATACACGGCTTCATCGGGAAGCCGGAGACCGCCCGTAAGAAAGGGGCGCGACAGTTCTTCTTCGTGAACGGGCGTTACATGCGCCATCCGTATTTCCACAAGGCGGTGATGGATGCTTACGAGCATCTGGTTCCTGTAGGCGAGCAGGTTTCTTATTTTCTTTATTTTGAGGTGGAACCGGCCAATATTGACGTGAATATCCATCCTACCAAGACTGAAATCAAGTTCGAGAACGAACAGGCCATCTGGCAGATTCTGTCGGCTGCCGTGAAAGAGACCCTAGGGCGGTTCAATGCCGTTCCTTCCATCGACTTTGATACGGAAGGGATGCCGGATATTCCGGCTTTCGATGCTTCGCCTTATTCGGTGGTACAACCCCCGAAGACTTCGTACGATACTTCTTACAATCCGTTCAATACGTCGTCGGTAGTACCTCCTTCGGCCTATTCATCGTATACGCCGAAACCTTCTACCGAATGGGAACCGTTGTTCCAGGGATTGGAGAAGAAACAGCAGGCTCCTGCCTGGCCTTCGGAGGGACCGGATTTTCCGGAAGAAGCGTTTCCGGAAACATCTGCTTCACCGGTGCCTGAGGAAGAACCGACGCTTTATGACGAACATCCGGCTGAGGCGGTCAAGGAAAAAGTGGCCCAGCATTATCAGTATAAAGGAAGCTATATCCTGACTTCCGTCAAGTCGGGTTTGATGATTATCGACCAGCAACGGGCGCATACCCGCATTCTATATGACCGCTATATGCGTCAGTTGGAGAGTCATCAGCATGTTTCCCAACGGATGCTGTTCCCGGATATGGTGCATTTTTCTCCGGCCGAAGTTCCGGTACTGGAGGAAATCATGAGTGACCTGAATGATTTAGGCTTTGATTTGAGTAGCCTGGGTGGTGGTACGTATGCCATCAACGGGGTACCGGAAGGAATCGAAGGGCTGAATCCGGAAACACTGGTGACGAACATGGTACAGACAGCCATTGAGAAAGGCTGTAAGGTGAAGGAGGAAATCCAGAGCCTGTTGGCACTTTCGTTGGCGAAAGCGGCTGCCATCGTGCCGGGACAGGTCTTGACCAATGAGGAGATGAACAGCTTGGTAGACGGCCTTTTTGCCGCGTCTACTCCTAATTATACTCCGGACGGAAAAGTGGTTCTTTCTGTCCTGAAGGAAGAAGATTTGGAGAAGATGTTCCGCTAGTAGGCTGTTAGACGATATGAAATACTGCCCGCATGTCTGAAGGAAATCCCGAAAGGCATGCGGGTAGCGTTTTTTGTAGCCTATATATCTTTTCCCGGATGGAGTATCGGATGTTGCTTTTTTCGGTAAGATTAGAAAGAGGCTTTATCCCAGCACGAAGTTCCAGTGTTTTCCGGAATCATCCGTGCCGCTGAAACGGAATCCTTCCCATTCGAATTTTTTCAGTTCTTCCGGTTGTTCTATCCGGTTCTTCAGGATGTAACGGGTCATTTCTCCCCGGCACATCTTGGCATACACCACAACGGTTGCCAGTTTTCCGTTTTTCCAGGTATGAAACTCCGGGGTGATGACCTGTACTTCACGGTTCACTTTTTCCCAATCAAACAAATCTTTCATTTCTCCGCTGGCCAGGTTTATCAGGATGCCTCCTTGTTCCCGGATGGCTTCGATGAAGTAATCGGTCAACCGGGGTTTCCAATAGTCGAAGAAAGACATTCCTCCCAGTTCGGGAAGTTTCACATCGCCTTCCAACCGGTAATTCTTGATGGCATCCAACGGGCGTAGCAGTCCATAAAGGAAGGAAGTGATGAGCAGGTGTTCTTGGGCATACCGGAAATCGTCTTCGGTAAAATCTTTGGGATTGATACGCTTGAATACCATACCGGTGTAGGAGAGTAAGGCGGGAAGTGCCGGAGTCTCGTCGGAACAGAAATCCTGATAGCGAAGGTAGTTGGCGGCGGCCAGTTTGGAATTGATGTGTAACAGTTTCTCCAGTTCCTGGGTAGAGAATTGGGAAAGGTTCAACGCATGCTGTTTGGCTTCCGCTTCGAAATGGGGTATAGTAGTGAAAGGTACCCGTACACTGGAACGGGCAGTCATGGTCTTGGCGCAGGAGATAAAAGTGAGCATATTCTTTTTGGAGGTAAAGATAGTGGATTTTAGGGATTCATCAAAAGTCTTTTTATCTTTGTCGGAAAAATGATAAAAACGGATATTTAGTATGAGAAGCGTTAGGATTTTCAGTCTGTTGGGGCTGATGCTGGTATTTATGTTGGGTGTGAAAGCTCAAGGAGTAGAGAAGTTGAAGGTGGGTGATGCATTGCCGGCTTTTTCATTGAATTCAGAAGTATATGGTAAGGTGACACCTGCCGATTTGAAAGGGAAGGTGGTATTGGTTTCCTTGTTCGCTACCTGGTGCGGTCCTTGTCAGTTGGAGCTGGGGCAGGTGCAGAAGGTATTGTGGCCGAAGTACAAGGACAATGCGGATTTCAAGCTGCTGGTCATCGGTCGGGAGCATACGGATGCCGATTTGAAGAAATACAACGAACGGAAGAAGTTCGCTTTCCCGTTGTATCCTGACCCGAAACGCGAAGTATTCTCCTTGTTTGCCGACCAAAGCATTCCTCGGGTTTACTTGTTCGGGAAGGATGGTAAACTGGTGCATGCTTCCATCGGCTATACTGCTGAGGAGTTCCAGCACCTGATGGAAACCATTGAAAAAGAGCTGGCAAAATAATTCCTCTGCTGAGATACAGCAGAGTACATGAAGGTCCATGGATAATCGTTAAGGAGGGTTGTCCATGGACCTTTCCTTGTTTTCTTAACTCTACTGTGGCGTGTGTGATAGTATTCAGTAAAAGCATCTTTCAGTAGAAATTTTCCAGTTTGTATGGTTGATTTATGTTCGTTTCTTTTGATTCGGCTTGAAGTTATGGAAGTTTCGGATTTAGAATATTTCGATGAGAGTAAATATTATTACAGCCTTTTGAGCAAGAACTTATATCAATCTTGTGTCTCTTTATTTAATCTTTCATTGATTTTACAAAGTCTTTTCCTTTATCAGTCAACACATAACCTCCTGTCTTACGAGAACCTTCTCTTTCTATGAGTTTTAATGGTCCAGAAGTAAGACGCGTTATAATTCTTTTTACGGTAGACTCTGATATATTGGTACATTCAACCACTTGTATTCTATTCAGTACCTTCTTGTTAAATATTGCTTTTAGCACCATTAGTTCTTTCTCATTTAATGGCTCATTTAATGGCTCATTTAATGGCTCAATAAAATCATTCCCAATCAATACTCTATTCCCAAAACCTTCTCTACAAGGAATCTCAATCAAGAAATAACTTCTCTCTTCGTTTGTCTCAATCACAGCAGGACCAGAGCCATTTCTTCTTAACTCGTCTTGTATGGTTGGAATACCGGTGCCTCTACCTTCGGACAACTGAAGTTCTTTGAGATAATCACCCAGACGGCGGTTACGATAACGACGTGACTTCAGACGTTCAGCCTTTTGGATAGCATCAATGCTAATGGAACGGTCCGGACCGGTATAGCTAAGAATTGAAATCTTGTCTGGTTCAATCGTAATCTCAACCGGTTCCCGTTCTTGATAATCTCTATGATACAGTGCATTAACTACTGCCTCTTCAATTGCCTGGTAAGGATAGTTGAAGAAGGCTATAGATTCAGCCTTGTCTTTCTGCTTGATGATACGTTTCTTGATAACATTCGTCTTGATATAGTCCAACGCTTGTTTAATCATATCGGGCACAGGGCCCACAATCTTTGGAACCTCAATCATATTGTTGGGATTTTTGATGCAACCTTCAGGAAAAATAACAATATCTACTTGGGTCGTCGGGAAAAATTTGGCAGGATTCTTACAGAACATCATGGCAGCTACATTCTTGACCAGTTGATGTTCAGTGGGTCCTACCAGCAGGTCCATCTGCGACAATAACTCGGACAGGGACAGTTTTTCGAAATCAGCAACCAAACGACTATTGACTGTTTGCAGGTAATCCAGAACCAAGGCTCTTGATATATCTGTCATCTCTATATTCTCATTACCTCTTTCATCAAATGGGGTACGATTCGCCGTTTCACGCAATTCATCCAAGACTTCACCTTTCGCTTCAATCGTATTGGCCCCATTACGAACATACCATTTACATGGTGACTGATTACTTGCTGTGACTCGTTCACGCACATTATAAGGACGATTCACTCCAGCCGGTACCCAGATAAGTAAAACGTATTTTTCATCAACCTCCTGTACGTCGATTCGTGGCAAATAGAATGGCTCAATCTTGTGATTGTAACCAATCATGTCACGCTGTATCTTATCGAGTTCTTCTATAGGAACACCTGTCACTGGTCGTTTTGCAATGCCTGTGTTTTCTTCTTCTTGAACACCTATGACGATGTATCCTCCGCCAATGTTGTCAAAATCATTAGCGAAAGCGCAGATGGTACGATAAATTTTATCTGGATTCCATCCAGTCTTAAATTCAATACGGGTAGATTCTATTTTACGCTTATGAAGCAGTTCTTCTATGTTTACAGGAATGGCCATCTTGATATACTTATTTAGATTTATCCTTTTCTACATGAAGCAATTCTACTAACTTGCTCAGAGAGCCATTTAGCTGTTTTATTCTTTTCAACAAGGACTATTTTAATCCTATTCAATTGCTTCATAATTGAAATAATTTGTAGTTTAATGCAAATAAATCAAAATTCAATGTGAAAAGCTAATATTGTTCAATTTATTTTGGTAAAATATCTTTCAATGATAATTTTATTCAAAAATTAACCACCATACCATTAGCCTTGTCAAGTTCATTCCAGCGAGTACAGAACAAATGTGAGTGGCGAACAGGAGGATAGTCTGCGAGCAGAGCACCAGTATTAATCAGTTCACACTTCTCGTTGATAATGCCGAATGATTCATAGTCGCTATTCTCAAACAAACGTTTAGTGCGCTTAAAGTATGTGGCACGAAGCACGGTAAATACCATATCCACGAACTTCCAACAATACACAAGGCTCATACGACATGTTACTACCCTTCAGCACCAGTTCTTTGTGCTTCAAGATACTAGCTACTACACTCTAGTTACCAACACGAACAAATGCCTACATCGGTCCATCATCTATGTTATAATAAGATATCTGAGCACCAGGCATCACTGTGAGTACAACGAACTCCTTGTCTTCAGCCTTTGCGAACGAGAGGTTGAATCAGGTGTTGGATCAATGTGAGACTTGATAGCTTCTCTGATCTTCTCCGCATCATCTTTTACGTCATCAAGACCGACCGATAGTTTTATCATTAGCAATACCCCAAATGAGTCTGCCACCAATACCATTGGCAAAGGTGCTCACACTCTTGCACCAACTTTTCGGTTTCTTCACCTCCAGAGCCACCTTCTTATCATATTTTGTTACCCCGCCTATCAGTTGGTGAATGTCTAGTACTTCCATTTTATATATAACGTATTGACCTACTATTTATTTAAATGTTTAGAGTTCTATCGAACATAACGATTCCCCTTTATATTTTATAATATGTAGCATCTGACTCACAGAAACAACAGATGATTACTTTACCATCAAAGTCACTCTCATGGATTGCCTTCAACGCAATCTAAGCAGCCTCTGCCTTTGGATAGCCATACACACCAGTACTAATACAAGGGAAAGCGATACTCTTAATGCTCTTTTCCTTAGCAATGTCAAGTGCAGTCTTATAGCATGAAACCAGCAACTGAGACTCGTCACCATTACCATAAAAACAGGTCCGACGGTATGGATTACATACTTGCAAGGCAAGTTATATGCCCCTGTTATCTTACTCTGACCAGTCTCGCAACCGCAAGAGTCATGCACTCCTTCAAGAGTTCGCGACCTGCAGCACGATGAATAGCACCATCCACTCCTCCACCATCTAACAACGAGCGGTTAGCTGCATTAACGATTGCATCAACTGCCAGCTTGGTTATGCCACCAACGACGAGTTCTATCTGTTTCATATACTTACCTCTTATTCCATATCGGTTAGAACCATATCGCAAAATTCGTTTGCATTATTTGCATTATAAATTTTAGCGCCAATATTCTTTAATGGTTCATAGCTATGTAGAGATTTTGAACCACCAAGTAAAAATATATATAACTTATTATCATCATTCAAATAATCACGGAAATAGCTTACAGATTCATTGATATTGCCTAAGTCACCATCTGTAATCAACACGGTAACTAGATCTCTAGATCTTACGTCTAACGTTGATTTAATTCTTGAAATTGGAAACTTAGTTCCACCGTGACCATTTGTTAATAGACGCTCCCTTACGTCATCATATTTATCACTCCAATCAACGTATGCATCAATTTTATCACTAAATCCTATAAATGCAACCTTGCTTTTTGTTGATTCAAAGTATGATAAAATACCATATGATGCAAGAACAGCCTGATGCATATTAGCAGATTCCTTCATCGCAGACCCCATACTACCGGATGTATCAACGACCAACAACAAATCCATTTGTTTGCTTTCAGTACCATTATCATCATTAGATACATATTCCCACTTTTTTGTAGTCATTCCAGGAATAAGTCGTGGAGATGTCATATATGTTAACATTAAATCCAGCTCCTCTATTGGGTCACCAATTCTCCATACAGAGGGATATGTATATGAAGACTTGTTTCCTGTATTCGAAAATTCAACAATTGGTATGATATTAGCACTTTGAACATTAAACCAAAGAACTCCCTTCTGCTTATCAGACATACCTATAATACCAGCAATTGCTAATAGGTCGATGAACTCTTCTACAGAGGTTTCTTCTGCGAGTACTTCTATTGCTTCTTTGACTTTATCAGGATCCGCAAAAACAAAAGCATTTCCGTGTTCATCGCCATCTTTAGATCTACCAACACCCCATTGACCGCTCTGTTGCTGTGATCCCTGCTGACCGCTCTGTTGCTGAGATCCTTGTTGACTACTCTGCTGGGGATTCTTTTGGTCTTCAACATATAGTTTAAAGAATATTTCTGCATATTCTTCAACTTTATCTAAAAATGACGATTTATCTTCTATGCCGTTTTTCGTGAATGAATCAGCTAATTGATGGACAATTTTTAAAAATTCAGGATCAGTTTCATTTATACCAAGATCTTCTTTCCAAATTGCCTCTTTTGTTAGAAACATTAATTTGCAATGCCTTGGACAAGCACTGATATTTGCACCTATTTTTATCCAATCGATTTCACTCTTTAAAGTTTCTTTACTATGTCTATAATAGTTTTTTGTATCAACAATAATATCAGCTGCTTGATTTGAAATTGCTCCACACGCATACTCGATATTTATACCAAGATGAGAGAAATGCTTATAATAAACATCTCTAATTCTTTTTAGCATTCTAAAATGAGTAATTACATCAAATGGGCAACACATATAGTGCTCTATTTCATGTCTTGTAAGTACTTTTACTTCATTCTGAAACTCATGATAACTTATAGGAAGTTTTCCGAAATTAAGATGAATCTGCCAAGTCTTATCTATAGTAATATAGTATTGCCCAGTTGAATAATTAGCATCATCCGGCAAAAGCATTTTGACAATAGGCATAGGAATCCCCAAGGAATTGTGATACTCCTTGACGAATACATACTCAATTGCTTCTTGGGCTTTCAATCTATATGTTTCAATATCAATTGACATTGTTTGCTTGTAAGTATTTGAATAATTCAGAATCTTCGTCCCCTTGGTAGGTAAAGATATATTTTTTCAATCTCTTAACTGACAAGTCGCATGCATCTCGTGTAATATCCAACAACTTAAATGGTTTTACTTTTTGTATGTCACCATTTGCAAGATCGGTACCAGGAATAACCGCTTGAATAAGAGATGACAGTTGAGGATTCGATATTATTGAATCTTTTTCGAGCTTAAATGTATATTCCTTTATTTCTATCTTTTTAATAGAACGGTTAACTCGCTCTGAAATGTACTGTCGATTGGGAATATCATATCTAAATGCTAATTCTGATTTTATAGCCTTAAGCTTCGAAATGTCACCTTTTGAGTTATCTATCTGGTTGTTATAGGACACAATCTTATCATAAACTGGAGCATATTTTTCATTTAAGACTGGAACAATCTCTGCAGATATTACAAGAGAATTATATAATGAGTCTCTTATTTCTTTAAGATACTCATTGAATTCTGGAACTGAAAGTGTTCCTGTCTTAACTCTTTCAAAACCTATAAGAAGATCTTTAATACCATCAAACTCATTTTTGATCATTTGTATGATATTTCGAGTTCCATCTAAATCAATATTTGTTATAAAAATGGATGTTTGCTTCCCTGAATTTGTATTTTTCCAATGTTCAGTTAAAGTTGACACATACTTTTTGCTCAGAACAGCTCTATGCCAAATCATATATGGGGCTAAAACCTCAATATGATTTACATTGACTTCTCTGTCTCCAAGGAACCATGCAAGAGCTTTTCCATATCTGTACAGGTCTTCTTTTACTCTGACGCTTAGTGGTAACTTGATTTTTGAGCACACTTTTTCTGGTGCACACATATGACAATTCTCACAAAGACTCTTGTCAACAGACAAGTTATCATTAGACTCCTTAAAGGCTCTTTCACATAGGCGATATGAAGCAATTATGTAGTTGATAAACAATTCGGCTTCTTCTGTATATGGAATATTCTTAACAATTTCTTGAAGTTCTTCTAGATTAACATCCTGAAGATATTCCTCAATACGATCATTATAAGATGATTTATCTCGTTTTCCAATAGTACTGAAACTGTCATAATCAGGCATGGTTATCGGAAGTGCAAGAGCAAATCTATCCTTGAATGGCAAAGACAATTCTGTGTTCGCATTGTCCTTTGGGTTCAAGGTTGCAAACAGGGTGAAAGCAGGAACAATCATACTCTGATCATGATATTTTACTGACCCTTCTGCGAGCAATGACAATAGAATATTTTGTGCGTATGGAGATAAACGATTTATCTCATCAATGATTTTCCATCTTGATGTGACAAATTCGTTCCAGACCACTGACAACTTACCATTATCAAGTGGTTTGTTTCCTGTCATTTGAGCAAAATCTAAACTACCAAGGACTTTTTCTTCTGTCAATTGTGGATGTCCTCTCAATATACAATCTTCAATCTTTTCCTTGGTAAGATGGCAAAACAACTGACCTAAATACTTAGACAAGGTGGTTTTTCCTCCGCCATGTCCTCCATACAACATCATTGTGCCACGCTCAACAAGTGCATTGATTACAGCAAGCGTTTCTACCAAATACACTTTTCGATCTTTCAACTTCTCGTTCGAGAACTTTGCACCTTCAAGTTCTGAATTGTGCACATACAAATTGTTTATTCGTATGTTATCCAATGCCTGAATTATATCAATATTTGTCATTATTAGTATTCTTTTGTATATGATAATTTAATAAGTCCACTCTCCAATAGTTTTCGGAGATAGTCATGATCTAAATCAGATGGCGTTAACTCTAAAGACTCTTTTTGTTGAAGCCAGTTTATCTCTGTTTCCAATCCAGATTTTTTCATGATGTCTTCAAATATCTGCTGAGTTTTATTCTTATCCTCAAGCATTGTATCTAAAGTTTCATCAGAAATAGAATTCATAAAATCAGAGAGTGGCCCTAAACCATTCACAATTGTTGCCAGAGTTCCATTTTCAGAATCATATATTGAGTCAATATCATTTTGTAATTCTGGATGAGTTTTTGCAATCTTTTCCAACATAGCTTTTTTGGTCTTGTTATAGTTTGCCAAGAATTCATCAAAGCAGTCTTTTACTTCGTCAAAAATCTTTATTTCTGAACTATGGAGCTTTGCAATTTCATTATGACATTTGTTTAGTTTTGGAACGATTTCCTCAAATTTCACAGTAAGTATCTGTGGTAGTACATTAGCGTTTCTTACTGTCTTGTAATTCTTTATGAGCAGATCTATCTCACCTTCTTTTTCGAATCCATCCCAAGTTTTATTAAACGACAATTCATCTTCTGCATAGAATTCTTTTATGTCAATGTACTTGGCTTCAATATCATTCCAAGTATTCTTAATAAAATTATTCAAGCATTCAGCTACATCTCCTTTTGTTGCCAACATGGTGTCATCGAACTTCTTGAAAAGTTGCTTAAGTGTATCATCCGAATTACTTGAGATGCCAGTATCAGAAAGTATGGTTATTACTTTCTTAATAGACGCGATTCTGTTTCTTACTCGCAAGTATAGTTTTGACTTATTTTCGGACTCATTAAGTGCTGTAAGATTCTGTCCATTTTTTATAGACTGCTTAATTATTTCGGAATAGAATGATATTGTCTCATCATTCTTTTGTTCTTCCGTATATAGATCTTCTACCTTTGTATAAGCCAATTCAGAAATGTCTGCTAAACCAACAAATTCATCCTCTAAATCTGTCAAGAATCCATCAATATTATTCTCAAATTCATCTGGCTTATTAACAAATGCTGAGACATCTGATTTCAACTTTTTATTAAATTCAGAGATGATTTTATCAAATATACACTTGTCATCATCAAAAGAAATGTTTTCAAGTGTACTTAATATTGAATCAATTCTAGAAGAATATGTTTCATAATTACCTTTTAGGAAATCTCGCAATTTAGCAATATTATTTTCGTTATTCTTTGTATGTTCCTCAACCCATGACACAAATGCATCTAACCCTGGAGCTGTCATTTTTTCATACAAAGAATCAAATAACTGTTCAAGTTGCTTTGTGCATTTTTCAAAATCTTTTTTGGTAAGGATGTTTGAAATCCTTTCCTCAATTGCGTTAAGCTCATCTTGCCACTCTTGCTTGCTAAGCTCTAATTTAAGAGTTTCGGCATATTTATCACCTTTTTTTATCTCAAGAGCCTTATTGTATTGCTTTGTAATTTTATCAATATTCATATGGTTACTCTTTTAATAAATCTTTGATATATTCATAAACCTTGGTATAACTCAATGCTTCTGCCTGACAATCTCTACAGAACTTTAAGGTTTCGTCCATTCGAACTTTATATGTAGAATTAGTCAAACTTGTTTGAAGAAAGGCCTTGAACTTATGAATATCAGACTCGTCAATTGAAGTTTCTTTTGCAGGATGCAATTTTGCATCAATGACATTTTGAACTTCTGATCTTGGCGTCAAATATCTAGCATACTGTGTCCAACACCAATCACCATCATATCTTTGTGGCTGACCATTAGGCTTAAGATCAGAAAGGTTAATAAGTTTTGATGTCAATGAATCCTGATATATTGTATTGATAGGTAACTGATATTCTTTCTCGATAAGTTCCTTCTTATTCTTTAAGGATATCAAAATACCATTAATTTGATGTTCAACAACTTTGGCTTGTGAAACTATATTTGAGATTCTCCATACGATTGATGAAATTATTGCAAATATTGATACACCATCCTTGTCTTCTAATACGATTCTCTTACAGTTTGACAGTAATCTAGATACCAATTGTAATTCAGATACATATCCTTGGAAAGGCATTTTCTCTGGATTCGCTTTCGCATAATTCTTAGAATACAACAAATCTGTTATAGCTGCTATGTGTTGAGTTGAATTCGATATTGTTGAAACAAGCTCTGTTTGCTTTTCTTCAATTCTTGTATTCAACTGACTACGCAACAAAGAGAAATCAATCTTTTCGATATACGCTTTAAGATATAGCAATTTTATCAATGTACGCCCCTTGCTAAATCCATAAGACATATCATTATTATATGAAGCTATCCAATGATCATTTAGAGAATCCTTCATAAAAGTCAGCAGTTCGTCCAACTTACTTACAGATCTCTCATTATTCATCATAGCTGTGAAAGAACACAGATGTTTAATGATGTAGTCTTCATTATCATAAGAACTCATCAATTTACTGGCAGTTTCTCTTGATAAAATATTTAATATTTGATCAAAGAATAAGGATTCGTTAATCCTATCTTCAATTGGGGGCAGATACAAAGCATTTCTAAAGTTTCCTACTTCTTGAAGGATCTTTAATAATGATTGATAACTTGATGTAGGCTTCTTTGCATTCTCCAATATATAGTACATTGCAAGATACTTACTTTTTGTATCAGTTATATCTGCAGATTCAAGACTGGTAAAATCCCAAAGAATATTGTCTTCATAATCCCTCTTTTCGCAGATTAGGTTTTCCATTGCTGACTCATGGTCTTTTTTCTGCGCAAGAGAAATTGTGTTAATAACACAACTATCCCCTTCCAATACAAGTCTGGAATAGTGTTCAATTGTTCTAATAGCCTCCTTTTGCTTTGTCCATTCTCTATTTTTAATAACGTCAATGGCTATATGGAAGTCGTATGTACGATTGTCGTCAATCAAAACAATATCATTGCAAGATCCAGCTACTATGACAATTTTTGCCACAGAGTCAATAAAATCTGCTATTTGTCCCCCAAAATTGAACTGATAGTGATTGTAATCCTCAAAAACCAACTTTTTCATTTTACAGATTGGCAGAAGGTTACCTGAACCATCCTTACATACTTCTTCTTTCAGTTGGCTTATATATTCATGTTCTTGGAGATATACTATTCTAATAGTTTTACTTGCATTGGTATGCAAGTCATTCTTTTGTGATTTGATATAGTCTTTAAGCCTGAGGATATACTTTTTTAAAGGTTCATCCTCTAAAATAGGTACAAAGATAATTGTATTGTCACTACTACGAGAAGTCAAAAGGACACTCTGTCTGAAATTTGAGGATTCAAGTTTTTTATCCAAACTCATATCCTTATATTTCAACTTCGGAGAGCCAATAGGCTGTTCAATGATTTCCCTAATGGCACGTAATGAATACTGCATATAAATCTCATTTCCTGATTTAATTTTGCAAGTTTCAAAAATACTATTAAGATTCTCAAAGTTATCATCAATTGTTTCCTCTTCGACAGAAGATTCAATAAATTTGATAGAATCTAAGATAAAATCTTTTGTCTCTCGTGTTACTTGGTCCTCATTATCCTCATACTGACTAATAAAGTCGTATGTTAACTCTAGTAATGGAATCAAGAAAGTTGTAGCAAGTGCTTTCTCTTTGTTATTTCTGCATGCAGTTGAAAAAGCAATTTTACCGTCAGAATTAGAACAAGCAGAGAGAATATAGCTAAAATACTTACCAACATTTCTTATATAATCAACGCTTGTGTATTTCCCTTGTTCTTTACACTTTTCAAGATATGCAGAAAAATCATCACTAATTGCAGGATTGAGTTCTTTTACTACAGATACTAACTCATCTGTACAGAAGAAATCTTCTGCACTATCCTTCATTGCCTCTCTGTATGAATCCTCAATCTTAATGGATTGTGGTTCAAAATCTAGTAAAAGTCTACCAACAATCGGACGAATGTAACTATTCATTTGATTGAAATAAGAAACCTTTAGGTATTTTACTTCTTCACCACTTTCATCTATTGGCTCATTGAAAATGTCCTTTACAAGGAATTCTGTTGCATCATATTCCTTATAAATACTATAATCAATGGCATCCCACAATTTCTGTATATGACCTGGACGACAACGAGACATCCACCATATAAAATTCACATATCCATTAGCGCACTCCTTCATAAACTTACGTTTAAGTAAGGCTACCGTTGGAAATGGAATCTGAATTGTCTTCAGTCTTCTATTAGCAGCTGTTTCGCTATCATTATTTCCATCTGTTCCCTTTTCTTTTGCTACTTCATAGCCAGAAGCTGGTCCATTGCCAATAACTAATAAGAAAGGTTTTGTCTGAACAACTTGATCAAACAATTCACGAAGGATACCACCCCCAGATGATTCAACATAACGTTTGAGTTCATAGAATTTTGACTCAAATTCATCCACAAGGAGTATAGGAGGTGTAGTGCTTTCTAATGCTTGGCGGATAACTTCTTCGGAAAAAACAAGTTTGCTAATTTCTGATTCTTTGGTATTATTTGAATCCAATGTGACAGGAATGAAATCTTCCAAATACTGGTTTAAGCTTGGATTCTCAGAATCATCACCAGACTTAAAATCAGGGAAATCAATATCGCTTATATCATTCCAATTAGAGTTTCTCAATTTGTCGATCTGCTCTTTAATGATACTATTGATAATTCTGCTAAGTTGGTTATTTTGAACCTTACCAGATTCCAATGACTCTGCTTCCTTCTTTACAGCATCAACAATCTTAGCCAAAGGCATGTAGAAGGTAGGCGTTTTTAGCACTTCCCAACCGTAATGGAATAGATAGTATAATGTTGTTGATTTACCAATACCAAAAGCCCCCTGTAACATTATTGGTTGGATATTGCCTTTGTTACAGCCTTCTTTTAGATCAGACTCTACAGTTTCTCTTAGTTTTTTATGTTCGTTACTAAGATCAACCCATTTAGTTCTTTTTATGAGTGGGATGTAAGTTCCTGCCATATTATTACTTTAATCTAATTGTTATCGTTTTATTCAGAAGTGGAGATTCTATTTGGTATAAACCTTTTCGCAAACCTCCATATACTATTCTCTCAGAATTTGAGGTACCTTCTATTTGTTTGTTTTCTAGATTCCACAGTACTACTTCTACTTTTGGAATAATAGTTAAAATGAACTCTGCTTTCTTTTTCCTGACCTCAATAGAGAAAGGCATATGCTCATAATTGAACTCAATGCAATCATTCTCAGAAACAATATTATTGGTTCTGGCAGCCATCGCATATTCTTCATGTCCATTAAGAGGAATCAATCTTGGCTTAAGGACATTCATTTGAGGCATGTGTTTTGTCTTAGAATAATCCTCATAGTTAACATCTACAGAGAATGAAAAATTCTCAGACCTTTCAAGATTATTCATAAACGCAATCACAGAATGGTTTAAGAATCGAGCATTTGATATTTCTATTTCTCTGAATTCTTCTTGATCATTTGTCAACTTACAGTCTTTGGAAGAGCTATCCAAATAATAATCACCTACGTATTTATCCAGAATTTCAGTAAGAATTGGCTGCTCATTCCATCTCTCTATAAAGAAAGGAAAACCTGTTATTGATTCCTCTTCACAAATTTGATCATTCTCAGAAGCCATTTCAACAAATGGAGATATAGGACATACTCTAACAAACATTCCATCTTCTCCTATCATTTCTTCTTGAGAAACCAATAAAACCATAATAGGAGCAGCAGCCGACTGGAGTATTCCTTCGTAATCCATATAACTTCTTTTAATTGTCCATATCTGATTCTCTTTGATTTTAGGACGTAGATGCAAATAATTGACAGGCACATCATTCGAAGCGAATAAGTCGTTAATGCTGGCCAATTCTTTATCTGATACTATAATGTCTTCTTTCACCTCAGGAATTATCGGGTTCTTGAGGAAATCATTTATGATGTTCATATATTCTACATTTGTCATAATGGTAATACTCCCGTTTCTGATATTTTGTCCAAAGCTAAAGCAATATTTTGCAAGAAAGAAATACCTTCCTCTTCATTATTAGGCACATAAGTAGAGAAAATTTTTTTCTTAAAATCTTCTATCTTGCGATGGACAGAGCTTTTCGGAAGGTTATACTTATCAGCGATGGATGATAATGATATACCACCTGTATTCTGAAATATGTACTCTAAGAATATACGTGAATCTACTTGACCTACGTCTTCGATTATTGTCTTTATTGCTTTGGTTTGCTCATCGTCAAGTTGATTATAAACAATTTGATTTTCTGACATATTTGTCTTGAAGACTGACTGGTCTAATAATTCAAAGACAGCTTTAGCCAAAGAAGAAACCGATACATAACCATCAGCCGACAAAAGAATATCTTCTATTGCCAGTTTAACAATTGGCTTAAAATGTTTAGTATCTTCATTTATTGGATAATGAGCAAGATACTTAACGACATCATCTAACTTATCTATCCAATTATTACCATCGGACATTGAACTTTTAACATAAGCACTATGTTCGTGAGTTTCTTCATCATAGTCTTCTTGGCATATTTCTTGAACAAGTTCCTGACACTTTTGAAAACTCAGACCGACCTTTTGTTGTTCTTCCTTAATTCTGTTTGAAACAAAAGAAATGAACATTTGTGTAAAATAATAAGACAAATATTCAAATGGCACTTTTGACAAATACTTAATCTTATTTTTGGATATAATCCACTCAAAGAACTGGTGACTCAATTCCTTAATATCATCACTTTGCCAATCATTGTCGTTATGATCCGATACTATGATACTTTTCTTCCACTGGTATTTCCTCACCATCGAAGTAATCGTACCAAGTATGTTTGCGTAGCCTCTGGATGTTAGTTTTCCAGAGAGCAACTCTAATAGATATTCTTCCTTAAACATTGATTCCTAGGCTAAATTTGATTTGTAATTTGAGTTCTTCTATTTGGCTGTCACTTAAGGAGTCTATTCCATTCCAACCTCGTTGCAAATTAGTTAAATCCTTAGAATTATATGTCATTCTAAGTTTTATCAAGAAGTAAGAGTAAGGACAATCGGGATCATTTGGATTGATCTTTACCCTAAAGACATTTGTGCCCTTATTATAGTCTTTGGACGTTCCTGGAATTATCCAGCATTTTTTGTTTTCATCAAATACTCTTCCAACAACAGACGGATGAAAATCATCTTTGTCCTTGTTGTGAGCAAAATGATTATCCCAAATACCATTAGGAGCAACCCATATAGAGCCTATTACAGGACAATAAATATCCTGTAGTATGCTCTTCCAATTGGATAATTGTAAATTAATCATTTTAATGTTCTATCTATAAACTTTTTGTTACCGTTCGTTCCTTTGCATCAATCATTTAAATCAAAATACTGGCTACCCAAGAATGGCAGTTTCACTAATTTACCTTGTTTATATGCATTATAAGGCGAGAGATTCTTATGTAGCCCTAAAGCTGAAAGACGAACCACATTTGTTTCTCCCTGTTCATCTTTATCCGTAAACCATATTGTATCACGTCGTATAAACTCCTCATTTAATAGGTTAATGTCGTGAGTAGTCAATAGCATTTGTGAAGTCTGATTGCTATTAGCCAAGAATACTTTTATAAAATAGGATAGCAATTCATAATGAATGCTTGTTTCAACTTCATCTATGGGTACAAACTGGTTATTTTTCAGAAGGAAATTCAGTATTATGGCCATTCCTAAAAATCTCATAGTACCGTTTGATTCATACTCTTCAGATAATTCATATAAACTATTCCCTGTCCTATGAGTGAATGTCAATTCCGTATTTGTTATTTTACCTTTTTTCAACATTTCTGATTTTGCATCATCAGCAATTGGAGCTTTCTGAATCAGTTGTTCTAGTTCAGGCGTTATAAGTTCTTCTTCTTCATGAAGAGTAACATCTTCAATATTAAAATCCGAATCCTTTAAAAAGTTCAAAATAAATTTCTTCAGATTTCCATCCTTGTCCTTATCCAAATGACGTTTCACATATCCCGACAAAAGCATTCCAGGAGCAAGAACATCTTTTACTTGCTTTGCAAAATAGTCATAGACATCATTTAGCTTGGTCTTCCCTACATTGCAGTTTCCAAAAGCAGCAAGCACACTGCAGTTATTTATTGTGTTTCCTGCATCGGCAAGTAAGTGGTGATTACCAACGATTAGCATATATCATCAACGATTATTAAGGCGTTCATTTTGAACGCCTTTCTTTTTAGCCTTATAAGCGATGGTTATCGTTTATAGGGCTTTTTCAGCTCATTTTTGTACCGTATTTGTTGCTCGCTTGTCAAAGACCAAAAATTCAGTGAAAAGGTAGTAGAGAAACTATACGCCATTTTACACGGTTTTACGGGAATTTACAGTAATAACGGAGAAATAAAGATGAATTGAAATGAGCAGTAACCTGAAAATTAAGCGAATTTGCGCTTGGTGCGGTAAAGAGTTTATCGCCCAAAAAACGACAACAGCATGTTGTTCCAAACAATGCGCCAACGCTCTTTATAAAAAGAAGAAGCGTGACGAAGCAATCAAAGCTAACAATCAATTCGTGGAGAAGAAGATTGATGAAAAGCCTATTGAAAGAATCAAAGACAAGCCATTTCTCACAATTACCGAGACTGCAATCTATCTCGGAGTAACCCGACCTACCGTTTACGGATACATTAAACGAGGTGAATTAAAGGTTACTCGATTGGGCTTCAAATACCTTTTGAAGAAGGAGGATATTGATGAGTTATTCAATAATCCAACAGAGTTCCATACTCCAACAAAAGAGAAAGCCCCTATCACCGACTTCTACACCACAGCCGAAGTCAAGGAAAAGTATCATGTAAACGAATCATGGATATTCTTGGTAGCCAAGAAAAACAACATTCCCCGGACTTTCAATCGTGGAAAAACCTACTGGAGCAAGAAACACATGGATACTTACTTCGCCAAGAAAGCCCCGAATCCCAACATTACCGAATGGTACAGCACACAGGAAATGCAGGAAAAATTCGGCATGACCTTATCTGCCATCTACACTTTCGTTTCCAAGAATGCCATCCCAAAAAAGAAAGAAGGCATCATGGTGTACTATTCCAAGAAACACGTGGATATAGCCAAAGGTGTAGCTGTCCCCGAAGAACCGCAGTATTATACGGTAGCCGAAGCAATGGAGAAGTTCAATCTCACCCGTGACCAGCTCTATCATTATGCGAAGTATCATAATATCCCAAAGGTCAAAAAGGGCAAATACACGCTTATCTCCAAACCTGAATTGGATAAGCTACTTGCAGCCCCAAAGATTGAATAAGTTATTTATCAGTGAATGTTGTCACCATTGAATCACCTTGTTCCTTTGCACCAAACAAATGTAAAACTCTAAATATTAATCAGTATGACACACACGTGTACAAAAGTAACAGTTCGCCAAAGAGCGATTCGGAATAATCGCATCTCTTTGTATCTGGATTATTATCCGGCAGTTCGTAACCCCGAAACCATGCAGATGAGCCGTCGGGAATATCTCGGCATCTACATCTATGCCCATCCTAAAAATGAAATGGAACGGGAATTCAACAACGATATGCTAAACAAGGCAGAGGCTATCCGTTGTATCAGAGTGCAATCGCTCATCAATGAAGAGTTCGGCTTCTTGGATAAGAGCAAACAGAAAGCCGACTTCCTTGCTTACTTCAAGAAGATGTGCCGAAGCAAAGACCAGAAATGGACGTTTGTCTATCAGCATTTCTACAACTTTGTCAAAGGGCAATGTACCTTTGGCGAGGTGAATGTGGATTTATGTAAGAAGTTTCGTGAGTACCTGTTGAACGCCAAGCAACTCAAACATAGCAACCGCCCAATATCTCTCAATTCGGCATCCGGCTATTACTCCACTTTCAGAGGGCTGTTGAAGATAGCCTACCGAGACAAATGGTTTCGCGAAAACATCAATGACTACCTTGATAAGATTGAGCCACAAGATGTGAAAAAAGAGTACCTGACACTGGACGAAGTGAAGCAACTTGCCGCCACTCCTTGTGACATCCCCGTTCTGAAAGCCGCTTCTTTGTTTGCTTGCCTGACAGGTTTACGTATCAGTGATATTCTCAATCTTCAATGGGAAGACTTTGCCATCGCTCCCGACCAAGGCTATTGCTTGCGTATCAGAACCCAGAAAACCCAAACGGAAGCAACACTCCCCATCAGTTACGAAGCCTACGAACTATGCGGTACGCCTGACACAGGAAAGGTATTCAAAGGATTAAAACGAAGCATGATTAACTATCCGCTGAAGAACTGGCTCAAAAAGGCAGGAATAACGAAGCCGATAACCTTTCACGGATTTAGGCACTCCTACGCAGTTATACAAATCTCCTTAGGTACGGATATTTACACGGTCTCAAAGATGCTAACTCACAAGAACGTTTCCACAACTCAAATCTATGCAGATTTAGTAAATGTAAAGAAACGAGAGACAGCCAATAAGATTTCACTAAAATAAATTACAGCTATGAAACGAGGAATCATAACAAACAACGGACAAGGCATCCATATTTCAGATGGCGAAGTATGGATGACCGCTTGGGAAATTGCCGACTTGTTCTATACAACAGTTGGAACAATCAACTCCCACATAAAAGCGATATTGAAAGCCAATATCTTAAAGAAGTATGAAGTCTGCCGATGTATCAGATTAGAGAATGGGAATAGTGCCGATGTGTATAATCTCAATATGATTATAGTCTTATCCTATCAAATAGACACAGGACATTCCGCAGCATTCAGGAAATGGCTAATAAGCAAGGTCGTTCATAAGCAGAACTGCAACATCCTACTATACCTTAATGAGGGGGCGAACAGTACATTGTATTGCTAATAAAACAACTTTTCAATCATCAGATTATCTGCATTGTTTAGTCAAAAACAATGCAGATAATCTTTATTTAGAGGTACACACCCCCATTGTACCAACTATTTTCACCGAAAACAAAGAATTCCACAACACGCTTATTATAAGGAATGTAACGTGGTGAAATTTGATGAAATATATCGTCAAGAGTCCGTTGGCAAGCAAAACTATGGATTTTCTCAAAAATAAATCCTATATATTTGCACACAAACGATTAACATATATCATTATGGAGCAGAAAAAGATAGAACATATAACTTTGAATCTGATTGTTTTCGGAACAATCGTCATCATTGGTGTTTTAGCCCGTCAGACCGTACTACACTATGGTTGGGATGAGTTCAGCAGCTACCTCATTTTTGTGGTATGCTCCATTGTCATGGGTGCAATCTATCTCAATCTGCAAATGGTATTCAGACAACTCCTTTCACCAACAATAGAGAAGTGCTTTATGAGATTTGAGTACTACCGCAATAAAGCTGTAGTAATAGAAACTCCAGTGGCACACTCGGTACTTGCCGAAAGTGCTATAAATTCAGAACCTATCATTTCTGAATCTGAACCCGAAATAGAAACTACATCTGACACAACAGAAGAAGTTTCAACTCCTCCGTTTCTGGAACCTAGCGAAGACGTGGCAGAGCTTCCAAAGGAAGAAGCCACACCTTCTACCATCAATAATATGCCCATCGAAGAATCCAATCAGCCAACAGAATACGAGATATTCCGATCCAATGCTATGGCTGAAAAGGAACGGGCATCGCAAGAAAAATTAGATAAAGTTCTCTCATATACGAAACAGAACTTGGTTCTCTATCTTAGCGAAACTGACCTTAATCGTCTATGTGGATATATTACAGAATACTACCTATCCGATTCCCTGCCTAAAGTTGAACAGATAAAGGTTGATGCTCAATTAAAAACCATTGACATCATGCACTTTGGATGGAATATCGGCAAAGCATTCGGCAAGCCACGCCTACAGACCGCTAGATTTATAAAGAGAGTATTTGCTCATACTCTCCGTGATTCGGAAATATCTACCATTGAGCGCAAAATGTCACACACGGAATCAGAATGCAAGATTAAATTAGACAAAAAGATAGCTTAATGTCACATGCCTAATATCTTTCTTAGTTCCTCTATACTAAGTTTGCCTTTATGCAACATTGCATGGCAATTAGGGCATACTGGACGTAAGTCATCACATGTAATTTCTTTCATGCCCTTTATTGAAGAGATTGGAACTAAATGATGGACATGGATAAATCCCCTACCCAATTCACCATAATGCTCTTCAAAATCAAAACCGCACACACAACATTGTGCGCCAAATTTTTCTATACATTTTTGTCTGGCTAAAGAACTTCTAGAATACTTGTTTATAATAACTTGTTCTACCTCACCCTCTAAATACACATTATCCTTCTTTAGTTCAGCTATCAGGTCTGCATCTAATTCAATCTCAAAATCATCCCTTATCTTATCTAAAAATTTACTATGTATCTCTCGCTCTATTTTTCTGTGGGTATGTCGTTTGTTCTCATAATATTCAATGTGCATCATATAGGCATTGAGTGCAATTTTTAGTCTATCTATTCCAAAATCTTTGTAGATTCTTTCAAGATAAAATTCCCTCAAATCAGTGCTTATTCCACGAGTATGTAGAGTTCCATTAAGCATATGACGTAAAGCTGCACAAAAATCAATAAAAGAATTATCATTAATTGGCACGCTTAATCTTGACTGTATTTGCTGTCTCGCATCAATCTGACGTAATTCCTTCAAATATATTTGTTTGGCTAGTCCATATATTTCAGCCATATCCTGTTTTATCATGACTCTATTTATTGATTACAAGGGACAAAGTTACCAAAAATCTAACAGACAGAGTACTTAATAGGGCTAATTCTAACATCAAACATCTGATTATCATCACTAACCACCATCAAAAAGTTATTCATCAGTTATATTTTGGTGAATGATTCCACCATTGAAACACCTGTTTCCTTTGCCGTCGAACAATTAAAAACGAGCGACGTATGCAAAAAGAAACAGTAACATTTGATAAGCTGCCCGAAGCGGTAGGTTATCTGACCGAACAGATCATCGAGTTGAAAAGAATGGTGTTGGAACTTCAACCGCCCGCATCAGACAAACACGTGTTGGTTGAAATTGAGGATGCTTGCCGTATTATCAGAAAAGCTAAGCCAACCATTTATACATTGGTACGCAAGGGGCTGCTTCCTGCCTATAAAAAAGGTAAGAAACTCTATTTCTACGAGGACGAGCTTCTGGCTTGGATTGAGAACGGGCGTAGAAAGACTTCCGAACAGACATACGAGGAAATGCTTGCCAATATGCAAAGTGGTGTCCGCCATAAGCCTAAATCATCCGTGAAACTTTAATAGCTATGGCAATGGATACATGTTCTATTAATCCGGCATCCATCATTGACGAAGCGGTTGATTTAAGTATGCGACTGGCTGGTACTGATTTCCCTGTTAGCATATTCCCGACTAAAATCCAACGCATCATTCGTGAGGTACACGAATGCCATAACTACCCTACTGACTATATAGCCGCAGCCATCCTCACGGCAATAGCAGTTGGCATAGGCAACACGCACCTTGCCCAAATCAAGCAAGGATGGACGGAGAGCCCCATTCTATATATGGCATTGATTGGAAGACCGGGAGCTAATAAAAGCCATCCGCTCAGCTTTGCGATGAAGCCGTTTCTTGATTATGATTACAAACAGAATCAAGAATTTGAGAAAATGCTTGCCAAGTACGATGAGCTGATGAGCATGAGTCGCAAGGAACGTGCGGAAAGCGGTAGTGAGCAATTTCCACAAGAGCCTATCCGCAAACGCTTCTTGATTTCGGATGTAACGCCCGAAGGATTGAGCCTTATTCATGCGCAGAACAAACGAGGTTTATGCTTGTGGGCTGATGAATTGTCCGCTTGGTTCAAGAACTTCAACCGCTACAACAACGGTTCAGAAGAACAATTCTGGTTGTCAGTGTTCAGTGCCAAGACGACTATATCCGACCGCAAAAATGCCAAGAGTTCCATCTTCATCAAGCGACCGTATATTTCGGTTATCGGTACTATCCAAAAGAAAATTCTCAGTGAACTGGCTAAAGGCGAACGTTCCAGTAATGGATTCATTGACCGTATTCTGTTTGTGATGCCCAACCTACAACAGAAAGCACGTTGGAATGACAAAGAACTGCCGGAGAATATCGAGCAAGAATGGAATACCATTATTGACAAGCTGATACAACAGGAGTATGCCCTTAATAAGTTTGGAGAGATAGAACCACAGATTCTTCTCTTCACAGAGGATGCCAAAAGACGGCTTTACGAATGGCAGCACCATTTCTCAGAATTATGTGATCGAGAAATAAACGATACCATTGTGAGTATCTATTGCAAGCTGGAAATATACATCATCCGTTTCTGTCTGATTATCCAATTAGCACGATGGACTTGCGGAGAGTGTGATAAGACCTGTATCGACCTGTTGACAGTGGAACGAGCAATCAAACTGACGGAGTATTTCAAAGAGTCTGCATTGAATGTTCAAAATGTCCTCAATGAAAATACGCTCAACAGCCAACAACAGACAATAGTCAATCTGCTTCCTCCATCCTTTACAACCGCCCAAGCTATACAGATAGCCGAGCAGAACGGGATGAAGGAACGGACGTTTCAACGTTTTCTCAATGACAACATCGGGACTTTGTTCCGCAAAGAGAAGCATGGAGAATATTCAAAGATTAACCCGTGACATTTTTGTCGGTTTTGACACTTTCCAAGCGAAAACGACAATAACGACAAAAGTGACACACCTAAAAAGAAACATACAATGAGTACACATAGATTCATATTAGAACCCTACAAAGGTGTCAGCACTCGACACACTTGCCCAAACTGCCACCGTCAAAGATGCTTTTCCAAATACATTGATACAGAGAAGCAAATCAAGTTCCCTGAATACGTGGGGCGTTGTGACCATGAGCAGAAATGCGGTTATCACTTCACTCCTCGTGATTACTTTGAGCAGAATCCATCTGAAAAAGAAAAGTTTGCTAAGAATAGCTTCGGAAGTTATACACCTATTAAAGAAGTAAAACTGATAGCCATCTCCTACATGGATTTGGATATAGTCAACCAATCATTACGAGGCTATCCTGCGAACAAGTTATTTCTATTTCTATCGGCTCAGTTCGGAGAGACAGAAACATTAAAGCTCATGAAGAGATACAAGGTTGGTACATCCAAGTATTGGGACGGTGCAACTGTATTCTGGCAGACGGACAATCAGAGTAAAGTCAGAACTGGTAAGATAATGCTTTACAATTCCGAAACAGGTAAGCGGATAAAAGAACCATACAATCATGTTACGTGGGTACACTCCGTATTACACAAAGGTGGTTACAATTTGAAGCAATGCTTCTTCGGTGAGCATCTGCTTCCTGAAGACAAAAGCCGTCCTGTTGCACTGGTCGAAAGCGAGAAAACGGCACTTATAGCTTCCTACTATTTGCCGCAATTCCTATGGATAGCATCGGGTGGAAAGAACGGTTGCTTCAATGCCAACAGCCTATCCGTTCTGGCAGGAAGAAGCGTTGTGTTATTCCCTAACTTGGGAGCGACCGACTATTGGCAGAGCAAAATCGGGCTAATGAAAAGCTACGAAATTGAGGTGCGAATGTTCGATTATCTGGAAGCCAACGCCACCGAAAACGAGCGGAAAGAAGGTTATGATATAGCCGATTATCTGCTCAAAGTGAAGCACGACGAAGCTATCCTGCAACAGATTATTAAGAGAAATCCAGTCTTGAAAACACTGATAGACACATTCGATTTGAAGCTCGTCAGCGTACAACAAGGCACTCCACAACCGAAGGTTTCACCACCTAAGAAACGAGGATTCAGACTTTGAACTCAGGGAGAGGTATTGAGACTTTTTTACTGTAGCAAGTTAATGTCGGTGTATTACATTTCCCGACCACTTGCTCCTCAAAAAGTCTGAGGAGACAGCTCCCGATGGTCACAATTTATTCACTAAAAACAATTCAAATGGAAAAGAAATATACAATAACACTCCGTCTGTCCTATCAACAACACGCATGGCTTGGTGCGCTTTGCAGACGGAGCAAACAGACTCAAAGTGAAGTCATCCGTTCACTCATCAAGAACGGTTCGGTACGTGAACGAATCACACAAGAGCATATCCACATCATCCGGCAACTGATTGGCGAAAGCACCAATCTTAACCAGTTGGCAAGACAGGCAAACACCTACGGTTTCTTTGCCGTTGCGGACAGATGCGTGGAAATGGCTCAACACATTAATCAACTTATAAAGCGACTGAAAGATGATAGGTAAACAGACTAAAGGAACGTCATTCGGTGGTTGCGTCCGCTATGTCCTCAAAGAGGAGAAATCCAAGCTATTGGAAGCAGTCGGAGTAGAAGGAACACCCGAACAGATGGCAGAGCAATTTGAGTTACAAGCATTACTCAATGACAAGGTAAAGAATATTGTCGGACACACTTCGCTCAACTTCTCACCGGAAGATAGTGCAAGATTAAAGTCCGATGATGCTCTGATGCTGAACATAGCGCACGACTATATGAAACTGATGGGTATTGAAAATACGCAATATATCATTGCCCGTCATATTGACCGTGAGCATCCGCATTGCCATATCGTATTCAACCGAGTGAACAATGACGGCAAGACAATTAGCGACAAGAATGACTTTCGCAGGAATGAGAAAGTCTGCAAAATGCTGACCGCCAAATATCGCTTGTACTTTGCTAATGGTAAAGACCATATCAAAGAAGAACGCTTGTGCCCCTATGATAAGGCAAAACATGAGATATACAAGGCATTGAAAGAAGAATTGCCCAAAACTCATAGTTGGGATGATTTGAAAGAAGCACTTGCAGATAGGGACATTGATATGAAATTCAAAGTCAGTCGGACTACACGAGAAATACAGGGTATCAAGTTTGAGCATAACGGTTTTTCTTTCTCCGGTTCAAAAATAAGTCGAGAGTTCAGCTACCTGAATATCGACAACCGACTGGAAGAGAATGCTTGTGCATCTTTGTTGAAGTCTGCCAAGCAGGAATCCCAACAACAGAAAGAAGAGGTACAGCAAAGCATTTCCCATTCCGATAATGGCATTGGCTTCACGCATAAAGATGAAGAGGTACAGCAAAACGTATCCCATTCCGACAATGGTTCAAGCATCGGTCTTGGTTTGTTGAATGGCAGTTCCTCCTATGATGCCACTGCCGCAGAGGAAGCCGAGTTCAATCGCCTGATGAAAAAGAAAAAGGCTAAGCGCAAGCGAGGCTTTCATTTATAATCTATTTTTATTAACATCTTAAATTCAATCATTTATGGTTCCAAAAGATTTAATTCTTGATTTCAATCTCTACTTGTGTGAGAAATTTGGCTACAGAGAAAGCTGTAGCGTAATGGCACATGCCAATGGCTTTTGTGTGGACATCCGTGAACGTGACTTAGACTGCTACATCCGCTTTTGGGAGTATAGCTGTGGAAGAGGCAATTTCCCCGACTGGTCTATCATCATTGTACGCAGCAATTTCAAAAAGAACCAAGAAGAAAGCCTGAAAGACTTGGCTCGGTTCTTAAAGGAGTACATGCCACGCTACGGTTACAAATACCTTTGCACCGAAGATGATGACTACAAGTATTATCAGACACTTGGCTTGAGGTGTATAATGGACGGTTTTTGTCCCAATTATGCACTTGCACTGAAGGATTTGAATGTCTGAGACATGGTTTAGAGTTAAGGAGGGGAATTTTCCTCTCCTTTTCTCTTTATATAGCATAAGATTTTATATCTTTGCAAACAAATAATGAGTATTCTTCAGCCATATATAAAAATAGACAAACTCAAAAGAGATGTATCAATATAATTTCTCATACAACTACGATTCGCTGGCAGATGCGTTTAATGCGGTGAATAGGAAGGGAAAGATGCAAAAAAGGTATCTTTCACCTGAATATTTGGCTGCAGCTCAGGAGTATCGTGAAATGAGAAAGGAACTAAATAAGATATTGAAAAAGAAAAAGGCAGAGCGTACGGAGGTAGAAACGAGTAAGATTGACCAGTTAAAGCAATCGATGAAGGACAATGCTCAGCAACAGAAAACCTTATTGCAAGAGCATCTTAACAATGTATCCTCAAGGATTTTATCAAGTAGTTTTCGTTTCAACCTAACTCCAGATGCGTCAGAAGATCCGTTGAAGCCACTTTATACTATTGGTGATACAGCTGAAGAGTTTTTCGCAATGCAAGTCCTTTGCAGGAATGTAAAGAAACTGTTTAAAATTTCCATGTCAAGTCGCCATGAGATACTTTTTCAGTTAAAAATGTTATTGAAAGAAGATAAAAGCAGGTACTATATCATCAGAACGGATGTTTGTCACTGTTTCGAGTCGATACCGCATGATAAGTTATTTGAGTATTTGGAGGGCAACAATCTGCTTGACGTAAAGAGTAAATTCCTTTTGCGCGGACTTATCCGAAGAGAGTTTGAAACCAAGAATCTGCGTCCACTTGTACATACTCACCAAACTGGTATCCCACGAGGTTGTGCTATCAGTTCGCTACTATCAGAATTCTATTTGTCCAAAATAGATGAGGTACTTAGATGTAAACTACCAGGAATAGTATTCATGGCAAGATATGTGGATGACATTATTATCGTTGCACATCCTGATTTAGATGAAGAACACCAGTGGTCATTGGATGATTACGTTAAAGTTCTAACTGATACGTATATTGAGCATGGTTTGAAAATTCACACACCTACAGACGCGACGAATAAATGCTATACATATGATTCCAAGGATACAAAGAATCTAAAATTTAATCTTTTAGGATATACAATACAGTCCATCAAAGGGGATAAGGATAAGCAAGGCTTTTTCTCTTTGTCTAAAGACAAAAAGAAAAAAATAGGGGATCGTATAACAAAGACTTTTCAAAAATTTGACAGTTTGCTAAATATTATGTCTTACGATGTTGCAGCGCATTATTTATTTGATGCATTACACGTGTTGACATGCAATATCAATCTGTATAATGCAAAGCGAGGTGTGAAGGTGGGTATATTTTACTCAAACCAATTGCTGGACAATGCAAGAGATTTGGAAGGACTAGATCAGTATCTTCAATATAGATGCAGTCAAATATCATTGGCTGGCAAGGTTGGCGTTGATCCGGCTAAACAGCCACAGATTGAAGCGACCCTAAAGAAACAACTTAAGCAAGTATCCTTTTTAAAGGCTTCGCAATGCCTCATAAGCGATATAAAGTAAAGAAAAACAGATTGCAAATGATTAAACAATCGTGGGTATGAGAAAAAGAAAGAAGATAAAGCTTAGTTATAGCAAAGAGCGGGTCCTCTTTTCTGATGTCTTGCCATATGAGTGTCCTATAATATTCTCAAACCGTTATTTGTATCGATTTCTTGCCAAGTATTTATGGGTTGGTGAAGAACAAAAGGTTGATAATATCACGTGGAATGTCTTGAAACAATCTAAACGTTTGGATGAAAAGGATGCATATGCTTTTGCTGCATTACTATTTGGATGTTATGAAAAAGGTAAAAGAATAGGAATACTTCAACATCGATTGAACGACCTGTTCTATCCATATCAATTTAATATCGCTCACAAGACGAATAAGACCCGAACACTGTCAATTATACACCCATATAACCAGTGGCAGGTAGTGGAGTTTTATGATCAGTATAAGTATTCTATACTCTATCTTTGCAGCCAAAGTGAATTTTCTCTTCGCAAACCGCACAAGATAGCACAATACTTTTACTATAGAGATCGACTTCACCGAAGGTTGTCCGGGCATGAAAGTGATAAAGTTGAATTGTTCTTCAATGAATATGAAAATTTGAAAACATACTTCAGCTACGAGAAGTATTCAAATATATACAAGTTCTACGAGGATTACAGATACCAGCGTGCAGAAAAGAAATTCAAACATCTTGTGAAGTTCGACCTACAGAGTTGTTTCGACAGTATTTATACCCATACCATAAGTTGGGCAACAGCAGGCGGTGCGGACAAAGTAAAGGTCTTACCTGGATATCATGGTTCATGGGTTGGCGATGCATTTGATAATCTAATGCAATCGGTCAATGCTCGCGAGACGAATGGTATCGTAATAGGTCCGGAGTTTTCTCGAATCTTTGCAGAAATTATACTTCAGTATATAGATCAAAAGGTTGAACAGGAACTATTGGAAAAAAAACTTCGTCAGAAATCCTCCTATGAGTGTTATCGGTATGTTGACGACTATTTCCTCTTCTATAATGACGAAAAGGACAGGAATCTCTTCATGGAAAGCCTAACAAAATGGCTGAAGGAATTCAAATTGCAGATTAGTCCATCCAAAACAGAAGAGTTTGAAAGACCCTTTATAACAAAGGTGACTATTGCCAAACAGCGAATTGAAAATTTGCTGAGCATTATATTCCCAACTCCACTTTGGGAAGAAGTAGAATCAAAATTAAACGCAGAAGAAGAGGAGGACACGGAAGACGAAGAATCGGATAAAGACAGAGAAATATTAGATAAGAAACTCAATATATACCTGTCTGCAAATAGCGTAAATGCTCAAATAAAAGCAATAGTTAGGGAATGTGGAATTGAATATCGCGATATAGCAAACTATCTGCTTGAGAAAATAAGTCAACGCCTTGATGCTTTTCTCAATCGATATGAAAAAGGCTTCAAGAAATATGAGCACCTGATGTCAAAAGAGGATACGGATAGGGACGATGTTGAAATTCATGCACAACGAGTACAAAGGAAGCTCACAAGTTATCTTGTATCTCTAATTGATGTGGCGTTTTTCGTGTTCAATAGTAACAGGCAGGTAAATACAACCTTGAAATTGCAGAAGATAATGAATACCATCGTTATCTATGGAAAACGACATGGTGATTTCAAAGTTAATCCAAAAGTCAGATTCCAAACGATAAGCAAGGATATTATCTTTAAAAAGATTCAAGATGAAATAGCCTTAGTGTTGACTACAACAGATTCACATCGAAACACCTTGCATGAGAGCCTCTATCTGTTAATATTGGCTAAAGAGTTAGGCTACGCATATCTGCTCGCACCTGAAGTTATTGAATCATTCATTGATAAAAGTGAATTACAATATAACCTTTTCGCATGTATTATATTATTGTATTACTATGCGAACCATAAGTGCTATGATACACAAAAGGCTTTATTGAAAGACGAAATTTTGAAGAAATATCGGCTTGTTGCGGAATCGGAGCGCAAACGCAATTCGGAACTCACGATTCTCACAGCGGATATGATGACTTGTCCCTTTGTGGATGATGCCTACAAACAAAGCCTTCTTACATTGATTGGCATTACTGAGACGAAAGATCAGCTGATGATAATACGATTTGCCAAGAAGCAAAAGTACATTTTCACTCGCTGGACAATGTTTAATTTGAATAAAGAATTACAGGCAAAGATTTCACAGGAGGTATATTCGTAGCTTCTGTAACAGCTGTTGGTCCAACTACACTTTCACACACATAACCTTCAAGCTAGCCGAAACGAAGCAGGAAGTTACGTTTTCCAAAATGGTTGGTTAGGGTTGTACCAAATGTGAAATCTTGCTTTTTTAAAACACTTACATCCAATTGAGCGGCATTTGAATGAAATCGAGTGAGGAGGAAGAGTTTTCTTCCTCTTTTCTCTTTATATAGCATAATATTTTATACCTTTGTGTTCATATTGATAATATAAAAATAAAACGATGGATAAACCCATGAATCGAATAAAAGAGGTGCTTGAAGAAAGAGGAATCAAGCAGATTTGGCTGGCAGAGAAACTTGGTAAAAGTTTTTGTATAGTCAATGCATATGTTTGCAATAGACGACAACCCAGTTTGGAAGTACTGTTTGAGATAGCTAATATCCTTCAAGTAAATCCGAAAGAATTAATCGATAGCAATAAGTAAACTACGGTATGTTTTATAGACTAATCAAAAAGAAATGTGATGAATGGATTAATTCTTCGGAGTGTCCCATTCATGAACTGATACAATATATTCAAGTGCGAAATAAAATGCGTGACGCACAAATTGAAGCGGTCAAGATTTATCTGTTTCTCAAAATCGCCTGTAAGAACAAACCACTTTGGCAATTGTTCAGCGAAGGTTTCTTCAACAGTTTAGACTTAAACGCCATGCCGCTGACAATTGACGAGCGAAATCATCTTATTTCCAATAAGGCCGCTGCTGCATTATTGGAATATTCATTATTGAAAGACAAAAACGGGAATCAGATTGCACCCGAATTGGAGAAGTTTGTTAAGAATCATGATGCCGGCATGGATTGCGAAGCTGTTTTCAAACAAATATTTTATGGTGTAAACTATCCAGATTATCTTTTCAGCCTACCAATGGGTGCAGGGAAAACCTATCTGATGGCGGCATTCATCTATTTGGATTTGTATTTTGCCCAAAACGAACCGGACAATCCCGCGTTTGCCCATAACTTTATGGTATTGGCACCTTCCGGTTTGAAGTCATCTATCATCCCGAGTTTGAAACATATCCAAGAGTTCGATCCCACATGGATTATCCCTGAGCCGACGGCTTCAAACCTGAAAAGAATGATTCAATTCGAGATTCTTGATGAACAAAAGTCAGCAAAGAAAAGTAATTTAGTCAAGAATCCAAATGCACAAAAGATAAACAATCACCAACCCTTAGAAGATTTAATGGGGTTGGTTGCAATTACCAATGCAGAGAAAGTGATCCTTGACCGCATAGACAAAAATGACGACGAATCATCTTTTGATAAAGAAGAATGGACTAAAATACGAATCGCCAACGAGCTGCGAGATATAATTGGGAAAATACCTCACCTGTCTGTATTTATAGATGAAGTGCACCATGCTGCAGATGGAGAAATAAAACTCCGCCAAGTGGTAGAAGAATGGACCAAACGACACACGTTTTGCGGCGTATTGGGATTTTCTGGTACTCCCTATCTGGAAAAAGCGGAAAAGGTAACGTTGGTCGATTCTTTCACGATAAAGAATACCGACCTGTCGAACGTGGTCTATTATTATCCATTGATTCAGGGGGTAGGTAATTTTCTGAAAGTACCAGAAGTAAAATATGCCGATAACGATACGGAAACGATTGTAAAGAACGGCGTAAGGGAATTTTTAGACAAATACAAAAACACGGTTTATGCCAATGGTACATACGCCAAGCTGGCTATTTATTGCGGACAGATAGAGACGTTGGAAGAAATGGTCTATCCACTTGTAGCCCGCTTGTTGTCCGAGTACGGTTTAAATCCGACCGAAACTATTCTAAAATATCATGGCGGAAACAAAACTTACCCCCAACCGGAAGGCTCTGAAACGGAATTTGCATCACTCGATATGTCTTTCTCTAACATTCGCATAGTCCTCTTGGTACAAATAGGTAAAGAGGGTTGGGACTGTAAAAGCCTGACGGGAGTCATCTTGCCACAAAAGGGAGTGTGCCCCACAAACATGGTTTTGCAAACCAGCTGCCGATGCCTGCGTCAAGTTGTAAAAAACGACAATGAATCTGCATTGATATGGCTGAACAAGTTCAATGCTGACACACTGAACAAACAACTAAAACAACAACAGAATATCTCCCTGCAGGAATTAAATCAGAGTGGATACAAAGGAGGCATACAGATAGAACGTTTCTCCAGAATGGAAAAACAGAAACTGCCGCCTATTGATTTCTATCAGTTAAAGGTGTCCTACCAAACTTTAATCACAGAAGAGCATCCCCACACAGCTGAAAAGTTGAACGATAAAAATATCTTTACCGAAGCTGATGCTACGTTAATCCATAAGCAAGACTTGTCCGGAGAAACGCAGGGACATTATTTAGCCGAGAAAGAAGCGGGTGACTATATCACTTTCCGCCAATGGCTATATACTATCGCAAAAGAGAGTTTCCTGACATTGGAGTTTGAGAAGTTGAAAGACCACGAAGCCGTATTGGGAAACATCTTTCAACGTATCACTTTGAAAGACGAGACAGGCAATATCCGGTATGACACCCGTTATGATCAAGAAAATATCCGTTCGCTTATCCGCAAAGCCTTTCTATCCAAACGTGATTTTTCGGTTAAAGAGGAAATAGTGCCTTACGAAGCAAGCCTGCTTCAGATAGAAAAACTCAAATCACCATACCCTGCGGTAAACGACAAACCATTCTTCCCTTCTCAGGAAGAGGTCAAAACGATTCTTGATTGGGATGAAAATGCACAAAACAAAAAACTGTCACCGGAAGAACTGGCTATCTTGGAAAAGATGAAAAAGATGGGATATGCCGTTCCCGAGCCCGTCGACCCACATCCCGAACGCAAGCAGACTTACCATTATCTGCCCTACCGGTTCGACAGTGGTTTGGAGAAAGAGTATTTCAAAGATTCCATTATTCCTATTCTAATGGAACAAAAACTGCTATTGGAAATCTATTTTAATGGTGACGACACACTAACTGAATTCAAAATAGACTGCTATAAACAAATCGGCAAAGAATGGAGATATATCGGTAAGTATGTACCCGACTTTTTGTTATTAAGTCGAAAAGCGGATGGTGCTATCGACCGCATCATCATTATCGAAACCAAAGGCGAAGGCTTTGCCGCCAAATTTGCAGACCAAAAGCAGTTTATGGAGACTGAGTTTATCCGCAAAAATAATGAGCGGTTTGGTTACGAACGTTTTCGCTTCCTGTATCTTGAAGATACTATCAGCAAAACCGAAAGAGAAAAACAAACACTGAAAGCAATCAAAGAATTTTTCAATATTTAAATAAGAATATATATGGCTATCAAATACATCCCTTATTTTCCAAACACATTGGAAGGTCAAGCAATACTCGACAATTTCATGCGTACTAAGCGAGTGCTCCGTTATCGTGACAACGACCGCACAACGGAACGCATCGAACGTGGCATGCCGTTGTACGAAACCGAATTGCAAGAGCGTGTAGGAAAAAATGAAAACGGGAACCTCATCCTTCGTGGCGAATGTTTGTCAGCATGCGCATATCTGAAAGATAAAGGCATCACGGTGGACTTAGTATATATCGACCCGCCTTTTGCCAGCGGTGCAGATTATGCTAAGAAAGTATATCTCCGGCGCAACCCTAAAGTAGCAGCCATCCAACAGGCAGAAAGCGAATTGGATATAGAAGAACTGCGTTCTTTTGAAGAAAAGATGTATGGTGACATTTGGAACAAGGAAAGCTATCTGAACTGGATGTATGAGAACCTGATGGCTATAAAGGCTGTGATGAGCGATACGGCAAGTATTTATGTGCATTTGGATTGGCATATTGGGCATTATGTAAAGATACTGCTAGATGAAATATTTGGAGAAGATAATTTTAGAAATGAAATCATTTGGCATTACACAAATAAAATGAGTGGGTCAATAAGTCCACAAGATTTTGTTTGTGAACATGATACTATTTTTCGTTATTCAAAAAATAGTGAATGGAGCTTCAATGTAATCACAGAAGAACGTGATGAACCTGTCAAACAAAGCAAAAGAATAAAAGTTGATGGAAAAAATATGCGTGCGCGTGATGAGGAAGGGAATATAATTTATGAATTATCAACAGATAAGAAAATTAAAGATGTTTGGACTATTCCATATATTGCATCAACAGATTCTCAACGTGTAGATTATGCCACCCAAAAGCCCGAAGCCCTTCTTGAACGCATCATTAAAGCTAGCAGTAATAAAGGAATGGTGGTAGCCGATTTCTTTGGCGGCAGTGGCGTAACCGCTTCCGTAGCCAATAGGTTAGGACGTAAATTTATCCACACCGACATCAACATCAACAGTATCCAAACCACTCGCGACCGCTTGTTAGCTACCAAAGCAGAATTTGATGTGATGGAAATAAAAGACGGCGTATCGCTCTATCGTAATCCGGTGCAGACCATGGAACGATTAAAAAGCCTTATACCCGGTTTGAGAAACGAAGATGCATTAGACAAGTTTTGGGAAGGTAGCATCATCGACACCAAATACGGAATGACCCCTGTCTATCTTCCCAATCTGATGGATAGTAGTACCCGTATGCTGGATAAGCCTCTTATGAATCGTATTATTCGAGAGGCCATGCCTGAATTGCCCGACAACACAAAGCGCGTCATCGTTTATTACATTGATATTGACAATCGAGAAGAGATAGAACAATTTATCAAAGAACAAGGGAGTCCGTTGATCGTAATAGAACTGCGCGATTTGAAGCAGGTACTCGACAATGTAATAGCCGAAGACCATGCCGAGTGGAAATTGTCAGAAGAAAGCAGTGAATTGTTTGGTAGTTGGAAGGTTGAAATCAAACAATTCCAGAGCGACCGGGTACACCGAAAGATTGATGAAATAAACCAAAAGAATCAACTACAAGTATTGCAACAAAAAACAAAGGGAAAAGAAAAGACATTCGTGCCCATTCTCATTAGCGATGAAGGATTAGAAACCGTAGAATGGATCAGCTTGGATTGCTCCACTGTCGAAAAATACGTTCCTTGGCATAGCGACAGCGAAATAAAAATCGAAAAGATGGGGTATGTCATTAAAAACGGTGTGAAAACCACCGAATATTGGGATGCCTGCATTTATTGCGAACGGAAACCTTTGCGCATGAAAATTCGCAATATTTGCGGAGATGAAACAGTATTTGTATTGTAATGGTCACTATAGTCATGATTTTCAGTTTGTTTTGTATTAAACCTACGTTAAAATAAAATGAAAGAAAATAGATTGAACAAAAAATACAATTTGGAGGAACATCTCAAATTTTTATCTTCGGAAGATAAAGATTATGAATCATTGTATTCTATTTGGGATCTGAACAAACAAAATTTGACACAAGGGTTAAATTCCATATCAAGTTCTTTCCCACATTATAGTATTCATGATGTCAGCCACTCTATGACCATCATTGAAAACATCCAATGCTTTTTAGGTGAGGATCGCATCAAACGCCTAAGCGCTACAGATACATTCTTAATTTTAATGGCTGGATTAACCCACGACATAGGTATGATACTTGTGTACAATATCGTTGAAAAAGAATGGCAACGAGACGATTTCAAAACTATATTAGAAAAATTCATCAACTGCAATGATTCTGTTGTGGCAGATTCCGCCAATTTGCTGATGAAAATTCATCAACACAAGGCTGAAGATGAATTGAAAGATTTCCGATGGGCTTTACAAGTTAAAAATGCAGTTGTGATATTAACCTCCGAGATTTTTAGATCTAAACATGCAAATCAAAGTGCCAACTATTTATGTTCTAATGAAACATTCAAAAAGTTAGCAAACAATTTCCATGCCGAACAATTACCCAGTCGATTCATAGATTTACTTGCTAAAGTAGCTTATCTTCATGGAGAAAATTTTGAATCCGTTATGACCCAACTATATCAAGAAGCAAACGGCTACAAGGGCGATTATATCCACCCTCGTTTTATTGCTTACATGATTCGGTTGGGAGATTTGTTAGATTTCGACAGCAATAGATTTAATCCGTATTTCAAATTCGCACTCAAAGAGATACCAGAAACATCCAAATTGCACGAACAAAAACACGCTTCTGTAAAACATATGTTGATATCTCCCAATTCCATTGAAGCTGAATTAGATTGCCCTAACGAAGAAGTTTATCGCATTTCAAGAAGTTGGTTTGATTGGTTAGAAAAAGAAGTAAGCAACCAAAGCAGAGAATGGACTAATATAGCTCCACAAGATTTAGGTGGATTGCCCCCGGTAATAAGTAAGGGTAACATAAAAATACTATATAATGGAATACAAAGTAATCCCCAACTACTAAACTTGAAGTTCTCAATGTCCCAAGAAAAAATGTTTAGCATCCTCCAAGGAGGTGGTATATACAGTGAACCGGGGTTTGCCTTTATTAGAGAAATCGTTCAAAACGCGTTTGATGCAAGTAAAATTCAAATGTGGAATGATATAGATAATGGATTCTACGATTCAACTATCAAGAAAGAGAACATAAAATTCCCCAATGATATACCCTCTGCTATATATCAACAATACCCTATTAATCTAAGAATAAAATGGAAAGATGAAAACAAAGATGTCTTGCATTTTGAATGCGAAGATTTTGGTACAGGTATATCCGAAGCGACATTATTAAGAATGACGAACCATGTCGGTGAAAGCCATAAATATGATTTGGGATACACCGAAACTTACAACCAAATGCCCATTTTTTTGCGTCCGACAGCTGCATTTGGTATAGGACTACAATCCGTCTTTTTTGTAACTTCTAAATTTGAAGTAGAGACTTCTTTTTTGGGTGAAACATCTAAACGAATTATCTTTAGATCTGCAGCAAACAACCAGTACAGCTCTATTGTAGATGAAAATATAAAAAGGAAACGAGGTACAACAGTAAAAGTTAATATTCGAAAAGAACAATTTACTGAACTATTCGGAAGTTCTTTTAGTTGGGATATATTAGACAAAACAGATATATTTAAAGAAAAAGGCGATGATTTATATTTGGCTAAAATCGACAACTTCGTACAAAAGACATTCGGTCATATAGAAGGAATTTTTTTTGATTATCAAACTGAAAGTCCAGAAAGAAGTTTCAAAAAACAAACTGACAGTAAAAAAGAAGATGAGATTTTTGCAACAAATGGACATTACAAACATCGTACTAGTATCCAAGATGGCTTCCTTGTTTTTCACATATTTGAAAGTAAAATTGGATCAACTTTTCAACTTTGGTTTAACAACGAAATAGACAAAAAAGGACATTTTTACCAACGACTATTACTTCGTGATGTTTTGGTATCAAATGCGAAATTCAACTATTACAAAACAGATTATTTAGGGTTTGAATGGAATCTCTATAGCCAATCGACTGACAAAGTTGTAGATTTATCACGTGATAATCTTACATACAATGGCAAAACATGGATTACCGATACATTATTAAATAACCTACTACCAGTTTTCTTAGAGCTCATAAACGAAAACTTTAAGAAAGCTTTGCAAAATGAAAACGAAAACAAATCTTTACACAATCAATATTTCAACTATTGCTTAACCGCATTAGCTTGTGGACTAAATATTCATGATATCGACTATTTAGCGAAGTGTAGTATTCCCGATTTTATAGTATCCTACAATAAATTAAATATAACTGCAGACAAATTGTTTAATGCATCTGAACTATATTTAATTAAAGGCTTCCGAACAAATGGCAACAATATCATTGTAAAAGAAGATAAGGATAAAATTGAAAAGAATTATGAAAATTTACTTCAAGACAAATTAATTGTATGGGGAGAGAATTATCTTCACTCTGCATTAATGTTTAATTTCATATGTACAGAAGTTGTAACATATGAATCTAAATGTCATATATACAAACTAAACAGAATTAATAATATAAAAATAAAAGCAATAAAATCACCCAAAGAATACTTGCTATCATTAGACAAAATATCCTTCCATGAATGCTCTCGCAATACTATCTATGGATTAGATGAATATTCTAATATAGTGGTTCATTTGAACTATATTTCAGGATTTGAACGTTTTCCTGCTTATAGTACATGCTGTATATATTCTCCTTTTTCAAAAGAAGGTCAAGTAAATAAACTAATTGAAGAATTAAAAGGCAAAGATGATAGTGACATAAAAGAACACATACGTAAAAATATCAACCAATATATTACTCCGTATATGATAGAGATAATAAAAAAATACAACATAAATGAAAGTGTTACTGAAGAACAGATTGTAAATGAGTATATTTTATTGATACACGATTTTCTTTACGAAAAGAAAAAAAGTATAGAGGGATGTTCTTGATTTAGAGATCAAAATAATTTTAAAAGAATAACATATTAACAGAGCATATAATTAATTGAAGATGCTAAACTTCGACGAATACATCCAGCAAGGCGAGCCGCAAAAGCGTGAAAAAGGCTATGCGTGGCAAACGGCAATAGGACTTCAGGCGGTAGATGGTTTGAAGCCCTCCGAATATCTTATTGAAACCGCTCGCAAGCATATTGAGGGAGACATAACCATTGATGAAGTACAGCAACTTATCAAGAGTTACTACGATTCAAAAGATATTCGTACTGCAAAGGATAATGAAACAGAAGAAGCCGATAAAGTTTCTGCCAACATAACCAAGCTATTGAATGAGCGTTCTTTTGCTTTTACCGTGGCTGGATTGACCGCCATTCATCGACGGATATTTGATGGAGTATTCAAGTTTGCCGGACAAATCAGAGATTACAATATCACCAAAAAAGAGTGGGTGCTTCGTGGAGATACCGTATTCTATGTATCTGCTCCCGACATTCGTAGAGCCATAGAATATGACCTTGAACAAGAAAAGGCGTTTGATTATACAGGATTGGATATAAACCAAATAGTAAGTCATATTACCCAATTCGTATCCGGGTTGTGGCAGATTCATCCGTTTGGAGAAGGCAATACCCGAACAACAGCTGTGTTTACCATCCAGTATTTACGTTCAATGGGATTCAATGTCGAGAACGACCTTTTTGCCAATCATTCTTGGTATTTCCGTAATGCTTTGGTTAGAGCCAATTATCAAAATATACAAAAAGGCATCAAAAGAGAGTCTGTGCATTTGGAACGATTCTTCCGCAACCTATTGATAGGAGAAAACAATGAATTGAGGAATCGTTTTATGGTGGTTAATGCACCCGAAGAGATGGGCATCTCCACCCCGACAAGTACCCCGACAAGTACCCCGACAAGCTCTGATAATACATTGCAGATAGATAATGAGAATATCAGCCGTTTAATAAAGGCACTTGCAAACAACAGATTGTCTGTCAAAGAGATGATGCCAGCCGTAGGATTAAAAAACCGCGAGAATTTCATGGAATACTCACTCAATCCTGCCATCAAAGAAGGCTTTGTTTCTATGCTCTACCCAGACAAGCCTCGTCATCCTCGTCAGAAATATATATTGACGATTAAAGGATTGGCGGTGTATAACTCTAACAATATGAAATAATGATAGACGAGAACAACATATCCCCTATTCAGTCCGATTTTGAACGGATTAAAAAGCAAGACAAAAACGGTTCGGAGTATTGGACTTCTCGTGAGTTGTGCACCGCATTAGGCTATAGTACATACCAAAAATTCAATCGCACTCTAACCAAGGCTATCGTCATAGCCAATAAGAAAGGTTGTAACACTACCGAGCATTTTAACCCTACGATTGAAATGGTAAAACAGGCTTCCGGTTCCTTTCGCAAGGTAGAGAATATGCATCTATCACGAATCGCATGTTTGCTGATTGCCGAAAATGCAGATAGCAAAAAGCCGCAAGTGCAAATGGCAAGGGAATATTTCAAACAAGAAATATCAACTCCTGAATTAATAGACAATAGCCTATCATCCAATATATTGCTATATAAGACAAAACAAGGAGAAAGTCGTATAGAAGTCATCTTCAATAATGAAATTTTTTGGATGTCGCAAAAGCGAATGGCCGATTTGTTTGGTGTTGAAACGAATACAATCAACAACCATCTGAAAGAGATATTCAAAAGCGGCGAACTAGATGAGAACTCAGTTATTCGAAAAATTCGAACAACTGAACTTGATGGCAAGAACGATGATACATTGTTCTATAATTTGGATGCGGTTATTGCCGTTGGGTTTCGTGTGAGCAGTTATCAAGCGAGCCCATTTCGGATGTGGGCCACATCAGTTCTAAAAGAAATGATCATAAAAGGATTTGTATTGGATGATGAACGCTTGAAACAGGGAAAACATTTTGGCAAAGATTATTTTGACGACTTATTAGAACGCATCCGAGAGATACGAGCTTCAGAACGTCGGTATTATCAGAAAATTACCGATGTCTATGCCGAATGTAGTGCCGATTATGATCCTAAGGTTGAGACCACTCTACAATTCTTCAAGAAGGTGCAAGATATGATGTATTGGGCTACTTCCCATCAAACGGCAACCGAAATCATCTATTCAAGAGCAGATGCACAAAAGCCCCACATGGGACTTACCACATGGAAAAACGCTCCTGACGGCAGAGTTCAAAAATCGGATACAATTATCGCCCAGAATTACTTATCCGACAAGGAAGTTTCTGCTTTCAATCGTCTTTCAACCGCTTTCCTTGATTTAGCCGAACTTCGTGCCGAACGGCAAATCATTTCCACAATGGCAGATTGGAAAAAGCAATTGGATGATTTCCTAACTCTATATGAGTATGATAAATATAATAATGCTGACACCATTTCCATCGAGCAAGCGAAAGAAAAGGCATACTCTGAATATGATAAATTCCGCTTGATTCAAGATAAAGAGTTTCTTTCGGATTTTGATAAGGAACTCAAGAGATGGAAAGAGAAAGGATTGTTTGGTAATTAGCAGAAATATAAATACACAATCAACTGAAAATCAATTTATGTCAAAAGCAAAGCTAAAAAAACACCTGTCGTCACTTACAAAAGAACAGATAATCGATATTGTTCTTGAACTATATGATGCACGTAAAGAGGCAAAAGATTATCTGGAGTTTTATCTTGCCCCAGATTGTAATGCTGAATTGGAAAAAAGCAAGAAAGCTATCCGAAACGAGTTCTTCCCAACTCGTGGATTTTCCCAAAAGCCGTCATTTGCCAAATGTAGAAAAGTCATTTCCGATTTTCAAAAGCTAAAACCGGAGCCGGCCTTTGTTGCCGATTTAATGTTGTTCTATATCGAACAAGGATGCGAATACACACTTGAATTTGGCGATATGTGGGAACAGTTCTATACAACACTGGAGGGAAATTTCGACAAGGCTATGCGCTTTATCTTTCTCAACGGATTGTTAGCCAGTTATTACGAACGGATTGAAAAACTTATTGATAGCGTATCGGATTGTGGCTGGGGATTTTATGACACATTGCAAGATATTTATTCTGAATATCGGTAGTGGTTCTTAATCCTACACGAAAAGCAAGGAACTGAACCTATGCACATAATGCACAGATTTAGTTCCTATTCCTTTAAACTACTCCATTGATTCCTGAATAATCCGCCGAGTTTCTTTCTTATACTCCTTACGGTCATATTCAAATCCTCTACACATCCAACAACTACACGGAGTGCCTGTAGTTTTGTAAACTTGCGCTCATTTTTCTTTTGCCAATTCAAACCAATGAGGATGTTCATAATAGCTTCCATCCTCACGAATGATGCAATGACCATAAGCGGCATACAGAATCATGCGAGCCTTAAACACACGAGCCATTTGTTGGCGTCTCCAAAATTTGTTTCTTTTGTCCATCGTCTCTTTCTATTAAAGTTAGGATGAACAATGATATTATTTGGGTGAGATTTAATATATCCATAGCATTGTGTATTTTTACCGTTTTATAGTCTTTATGAAAGTTTCGCAAGTCGTTCCTTCAATAATTCGCCATACTTTTCCTTTAATTCAACTTGTCTCATTGATTACTGTTTTTTTGAGTGGCAACCATTTCATAATTGAAAAAGTCAAGAAGCTGGTTCACTTTATCGAGACGTAGCGTTTCCTTTCCTTGTTCAAGGTCTCGCACAAAACGCAATCCCACACCCGATTTCAACGAGAGTTCTTCTTGCGTCAGATTATATTGCTTTCGTAACATTTTGACCGTAGTAGAAAGATTATTCATATAGTATCATACTTTATACCTTTTCGGGTACAAAGTTAGCACAAATATTCGATATTATGTCAGTACGGGTATAATTTATTGTTTCGCTACTGCAATTATATCAAACAGGGTATAATTCAAGGAGAATTGAAGCGTTAATATTAAGGCTAAAAACAAGTACAACGCATATAGTTTTACACTTTTCCAAACGAATAATTCAGCTTCCTCACACTTTTTCCGACGAATGCCACCCATTGCTCTACACTTTTTCAAGCGAATCAAACGTAAATTCCACAAAAGTTTTCTGATTCTATGACCGATTTTCTACCATCCAACACCTTCTGGAAAATAAAAAACACACCACACACCACAGAAATCCCAAGAAAACCACTACCTTTGCATTCAACAAGCGTTCTGTAACATACCTGCGGAAATACCCTATCACTCAACACATTGTATCTGATAGCGGACATTCCTCAAAAAGGCTGAAAAGAGGCGGTACAACACGTATATGCAAAACAATGAAATACAACGGTTTGCATTTATCCCCACATTCTGTGTATTTGTCAAAACGAAGGTTGTACCGATTAAAATAAATAGTCTCTGATAATCAGTGATGTAAATATGTTGCATCGGGAAGTAACCTAACTATCATATAGTTACAATTATAAACAATCTAAAATACTGACTAAAAACGACTTAAATATGGCAAAATAATAGTTTTAGGAAAGGTATTTTCTTTTGTTAAGCTTATTTTTCAATATTTTTGTCCCCCGTTTGTCCCCCAAGCCACATACGGGGGACAAATTTACGCCCCTCTATGTAATTTGGGAACTTTTCACTATAAAATCTATCTAAATCATAGATAATTATTGCTTTATACAGATACCCTCAATCTTTTAGTTTCTAAAATATCAAATACTATAACCACTGATAAACAAATACATACATATAAAAAATACGGAATTGGAGTAAGCGTCTCCGCGATTCTATCTTGTCGCCCATTTTTCATTCTTATATTTTTGCCATGTATAAAAATGAATCATTATGGATTTAGCAGAAAATCGATTTGGAAAAACCTGGAAACATTTCCTTGAAGTATTGAAAGTAGACTACAATTGTTCTTTAGCCGATGTTTGCCGTGATCAGCATACCACTCTTGGAGGTATGAGTTCCTGGATGTCCAGACGGGGTTATAGCGTTAAACAAGCCAAGGCAGATGTGGTCCGTGATTATTATGGCGGCGTTGAACCCTCCCGACCGACAACTTCCTCTCCTTCGTTCACTCAAATAGCCCCCGTCATGTTGTCGGAAGAAGAGTTTAGTCTTTCCGGGATCACAATCACCTTTAACAGCGGAACGACCATTTCGGTCAAACGGGCCACTCCCGGGGGTATTATTAAAATGTTATGCGATTACGAAAGAAAGGAGGGGGATCCATGTATTCTCTAACATCAGCCAATCGCTACTATCTGTACCAGGGCTTTGTCCGTATGAACCTTGGCATTGACGGTTTATTCAAAATCATACGCTCTCAAATGAAGGAGCTTTCCCCCATTTCCGGAGATATATTTTTATTCTTTGGCAAAAACCGACAGAGTGTAAAAATACTGCGTTGGGATGGTGATGGCTTTCTCCTGTACTACAAGCGTCTGGAAGGTGGAAGTTTTGAGTTACCGACATTTAACCCCCATATAGGCAATTATGAGATCTCTTATCAGATTTTGTCTTTTATCTTAAATGGAGTGTCATTGAAGTCAGTACGGTTGCGAAAATGTTTTATGATTTAATGTAATATACTGTATATTAGCTATTTGATTTCAAATTACCATCCGATTATTTTGGCCGACTCATTGATTTTTTGTATCTTTATGCCATGAAAAAGGATGAGGTCATAGAGT
>ENA-OPVK01000117-OPVK01000117.1-human-gut-metagenome-genome-assembly--contig:-NODE-117-length-65932-cov-6.702278_pt1 | contig 65932 bp, 60 predicted proteins | sample MGYA00241495_ERZ501982 | MGnify/ENA primary metagenome ERZ501982 (study PRJEB25962, sample SAMEA2042002) | human gut metagenome | biome: human gut; feature: human-associated habitat; material: faeces...
CCGCTTTGGTTGTATTGGCTATGACCATGGCAAGCGTAGTCTTGCCGGTCCCCGGAGGGCCATAAAATATAAGCGAACTTATCTTATCCGCTTTTATCGCCCTGTACAAAAGCTTGTCCTTGCCTATAATATGTTCCTGTCCAACCACGTCATCAAGGCTGGTCGGTCTCATTCTTTTTGCCAGAGGAGAATCATCCTCCGAGAAATTCTCCCTCATATACTCAAATAAATCCATCTTTATGTCCCTGCCATCTAATATTCAGTGTCATAAGACACTTCGAAGCCCGATATCTTACAATAACGGGCTTCGCATGTATCAATATCATATCATCTACTTGATAATGTCCAGTTTCTTCAGCATGTCATTAAACTTCATGATATCAATCGGCTTACATATGTAATCATCATAATCGTCGCTGGCGAGATTACTGTCAAAGCTTGCCTCGTCAAGTGCGCTGGTCATTATGACCTTCGATCTGAGCATCCTTGACACTCCGTGCTTTCTCTCTGCACTTCTTATGGATGCCAGAACTTTATACCCATCTATCTTTGGCATCATGATATCAAGACACACCAGCTCGAACAGTTCGCCCTTCTCAAGAGCATTTACAAATTCATCAACCGCTGCGATTCCATCAGGTGTTATGACCACATCACCAAACTTACTCAAATACTTGGATAAAAATTTTGCATTTGCAACATCATCCTCAGCTATTAATATCTTCATGACAATTCCTCCCTAATTTTACAACCTAAGTACTTTCTCAAGATGACTGAGCATCTCCTTGATCTCACCCCTGAAACTCTTCCTTGAGTATTGGTTTCTCCGTTCAAGCAATCCCTCTGTAAAAATTCCGTTGAACATGAGCGTAAGTTCCTTCGGTGAGAAAACCGCTCGTATCTCCTTGCTGTCAATCGCACTCTGAAACAATGTGCATACAAAATCATTACGCTTCAACATACACTCAGAGATGATCTCTCTCGTCTCTGACATGTGAAGCAATTCTTCATAATGCAGCATTATCGCACCCATACCAATATAGTTATCATAATATGTTGCATATGTATCTGCATAATACTTGATCTTATCCAGGTATGTCCCGTCAAGTCTCTCAACAGTCCTCTGGATATTGACATCAAATGCCGCATATTCGTTCACAACCGCTATAAGTACCTCATCTATACCCCCAAAATACTTATATATCAGCGTATCAGATATATTCTGCTTTCGTGCAAGGTTCTTCGGTGTAAGAGCATGTAATCCCAAATCTCCAATTAGTTCGATAGCTGAAGCGACAATTTTATCTCTGCGCGAAATATAACTATCCTCCAATGTCTGTTCCTCCCATTACACATAATTTTGCCCTTAGAACACTGATTTTATTCTATGTCATGGGATATATTTTGTCAACATTTTAGACTATCAAGAGTTTTCCTTTTTCCCTGCTGTACATATACAGACTGTCAGACAGATAATCCAAGGCAGACACTGTTACCTTGTTCGCCTCTCTTATGAGATCCTTGTAATAATCCTCTGTGTAATCCGCACTTGCCCTGATAAACAGCAGCTCATGCACACTGGATGGCAGGATATATATGTCATCCCCCACCATATTCGCACACTCCTCAAGCATTCCATCATACAGTACGGCCGTGGCCCCATTGATACCGTGCGTGTTTGACAACATGTACAGTTCGTCCACATTGTCACAGTCGTCATCGAAATCTATCCCTTCATATCTGCCCTTCAGCGCATCAAAAAGGTTCTGCCTTACACACGGAAACATTCTCTGGGTGTTCTTAAGTGCATTCTTATACAATGTATCCAGACTGACTCTCCACCTCTTCACATCATTATTGTTGACTATCGTGGTTGCCAGGCCGTCGTTATCCAGACTCAGCACCCTTCTGAAAGTTATCGCAAGATCATTAAACTCTATAAATGGTGCACTCTCAAGCAGCCGGCTATTTCGCTCCCTGTTGACAAGCCGCAATATTATGTTGTCCATAACCTTCGTCTCATCCACCACATCGCGTATATCAAGCTTCCTGCACCTGCAGTTCGCCTCTCTGAGCCTGCATATATCTTCCATAACAACATCAAAATCCATCCCCTGTTCATAATCCCTGTAAAACGGATCAAGATATATCGTAGGACACACCTCTTCAGAGCTCTTGCACACATTCATCGCAGTGAGCTCCACCCCATTATTCTTCAAAACCTTATTGACCCGGATGTCTGATCCATCTCCCTGTCTGAGAAGTCTGCTTCTCATTTCATCCACTACTCTGGCTATAAATTCATCAAAATTCATTCAATTCTCCTTTTACAAACAAAATCAAACGAAACGTCCCGATATTTTTTCCTGAAATATTTCATGGGTGAATTCTATAGAAAAACTCTGCCAAATTCAATAGTTTTGGTGCGCTTTATAGTGGAATCCTGCGCTTTATAGTGGAATCCTGGCACAGTTGTTGCCACCATATCAAGAAAAAACCGCCATGCCTTCGGCACAGCGGTCTGTTTATTATCTCTCCTGTATATAATTTGTAAGGAACTCTGTGAATTTATCCATCTCTTCATCCGTACCAATGGATATCCTCAGATAATTGTCTATACGTGGTTTATCAAAATATCTGACATATATATGGGCATCCTTCGCAGCCTGGAATATCTCCTTTGCCGGAATATCCTTATGCGTTGCAAATACAAAGTTTGCAGACGAAGGAAGGCATGTAAAATCAAGTGGTTTTATAGCTTCCACGAATCTCTCTCTCGTGGCGACCACCTTTGAAACAGTCTCCTTAAAATACTCATCGTCCTTAACTGACTCTGTTCCCATTATCAGTGATGGTCTGTTCATCGTATATGAGTTGTATGAATACTTTACGTCATTGAGGGCCTTTATCAGAACCGGGTTGCTTATTGCATATCCTATCCTGAGTCCCGCCATGGATCTCGACTTTGAGAACGTTCTTACAACCACAAGATTGTCATATTTGTCTATAAGGCCAAGTGCCGACTCGCCGCCGAAATCTATATACGCCTCGTCTACTATGACTATCGAATCCTTGTTGTGGCTGACTATATCCTCCACATTCTTTATGTCCTCGTATATTCCTGTAGGGGCATTTGGATTAGGGAATACGATTCCCCCGTTCTCTCTGTAGTAATTCTCCTTCACCAGCCTGAAGTTTTCGTCAAGTGCCGGTCTCTCGTAAGGGATACTGAAAAGCTCTGCCCACACATCATAGAAGGAATATGTAATGTCAGGGAACAATATTGGTTTGTCAGAGTTGAAAAATGTAAGAAACGACATGGCAAGCACATCATCCGAACCCACTCCCACAAATACCTGTGAAGGATCAACTCCGTGATACTCTGCAAGCACATCGACAAGTGCCGATGCTGTTGGATCCGGATATAATCTGAGTGTATCGATATCCATCATTACATTCTTCACTCTCTGTGACGGGCCGTACGGATTCTCATTCGTATTGAGCTTTATCACATCTGTATCCTTAGGCTGTTCACCCGGAACATAAGGTTCTACTTTTCTTATATTGTCACTCCACGCTGCCATATTATTCCTCCTCATTCACCTGTGCCAGCTTTGCTGTCTGGTCAGCCGCTATAAGACTGTCTATAAGTTCATTCAGATCTCCGTTCATGATCTGGTCAAGCTTGTATAATGTGAGCTTGATCCTGTGATCTGTAACTCTTCCCTCAGGGAAATTGTATGTTCTGATCTTCTCCGATCTGTCTCCTGTTCCTATCTGGCTTCTTCTGTCCGCAGCCTCTGCGTCATGCTGCTTCTGGAGCTCCATGTCGTACAGCTTTGATCTCAGAAGGGCAAATGCCTTTGCCTTGTTCTGGAGCTGTGATTTCTCTGTCTGGCTGTAGATCACTATTCCTGTAGGTATATGTGTAAGACGTACTGCCGAATCGGTTGTATTGACACACTGTCCACCGTTTCCTGATGCTCGCATTACATCTATCCTTATATCATTCTCATTTATCTCTACATCAACTTCCTCAGCCTCAGGCATAACCGCAACTGTTATGGTCGATGTATGGATTCTTCCGCCTGACTCTGTCTTAGGTATACGCTGTACTCTGTGTACACCACTCTCGTACTTCATCTTGGAGTACGCACCGTCTCCGGTGATCATGAACACAGCCTCCTTGAATCCTCCGATACCGTTCTCGTTGACACTCATAAGTTCAACCTTCCACTTGAACTGGTCAACATATTTCTGGTACATTCTGTACACCTCATATGCGAACAGAGCAGCCTCATCTCCGCCTGCACCGGCACGGATCTCCACGATTACGTTCTTGGAATCGTTAGGGTCCTTTGGAAGCAGAAGAATCTTGAGTTCCTGCTCTATGGTCTCGAGATTCGCCTTTGCCTCATTCATCTCTTCCTTTGCCATCTCGCGGAGCTCCTCGTCGCTCTCCTCCTCAAGAATCTCAAGACTGTCCTCTATGGTAGTCTTTGCATCCTTGTACTCATGGTACTTCTCAACTATAGGTGAGAGATCGCTCTGCTCCTTCATGAGCTTTCTGAATTTGTTCTGATCTGACACAACATCAGGATCGGTGAGCTGATTATTTATCGTATCAAGCTTATCTACAAGTTCTTCTAATCTGTCAAACATATCTATACCTCTCTATATTCATTCTGTCACGCTGTCTCCTGCAGCGTTAAATCTACCGGTTATCTTCTCTGTCATATCTGCCGTACACCACCCGGTCATTACCACTCAGATCCTGTACAACATGTATATCGTCATAACCTGAATCTACAAGGAGGTACTGTACATCTTCTGCCTGATCATTGCCAATCTCGAATACAACATATCCTTCATCCTTTATATATTCTCTCGCCTTATCGGCTATTATTCTATAAAAATACAATCCATCCGCCGTTCCGTCAAGTGCCAGATGTGGTTCATGCTCCCTGACCTCCGGCATGAGTGTCTCTATGACATCACTTCTTATATATGGAGGATTCGACAGTATGAGGTCATATTTCCCGGATATCTGCTCAAAGAGATTCGTCCTGACCACTTCAAATCTATCATCCCCTGCACACAGTTTCGCTACATTTCTCCTTGCAAGACCGATCGCTGCCTCAGATACATCGGCAAGTACGATCCTGCTGTTCTTATTCCAGAGTCCAAACGATACTCCTATGCAGCCCGAACCGCAGCACATGTCCAGAACATCAACGTTATGGTCAGCGTCCTTTACAAGCTTCAATGCCGTCTCAACAAGAGTCTCTGTGTCCATCCTTGGAATGAGCACATCTTCTGCAGTATCAAAATCATATCCCATGAAATTCTGCTCACCTGTGATATACTGAAGCGGAATCCTTGTGCTCCTCTTTTCTATGAGCTTCATGTAGGCTTCCGATTTATCATCATCCACGTCATCTTCTCTGGCCATGATCATATCCATACGGTTCATACCCGACAGGTACTGCCACAATATATCAGCGTCTATATCCGCATCAGGAACATCACTTTTCTTCAGCCTGTCCCGTCCCATTCTCAAAAGTTCACACAGCTTCATCTCTATCGAAATCCTTTAATCTTCTATCTCGCCCTTGTGCATGGCGTCCTGGTATGCCTCCCAGTCTATAACTGCCTCCACGGACTTTATCGCAACTGCTATCATGTCAAGATCCGGCTCCCTTGTGGTGAGTCTCTGAACCCACATTCCCGGAACTGACAACGCATTTGCAAGCTTTGAATCACTCTTGCCAGCAAACATTATAAATTCGTATGATATACCGGCGATTACCGGAACCAGCAACAGTCTTATGACAAGTCTGAGCCATGCCGTATCTGCGCTTATAAACATGAAAACAATTATGCTTATTATCATTACGATGAACAGAAAGCTTGTTCCGCATCTCTTATGATATCTTGAATACTTCTTCACGTTCTCCGGAGTCAGTGGCACCCCAGCCTCAAAACAGTTGATCGTCTTGTGCTCTGCCCCATGGTACATGAACACTCTCTGTATATCCTTCATAAGCGATATGAGTGCCACATATCCCAGGAATATTCCAAGTCTTATAACTCCCTCTATGGCAGACATGATGATCCTGTTATCTATAACCTTGTCTATGAGTTCCCCGATAAATGCAGGAAGCATCATGAATAACGCGATGGCAAATACAAGTGAAAATAACACTGTACCTATCATCGCCGCATCGTCCGCTCTTTTCTGCTGCTCAGGTGTCCTCTCTTTTTTCTTTTCTTTTTTCTCTTTCTCCGCCTTCTCAGGCTCCTCGTCATCGTAAAACGATGCTGAGTATGTGAGGGTCTTCACTCCTATCACGAGGGATTCCACGAAATTGACAACTCCCCTGATTATAGGAACTCTGAAAAATACACTTCTCGATGCCATGGAAACATAATCCACAACTTTCACTTCTATATCTTTATCCGGTTTTCTGACTGCCACCGCATATCTGTCGCCATTTTTCATCATGACACCTTCCATGACAGCCTGACCGCCTATTCTTACTCTCTTCACGCCAATCTCCTATCGGTATATTTAACTGGATAATAAAAAAACAGCTTGAGATTATTGTAAAATAACCTCAAGCTATCAACGTTTTTATTAGTTGGCCTGAACGCCATACTTCTTATTAAACATATCAATTCTACCACGTGCTTTGATTGCCTTCTGCTGACCTGTGTAGAATGAATGACACTTTGAGCAAATTTCTACGTGAATCTCTTCCTTTGTTGATCCTGTAACGAACTCGTTACCACAGTTACATACAACCTTTGCCTGATAGTAATCTGGATGTATTCCTTTACGCATTCTTTTTCACCTCTTTACATATATATTTATATATGAGAACAGGCATAAAGCCAGGGTTCTTCATAACACAACTTCTGTATTCTAACATAGTGACCAGTACAATGCAAGCAGTTTTTTGATTTTTTTGACAAAATCATCTCAACAATCCTGCTGTTATTTTCTGAGAAGTGACTGCTTTACATAGTGGATAAATTCTTTGTTGTTTCTGGTACGAACAAACAGCTTTCTGACATCCTCAAGAATATCCTCTGATTTACTTCCCATGAGCTCCTTGTGAATGGCTGTGACAACCTCCTGCTCTTCCTTGTTGAGCAGAAGATCATCTCTTCTGGTGCCGGATTTTGCTATATCTATGGCAGGGAATATCCTCTTCTCTGAGAGCTTTCTGTCAAGCACAAGCTCCATGTTACCGGTTCCCTTGAACTCCTCAAATACAACGTCATCCATCTTGCTGCCCGTGTCGACCAGCGCTGTGGCAAGGATCGTAAGGCTTCCTCCCTCACGCATGTTTCTGGCGGCACCAAAGAATCTCTTTGGCATGTGAAGCGCTGCAGGATCAAGACCACCTGACAGAGTTCTTCCGCTAGGAGCGACCGTGAGGTTATACGCTCTTGCCAGACGTGTGATACTGTCGAGCAGGATCACGACATCCTTCTTGGACTCCACAAGTCTCTTTGCTCTCTCAATGACCATCTCTGACACTCTCTTATGATGCTCTGGAAGCTCATCAAATGTTGAATAGATAACCTCCACATTAGGGCCCTCTATGGACTCTCTTATGTCTGTTACCTCCTCAGGTCTCTCATCTATGAGAAGGACGAGCAGGTGCATATCCTCATATCTTCTGCTGATCTGCTTTGCGATCTGCTTGAGAAGAGTCGTCTTTCCTGTCTTAGGTGGTGAAACGATCATGCCTCTCTGTCCCTTACCTATAGGGGCAAGAAGATTGATCATCCTGATAGGGATAGAAGCACCGTCTCCGTCAAGCTCTATCCTCTCATTAGGGAAGATAGGGGTCATCTCCTCAAAGCTCTTGCGGGCCGCTATGACCGCGGGATCCTCATCGTTCACGCTTGCCACATATAAAAGGGCACTGAACTTTTCTCCCTGTGTCTTGTTTCTTATATTACCTGTGACTATATCTCCTGTCTTGAGACCAAATCTTCTGATCTGTGCCGGTGACACATATATATCCTGATCTCCCGGAAGATAGTTTGCACTTCTTATGAAGCCATATCCCTCAGGCATGACCTCAAGTATTCCGTGAGCCTGTCTTCCACTGTCGAGCTCCGGCAGATACTCGTTCACGTTCTGTGCCGCCTGATTTGACTGGACTCTGTCCTGGTTCTGGCCTCTGTCCTGGTATCTCTCCTGGCTCTGGCCTCTGTCCTGGTATCTCTCCTGGCTCTGACCTCTGTCCTGATACCTTTCCTGGTTTCTGTCCTGATTCTGACCTCTATCCTGGTATCTCTCCTGATTCTGGCTGTGATCCTGATATGTAGCCATTCTTCTCATACGTCTCTGTCCATTGTTCTCCCTGAAATCATCACCTCTTGAGCCCTCAGAGTGATGTACTATCCTGGTTTTTCTGTATTCTGTGTCTCCGGCTGTCTCTCTGACCACATGCTCGGTCTTAGGCTCTGACACATTTTTCTTATTTTCCACTGAAACCGCTGTCACATGCTCCTCCACATATTTTATGAGGAACTGCGCAAGCTCCGCCTTCTTCATTCCCGAGCAGCCTTTTATACCATTATCCTTGGTAAACTGACGCAACTCTGCAAGAGAAGCTTTACTAAAATCCATATATAATTGTCTCCTTTCACTGAAACCAATGATTAACAAATAAATTAAGTATTATGGGAATATAAACACTCTAAGAAATAAGTAGTGTCTCTCAATGATACATCAAATTCAATTACGGTAAAAAAATAAAAATGCGCTAAGCACGCATATTATTCTCGCTCATTATAACATAAATAGAACAATTGTAAATATATTGATTTTAAATTTTACTAATGTTATCATATGAATGTTGTCCGTTCATCAGCACGGACAAACATTTTAACAAAGGATACACGATATGGGAACCGAATCTATTGTATTATATAAACTCATAGTGCTCTATATGCTTGACAGAGTTAACTTCACTCTGACCAATTCACAGATTTCAGACTTTGTTCTGGAGAAGGGCTACACCAATTATTTCACTCTTCAGGAAGCCATAAACGGACTTATAGAAAGCGAATTTGTATATGTATCAAGCATAAGAGGCGCATCCCATTATAAGATAACCTACAAAGGTGAGGAAGCCCTGAGCATGTTCGAGAACAGGATCCCATATGCCATCAAACAGGATATACTGGATTTCTTTGAGAAACAGCAGATCAACCTCAAAAAGGAAACTGAGATACAGTCTGACTACTACCTCAACGATTCCAATGAATATACCGTCTCCTGCGTCATCAACGACAGGAACGAGCCGCTGCTGGATATAAAGTTCAGCGTGCCTACCCAGGCCGTGGCTGTTGCCATATGCGACAACTGGCGTCAGAAAAGCACTGAGATATATGATATACTCGTAAAACAGTTATGGGCATCCAACACATCCAGCTAATATCAGCATAAAAATGACTGAGAATACCGAAAAGAATTATACTCCTCGATATTCTCAGTCATTTTTTTGTCTATTTATCTGACTATATGTTCATATTACTTTACTGCTGCTCCTGTGCCAGTGTCTCCTCTATGAGATTCCAGATCTCATCTCTTCCCTGCTTTGTCTGTGCGGAGAACGGTATCATCGTTGTTCCAGGAACAAGATCCAGTTTCTCACGTATGAGCTTCAAGTTCTTCTGAACCTGGCTTCTCTTGATCTTGTCCAGTTTTGTGCAAATGATCACCGGCTCATAGCCATTGTCCACGATCCAGTCATACATCATGCAGTCATTCTCCGATGGCACATGTCTTATGTCTATCAGCAGGAATACCTTTTTGAGCTGCGGAGAACCGTGAAGGTATCTCTCGATCATCTTGCCCCATTTTGCTCTTATCTCCACCGATACTTTTGCATATCCATATCCCGGCAGATCCACAAAGTACAGATTTTTATTTACATTATAGAAATTGATCGTCTGTGTCTTACCTGGCTGCGCGGATGTTCTGGCAAGCGACTTCCTGTTAAGCAGCCCATTTATCAGAGATGATTTTCCTACATTTGACTTGCCGGCAAATGCGATCTCCGGGAGATCGTTATCAGGTAATTTACTTGTAATTCCACACACAGTCTCAAGCTCAGCGCTCTTTACTATCATACACTTCTCCTTATCTGACAAGGGCAAGGTCAAGCACCTGCCTCATGTCTTCCACTAAATGAATATTGACTCCCGATGTTATCTCTTCATCCAGCTCCAGATAATCGCTCTCATTTTTCGACGGTATCAGTATATCTTTAACACCGATCATCTTGGCTGCAAGGAGCTTCTCCTTCAGGCCTCCAATAGGAAGCACCTCTCCTCTGAGAGTTATCTCTCCTGTCATAGCTATTCTGCCATTAACCGGCACGTTAAATATGGCTGAATACAACGCTGTCGCCATGGTTATTCCGGCAGACGGACCATCCTTTGGAACTGCCCCCTCCGGTATATGGATATGGAAATCGTGCTTTGCAAAGTAATCGTCTCCAAGCGCCAGTGATTCCTTGAGGGATCTGATATAACTCATTCCCGCATAAGCGGATTCCTTCATAACATCGCCCATCTTACCTGTGAGCTGAAGAGTTCCTGTCCCCGGAAGCACATTGACCTCTATCTCCAGAGTGACACCGCCAACCGCCGTCCAAGCAAGGCCTCTGACAGCGCCAATTTTATTCTTCAGATTTCCATTCTCATCTTTATATTTGTATGGGCCAAGAAAATCCTGGATATTCTTCTTTGTGACTTTGACCACATCCATCTCACCGGTGAGTATCTTGCGGCAGGCCTTCCGACACACCTTGTCTATATTTCTCTCAAGACTTCTGACTCCCGCCTCTCTCGTGTAGTGGCTTATGATCTCCCTTATGGCACCGGCATCTATCTTGAACTGAGATTTTGTCAGTCCGTTCTTCTCACGGGTCTTCTCCACAAGGTACAGCTTTGCTATATGATACTTCTCATTCTCCGTGTATCCCGATATATTTATAACTTCCATTCTGTCGAGGAGCGGCCCCGGTATACCGGAGAGGTCGTTCGCCGTTGCTATGAACAGCACATTGCTCAGATCCACCGGCACTCCAAAATAGTGATCATTGAACTCTTTGTTCTGCTCACCATCAAGCACCTCGAGAAGTGCCGATGACACGTCTCCCTTGTAATCACTGCTCACCTTGTCTATCTCATCGAGAAGCATGAGCGGGTTGTTCGTCTTTGCCTTTATCATGGATTGTACAATCTTTCCAGGCATAGCTCCCACATATGTTTTTCTGTGACCTCGGATCTCCGCCTCATCGTGGACTCCGCCCAGTGATAAGCGGACATATTTCCTCGATGTTGCACGGGCTATCGACCTTGCTATGGATGTCTTTCCTGTTCCCGGAGGTCCCACAAGACAAATGATCGGAAGGTCCCCCTTATTGCTCAATATATGAACAGCAAGATAATCAACGATCCTCTCTTTGACCTCCTCAAGGCCATAGTGATCTTTGTCAAGTATGTCTATGGCTGACTGCAGATCATTATTATCTTCCGTTGACACATTCCACGGATAGCTGAGTATCACATCGATATAGTTTGCCGACACACTGCTCTCCACTGCATTCTGAGGTATGCCCTTATAGTAATTTATCTCTTTTTCTATCTTATCGTATACTTCCTGGCTGCAGCCCGCCTCATCGAGTCTCTTCTGGAATTCTCTGACATTTGCATCTACGCCGTCGTCACCAAGCTCCTTACGGATAACGGACATCTGCTCTCTGAGCACATACTTTCTCTGATTCTCAGCGGTCTCCTGATTGACCTTTTCCATGATCTCTTTCTTGATCTTGCCGATTCCGAGAACTTCCTCCATTATCTGTATCAACCTCATAGCGCGGCTTCTGACATCTAGCATCTCCAGAAGCTCCTGCCTGTTGTCATCAGATATATTCACATAGTCGGCCATGCTGTCAACCAGCTTTCTGACAGACTTGAATGAACGTATCTCCCTGTACAGAACGTTGTTCTTCACTATACCCTCGTCAAATGCTTCCTTAAGCTTTTCCTTGAGTATGCTCTGTATAGCCTTCTCCTCATCCTCGCTGATGTCGTTAGTCTCCTCCACATCTGTCACGTGGCACACATAATATTTATCCTTGCTGTAATCCACAAGGCGCGCTCTCTTCTCAGTCTGTATGAGAACTCTCATGCCTTTGTTCTGAAGTCTGACAAACTGCTTTATCCTGGCTATGACACCTATCTCATAAAACGAAACTGTCTTATCGCCGTTCTTATGAACAGGATTTGCCAGAAATATACATTCCTCATTCTTGACTGCATGTCCCACCGCCTCGCAGGCTTCACGCGTTGTCGCATCAAGATAGAAGGACAATTCCGGCATAACCACGCCATCGTCAAGACTAATCATTGTCATCTCTAACATTTTCTCATTCATACCTGTTATCTCCGTATATATCATTAAAAAATAAGACGTTATCAACACTGCACATTTAAAGGCTTATAAGGGCGCAAATGTATGTCAGCGTTGTAACGTCTCATTTCGGCAATAATGACTATGCACTCTCGCCGTTATCTGTATTTGCCTTTTTCTTCCTTACCTTTTTCTTAGGAAGGTCTGTATCCTCTGATGGATCTCTGTAAGTCAGTACAGGTTCTTCATCGCCTGTTATGACACCCTTGGTAATAACACACTTCTCTATAGTTGGATCTGAAGGGATCTCGTACATAAGATTAAGTGTAGCATTCTCCATGATAGCTCGAAGTCCTCTAGCTCCGGTCTTACGCTCCATAGCTTCCTTTGCTATCTCTCTGAGTGCATCATCCTCTATCTCAAGCTGAACTCCATCAAGCTCAAAAAGCTTCTTATACTGCTTGCATATTGCACTCTTTGGCTCTGTCAGTATTCTCACAAGTGCATCCTCATCCAGAAGATCCAGAGTCACTGCAACAGGAACTCTTCCCACAAATTCAGGGATAAGTCCATACTTTACAAAGTCATGTGGCATAACCTGCTTGAGGAGCTGTCCAACGTCCTGCTCTGACTGCTCTATAACCTCTGCATTAAAGCCAATTGATTTCTGGCCAACTCTGTTCTCTATGATCTTCTCCAGTCCCTCGAACGCACCACCACATATGAATAATATGTTGGTCGTATCGATCTGGATAAGCTCCTGATGCGGATGCTTTCTTCCACCCTGAGGTGGAACTGAAGCCACAGTGCCCTCTATTATCTTTAACAAAGCCTGCTGAACGCCCTCACCCGACACGTCTCTGGTTATGGATACGTTCTCGCTCTTCTTTGTGATCTTGTCTATCTCATCAATATAGATTATTCCATGCTCAGCTCTCTCTATGTCATAATCAGCGGCCTGTATAAGCTTCAGGAGAATGTTCTCAACATCCTCTCCTACATATCCAGCCTCTGTGAGAGTTGTAGCATCTGCTATTGCAAAAGGAACGTTTAACAATTTTGCAAGGGTCTGGGCAAGATATGTCTTACCTGATCCCGTTGGGCCAACCATGAGGATATTACTCTTCTGTAATTCAACCTCAAAATCCTTCTGCGCAAGTATTCTCTTATAATGGTTGTACACGGCAACCGCCAGTACCTTTTTTGCCTCTTCCTGACCTATTACATACTCATCAAGAAATTCTTTTATTTCCTTTGGCTTTAACAGATTGATATCACCATCTGAATCAAGTCCTGCGTCAACCAGTTCTTCTTCTATTATCTCTGAGCATATCTCTACGCATTCATCACATATGTAAGCCCCAGGTCCGGCTATGAGTTTTCTAACCTGATCCTGTGTCTTATTACAGAAAGAACATCTGAGCTGTTTTCTCTCGTCACTACGATCTGCCATTACAATACCTCGATTATTCACTATTTATAATTGTCTGGAGCCAGTCTTTTCCAGAATCTGCGAATACACCGCCGGTTCTGCAGGCTGGCTCCAACCAACTGATACATCTTCTACATATCAGATATCTCTATCTGTATTATCTGTTTGTTATAACGCTGTCGATAAGGCCGTATGCACAAGCCTCCTCAGCAGTCATCCAGTTATCACGATCTGTATCTGCCGCGATAACATCAAGTGGTTTTCCTGTATTCTCACTCAGCATTTTGTTGAGTTTCTCTTTTGTCTTTAATATATGTCTGGCTGCGATCTCTATCTCTGTTGCCTGCCCCTGAGTTCCACCAAGTGGCTGATGTATCATGATCTCCGAGTTTGGAAGCGCATATCTCTTGCCCTTTGTTCCTCCTGCAAGAAGGAATGCTCCCATGCTCGCTGCCATTCCACAGCATATTGTTGAAACATCACACTTGATATATCTCATTGTGTCATATATTCCCATTCCGGCTGTAACTGATCCACCCGGGCTGTTGATATATAACGAGATATCCTTTGAAGGATCCTCTGACTCAAGGAATAACAACTGTGCTATAACAAGGCTTGCAGTTGCATCATTTACCTCATCTCCAAGAAAGATGATTCTGTCTTTCAGCAATCTAGAATAAATATCGTATGTTCGCTCTCCGCGGCTAGTCTGTTCTACAACGTATGGTACCAATGCCATGTTATCTACCTCCAATACATATCAAGCCAATCTGTCTGTTAAAATATTAAACTTCCTTTGACTCATCTACAAGAAGCTTTGCAGCCTTCTTAACTGCTACATCCTTCTTGATGCTGTCCTTCTCTGCGTCGCCCATGAATCCCTTGATATCCTCAAGCTTCATCTGGTACTGAGCTGCCATCTTTGAAAGCTCCTCGTCAACTTCCTCGTCAGTAGCCTCAATGTTCTCAGCCTTTACTACAGCCTCAAGAACTGCTCTCTGCTGGATTCTCTTGAGTGCGTCCGGCTTGATTCTCTCCATGAGAGACTCCTCTGTAACGTTTACGATCTGCATATACTGCTCAAGGCTGATTCCCTGATACTGAAGTGTCTGAGCGAACTCATCCTTCATTCTCTTCTGCATATCCTCAACCTGTGCATCTGCAATATCCATAGTTGCGTTCTCGATAACCTTGTCAAGAACCTTTGCTTCCTTCTCGTTTGCAGCGTCTCTGTTCTTCTTTGCAAGTATCTTCTGCTTTACCTCTTCCTTGTACTGGTCAAGTGTATCGCATCCGCCTACCTCGCTTGCGAACTCATCATTGAGCTCTGGAAGCTGTGACTCTGTGATAGAGTTGATCTTGCACTTGAATACTGCCGGCTTTCCTGCAAGCTCCTCAGCCTGGTAATCCTCTGGGAATGTTACGTTAACCTCAACATCCTCTCCGATGTTCTTACCAACAAGCTGATCCTCAAATGTATCGATGAATGAATGTGAGCCAAGAACGAGCTTGTAGTTCTCACCCTTTCCACCATCAAATGGAACACCATCAACAAATCCCTCGAAGTCAAGAGTAACCTCATCGTCAAGCTGTGCTGCTCTTCCCTCTACGAGTACCTTTCTTGCGTTCTGAAGCTGCTCCTTCTTGATGTCCTCAAGAACCTCGTCATCTGTTACTTCAACGTCGATCTTCTCAACTTCGATTCCCTTGTAATCGCCAAGTGTAACCTCAGGCTTTACAGCAACCTCTGCTGTGAATACGAAATCCTTGCCCTTGCCCATCTCTATTACGTCAATAACTGGCTGTGATGCGATCTCAAGCTCTGAAGCTACAGCCTCTTTTGGATAATACTCGTTGATCATTGCATTTGCAGCATCCTCATAGAATACTTCCGGGCCATACATCTTCTCGATGAATGCCATTGGCACCTTGCCCTTACGGAAGCCTGGAACATTGAATCTGTTCTTTGTCTTGTTGTAAGCTGCTGTCATTGCCTTGTCAAAATCTGCTGCAGGTACTGTGATTGTAAGCTTTGCCATGCTGTGCTCAAGCTTTTCTACTGTGAAACTCATCTTTTTATTTCCTCCTTGAAATGTGCAAATGGTGCCTTAAGCCCTACAATTAAGGCACTCAGATAGCATCCATTTATCTTTTTCTTGTTTATATGTGTGGACAAAGTCCACATCAATCATCGATTATATCATAATGTGCAAATGATTGTCCAGTCCATTATACTATTATTATAATAGAAAGTTTTCACGACACAAAAGACCTGATGTATGGATCATACACCAGGTCTTCTTTTTGTTCGTAGATCTAACGGAGATTATAAGCCAGGCTTATCTTCCTGACATCTGCTCTTCCTGTCTCTTGATCATCTGACGAACCATCTCGCCACCGATTGAACCTGACTGAGCTGATGTTAAATCTCCATTGTAGCCATCCTTAAGATCAACACCGATCTCCTTGGCTACCTCCATCTTGAACTTGTTCATAGCACTCTTTGCCTCTGGAACACTTGTCTTGTTAGAGTTTGAACTTGCCATAACCCTGTACCTCCATATTGAAATAATTATTTAAGACTTTCGTCTTGTTAGTATTATTAACAATACGGCTTATGTTATAATGGCAATTTCTGTTATATGCCATGAACTTTTTATCTGAAAATCACTTTTCTCTTAATACTTCATTGGCTCCTCTTCGCCATTCATGACTCTGAGTGCGCCCTGAGCAAGTGCAAGAAGCTCATCCTCTCCTGCATATACTGTAAATGGAGCGATAAATCCTGCTCTCTTCTCAAGCTCTTCGCATGTGTGCTTTGAATATGCGATTCCACCTGTGAGGATGATCTGATCAACCTTTCCTCTGAGAACTGTTGCCATACCACCTATATCCTTGGCAACCTGCTGATAGAATGCATCCTGAACAAGCTTTGCATGCTCATCGCCCTCATTGACAAGCTTCTCAAGATCTCTTGCATCGTTGCTTCCGATGTAAGCGTTGAAGCCGCCCTTTCCAACGAGCTTCTTCATAACCTCAGCCTGTGTATACTCGCCTGAGAAGCACATCTTTACAAGTGCTCCTGAAGGAACGCCACCTGCTCTCTCTGGTGAGAATGCACCGTCACCGTCAAGTGCGTTGTATACATCTACTACCTTACCGTGATCATGGGCACCAACTGATACACCGCCACCCATATGTACTACGATGAGGTTCAGGTCTGTGTACTTCTTGCCAACTTCCTTTGCATATCTCTTGGCTACTGCCTTCTGGTTGAGTGCATGGAACACGCTTATTCTTGGAAGCTCAGGTACTCCTGAAAGTCTTGATGATGGCATAAGCTCATCAACAACGACTGGATCTACGATGTATGAAGGAACTCCGAGCTCATCACCGATCTCTCTTGCGAGGATACCACCAAGGTTTGATGCATGCTGGCCCTGCTTACCGATCTTAAGATCCTCAAGAAGGTCATCGCTTACTGCGTATGTACCGCCTGGGATTGGCTTGAGCATTCCACCACGTCCTACACATACATCAAGTGTCTTGATGTCAAAGTTCTTCTCAGCAAGGACATCAAGAATAACCTTCTTTCTGAAGTTCTTCTGATCTACTATCATATTGAAGCCTGCAAGCTCCTCTGTTGTATGTCTGAGTGTCTCCTCAAACAGAAGTGTCTCGTCCTCGAACACACCGATCTTTGTCGATGTTGAACCTGGGTTTATTATAAGAATCTTATATGACATTTTTTAAACCTCCAAATGTTTTTTATGTATGGCTTATTTGTTTGCCTTAAGTGACTCTGCAACAACTGCTGCAAGTGCTATTGAGTTGAGCTTAACCTCAAATGTATCTGATCTTGATGTAAGGATTACAGGAGCATCTGTACCTGTTATGATACATCCGTTCTTACACTTTGTTGTATGAACAAGTGTCTTGTATACAAGGTTACCTGCATGTATGTCTGGGAACAGAAGGATATCGGCATCTCCAACGATCTTTCTGTCTGTAGCTCCCTTATGGATAGCTGCCTCTGGCTCGATCGCAAGATCCATTGAAAGAGGTCCGTCAACGATACAGCCTGTGATCTCACCGTTCTCGTTCATCTTTGTGAGCTCAGCAGCCTCTACTGTTACAGGCATCTTAGGATTTACAACCTCTACTGCTGCAAGTGGAGCAACCTTTGGACAAGGTATTCCGCACGCATGAGCAACCTCTACAGAGTTCTCTATGATCGACTTCTTCTCCTCAAGTGAAGGATAAGTCATGAACGCAACATCTGTAAGGTACAGGAGTCTGTCAATACCAGGGATCTCAAATACACATACATGTGAAAGTGGCTTACCATTTCTGAGACCAACCTCTTTGTTGAGGACACTCTTCAGGAAATCCTTTGTTGAGAGAAGTCCCTTCATATACATGTCAGCCTTATGATCATGAACAAGTTTCACTGCCTTAAGTGAAGCCTCTATATCATCTGGCTCATTTACGATCTCATAACCTGTAAGATCCATACCGATCTGATCTGCGACCTCTCTGATCTTTGCCTCGTCACCCACAAGTATAGCATCTGCGATTCCCTTCTCCTTTGCTGCCTTTACAGCCTCAAGAATAGGCGCATCCTGTGCTACTGCAACTGAAACTGTCTTTCTGCTGCACTGTGAAACCTTTGCCAATAAATCATCAAAACTTTTACTCATCTTTCGCACCTCACGTGATATTTATTATTTATACAAGTCCATTTTGTATGTTATCACTTATAAATCTAAAGGTCAACCACATTGTCCCATGTTATTATTACTGTCATTTTGATTCTCCGGTAAATTTTTTCCTGTAAAATACGATTCCCGCAACCGAAACTACGGCAAAGCACATAAGCAGTATGACCTTCGAAACAGGATCCCGATCTCCGGTGTCCGGCGTATCAGGAGTGTTTGGTGTGTCGGGTGATGGATGTTCTTTTATTTTCTGATTTGTTATGATCACCGGATCATCCATGGTATATTCACTTTTTGATGTGTCTATCTGAATTTTTTTGTCTGTTTTTTCGTAACCCTCCGGGGCAGCTAACTCCTCTATGCTATACGTGCCTCTGGCAAGTCCGTAAAATACAGCCTGTCCATTTTCTTCCGATTCAGCTTTTGCGATCAGAGCCCCCCGGTCATCATATATGCCAAACACAGCCCCGGCAAGCGGACTGCCATCCTCCTGATCCGTCTTGAGTATATGCACCATGCCATAGTGATTTTTGACATTTATCACCGGTGGCTCATCTGCACTCTCCGGCACGCTTACCGGTATGGAATTTACCCCCGGGTCGGCAATATAACCCTTGGGAGTTCTGGTCTCCTTTATATAATACTCTCCCGGCTCGAGTCCGGTGAATTCTACACTGCCGGCTTTGTCAGTCTTTTTTGTCATGAGCTTTTCATGATCAGATGCCCTATACAATGTGAACTCCGCATCCGCAAGAGGTGTCTCCAGAATATCATCCGTCTTGTGGACACTTATGCTCCCTCTGATCTTCTCTTTTTCTTTTGTATAAACTGTCTGTGAAGCAAGGTTCACATCCTCATGTGAAGCTACGACCTCTCCCTCATAATCCTCATCCGTAAGCACCTCATAGCAGACAAGAGCCGAACCACTTATGCTGTCAGTCGAAAACCTGAAATTCACATCCACCGTCATCTCCTCTGCATCTGCGGTAAAACATTTCTCTGACGTTGATCCATCTGCCCCAAGCGGTCTGCCCGACTCCTGTGAGACAACGCTTCCGCTCAGTTTGTATCTGTGCCCGATATCCAGCCCTTTCATACTCACCGTGTCCGTGATATCTACAGTTTCCGCATCCGGATCAATGAACTTCGATCCGTCTTCACTGTTCTTCGCTACAGATTCTATCTCCGGCATCCTCTCATCAACTATGTCCCCAAGATCAAGCACGCACTCATCTGAATCTATTTTGAATTTTATCGGAGCAATGCTCTTATACTTTCCCTTATTTGCATCACAACGAAGCTCTGTCAATGTGTACTCTCCGTACGGCAGTGACCCTTTGGTCTTGTCCGGCTTTCCATCCCCAAACCAGATATCATCCGCAGAACTGGAGTATTCGCCATTGGCATCAGTTGTTATCTCCGCAGACTGGGTGCCATCGGAGTTCTCGACGAGGAATCTCACATTTGCGATCGCTGTCCCATCCTCGGCAACCACTTTTTTGAATTTGAAGTCACCTCTTACGACATGGTTCCCGACCACAAGCTCGTAGCCATTTACCAGACGAACAGTGTCGCCATCCTGTTCTATTCTGTCCAGATATATTCCATCTGAACTATCCTTTATAATATTGCCATTCTTTGTGCTTTTAAATATTGAATTCACAAGCGTGTACCCTTCTGGGGCTTTTGTCTCCTGAACCGTGATTGTTCCCGTCTGCAAAACCACATCCTCAAGGCCGCACTTACCGCTGTCATCCGTCTTAAGCGTCCAGCTCTGATCCGGCTTCTCTGGAAGCTCGTCCACGGAATTATAAAAATTCCTGTAATAATTGACTGTAAACTCAGCCCCTGACAAGACAGCATCTCCCTGAGATTTATCTCCCGTCTCCGCATCCTGTTTGTATACGCTCAGATCAATCTTGCCTGAGATCACCTTGTCCCAAGTCTCCCAGCTTATTTCAAGCTCAGTGGATGTACTGACCTCCTTGCCATCCACGGACAGGAATTCTCCTTCTTCGTTTATAACGAGCTGTGCCACAGCACTGTTTCTCTCATAGTTGTACGGCGCCCTTTCCTCATATATCCTGTATGTTCCAAACGGCATATCTGTGATCTCATAGGTTCCAAGTCCGCCATATTCTGACATCACAACTATACCATGTCCATTCTCATCAGTCTCTATCTGAGCCACCAGAGTGCGCAGACTCTGTGTGCCGTTTTTCACTTCCATCTCAATATTGTACAGAGCTTCTCCCACACCGGCGCCGGAATCTCTGTCGGTCTTATGCAGACTAAACTTTCCAAGAACAGGCTTCTCTCCCGTCCATTCAATATCCATAGAAATACTGCTTGAAGCTACCGTTCCAAATAACAACTGCTGGTCATCATCTACCTGAGTGGAATCTACAGTATACACTGTAACTCCGGGGATCCCTTTACCAGACTTTACTGTGCCCGTTCCCTTATGAGCCTTCTCAGCACTGAAAAAGAATCTGTCGCCTCCCATTATAGTTACCTTACCTGTCTTGTGGATGGTGAACTCCTTTTCTCCGCTTTTCCTGATATGGAGCCATGTATCCGCCGGTACCGAGATCCTCACTCCATTCTCAGCATCTGCCTTACACCTCATTATCCTGGTTCTTCTTCTCTTCTCACCAGTCTTCTTGTCCACATAACCGGTATAATCCTTAAGACTTACATAATTACCGTAATTCTCTTTGCTTCCATCATCTATTATCTCTATATCTGCCTGATCTCCCTGAAAGACGATCTCATCTCGCTTTGTCTCCGATATGTATTTATAAAATTCGTCTATAACGTCAAAATACTGTCCATGTCTTATATAATTCAAAGTCAGTGTCATGATGAGCTGTCTGTGATCTGCGGACACCCCCTTAAAACCAGACCACTCATATTCACTTCCCGGTCCATACAGAAACGCTTTCTGAAGCAGTCTGTTATTTGTCACGGAAAATGCCACCTTGTCCGTGCTCTTAACTTCATTTTTCTTATGATCGCCGCAGTATGCCCTGTACTCTACACAGTCCTTATGCACCGTGTAATGCCTCGTGTATGGCACCCCATTGTAAAACACCACATCGCCGCTTAGGATGCAGTCCACATCTTCATAACTTATCTCATATCCGGACATAGCCGCAATTCCATCCGTTGAGGTGGCCATAACATCAGTATGCCTGCTTTTCTCCCCGGCATACAGTTCGTCAGCACTTGACCTTGTACTGAACCTATGATAAAAAACCACACCGGCCACACATACGGCCAGAAGAACAGCCAGCAGAATCTTATATACATACAATCTTTTCATAATCTCTTCCTTTCTGTTTAAGTTTCAGCCCATTCATAACCGTATCCGGTAAGAGCCGTCTTCATGAATCTGTTTAGCTGTTTTATGTGCACAAAAAAAGCTTACGTGCATTAAAAAGCACGCAAGCTTCATTGTCAATAGAATGGCAAACATTCCTCAACAAAGCGAATTTCCACTGAAAATCACCCGTTTTTTACATGGTCTGTATATTTTGATCTCATTTGTAAATTGGAATTTAACCCTCTGGATAATTAAGTCTGCTGTCATCTATATCATACAGAACCTGTGACAGGAATTTCTCTGCAAGATAGTTCGCCATACCGAGATTCATATCCAGGTAATTGCCGCACTCTCTTGGATTTGCTCCAGGGATCGGATCGTGATAATGTCTTATGAATTCGAACATTGATATCATAAGCTCCACTATATCCTTCGACTCATAATCGCCTGCGAGTATGAGATAAAATCCCGTCCTGCAGCCCATAGGTCCAAAGTATATGACCCTGTCCTTATACTCTTCATTATTTCTCAAGAATGTCGCACCGAGATGCTCTATGGTATGAACCTCCGCAGTGTTCATAACCGGCTCATAATTCGGCTTTGTCATCCTTATGTCAAATGTTGTGAGGATCTGATCCCCAGCCTTATCCTTTCTCGACACATAAATGCCCGGATTCAGGAGAAGATGATTTATCTGAAAACTTGCTATCTTATCCATGTCTACTTCACCTCATATCTCTTTATTATCTCTGTCATCATGTTTACACTGTTCTCTATAGCCTTTGCCGCAAATGTAGGATAATCCATCTCTGCACTGTCATCAGCCTTATCCGATATGGCCCGGACAACAAGGTACGGAACCTTATTCAGCACTGCAACATGTCCTATGGCCGCGCCCTCCATCTCTGCACATCTTCCACCAAATGTCTCCACAAGCCATTTCTTCTTGTCCTTGCTCCAGATAAACTGATCGCCGCTCACCACTCTTCCAGTGAACACCTTGACTCCTATATTTGCTGCATCCACTGAGTCCTGTGCTATCTTAAGCAGCTCATCGCTGGTCTTGAACACGCTCAGCTCTGTATCAGGGATCACACCCGGCTCATATCCAAGGGCGGATACATCCATATCGTGCTCCACGGTATCCGTAGCCAGAACGATGTCTCCTATATCTATGTCAGCATCCAGTGATCCGGCTATTCCGGTGTTGATGATAGCTGACACTCCATACATGTCGATCAGCGACTGGGTACACATGGCCGCATTGACCTTGCCGACACCGCACTTTACGACCACGACATCCGTTCCTTCTATCTGTCCTTTGTAGAAGCTCATGCCACACTTGTCTGTGACCTGGAGCCCATCTATCATCTCTTTCAATCTTGCGACTTCCTCGTCCATCGCACCTATGATTCCAAGCATCTCTTATACCTCCATTATCCATTGCTACCTGTCAACTATACTACAACATTCGGAATATGTATATCCTCTTCATAAAAGGGACCTGTCTCCTAAAGCTCCTGAACAGCACCCGAAGTTCTCCCATACGCTGTACATATTCGTCCCCGGACACCTCGCCGCCATAGCTTATGCCTTCCATATATGCCGCAAGGTCCTCAGTCTCCGCCGGATCTGCGCCCTTACAGAAATATTCAAGCTGCTGCCTGTGATTTCCCGCCTTCGAAAAATCATCCGACGCAAGTCTTGCATAATCACACATATACCTATAGTAAGCTATCACATTTCCAGTCTTATCTCTCCTGTGATAACCCACAAAACGAACTATCTTCCTGACTGCTATACGTCCCACAAACAAGAGCACTGCAAATGCTATACATCCCGCCAGAACATATATTATCCACACGGCATTTCCAAGTGAAAATGCTGTGCCGGTCGTATCTGTTCCGGTATCTCCGCTGTCATCACCTACTAGCCATCTTCCAAATCTGGACCAGAAATCATCCTGGGTCTCATCCTCATCTTCACTCGACGGAGGTGTCAGCTCCACGACCTGCCATCTGCCACGTATGAACGCCTCTATCCACGCATGAGCTCCGCCATCGTCCACATCCACCTGAACAACAGCCGTTCTTCCAAGCTCTGATGAGCCTGAATAATAATCATCGTATCTGAACTGTTCTTCATCGAGCATTGTTCCGTCAAGGACCTCGGTGTAATCCACGGCATACCCCTCCACATATCTTGTGGGTATCCCCATGTATCTCAGGATCAGCGCCCCCGCAGTGGCATAATTGGCACACAGGCCCTTCTTCGTGGTATCAAGGAAATAATTGACATAATCCTCATCCCTCGGCGTGGCTCCCGGATGCAGTGTGTACGGATAATTCTCCAGGAAGTATATATACACCTTCTGCAGCACATTATCCACACTGTCTTTTTCCGTGATTCCTGCGCTCTCACAGAATCTTCGTATTGAATCCATATTCTCCTCTGGAATCTCAAGATACTTGTCATCCACCGACGACATAACCGGCTCAGCCAAAGCGGATGGACTGTACTCCACACTGTACAATGAATCGCCCTCTTTGTAAGTATTCATGGCTTCTATATCAGTGTAGTAAGGGTAATATTTTAGATCTCCGGCGCCATCTATGTTCTGTATATCCATTCGTCCTCTGGCATGTCCTTCAGAATTGACCGGTGACGGATAGTCGCCATCCTTATCTCTGTCCCAATGATCCCAGCTATACTCATCACCAACGAACGCTTTCAGATAGATCCTGTTTGTGCTATATGGTGCAAATGTGATTATCAGATCCGTCTGTCCATCAAGTGTGACATCCGACACGCCTCCAAGCTTTCCATTCGCCAGTCCTCCGGTATTCGCCGAATTCCTTAGGGATTCAAATCCATACATGATGAGGTTTCCAAGCGGGCCTTCGATCTTGTTCTTCGCCGAGCTATCACGATACCTGTACAGATAAGTCTGCTGCGGCTTGACAAGGATAACCGCACTTCCCACCAATATACATACAGCCGCCACACCGGCCGCAAGCTGCAGAGACGCCCTGTCACTATGCCTGTAACTGAATCTTCGCTTCTTCTCATCATATTCAAACGTACTGTCCTTGTCAGTTATACGGAAGTGACCATTTCCCTTAAGGCAGATAACTCCCAAAAGTCCTGTGGATACCATGAACATGTAAATAACATCCGGCTCAAGCCTGAAAAACAATGGTAATATAAACACAGGAAGTGAAAACCACACTGCCCAGAACACACTCATATTCGTGTTAAGGAAAATGTTGAGGATTATTATCTCTACACAGCCTATAGCGATGGCTGCCACAGGAACAGTGAGCGCCCTGTTGGACAAAGTCTCGGAGAATACCTTAACCTCCTGGGCTCCATAATAATCAGTCACATGATCCAGAAACTCATTTACGATAGCATAAAATCCACTGTTTATATAACGTCTGAGGAGCATGATGAACAGGACAAAAGCGACAAGAAATATGACATATCCCACATCTCTCACCCACACCTTGCCTGATTTGAACAGACCACAGAAGTACATGGCCAGCAGCGCATACGCCAGAAATATAACAGGAACACCGTACGCCATATCTATACACGACAAAAAGCCGCACATTGAACCGCCTATGATAAATATCTCCAGCAGGCATTTTGCAGCAATACCTCTGCTGTCCGATTTTCTTCTGCGCAGCTTTCCTTTTCTGTAATCCGCGCCTTCTCTGCCTCCATCTGTAATCTCCGGATCGTTGAGCAGCCTTACACCTTCACAGAATTCTACCGCTTTCCTGCCTTCAGTTTTCTTTTTTCTACCAAAGATTCTACCCAATTATGTATCCTTTCACACGATCTCCATATGTAAACACTACATTGCCATCCGCTCTCATATCGCCGGAAACAACTATGATCCTTCTGTCAGAATCCAGATTCTTCTCAAGCATCGATAACCCATAGCCAAAATCTGCATACGCCTGCTCATAAAAGATCTTCTCCATCCATTCAGCGAGATCATCCCTGCTGTCTATCGAAGTCCTGACTATATCGCCCTGCGCGCCGCTCCAGTAATAGAATGTAAACGGCAGTTGTTCATCCAACAGACTTACAGCCATGCCGTAGGCGGATTTCAGTACATCATTCAATATATGTGTCTCATCATCGGCAAGCTCTACCAATATCATGAGCTGGCTTGACGACATGCTCTCTCTGTCCTTTACCATCAGCACGTCTTTTTTTGCTGACAGCTTCCAATGTATATTCTGAAGCTTATCCCCCGGCTGGTATTCTCTCACATCCACAACCTCGGAGAAATCATGACCTTTTTTCCGGCTCTCCTCAGCCTCGTTCATCCCCTGTGAAACCGCGGTCATATCCGCCTCCACATCAACCTTTCCGGAAGGGAAAACCTTGTACTCTTTTACCAAGTTGCATTTGCTCTTTATCCTCACAAATCCAAGCCAGTCAGTAACACATATTCTGTCCGCTTTCACCTCCAGTGCACCTACATACGACTGGGCTATCTGGTAGTCCACCACATTCGCACTGCGCGAATATGCAGGTATGCACAGCGTATGCCTGCCATTTGTATGGAAAAGATCATTCTCCATGCTTATCTCTATCTCTGTGTTCATATTCGGAATAATGCTGCTGTTGTCGAGCACAACCGATACGAGAAATGGCGAGTCCACCGTAAGGTTCTGCTCCCCGCCGCCAAACTTTACAGTCAAATGCCTTGAAAGCACAAAGGTGCATACTATTGACACGACCGGCAGAACTATCATCAGTATCATAACTATGAAATTAAAATATGAATGCACAAAAAGAAGGATCAACAGATTTATAACAAACACGAGAATGTATTTGAATACATGCCATGCGTACTTCATCCGCTGATCCTCCTTTACTTATATCTCTTATGTTCTCAGTTCTAAGTCCTTGGAACCTTAACCTGACTTCTCACTTCATCCAGAGCCTCTGCGACAGTCATTCCATTAGCTCTGGCACGGGCTGCAAGCTTTACCCTGTGCCCAAGCACGTCGTTGAACACCTCTGCTATGTCTCCCGGCACAACATATTCTCTTCCAGAGAGCACCGCCATTGCTCTGCTCATCCGCAGAAGTGCATTTGCGCCTCGCGGACTTGCTCCCATCGAGAAGAGCTCACTCTCCCTGGTAGCCTCAACCAGAGTCACTATGTAATCAAATATTGAATCATGCACACTCAAAGTTCTCGCCTTATCCTGAAGACCTATCAGTTCATCTCTCGTCACTATTCTCTCTACACTGTCCATAGGTACAAATTCCTGACCTTTAAGTATCTGCACCGCAGCCTCGTGGGATGGGTATCCCATGGAAAGTCTCACCATGAATCTGTCAAGCTGGGACTCCGGAAGCATCTGCGTTCCCGACGAACCAACCGGATTCTGGGTTGCCATGACCGTGAAAGGCTGTGGAAGTTCCCTTGTAACAGCATCGACTGTCACATGTTTTTCCTCCATGATCTCAAGGAGTGCCGACTGAGTCTTAGGCGATGTTCGGTTTATCTCATCCGCAAGGAACAGATTACAGAACGCTGAACCCTCTCTGTACTCAAACTCACCGCTTTTTGCATTGTACATGGAAAATCCCATTATGTCACTCGGCAGAACATCCGGTGTAAACTGGACTCTGTTATATTTCATATCCAGAGTTCTGGCAAATGCCGTTGCAAGAGTGGTCTTGCCCACACCCGGGATATCCTCAAGCAGTATATGTCCACCCGCAAGTATGGCAGCATAGACCTTGATTATTATATCTCTTTTTCCCTTTACGACCTTCTCTACCTCATCAACGACCCGGTTCTCTATATCTGTCATACGCCGTCCTTTCTCTTAGCTCTGGTTAACTCTCTTCACCTCTGATATGAACTTATCCTGTGGCAATGGTCTTGAGAAATAATAGCCCTGAATGTAATTCACTCCAAGATTGCTGAACTCCCTGAGGGATTCCTCCGTCTCCACGCCTTCCACTACGATCTTCATATTCATATCCTTAACCATGCTTATGGTGTTCTTGACAACCTTCATCATCTTGTCATCTGTGTCTATATCCGCAAATGTCTTGTCCAGCTTAACTATCGCAAACGGCATGGATGCTATCCTCTTCATATTGGAATAACCTGTTCCAAAATCGTCAAGTGAGAATGCAATACCATAATCTGTGAGACTGTTGATATTGTCCATTATTGTCGTCTGAGCATAGGCAGCCGCAGTCTCAGTAATCTCAAGATTTATCTGCTCATTGCTGACTCCGTAACGCTCCATCACCGCCCGCACGTCTTCTGATAACTCACTGCTCATGCACTGGATGACCGACAGATTCACCTCAACATATTCCAGTCCGAGATTCTTGAATTTCTCTCCAGCTATGAAACGGCACACCTCTTCAAGAACGAACTTACCTATCTTATGGATCATTCCATTCTCCTCCGCAGCAGGGATAAATATCTCCGGCGAAATGTATCCATACATATCATCATTTAATCTCAGAAGTGCCTCAGCACTGTTATACTTTCCAGAATCTATGCTGTATATCGGCTGATAGTAAACCTCAAACCTGTTCTCGGCAAATGCCTTATCAAGTATCATGCCCATGTCCCGCATCAGATCATATCTTTCCTTGTTATAGATATCTCTGGCATAGAGAACACGGCCTGTATACTCGTGCTCAGCAAGCTCACCGCCAAACCGCATCACACTGTCAACATCCTCTATATCCTGAGGACATCTGGTGATACATATTATCGGCAATAGATTTATAAACATATCATTATACTTATATCCCTTCTTCAGCTTCTCGTTTATCCGCTCCGCAAAATCCTCAGCCTGATCCTTGATACGCTGGTTCATGACACATCTGAACATTCCGGTTCCCAGATAATACCACTCAACATCATATCCGTATGGTCTGCTCCACTCTAAAAAGTCTTCAGAGATCTCCCTGAGCAGCTTATGATATTCCTCAACTCCCAGAATCCCGCGAAGAGTCTTGTCATTCTCCATAGTTATCATAACTACCGTTATATCAAGGCCATTATCCAGAGAATTTCTCACGTCGTCCATGTATCTTGTGATCTTGTTCAGGCCCGTGGCACTGCTTATAATCTGCTCCGGACTCTGTATCAGCAACGCAACGAACAGTAATCCAATCGCATTTGCAAACATCTCAATCGGAATATCCGGGTTAAACATCTGAAATACGGCCGCAACAACAACCAATGGGAATATCGCTATGGTTGATACAAATCTTCCTCTTGTAAGTCTCCTGTGATATCTCGTAACAACCATGAAGCCCAGAATCATATAAAATATTCCGGCAGCATACAGAAATGTCATGAAAAACTCTCTTCTGTACTCTCCCTGTCCGCCTATGCTGAATACACACGGAGTGAAAAAATTAACTCCGAGCATGATCATGCACAGCAACGTTGGAAGTGCCAGTATGAAACTCTTAACTTTACCTCTGAATATATGTATGGCATCCACTATGTTCACCACATAAGCGGCATACATAGCCGATGAAACGACATGGAAAAAGAGATATCCCGTATGGAATATGTATTGGGTGACTACATGCCTTTCACCCATATTGTCAAATGCGATGGCGCCTATATCAAACGCTGTGGCAACCATTGCAATGGTCAGAACAAATTGAAACTGCCTGTTTAATTTGCCTCTGGTCATCTTCTTCATGATGACTGAGACCATGATAAGAGTAAACACGCAGAATGCCGCGTAATCAAAGTATAGTACTTTGCTCATATTATCCTCCTATGTACAACTCCTCCACCTATAGAATAATATAACAAATATTTCTAGGTCTTTCAACGCATTATATCCGGGCGGTCTGTTATCACTGCATCTACGCCCAGTCTGCACATACGTCTCATACAGTGTGGATCATTCACAGTCCACACATATACCGGTATGTGCTTGCGCTTCATTCTCTTCACAAATTTCTTCGTGCAGAGAAGATAATTCGGCGATATAAAATCCGCTTTACACCGTCTCATTCTTCTCTCAGGAAAATACTCATTCAATCTGACACCGAGCTTAGCCTTTTTCTTACCGACGAGCAGTCCGGTCTTTATCCTCGGGTCTATGGCCTTCACATTGTACGACACTTTGTCCTTGAAGGATTTTATCGAGAACTCACCGTATCCAAATCTCCCCTTGACAAGATCTATGACACGCCTCTCGTATCCGCTCTCCTTTAATTCTATATCAAGACATATCTTTCCGCTGCAGAGTTCCAGGACTTCGTCAAGCGTAGGCACTCTGTAGCCTTCTTTTGATGCAATATCGTTGATCCTGTTGTATGTCATATCTCCTATCTTTCTGCCGTCTATAGTTCCATCATGAAATACTATGAGTATATTATCACTGGTTTTCCTCACATCGAACTCCACCATATCCGCCTTCAGATCTATAGCTATCTGAAACGCTTCAAGTGTATTCTCATGAGGCGCAAGGGCACTCGCTCCTCTGTGTGCTATCACCATAGTCTCTCTATTCATGCAAATATACATCTCCATTCTGATCAATATTTAAATCATATATATCATCTATCGGTATCTCGGTTCTGTCTTCCATAACTATCTTTTTCCCATATACGTCAACATTGCGTATATATCCCGACACATGTTCGTATCTTCCACCAGCTTTTCTGTCATCCTTTACAAAATACTCTATACTCACACATTTTTTGTCTGCATTATGCATTATATTCAACAGTTTCTGATCAAGAACCATTTTCTGACTCTCATCCAGCTCCAACTTCTCATCGGTGAGCCTTGCAGTCTCCGCTATGGCTGCTCCATGTCCTGTGAGTGCGGCAAACGGGGCAAACTGTGCTGCTCTGTCATGGATAGACATGTGCGGATGAACAGAGGACACGTGATGTGGAAGCTGTATTATGTCATCGTAATTATCTTCCATAAGCCCCTCCTAAGCCTTGTGACCGCCTATCTGTCCGTTCCTCTCTATCGTCGTACCGCCCTCCTCAAGATTCATTCCCTTAAGGACTGCATTTTTGCCAAATTTCTTCTTGAGCTCTATCATCGCTTTCTGCATGCTCTGCTCCCGCTTCATATCCTGCTGCTTTTTCTCCGTCTCTGCTGCCCCGTCTCCAAAATCATCAAACAGACTGAGCTGCCTTGCTGACTGTTTCTCATGTGCCGCAGTATTCGATATGATATTGTTCGCCGTGACATATATCCTTCTGACATACAATAAAGGATCTACGATCTCTTCAAACAATCCGGTCACCGCATCCATGATGACCTTTGTAGATGATGTATACTCTCCAAGATTCACCGTTCCATGGGCACTTTTCGGTATCTTTCTCCCATACATATCTGTCTGTATCTCTCCGGAAAATTTCGCTCCCGCAGCGTTCTTTTTGAGATTATCTATATCATACCCCACTGTTATGACCATCTGATCTGTCTTGACATTCTTATCCACAAGATCCAGCACGAGCAGATCCGTCATCTCACGGATAATAAGTCTGGCTTTTTCATATTCGTATGGGCATGACAACACCTGTCCTGAACCTATGCTGTTCCTCTCCGGCTTGTAAGCCTTGATATCTGCAATGGTACAAGGCTCCCAGCCCCATGCATGATCTATGAGCAGCTCTGCATTTATACCAAATAATCTGTACAGCAGATCTTCGTTGTAATACTCATCGTCATGTCCCAGTGAGCATCTGGCGATATCCCCCATTGTATAAAGTCCATGACTCTCAAGTTTTCTCGCATATCCTTTTCCCACCCTCCAGAAATCTGTGAGCGGTCTGTGATTCCACAGCTTCTGTCTGTACGACATTTCATCAAGACTTGCTATCCTGACTCCATCCTTATCCGGGGCTATATGCTTTGCCTCAACATCCATCGCTATCTTACACAGGTAGAGGTTCGTTCCTATCCCTGCTGTTGCTGTTATACCGGTCTGTGCAAGCACATCCTGTATGATCGTCATGGCAAGATCGTGCGGACTCATCTTATATATCCCAAGATAATCCGTCACATCCATGAACACCTCATCTATGGAATACACATGCATATCCTCTGGTGCTACATACTTCAGATAGATGTTATATATATCCGTACTGTACTTCATGTAATATGCCATACGTGGCGGAGCGGCTATATACGAAACCGCAAATTCATTATGCTCCGCAAGCTCATTGGAATCGCAGCTCTCCCCGGAAAAGTTTCCACCGGGTGAAAGTGTTCTCCTGCTGGCATTGACCTCCTTAAGCCTCTGCACCACCTCGAACAGTCTGGCTCTTCCAGGTATACCATAGCTCTTCAGCGACGGGGAAACAGCAAGACATATGGTCTTCTCTGTTCTCGACGCATCTGCCACTACCAGATTGGTGGTCAGTGGATCAAGTCCGCGCTCAACACATTCAACCGATGCAAAGAAGGATTTCAGATCTATCGCAATATACGTTCTATCTTTCTTATCCCTATCCACAGCCAATCCCCCTGTCACTTCTTGCTCAGTCTTAATCTTCTCTTTCTGATGCTTATGTGCCTTGGGTCACATACTATACAGCAGCCGTCTCAGCAGCCTTCCCGCCGGCCCGTGTATGCCCCAGCACTTTCCTCGATACGAGTATGTATGCGATTATCATCGCCGTACCTGTTATTATCCATGAAACTATATACACGTTCAAAAGCATGCCAAAAGAATGATATCGCGCAAACACCGTATATATCCATATGATCCTGAACACTACTGAACCCACAACTGTTATAATAGCCGGCAGCATGGATCTGCCAAGGCCTCTGAGTGCCGCAGCTGTCATCTCATATGTTCCTGTCATCGCCTCAAGGAGCATGACATGCTTCATTCTTATAAGTGCATACTTTATAACCTCTGTATCTGTTGTATAAAATCTCACAAGAAAATCCCCTGAAAGCATCATGACACTGCTGAACACAGCCGTCATAAGCATGCCCTCTAACATGGCAATCCTGAGAGCTTTTCTGCATCTCTCCTTCTCACCTGCACCATAATTCTGGCTCACAAATGTCACTGCTGCCTGTGCGTATGCGGATATGACAAAATATGCAAAATATTCAAAATTAAGACCCGTGGATGAGCCTGCCACAGCATCAGGACCAAAGCTGTTGATTCCGCCCTGTATCAGCACATTTGACAATGAGAAAACTGCCGTCTGTATCGCTGATGGAGCTCCTATCCTGAGTATTTTTCCCAGGCACACTTTATCTATTCGTATATTCTTTATATCGAGTCTGAGTGGACCTTCCTCATGCATCAATATATACATGACTATTCCCGTACTGACAACATTTGATATGACCGTTGCCATGCCGACGCCTGCCACTCCAAGTTTACACACACACACGAAGAACAGGTTGAGTACAACATTGAGTACACCTGAAACTATCAGGCAGTAAAGCGGACGCCTTGTATCACCTATAGCTCTGAGCACAGCCGCTCCAAAATTATAAAGTATGATAAACGGCATTCCCACAAAGTATATCCTCAAATAAAGTACAGCCTGATCCAGCACCCTCTCAGGGGTATCTATGGCCTCAAGAATCGGTCTTGCCACAAACATTCCCGCAACAAGCATAACTATTCCGCATATAAGGGCAAACTTCACGCTGGTATGCACACACCTGCTTATGGAATCTTTTTTGTTCTGGCCTATATAATGGGCCACAAGAACATTCACACCCACTGAAAGCCCCACAAACACATTCACAAACAGGGCAACAACCGCCGCATTGCTTCCAACGGCCGCCAGGGCATCACTTCCTGCAAATCTTCCTGCCACAGCTACATCTGCCGAATTGAAAAGCTGCTGCAGTATACTGCTGGCGGCAAGTGGCATGGCAAATATAAGCATCTTAAGCGCCAGTGAACCATTTAACATATCCATCTCGTGCGATTTTTTTCTATAATCGGTGTTCTTTTCTGTATTCGTTTCTTTGCCTTTTTCTTTGCTTTTTTCTATATTTTTTTCTATGCTTCTTTCTTTACTCTTTTCTGCGCTCATTCTGATGTCCGTCTCTTTTTCGTCATTGTGCTTCATTCTGATGTCCGTCTCTTTTCCGTCATTGTGTTTCATCCTGATATGATCTCCGTTTTCTTATCTAGTGGGCACCCTCATACTTCTGAAGATAGTTGAAAAGTGCTCCTATGAGATTGGAATCGTTACCAAATTTGCACAGTCCAACCTGCATCTCATTATAGATCACTGAAAATTTTGCAAGCTTATCCACATACTTCTTCACGCCCTGTATGAACCTCGGTTCCGCACTGATTCCACCTCCAAGGAGTATGATGTCCGGTGCAAGAATGACATGTATATTCATGCAGTGCTTCGCGATGTTCAGATACCAGTCCTCAAGTACATCTATGACCGCCTTATCACCGGCAGTCTCCCACTCATATATCATCTCACCTGACACTTCATCTTCCCTCATGCCCTTGACTGCTGCCACCTCTCTTCTGAGTGAGCTTACCGATGCCTGCATCGTCCAGGTGACATTGTCCGGAAGTTTTACATGTTTCTTTGTATTCTTGAGATTCGCCTCAAGCGGTACAAGTTTGTCTATATTATCCCTGTTCACATCCTCAAACAGGTACGACATCTCACCGGCAACCATACCTCTGCCGTGGAGTATCTTTCTGTCTATGACTATTCCTCCACCGACACCTGTGCCAAATACCAATACAACTGCGCTGCTATAGTCCTTTGCATTTCCCTGCCATATCTCCGACAATGCTGCACATTTGCCGTCGTTCTCAAGCGCTACCTTAAGTCCATCGCATCTCTCGCTTACAAGCTCGCCTATATGTGCTTTGTCAAGGTAAGGCAAGGCTCCGCCGGCATAACATATCCCGTTGTCCACGTCCACCTGTCCAGGAAGTGATATAGCTATTCCTTGTATATCATATCTTTCCTTATATCCATCATATATCGACTGAAGTGCATCAAGGAATGCATCCAGCCCCTGTTGTATGTTCTCCAGTCCATTCCCAAATCTTCCAGGTGTAGGGAATTTATTCTTCTCCATTATCTCAGCATCTCTGTCCATCACACAATGCTTTATAAATGTTCCGCCTACGTCTATCACAAGGTACATAACTTCTCCTCCATACCGAATATGTTTTATTACTATATATTTTTCAAGTTAAAAAATAGCAGTCTCAAATGTATATACAGTATATATTATACTATATCGAACATACATTCGGAAACTACTATTTTTATGTTAGCATATTTTTTTGTTATCAACAACTACTTTTGTAGCGCAACTTTTTGTTATATATAACAGGGACGTTCCTTTTGTAACGAGGAGCGTCCCCGATTACTACTTTTCTTTAGGCAGGATAATGTTAAGCAGAATTGCAACCATTGCCGCAGGAACAATTCCTGAGCCTCCAAAAACAAGCTGGAGCAGCTGAGGGGCATTTGCAAGAATACCCGGATTGGCTCCCATTCCATAGCCCACGCCCAGTGCTACCGAAACTATGGACAGGTTGCGTGCGCTTAACGGTTCCTTTGTTATGAGCTGAATACCACTGATAACTATCGAAGAAAACATCATAACCGCAGCTCCGCCAAGCACTGACTGAGGCATGATCGATACCAGTGCTGCAAGTTTAGGGCAAAGGCCACATAATATCAGGAATATCGCTCCTGTTGCAAGCGCAAATCTGTTGACGACCTTAGTCATGGCTACAAGTCCCACATTCTGGCTGAACGATGTATTTGGAAGGACTCCAAACACAGCTGCAAGAGATGAACCCAGACCGTCACACATCACACCACCTGAAAGTTCCTTGTCTGTGGCTTCCCTTCCAAGACCACCTTCCATAACACCTGATATATCGCCTACAGTCTCCACCGCTGTAACAATAAACATTATGAGCACAGGAAGGATTGCGCGCACATCAAACACCGGTTTTACAGGCATGAGCTGTGGAATCGCAAACCAGGAAGCATCTTTCACCTTGTCCCAGTTCAGCACCCAGGCTTTTGTATATTCCACACCATCAGCAGTTATACCTGTTCTCGGAAGAACAAGTCCCATTATGATCGCTGCGATATAACCTGCGATTATTCCAAAAAGAATCGATGATGAGCTCAAAAATCCTTTTGTCCAGTGCTTAAAGAAAAGAATAACCACAAGGACAAATACTGCAAGCAGAAGGTTCTCCATGGAGCCAAAGTCTGCGGCATTATTTCCACCTCCAAACGAATTTATTCCCACCGATATAAGGCTGAGTCCAATGGATAAAACCACTGTACCTGTTACAACAGCCGGGAAAAACCTGCGCAATGGCTTCAGGAAAAAGCCAAGCACAGTCTCAAACAGGCCACCGATAATGGATGCCCCCATAATCGCACCATACGCAAGCACTCCACCGCCCATGGTTGCCGCCACGCTGTTGAATACTCCTATAAAACCTGAAGATGTACCCATAATGATCGGCACCTTTCCTCCAACAGGTCCTATTGAGAAAAGCTGTATCAGGGTGACAACTCCCGCGATAAGCATTGCGTTCTGAAGCAGTGAAAGCTGAAGATCAGCAAATTCACCACCGACCAGTCCGCATGCTCCTGTGATAATCAATAATGGTGTCAAATTTCCGACAAACATTGCAAGGACATGCTGAAGTCCAAGAGGTATCGCCTGGGAAAGAGGCATCCTTCCATCAAGCTGGAATGCTGTTTCTGAAAGTTTAAACTTATTTTTCATCTGTTGTTTTCTCCTGTATATTTTTTTCATATTACAGATTCTGTTATTCTGCTTATGTTATCTCCAATCACTCTTCCGGCATGGACATAAGAATCTTCTCCGGTGTAATCGGTAGTTCTCTGTGCCATACACCTGTCGCCCTGTATATGGCATGTGCAATAGCAGGTGCCGGAGTGTTGATAACTATTTCCCCTATCGATTTGGCTCCAAAAGGACCTGTAGGCTCATAGCTGTTTTCAAATTCCACTCTCAAATGTCCCATATCCAGACGGGTTGGTATCTTGTATTGCATGAAACTCGACTCTATCGGGCATCCCTTCGCATTGTAGGTGATGTTCTCAAACAGAGTGTGTCCGATTCCCTGAACTATGCCTCCCTCCGCCTGAACACGTGCCAGTGCCGGATTTATGGCTATGCCACAATCCACGACTGCAGCATAATCCAATATCTTCACTTCTCCTGTATATCTGTCAAGTTCTATCTCAACCATTCCGACCATATATGGAGGAGGCGAAACCGGAGATGAATGAGAGACTGTAGCTACAGCGGCAATATCATTTGCGACCTGATCCTTAACACTTATATCAGCCAAGGAAACGCTTTGATCTGTTCCTGTCCGATATGCCCTGCCATTTTCGAAATACATTTCATCCTGTTCACATCCAAGCATTCCTGCTGCAATTGCGCACAGCTTCTTCTTCAATTTATCACAGGCAAGCTCCACAGCCTTTCCTGTTACATACGTAGTGGATGAAGCATATGAGCCGGAATCATACGGTGAAGCATCTGTGTCTGCTCCAAATACCGCCACGTCATCAACCGAGCAGTCCATGCACTCCGCAACCATCTGTGCAAGGATAGTATCACATCCGGTTCCCATATCTGCAGCACCGATTATCAGGTTAAATGTACCATCATCCGCAAGCTTGACCGTTGCAGATCCTACATCCACATTCGATATACAAGAACCCTGCATGGCCATTGCCACTCCTGCAGCCCTGACTTTTCCGTTTCCCATGTCCCTGACAGGGTATTTATCATCCCAGTTAAATATCTCCTTGCATCTGGCCATACATCTGTCAAGAGCACACGCATTTGCCGTTTCACCATAATACGCAGGCATCTTCATTCCCTCGCGCAGCATATTCTGCTCACGGATCACAGTCGGATCTATCCCCAGTTTCTCCGCAAGCTCATTCACCGCAGACTCAAGTGCGAAGATTCCCTGCGTAGCTCCATATCCTCTGTATGCGCCGGCCGCCATGGTGTTCGTATATACAACATCATATCCAAACCTATATGCCTCAAGCCCCCCTGTATATAACGGGATGGACTTATGCCCGCTAAGTCCGACTGTTGTAGGTCCATGCTCCCCATACGCTCCAGTGTTGGACAGCGTATACAGATCAAGTCCCCTTATATGTCCATCGCGGTCTGCTCCCAGACGGACTCTCACCTCCATCTCATGGCGCGGTGAACCTGCGATCTGACTTTCCTGTCTCGTAAATATGATCTTGGCCGCACGCCCGGTCTTCATGGTCACAAATGCAGGATACACCTCACTTACCGCTGTCTGCTTTGCTCCAAATCCGCCTCCTATACGTGGTTTTTCCACTCTGATCCTGCTCTTTGGAATGCCAAGCGCCCTTGACAGAATACGACGTACATGAAACACGATCTGTGTAGAAGAAATTACATGAAGCCTTCCATAACGGTCAAGGTGTGTATACGTTCGAAAAGTCTCCATCATAGCCTGGTTAAAGGCTCTCATATGATATCTGTTCTCCAGTACCTCATCACAGTCAGCTATAACGGCATCAACATCGCCATCACCGCCTATATCGCTTGCTATCAGGTTGCGTTTCGGATCGCCTCCTACCTGAACCGGTGGGAACCAGTCGTCCTCAGGATGAACCAATATATCATTATCCTTTGCCTTGCGGAAATCCAGAACAGGCTCTAAGATTTTATATTTTACCTTTATGAGTTTCATAGCCTTGATTGCTGACTTTTCATCCTCAGCTGCTATGATTGCAACCACATCGCCCACACACCTCACATGGCGGTCCATAATGAGTCTGTCATACGGTGACGGCTCAGGATATGTCTGTCCTGCTATTGCAAACCGGCTATTTGGCACATCCTGCCATGTGTAAATATCTACTATTCCGGGTATTTTTTTTGCTATGGAGACATTTATATCCTCCACAATGGCATTCGCATGTGGACTGCGAAGCAGTTTCACAACAAGTGCATCACCGGGAGTGATATCATCCACATATACCGGTTTGCCAAGAAGTAACTGCATAGAATCTTTTTTTCTAACGGATTTATTAACTACATTATATTTTTTATGTTCCATGAGTTCACCCCTTTACTGTCTGTCATCTGCAGGAATTCTACTGTCTAAGTAATTTCGGATTCCTCTCAGTTGTCCCTCATATCCGGAACATCTGCACAGATTTCCGGCAAGATATGCCCTGATCTCATCATCCGATGGGTCAGGATTTTCTCTGAGAAGAGCTATTGTATTCATCACAAAACCCGGGTTGCAGAAACCACATTGATCAGCACCCTGATCAGCAATGAATCCGGCAAATTCTGCCGCCTCATCCTGAAGGCCCTCAAGGGTCTGCACCTCGTGTCCATCTGCCCTGGCAGCAAGCACCGAACAGGAAAGGACAGGAGTCTGATCCATAAGCACTGTACACAGGCCGCAATTTGACGTCTCACAGCCGCGTTTCACACTATAACAGCCATGATCGCGCAGGAAATCTATAAGGAGCATATCAGGAGCTATATTTCCCGAGACGAATTTCCCATTTAATTTAATTTTTATTTCCACTGCTGCTCCTCCTCAATCTTTTTCAATAATCTCTGTCCAAGCACACGTATCAGACGGCTTCTGTATTCTGCGCCAGCACGATGATTGCTTCCAACCGGAACCTTGTCAGAAACCCAACTGGCAAATGCTTTCTCTGTCTCATCAGAAAGTCCCTCTGTGAGCAAGCCTTCTTCATCCAGAACAAGCATCGCCCTTCCAGGCCTTGCTCCCACAGCCAGACGGTATTCTCCATCTACGCATGATGCTGAACAGGCAATGACAGGAAAATCTGTTCTCTGATTGCGGACTGATGCATAAGCAAAAACTCCAGGAGTTTTCCTGATGATCAGATGTACAATCACGTCCCTGTCCTGCTTCATGTTGACAAATTCCCTGAGAGGAATCATACCACCATTATAAAGCTCCACAAATGCATCCATAGCTAAAAAAACTGTCAGAATGTCCGAAAATCCGAAACGTCCCCATATACTTCCGCCAATCGTGGCGAGATTCCGAAACTGAACCCCCACAATATCCTTCACAGCTTCACATACTGCACCATGTGTATATTTGTTTAATCCGTCATGCAGCTCTATCTGACGGAGTGATGCCATTGCACCAATAATGAATTCGTCATCTTTTTCTTCAATCTTATCAAGTCCCAGATCACACATATCTATGGCTGTCTGTATCAGGCGATCCTGCATTTTTGTCCAGAGCATTCCTCCGATAATACAGCTTCCCTTTTTCTGATTCAGTTCATATGCCACATCAATACTTTGTGCGCGTACATAATTCTGTATTGTTACCATAAAAGCTCCTTTTAACATATAAACACAATTTTTCAAAATATATTATATTAAAACAGCTTGTCTTTGAAAAGATGCTTTGTTACAATACCGTTGTATTATTTCAAGAATAACGAAAGGAACATTGAATTCATGAAAACAACTTTTAAAAAGCAACTATCTATCATACTTATCTGTACTATGCTGGCAGTACTTACAGCCTGTGGTACAGACAGCGCTACAACAACACAGAGTACTACGGAAAGCACCACAGCTGCTTCAGTATCTGAAGAAGCATCATCTAAAGAATTATCTTCTGAAGAGTCTTCCACTGAAGCAGATGCTGAACAGACTGTCTACCCTGTAACAGTTACTGACCAGGCCGGCCGTGAAGTTACAATTGAAAAAGAGCCATCTTCTATCGTGAGTGGCTACTATATTTCTTCAAGCCTTCTGATCGCTCTTGGACTCAAGGATAAAGTTGTCGGTATTGAGGCAAAAGCAGACAAGCGCCCTATTTATAAGCTTGCTGCACCAGAACTGACTGAGCTGCCTAATGTTGGAACTGCCAAAGAGTTCAACCTTGAGACATGCGCTGCTCTTTCACCTGATCTAGTTATTCTGCCAATGAAGCTTAAGGATGCAGCCCAGAGCCTGACAGACCTCGGTATCACAGTACTGCTCGTCAATCCTGAAAGTCAGGATCTTCTGACAGAAATGATCAACACCATAGCTACGGCAACTAACACCAACTCAGAAGCTGCAAAGCTGCTCGCATATATAGATTCTCAGAAGGATATGCTTACTTCAGCTCTGTCTGGCGTAGAACCTGAAAGTGTATACCTTGCCGGCAACTCATCATTCCTGTCTACTGCCGGTCCTTCTATGTATCAGTCAAGCATCATAGAGCTTGCCGGTGGAAAAAATGCAGCTGATTCTATCACAGACACCTACTGGGCCGAGATAAGCTATGAGCAGCTTCTTGCATGGGATCCTTCTTATATAATAATCGCATCGGATGCCGAATATACAGTAGATGACGTATTGAACGATCCAAACCTTGCAGAATGCACTGCTGTAAAAAACAGCCACGTATATGCTATTCCTGGAGACATGGAAGCATTGGATAGCCCGGTACCTGCAGGAATCCTGGCATCTGTATGGCTTGCAGGGATCCTTCATCCTGATCAGGTATCAGCTGACACATATACAACTGAAATGACAAATTATTATGAAACATTCTATGGAATCAACAACTAATAACAAGCGTAAAAATAAAAACAAAGCAACAATAACTATTATACTGGGAGCTGTCATTCTGGCAGCTCTCAGTATATTTTCTTTTTTTGTCGGAAGATATCCTCTTACACTGAATGGATTGCTGCAGGGCGATGACATGCAGTGGCGTGTATTTCTCACGCTTCGCGCAAGCCGCGGAATAATCGGCTGTATAGGGGGATTTGTTCTCGGCATAGCAGGATTTGTATATCAGACTGTCTTTAAGAACCCATTGGCTTCTCCAGACATCATAGGTGTATCCTCAGGTGCAAGCGCAGGTGCCGCATTTGGCATTCTGTTTTTGTCCGGAACAATGTCTGTAACCATATCTGCTTTTGCCGGAGCCATATGCTGTGTGATACTGGTTCTGATTCTGTCATCGCTGACATATGAACGTGATGGAAAAAGCATAGTACTGGCAGGCATAGCAGTACACAGTCTTGCCCAGACCGCTCTTGTGTGTCTGAAACTGACTGCCGACCCTGAAAAACAATTAGCATCAATTGAATACTGGATCATGGGAAGTCTTAATGACATAAGCATATATTCCATTGGCTCAAACGTAATACTATGTGCGGTCTGCCTGCTGATAATGTTCCTGTTGTACAGACAGATCATAATGCTCTCCCTTGATGACGCAGAGGGCAAAATGCTTGGCGTGAATGTTAACCAGATGCGAATGCTGGTTCTTTTGATCGCAACCCTGGCAACTTCAAGTGTGATCAGCATGACAGGACTTATCAGCTTTATTTCTTTGCTTGCTCCGCACGGAGCCAGAATGCTGCTCAAAAATAACCGCTTATCAACTATGCTTCTGAGTGGTCTTATAGGTGGATGTCTTCTCACTTTCGGCGATATCCTTGCCCGCAGTGTATGTTCCACAGAACTGCCGGTCAGTATATTCACAAGTATCGTAGGAGCACCGTTTCTTATCTATCTATGCATAAGGAGGAAACCTGTAAAATGAGTATATTAAACATATGCGATCTGTCAGCCGGCTACCACCACAGCAGCCGCACCAACACCCCAGATGTGCAAAATGTGATAAATAATATCAGCTTTTCTGCAGAAGAAGGTACAATTGTTGGTATACTTGGCGAGAATGGCTGTGGCAAGACAACCCTTATCAAAGCTATTGCCAATTTGATTCCACATAGTGGCTGCTGCGAGTTAGATAATCTCCAGCTGGAACATATTCCTCACAAAAAACTAGCACAGCTATGTGGATATATCCCTCAAAAAAGCGGCATATCCATAGACATATCTCTCTTGGATGTTGTCATGATGGGATTTAACCCAGAGCTTAAGCTGCTTCAGCCCCCTACTGATACCATGAAAGGAAAAGCTCATGAAGTTCTTGCAATGGTCGGCCTTGATTCACGGATAAACGATAATTTCCAGACATTGAGCGAGGGGCAAAAACAGCTTGCCCTGCTGGCACGTACATTTGTGGCCAAACGGAAGCTTTTACTCCTGGACGAACCGGAAAGTGCACTGGACTTCAGACTGCGCTACCAGATCATGAAACTTCTGTGCAGCTATGTTGAACAAAACCGCGCGGTGTCTCTGGTAACGCTTCACGATTCATCACTTGCATTAAATTACTGCAACACTCTTCTGGTTTTATCTGAATCCAAGCTGATCGGTGAAATATATCCCGATAAAACACCCATTGAGGAAATGGAAATGCTTCTGTCCAAAGTTTATGGTACAATCAGTATCAGAGAACTTTGCAACCGTCAGGGAAAGCGCCAGCTTGTCATGATGAAGGAGGATGATATGCATTGAGAGCTGCTATTAAAATAACATTTTTTGATGATAATGATGAGAAATTCTTTGGTGAAGGCCCATACCGCCTTCTTTTGGCTATAGAAAAAACCGGTTCTCTCCGCTCCGCATCCCAGTCCATGGGACTTGCCTACAGCAAAGCATTCCGCATGATAAAAAATGCTGAAGAAGCGCTGGGATTTTCACTTACAAGCCGCACAACAGGTGGCAGGTCAGGTGGGGGAAGCACGATAACACCAGAGGGAAAGGAATGGCTGAAAAAATATGAACAATACAGAGAAGCCTGTATTCAGGCTGGAAGCCAATTGTATATGGAGATCTTTTCTGACTAGTCAAAAGAAACATATCGTTATTACCGGTGACAGGAAAAGTGGCAAATCAACACTTCTCTCTTCACTTTTCGACAGACAAATGCCCGGAGTTACATCATGGGCCGTTCCAAAAGAAGGCGTATACATGAAAAACAACTCTAGCGGTGAAGTTGTACGTATAGGCAGATTCTGCTCTGATGCCACAGGTTGCGAGAACCTCATGCAGCCCATTAAAGATGCCTTTAACAGCACATGTATTGCTTTTTTAGAAAGCCTAGCAGACACAACAGCACCATGGATTACTGTAGACGAAATTGGATATCTTGAAAACACATCATACGATTATCAAAAAGCTTTCGAAAGGCTCATGAATAAAAAGCGGATCATTATGGTCGTTCGAAAACAGGATCTCTCATTTCTAAACTGGCTGTGCAGCCATAAAGATGTGTTCCTTGTTGACCTTGACAGACCATTTGGCAATTCCGGATGTATCATCATGGCTTCAGGACAGGGAAAGCGCTTTGGCAGCAATAAGCTCATGGCTGAATATCACGGACAGCCACTCATAAAGTGTATACTTGATATAACAAAAGATTTGTTTGCCAGACGACTTGTTGTCACCATACACCAGGATATTGAAAAGCTTTGCACAGAATATAGTATACCGGTAATCCTTCACTCCTCTCCATATCGGAATGATATGATCCGTCTTGGTCTGGATACAATTGGTTCTTATATTGACCGCTGTGCTTTTATTCCTTCCGATCAGCCACTCATAAAGACGGAATCTATAGCATCACTATTATTATGTTCTAAAAATGAGCCATCATATATATGGAGAACGTGTTATGACAAAACACCAGGAGCACCTGTGATATTTCCAAAAGAATATTTTGATGAGCTTATGTCTCTCCCACAAGGAAAAGGCGGAAATGTCGTTGTCCACAGTCACGAATCTCAGGTAAGGCAGCTACCTGTCACCAGCAAGACTGAATTGATGGACATTGACACACCAGCAGATATGGCGCGGCTGTAGGGACGTTCCTTCTGTCACCAAGAGTGTCCCTCTGTCTTATTCGTTACAGGGGGACACTCTTGGTGACTGAAGGAACGTCCCTGATTATTCTTGGATTTGACTCAAATCAAATGCACCGTTCTCAATCAACTTCAAAATTGTGTCTACCAAGTTGTTTTTTACAGTTTCACTTTCATTTTCAACGCCAGAATACTCTACATAAATAGTGTTCTCTCCCATATCAAAGGTTGCATAATATATTACGGTTTTGATACCTTGACTATTTGACTTTGTTACGAAATATCCTGCATTGATATCAACGCCGTCTACACTTGAAGTGATTGTATTTCCATAAATGATAGTATCTAATAGATTTACACCCTGTTTAGATACTACCATTCTTGTATCACCAATTTTTCCCTCAAGACCCAGAATATTATGATTGTCAGCATCAAAGTAAGCATCTGCGGTAACAGGCAAGTCTGCAAAAAGCATTTCAATCTCAGCATCGCTCAAGGGCCTTGTTGTTACATTTAAGTTAATTGAAGATTGTGATAAGTCATTTTTAACAAAAGTAATTGTTTCTCCACCATCCAGCGTGGCAATATCGTTTTTTGTACCAAACAGATTGCTTTGAAAAACTCCCACTCCAATCACAGCAACGAGTACGAAGCAAGCAGCAACAGACACCCATTTTTGCCGATTAGTTATTTTACTTGTTTTTTTCATAGGTTCAGCCTCCTTAATATACTGATTATCGACATTTCCCAATGCCCTTAAAAGTTTCTTTTCTTTCATACAGAGATACCTTCTTTCTCTAACAATTTTTTAAGTTCGTTCCTTGAACGAAATAATGACATCTTGATTTTGCTCTCGCTCATATCATATTCCGTTGCAATTTCTTTAATGGGCGATAAGTACCAATATCTTCTCATAAAGATTTTTCGCTGTTCTAATGACAGGGAAGAAAGAAAGCGGTTGAGAATATCCGTTAGAGCAATTTCTTCAACAATGTTTTCTGTACTATCCAACGATGGTATGCACTCTTGTATTTCATCAAGAATCAATGGCATTTGCCCGCCATTACGTTTCTTTGCATTGAGCAGTTCGTACCTGTCCAAAGATAAGTTGCGAGTAATCTTCCCTAAAAAAGTTTTTAGGACAGATGGACGGTTAGGCGGTATGCTGTTCCAAGCTCTTAAATAAGTATCATTTACACATTCCTCGCTGTCTTCGTCATTGTGAAGAATATTAAAGGCTATGTATCTGCAATACTTTCCGTATTTTTTTGAAGTTTCGGATATAGCAGCTTCGGAGCGCTCCCAATATAAATCTAATATCTGCTTATCATCCATAGGCTTCTCCTCCTTCCCCTTGTATTAAGGCCTTTCACCCTAATAAACGGGAAAAATGTGTCAAGCGTCACTTAAATTCAAAAAATATTTATTCAAAGATTAGCTTTCATTTTTTGAAAGAATATAATAAAACAGCAAAAGACATACACCAACAAGTCTCTTAATATTCAATGCGGAAAATTACAATTCATACAATCTTTTTGAAATCAATTTTATCCCTCATTTTTTCATGCTTTTCCTTTGGCTTAGATAAGGGAACACAATACTTATGTTCATTACAAATAACAAGCACTCCAAGAAAAGGTCGCTCGTCCTTACCAATCTGAGGAGATACCGATAAAACTCTGTCATCTATATTATGTAAGTTTCTGATGTATTTCATATCAATACGATATACTTCTAATGGTGCTTGAATCATTCATTTCTTCTTTAAAATATTTCAAGGACTATGTTTCCATAGTCCTTGAATGTAGTGTCACCGTAGCGACCCTAACGCTTTTTGAACGTCCACTTATCGGCAGGACCCTCCTTCAATATTATTGAACCAAATGCCATTCTTTTGTCAATGAATTTCTAAAAATTCATAATCTTTTTATATTTAGCACAAATCATTTTTCAGCCTCGTAGAGCGAAATACACCCACCGCACAAATCTTCGATTTGTACTCTGTGTATTTCGACTAATTATTCTTTTGAATGCCTTCTTTTATCTTATAAATACGTATCTTCCAAATCAAATATTGTACTATCCAAACTACAACAAATATTGCAACAAAAATAGCAAAATAGCTTAATACACCTTTAACAGAATGCTCCATCCATTCGCAAATATATGCAACTGTCATCATAAGTACAGATACAATTCCAAAATAAATGCTTGTTTGTTTTAATAAACTCCACTTATCTATTTCCCAGATAACAGATGCTCCTGCAAATCCTGCTCCAAGAACGGCACTTAAAACAGTCTGTATGATAATCGCTGTTACCTCATTGCCAAATCGTTCAATCAAACTCGGAACACATGAATAGTAACTACCATCACCGATTGCAAGTGAAATTCCAATTGTAATCAAATAACTAATTACAATTCCACCCAATAATCCAACAAATATTCTAGAAAATAATTCTTTTTTCATTTTTAGTCACCTCATAATCCTAATACTTTTTTGATCTTTGAAACATATCTTCTGGAAACATAACTTACAGTCCCATTCGATAATTCCATACAAATTGTTCCTACAAAGCTTAAATCAAGGCTTTTAACCTTCTTAAGATTCACAATTTCTGAATTTGATATCCTTACAAACTTACTGTTATCCAATCTTTCTTCCGCTTCATATAGTCTCAATCTAATTTGATACGTACCATTGTCTGTTTGGGTAAAAACTTTACTGTCTTCTGCGTAAATCTTTACTATGTGATCCGGATCTAATAGTTCGACCTTATCCTCTCTGATACCGGAAATAATTGTTGGAGCATCATCTAATCTGCTTACAAAATCAACAACTCTGTTAACTTCTTCCGTCATCTGTGCTGTTGTAATCATAATTTCAGGTTCTTTAGCTTCCGCATCGATATTAATATTCAGTTTCATGATTTTCCTCCTTTCTTGCTTTGTAGTATATCTGGATTAGGATTATTATCTATACTTTATCAATAGGTGGTAATTTTTTCTACCTAACTGGTCAAAAACAATGTTTTCGCAGTTGATTCCTTCCCTTGTTTTTTCCCTTATGAGGGTTCATAAACAAGGGTAAAACGATATAACACAATACAAGATGTGACGGGGAGGACACCCACGAAAATTTTAGTATTTTCAAGGGTTTGCCGAGATTTCTATAACCAAATATAACAGTTATTACATGTAGGGACGTTCCTTCTGTCACCAAGAGTGTCCCTCTGTCTTATTCGTTACAGGGGGACACTCTTGGTGACAGAAGGAACGTCCCCGATTTCCGGTCAATTTCATCTAAAGTGTCCATTAGCGGATCCGGCATATTGAATCCTCATTTTTCTTGTGATAACTTTTCCCACAGCGTATCAGAACATCAGGAGGAATAAATTATGCCAAGAAAATATTATCCATTAACACCTTCACAAAAGATACATTTCAAACCAATTATTGAATTTGGCACTCAGCAAGTCGCAAATATAAGCATTTGTATGACTCTGCAAGCGCCGCTTGATTTTGGTCTGCTGAAAAAATGCATACAGCTGGAGTACGAAAGATACGAATGCCTGCGAATCCGTTTTACAAAAGTTGACCCAAATGGAGAGGTACGGCAATATGTTGTTTCTCACGATGACAGAGATATTGATTACGAAAACCTTTCATGGCTTTCCGGTGATGACGCTTACCACCGCATGGAAGAATGGTCCAGAATTCCGTTTGACGGGGACAATATTCCAATGAATGTGATAAAAATGATCTCGCTTCCGGGTGGCTACAATGGGCTGTACATCAAGATCGATCACAGACTCATGGATTCATGTGGAGCTATCGTCATGGTGAATGACATCATGGAACTGTACTGTCATTACAAATTTGGCACGCCTTATCCCGAGGACATGGCAAGTTTCACTGACATGGTCGAACGTGATCTTAAAAAAAGCACAGACGAAAAACGTGTCTCAAAAGACCGCATGTACTGGCAAAATGTGCTGGAGGAAAATGGAGAACCTATTTACTCCGATATACAGGGACAACGGATACTTCAGGAAAGCAGGCGCCTTCACAATGACAAGTCACTCCGCGCTGCAGATCAGGAAATTAACAACCTGTCTGTCGCTACAAAGAACTATCATCTAGATGCTGAGCCAACCCAGAATCTTCTAGATTTTTGTATGAACAATCACATATCCATGACCAACCTCATTCTCATGGGAATACGAACTTATCTCTCCAAGGCAAATGGCGGACAGACTGACATTTCCATAAGGAATTATGTTTCAAGACGTTCCACACATGCCGAGTGGGTATCAGGTGGCTCTCGCGCAATGGCATACCCTTGCAGAACCATCATTGATCCAGACACAGAGTTTCTGGATGCAGTTTTCATGATTCAGGATGTTCAGAATCATGTATACCGACACTGCAATTATGACCCGGAACTTTTGTCTGACCAGATGAAAGAAATGTTCCACACTCCTCCACACACTACTTATGAGAGCGTGGGGCTTACTTACCAGCCTCTTCCTATCAGGCTTAAAAATCCGCATCTCAAAGACATTTCCGTAAGGAGTATGTGGATTCCAAATGGTACATCAAAACAAAAGATCTATCTCACCGTCATGCACAGTGCAAATGATCTGGGCCTGAATTTCTATTTCAGATACCAGACCGCAAGTCTCTCCGAACAGGACATTGAACTGTTCTACTACTACCTTATGAAGATAATCTTCAAAGGCATTGCCGAGCCAGAAATGACCGTGGGCGAAATCATCGAATGCATCTGACCATCTTTTGGGGACGGAGGTTCCTGCCCCATTTAATTAATTCAATAAGGAGAATTTTAATATGAATACTAATATAACTTTTTTGAACATTGTTGCCGAATACTGCAATACACCAGCTGATGAGATCACTAATGATATGCGATTCATAGAAGATTTGGGCTTTAGCTCCCTTGATTTCATGACTTTTCTCGGCGACCTTGAAGATACATTTGACGTGGAAATCGATGAAGATGAGATCATCAATATTCACACTATAGAAGACGCCATCAAGTACCTTGACAACCTGACAAGCTCTTCTGCATCGGTTTAACATTAAAAATCTGGGACGACGGAGTATGTCCCATTTTGCCTCACATAAAAGAAATGGAGATATGATATATGGAAGAAACTATTCTGGAAATTGTTGAAAAAAGCTGTCGGATATATAGAGATGTAATAGCTGTTAAATATCTGTCTCACAGAGAGATTGTTGAAAAGAGCTACGGAGATATGTGGGATGATATTCGCAAAACTGCTGTCATTTTACGAAATAATGGACTCTGCGGAACACATATTGCACTGGTGGGAAGCAGCTCTTATGAATGGATCTGCGCCTACATGGCTATACTTTTCACGGGAAATACTGCTGTACCGCTGGATGCAAACCTGTCTGCTCCGGAATTACATGAACTTCTGAATAGATCAGAATCAACTGCATTATTCTGCGGAGCATCCAGAAAAGATGTGATAACAGAACTGAAAGCAGATTGTCCTAGAATGAATGTTGTATTCACCATGGAAAAGAAAGTCGATATAGAGCGTCCGGAGGGTGCAGATTCAAATCCACAATTAGCAATTTTGTCATTTGAACAGCTCCGCAGCGAAATTACCATACCGGATGACTTTGCATTTGCCGATCAGGATAAGGATAAAATGTGTACGCTTATGTATACCTCTGGAACAACAGGTAAAAGCAAAGGCGTCATGCTGTCTCAATTCAATCTCGCACAAAATGTTGAAAATGTATATGTAAATCTGGAACCTGGTGTAACTATTCTGAGCGTTCTTCCTATACATCACGCCTTCTGCCTGACAATGGAATGGATGAAGGGCATTTCACTGGGCGCCACTATCTGCATCAATGACTCGTTGCTACACATGCTGAAAAACATGAAACGGTTCCAGCCCGTTGGCATGCTGATGGTTCCTCTCATGGTAGAAACCATTTACAAAAAACTTAAAGATGTCAACCCTCTCCTTCCTAAAAAGCTGGTTGCAAAGGAAGCATTTGGCGGTAAACTGGAATATATATTCTGCGGAGGGGCATATCTGGATCCTATGTATGTTACCGAATTCAAAAAATACGGAATAGACATACTCCAGGGATACGGCATGACTGAATGCTCCCCTGTAATTTGCTCCAACAATCACAGATACAACAGACCCGGATCCGTTGGCAAACTCCTGGACAACTGTGCTGTTCGTTTTGTCGATGAGGAAATTCAGGTAAAAGGCACAAGCGTCATGTCCGGATACTACGACATGCCAAACGAGACCGCAGAAGCTTTTCAAGACGGCTGGCTCTGCACCGGAGATCTTGGTTATCTCGACTCCGATGGTTTCATGTATATAACCGGAAGGAAAAAGAACCTCATCATTCTGGCAAATGGTGAAAACATATCCCCTGAGGAACTGGAAGGAAAGCTTTCTATAGAACCCCTTATTTCAGAAATAGTCATTACCGGCGACGGCAACCATCTCACTGCTCACATATATCCAGATCAGGATTTTGTAGATAAGAAACATATGGATGCAGACAGAACTTCTGAAAAATTGCAAAAAATTATTGATACTTTCAACAAAAACCAGCCAACATACAAAAGGATCTCTGCACTGGATATAAGAAAAGAACCATTTGAAAAGAGTTCGACAAAAAAGATCAAAAGAAATCTCGTATAACAATAGACTCACACGCATTATTGTTGTAACATTGCTGTATTAGATAATGACAAAACTGCAGCACCAAGCCAGGCAGCAGATAAAGGAGACAGCCATGATCAACTCAACCGATCCCCGATATGATAGAACTGAAAGTGACCTTCTAGATGCATTCAAGATACTTGCAGGTCAAAAGGCTCTGAACAAAATAAGCGTGTCCGAGATAACAAAACTCACAGGTGTGACCAGAAGCACATTTTACAACCACTATGAAGACATGCCTGCTTTCATCAATGCCATGGAAGACCGCATCATCGATGAAATATTTCAGATCATGAATAGCTTCAAACCAGAAGGCAATATTGAGATCTGCCACCAGTTCTTCAGGTCTCTATGCGAATACATGAAAGCAAATAGATTTCTCATGATCATCATTGCCACACCTGAGGCTTATGATTTCGTGGAAAAGGCACTGACAATGTTCCATAGATACGTGCGATTAATTCTGGAAAAATCCAGCAAGACCGGCCTGGCCCAGGAGAAATACTCATACGCCGTAGCATACGCAATAGGCGGCGTGGTTGGTATCCTGCACAAGTTTGCGGTGGATAACTGTCAGGAAAGCAGCGACAAGGTATCTGCTTTCCTGACAGAAGCATTTCTGGATGGTATGAGACCGTATTTAGGGGTATAGGTCTCCCATCATGGGGATCTCTCCAATATTACTCACATAATACAAGCACTACACAATTAAATGGCTAAAAATTTCCTTATATCCATTGCCAATGAAATTAACAGAATAATCAGCAAAACAATCTCTGCATAAAGAATATACGGATGTCTCTTTCTAAATTGACACCCTTTATCAGACAAACCTGTAGTATATGCTATATTCGCAAATTGCATGGCTATAGCAGTTGCTATTCCAAACGAAGTTAACAATAAAAATATATTATATTTATACTCCGTATATGCTGATACACTAAATGCTGCAATAAAACTAAAAACTAAGCCAACAACATCCTTCTTATTTATTTTGTTCAAAATATGACGTTTCTGTTCATCAGAATAATTTGCTATTTTTTTTAAATCATTACTATCCATTTCTTCCTGTTTCCTTTCGCCTTCAATTAGTTCCAGGATCCCTACTTCAAAAAATTCTGATATTTCCACTAAAATTGAAATATCAGGCATATTAATTCCATTTTCCCAGCGTGACACGGATCGGTTTGATACACCGAGCTGTTCTGCCAATTGCTCTTGCGTCATTCCTTTTTCTTTGCGCAATTCCCGAAGCAAGCATCCCATTTTTTCTTGTTGCATTATTATGCCCTCCTTTCAATTTCGATCTTACTATTGTTGTTTAAGCAAATACATGACACAAAGCAAGAATATTCACACATGACACATGTGTCCAAATGGTATTTTATATACATATACATTCATTGATTGTGAAAAATTTCTTTCTTACATAAATAATGTCTAATTTTTATAATAAATTTCTTTTTCCCATGAATATGGTTTAACTAGCATTTCATCATCACTTTTACCGTCACAACTATTCTGGCATTTTGATAATATCCCTACTGTGTCATATTTATCCGATATATAGGGTTCCATACAAGATATATTTTTCATATACAATCCAGGATATTTCTTGAATGGAGAAACAGAATGCATGACATTTGAATCCTTTTTCGAATATACATATAAAACTGAATCACACTGTGCGTGTGCATCCCATTGAGTATATTGTCCCTCAATAATTACGTGACTAATAGATGTCCCATCAAACGCCTCATACTCTACCCTTTCGACACCAGAAGGAATTATTACTATCTCAGCCTTTTTACATGAACAAAATGCTTTATTATTCACTACTTCTATCTCTGGTGGCACAATTATTACTTTCTCATTACTTTGGTATGTTAACAACCTGTTATATCTGATCATATTTCCGAGTTTCGGACATTCTGCATATATTGATATTTGCTCAAAATCAAAAATATCTGGCCAATTTACACATTTAAGCTCTTTACAATTTAAAATTGCCAATTCACTAAAATTACACCTAACATCTGCCTCAAAAGTTATTTTTTCTAGTTGTCCACAATCTGTTATCATTTTTGTTTCAAATCTAGTTACAGTAGCTCCAAACACAATTTCTTTTACCGCATTGTGTGCAATCGCTCCCCTACAAACCTTTTTGCAGCAATTTACATTTATCACTTCATTGTCCCCAGAATAAAACATAAGTGAGTCCTTATATATCCACATACCATTTTGGGGATATGACCAATAACCAAACTTATTCTGATAATTATTTATAAGCATAAATTTATTTGAATTCAAATAATCTACAATTTCGGAAGTCATTTCTCTGATAGCTATCTCATCAGATATATTATCAGCCAAAGCTCTATAAAATTCATAATCATCTCCATAATTTGAATAATTATATTTTGACCAATATATCTTTATCCGACCACTATTCCCCTTTGATTTATCAAATGAGGAATATAATCCATCCCTGATATCACCAATCATAACAACTGTGTTAGGTACAACCATATACTTACATTTATTATACCTTAAACTATTCAATGAATTTGAGAATAATCCAACCACTTCACATCCGTCAATTCGCTCAGGAATTAGAACAATGCTTTTTGACAGATTATTATTACTGCAGACAATATTAAGTATATGTATTTTCCCTTTTAATTCTACGTACTCTATAATCCCAGTTTGACATACCTTTTTCTTTACACTCTCTAAATCTATCGAAAAATCCTGGCATGCATCGGTATTCTGATCTATGCTATCATTAAACCATTCTTCTTTACCAAATAGGCAAATCAAAATTTCCACTGCCTGTTTTACATAATTTGGAGATAATCCTGTACTATTTTCCAATATGCGACTACATCTATACATTACCTGCAAATAATTATCCCCACAACGTATTTCTTCTATAATATTTTCTTCGTATGCCGAAATGATAGCATTTTTTAACGGCTTGTTATCTGGTATTATATCTGCGATTAAGGCGGCAAACCTTCTGCGATCCGTTATTGAATCCGGATATTTTCTTATAAAATCTATTATCTTGGCTTGTTCCTGTGTTAATGCTTTATTCATCATTCCACCTGTTGTATATATAGTCTATATCTCATCCGGTTTTAAATAGTGTCCGCAACTACATTTAATGTATGGTCCGAACTTACTTAATCCGCCTTTTAAATCTCCTCCATCACGTCTAGGACACGATACATTCTTTGCAGAGATATACCAATTTATTAAATCCGGAGTGAGGTATTTTCGCCCTGAACAAGATTTATCCGAGCATCTTAAATAAGATGTTCCTTTGGAGCCTTTTGTTAATATCATATTTTTTCTGCAATTAGGACAAAACTCTTTTTCTTCAACAAATGCTGCTAATCCACACGAACCAGGGACTTTTACATTGGTATCACTTGAATCATCTATTTCTTGGGCTGTATACATACCTTTCTTTTTTGTCAGAGGTTTTTTATTCACCCCAATCTCTACCACTTCAAGGTCAGTCAGAGCCTTTATCATTTCTATTGTATTTCTGCCTTTAATCCTGACCATAGCATTTACGACCGTAACCAATGAATCTGTTTTATTAACCTTAAATACCCATTTTGCTGTTGGTAAACCATACCATGCAATTTCATCATCAATAACTATTAATGGAAATGTTGCATTTTCTGTTCCAACGCAATACTCCTGCCATCTCTTTGGTAACTCCTTGTATTCATTACTCTTCATCTTTACTTCTATTCCACGGCTATCTGCTTCATCAAACAATTCAAAAATCTGTTGTTCCGTTTCTTTAAGCTGTCCACTTGGAAGAGAAACAACAATTTTAAATTTTGCTTTTCTCACATCTACCGCCAATTGCTTAACTGCCTGTTGTTCATCTATATGAATCTCCATCATTTTATCTGGAGAAACATTTACCAAATAAGGTTTCAAAGTTTTTGAACTATTATCTATAATCGTATGGTGTTCTTTTTTTACAAATGATAACAACCTGTAAAAAATATGATTTGTTCCCTTGAATACATTCTCCCAGAACCTAAAATTGGCAACTGTTATTAATTTTCCTTTTGCTCTTGTCACAGCTACATTTATAAGCCGGATCACCTGATTTTGATTTTTACCCATCAAAACACCAACTGCATTTTTAGGGTAGCTTTCAACCGCATCAAAAATCACTACATCAGACTCAGATCCCTGAAACTGATGTACTGTTGCACAACTTATATTAGAGGTTCCACCATTATAGTAATCTTTTATCATCGCACGAATAAGTCTTGTCTGTGCTGCATAAGGTGTTATTATTCCTATACTTTCAATCTGATTTTTCTGTGCAGACACTGCTGTACAAAACGATACCACTGCACTTAATATGTTAAATCTTGATCCGTCTGTATTTTTATCAGCTGCACAATAAGAGCCTGACAGATCAATCAAATTAAGCGCATCTCCCGATAATGGTTCTCGCCTAACTATTCTAGTCAGATCTTCTGAATTAATAACTACCTGATGATTATCAAGCATATTACTATATACATATTTATTTGGGAAAGCAGCTATTTCTGGATACATTCTTCTCTGCTCATTGAGCATAACGAGCCATGGATGATAATACATATCACCATTCGCATCTACTATCTTTAAATATGAGAATATATCAACTTGCAAAATTTTTGCAGAAGGATTCTGGGATATAGGTGCGAGCTGTCTAAAATCTCCAACAAACAGGAATTTATCTCTGGCCAAAGCAGCTGCAGCTATTACCTGAGGAACATAAGCCATTGAAACCTCATCAAACATCACCAAGTCAAACTGTCTTTGCTCAAACATCGGATCCACAGTTGCTCTGGATATCGTAGTACCTATCAGCTGTGCCTTATCAACATATCTGCGCTCTTCCTTTCTTATATCGCTTCTAAGCTGTTTTATCTTCAATTCCAGCTTGTTGTATTCATCTGTGTGAGTTTTATTCTTTACTCTAAAATCATCTCTTTGTATCAATAATCTATCAAGTTCAGTGGCATAGCTATTACACATACTTAATGTGTAAGTAAACGATGTTGCATATGGATGTTTTGCAAGCTCATTATCTCTGACATACCCAAATCTGAGTATTTTCCCATGCTTTAAATAATCTTTCATCCTGTCATCAGGGTTCTTTATAATCTGTTTTATAACGCCATCAACTGATACATTGCTATGTGAAACTATCAAAACCGATTTTCCCTGATATATATAATCTTTTGCAATTTCTGCCATCGTATGAGTTTTTCCTGTTCCCGGCGGTCCCCATATTGACACAATATCTTCTTGTTGAAGCATTTTTATGGCTGCTTCTTGACCTTTGGGAACTTTGTTTATATCTTTAGAGCTTGTAAGCTTGGGGCCTTCCTCCATAAGCCTAATTGCCAATTTATTAACATTAGGATTTAATGAATTCATCCGCTTATCCAAGGCTTCCAATAGTTTCCAGGGTTCAACCATCATTCTGGCAGAACCAACACGGTCTCCTATATCTCTATCCAGCATAAGCATTAACTGAAAGTCTTCACATGACAGCACAGTTCCAACAGCTCTGACTCCTCCACTTAATTCAACAACGACCGGTGCATCATCAGGCAAATGTATCTCCGTTTCCATTTCAAATGAATACGTATAAACACCATTATCGCTTTTATTCAGTTTTGATCCATTAACAATCTTGTATCTCTTACCCTTTCCCTGCTTTAAATACAAAATCTCCTTATGCAACCCATCTGAATATTCCCTAATATCTGATGATGTATATACTGGTGCTACTACAGGATTTGTCGTTGGATCCATTACACTATCTCTATCTCCAATTTCCTGACTTATAGCTTCTCCAGAAACTTTCATAAGTAATCGAACTAAATCTGAAGTTCTCTCATATTCCAAATCACCCATATTATAAATAGTGACAGAAGTTAATGCAGTTGTTCCAGAACTACTAATCTTATATGAAGTAATTATTTTTTTACGGTTACTGCACAAAAATACAAATGATATGTCCGCCTTTGCAGTAAATATCTTCTTATCATTCATTGGAATAGTGGTGGACATCGTCTTTGATTTTCCATGTTTCAGCAATGTGTAATCCATGTGTGATGTAAACTCAGATCCAAATCTATCAGTAATTAAACATCTTTCGAGAATAGTCTCCACATCAGTATCCGAATGTGTATATATAAATTTTGAGGTTGCCTCTATCCTATCTGCAAACTCTTTGATTACAGGTAAATTCATTTTGAAGTGCAAATTGGAAAAGGATCTAGTTACATCTGGTTTGTATTTTTCTCCAGCATCACTAAGTAATGCATCTGAAAATACACTGCTAACAACATCGAGAATACCCTCTCTTACACCGCTTTCTATCGCCTGGTCCATCAAAAATTTTTCTACACGAGAAAGTCCTATTTTTAATTCTTGTTCGTTTTTATACGGAACTCCTATAAATGTTTCTCCTAGTCCGGCTTGAAAAAGCATCTGAACAATATTCTTTTCTGTATCATATTCGGCAAGCAAATCGTTGCAAACAGCCACACTCAACTTTCTATTTTGGTAAATGCCATACCCATATCTATTTGTTATATCCTTAAAAGCACCTATTAATTCAGTTGTATGCCACATAGAGTATCCCCTCCATTATTTTATCCTAACCCAACATATCCCTAGTTTCTCATTTGGTATATGCTGAATTCTAACATTTCTCTTCCCCTGCGTTGTCATAACACTCATGGATAAATCACTAATATCTTTCAAGATATCTTTCATCTTTAATCGTCCTTCCAGCTGAAAATAGAAGTCCATTTCTCCTTTTTTCAACAAGGAATCAATATATGCTAATAATCTGGTCTTCGAATTGAAGACCAGTTTGTTATTTCTAAAATAATTCATATCCAGCGAATTACATATTGGAAGCTTACTGTCAGGTGTATGGTCCATATACATCATCCCATCTGTAAGATTAAAGTAATCATAAGCCATTCTATCCTTGTTTTTTCCACCAGCGCCAATATCCCATGTAATATCTAACTGATATGCTTTTCCATCTATGTTAACAATATTCCATGCATGAGGTCCGTTCTGACCATTGCCATCAGCTTTACCTGTGACAACAATACATTTGATGTCCACTGCATTCAACAGTACCTTTACTGCCTTTGCTATTCCTTCGCACTGAGCCCGATGATGAGCAAAAACACCTACAATATTATGAGCCTCCATAAATCTCACCGGATCATTAATATCTGCCCCATCATAGTCATACGAAACAAAGTTACATAGCCAATCATGTACTTTTAGTTCTTTTTCGTACTCAGTTCCTTCTTTCAGCTTTAAATCCGCAGCCAGTTCATTTACTGCCTTTTCTATTTTTCGATTATATTCATGGATTCTCTCTCTGCTGAAGAAATACTGTGGACATATCGCAGTATGTCCCAACACATCAGTTGCAAGACTGCAAGTAGATTGATTCAGATAATAAATCAGCGGATTATCTCTTGTCATTGCTTCAAATATCCTGTTAAATACCTCCTGCGTCATCATTCCTTTTACAGGAATAGGGATAATGTCTTTTCGATCCATTATCCCTTTATAAAAGCATCTATATATTATCTGCTCGTTTTTATTCAGCTGATTGTAGTAATATCTGTCTACTATCAACCTCTATCTCCTCCCGATGCAATTCCATCTCCGCCAAATCCACCTAATGTACCAGTGTTACCACACCAGTCACAAGTAAACGTCTCGCCAGTGTTAATGTTACAATTTAAATGTTGACAATTTCCACACACAACAAAATATCTGGTTCCACAATATGGACATCCCGGATAATTATCATCTGGATAGATATTACCCATTATCTGCGTATTGTCATATCCTTCTCTTTTCGCTGAACTTTCTTTCATCTCAAAAGCCCATGTGTACTTCCAGCCCCCGTCTGCACGTTGAAACCTAACACCATATATATTTCCCTTTGCCTCTTTACACTTGCACAAAGCTATCCGTGCCTCCGGTTCGCCACTTCTTGTACTAATGATTGGTTCTTTCAAATAAAATCACCTACTTTGCAAAATACGCCATAACAACCGTTACATCATCACCACAGCCAAGCTCACTTGTTTCCTTGAGCCACTTTGCCAGATTACCCTTTATTGCTGCAAATCCATATTTACCTATCATATTGTAATAATCTCTACATGTTTTCTTAAAATCTTCATCACTGGCATAACTATTTACAAATCCATCTGTTGAAAGCATATAAAGATATGGCTGATCTGATTCAACATCTTTTCTTCTTACTGAAGCAACTGATTTTCTCCATGCATCAGCCTTAGATAGCGAATGAGTTTCTGTACCAAGGAATTTCTCAGGTTCTACAAGCGATGATATATCATCATTAGTAATAACAGTAATATCACCATCTCCAATCTGGAAAGAAAATACAAACGTATCTGTTATTAACATTCCTAAAAGAGTAGTTCCATACAACGAGTAAACTCCATCCCAATTAATGTGACCATCTGCCTCAATCAAAGATGAATCCTTATTTTTGTAAAATGACTGCTTTACACGGACCTGCCACTCATCACACACATCCTGAGCAAATCTTGTGTCGCCTTCTCTATTAAGTACCGTCACAAGTTCAGCCATTCCTTCTTGAGTCTGACCGTATCCATGCAAATACTTCTTCATTACATCACAAAACGCATTCACAGCCATAAGTGAACCTCTGTCGCTTCTTGGACACTTATCACTACCATGCCCATCTGCTACAGATAAAATTGTAATATGATCTGAAACCTCTTCTATTCTCTTTGAATCCTGGAGTGGCAAACCATTTCTTTCGTGAGTAGCGCCTTTTACGCTTTCACCACAAATTAAACGTTTCATTTACTGCCTCCTTTTACCAAACAGCTCCCTCATCAAAATCATCAGGGTTTGGAATATTACTCATATCAAGAATCAAAGGTGCAGAATTGTTCGCAGGAGCAAAAGGATCACCACTACCTGCCAGACCATCACTATTCGGAGCATCATCAACATTCACAGGTTTACTTGATGGAGCCGATACCATAGAAGCTGTTGTTGAGGCCCATTTGATCATTTTTACAAGAGCCGTAGGATTATTTGCCTGCAATACTAATTCCCGATTTCCTGTAAACTCAACAAGAACATCATCATCCGCATCCCTTCCAATCGAGATGGCGATCTTGACCGACTTCTTAAACCAAGGAAGCTTTTTCAACTTCTCAAGCCCCTTTTTATAATCATCTGTAGGCTGTCCATCAGACAAAAGTACAATGACTGGTGGCAATGCTCTGGCAGGCATAGGTGGTATAGACAGCTGAGCTGCCAAAAGTTCAAATGCTTTTCCCATATCTGTCACTCCACCAGCCTCAAGCGGTTCCCATCCATAGCTTTCCACAGGAACAGGGCTTGCTGTAATCCAACTTGCACCCGTAGAAAACTGAAGTGCCCTTACAAGCAACTGCGCATTTGGATTATTGTCTGCTTCTGATTCCATGGCTGGTATACACTCCTGAATCGCATTATTTACAATTCCCATTTTTCCATCACTGATCATTGAACCAGAACAATCCACTACCCAAAAGAAATGTAATGGTCTACTTGCTAATTCTCCACCTGGTCTCTGTAACTCATCCATATTATTTGTCCTCCTTGAATAACCTTATTTGAATTCTCCAACTGCATCAGAGAAAATAATCTTTACGCCTTTTGCAATGCCTGCTGATCTGCCTATTTCAATTGGTATCTGAGTTCCATCCGATTTTTCGTAGATCCAGTTCACTTCATCTTCATTCCGAATCCCCCACAATGCAGGATTCTTTGGATTCTGTACTACAGACCCAACAACCGTATCCATATCATAATCACCATATAAGTGATGATGTAATAACTTAGTTCCTACGTTTAGAATTACTATGTTTTTTCCAATAACAATCTTTGCTGGAACTGGTACAGCCTGCTGACAATGCCAACATACATGTGCAGCTCCATTTTTCTCTAATTCTTCGTCGTAAAAATTTCTAGCACCACAAGAACACTTCAGCATTCCACTCATCATATTTGCAAATAGATTCATCCATTCCGGCTCTGTTATTCGTTTGTTAGGTTCCGTAAGTCCCACCGTAAATGCTTTTGTAAACATCTTCCGAAGCTTCTCTGGATACATTGGCCAGTAAATATTCGCATTATCATGAATGCCCTTTACTGGTCTGTTTGTTTTATTATCTGGATCAAAAATAAATACAGGATCCGTACCATACAGTTTCACTCTTGCAGCATAATCCATACATTTTATATTGGCTTCCAATCTTCCTTCCAGAGGATGATTCACCATAAACAGATAAAACAATAATACCGAAAGTGAATATCTATCCGTCTCACGCGACGGTCTCTTCTCACCTCTTACTATCTCTGGTGCCATAAATCCAGGAGTTCCTAACACACCTCCCGGTTTGGAATTGTCAAAAGAAACATTGTCATTATCACATATCAATACATCCCCAGTATCTGGATCAAAAAATAGATTTCCAAATGAAATATCCTGATACTTTGCACCCATTCCATGTAGTTTTTGATATCCCTTTGTCAGATTAAATGCTGTTCTACATATAACATAGAAGGATGGATTTACTCGTTTCTTCATCAAATCCACTATACTCTTATAACTCTTTGGTCTAAGGGGCATTATGTAACCAAACAAAGATCCCTGGTTTGGCACTATCAGTTCCATCGGCCATAAAAAACTGGAATCAGGAGATCCCTTCGCAATTATATTATCAAGCATTTTTTTCTGTCTCGCAGTTGCGCTTCCTTTGAAATACCATTTCATCGCATAATGTTTTCCGTTACATTCGACATCATATACCTCACCCTGTCCACCTGCGCCAAGCAAACTAATAACTTTATACTTATTCCCGCTTTCCGAAGTCATTATCATTCCATTCTTCAACTGTCCGTCCATTATGGTATCTGCCTCCTTTGTTTCACAAGCTGCAAGGCTTGATATAATAAATTGCCATCTGCCACGATCATATTATAAGTTTTATTTCCAAACTGCATCTCACATGCATCTATGTATGGGGTTATCGCTGTCAGATACCTATAAGTCTTATCAAATCCCCATTCCGACGCCTGAAATACTATTCTTTGATTCGTCACATATAAGATTCCTCTATGTTGTACCAATTCTGTACGTTCTATCGGCCTGGCAACTCCAACATTGTATCGATTACCTTTAAACAATCCAGGACCTGAATGCCCTACATGCTGGTATTGCTTAACCGTTTTTATCTCAAGGTTTATCGCCTTGTCAATAAAGTGGATTTTCTCACCTTTTTTTAGAAAAAGCTGATCTGTGTTTAGAATCGGTAACCTGCCAGCTTCTATCTCCTGCTTAGCAGCCACCGGAAGGATTGATATTATTGTCGGTACTTTGTTACCTGTACCAAAGATATCTGCTAACAATCCCATACCACTCACCTCATTTCTATACGTAGAGTATACTGTATCATGTTTGTCTAAGTGTCGCCTTACATGCGACACTTAGACAAGCTGATACTTTATCTTATTCTTCCTGCAATACTGCTCTGCAAAAGAACCAAAGGAGCATTGCACAATAAACATATCATCCGTTCCTGTAAAAGCATCTTGACCAATCTGCTGTACACTATCTGGAATTATAATAAAATCAAGACTGGAGCAGCCGAAAAATGCTCGTTCACCAATCACATTCAATTTTTCATGCAGCTCCACCTTCTTCAATCCACAACAATTCATAAACATTCTGTCAGTTATCCTTGCAATGTTATCCGGTATCTTAATATGTTCCAGTGATTGACATTCTGCCAATAAATCATCACCTATCCAGAATACACTCTTTGGAATATCCAGCGTCCGTAAACCTGTTCCTTTAAAGGCTGCATCTCCGATTGTCTTAAGCAGTATCGGCAATGAGATTGATTTTAAGCTGTTACAATTCTCAAATGCTGAGTTTTTAATCTCTTCTATCCGTGAAATTCCAGTCAATATCTAAAGCCTTCGTTACCACATCAGGCTCATTCTTCCCTTCTTTTTCAGAAGAAAGCACGCGAACTCTTACAGGATACATATAGTCGTTCACTTCCATAAAACGAATGGCACAGATTCTGTTAAACCATGTATATGCCACTTCTTCCACTACCGCTTCAAAGCCTCTTGCATGAATCTGGTCTACCAGTTTTCTTCTCTGCTCACACTGTTTTTTGTTAAGTGTTACCTCTGTTCCTGCTGCTGTCTTGTACACCTCAAAATCAGCACCTTTTGTGATTGCTTCACTGCAATTATCCGGTGTAATTCCAAGCATACCAGCTTTATCCGTAACGGATGCTATCAGTTTATTTCTTGCATCTATTGCAAATTTCTTAATTGCATTTTTGTTCATGTGCTATACCCTCCAAACCAACCATTTATGTTTACGATTTTCTTCGTCTCCTGTATGTAGTTTCAGATACATTTTCCTCTATATATCCCTGCAAATGCTTATCTGTACTCCATATCATAATTCTGCCTATCCCAGGAATATTCGACTTATACTGCTCGTACGCATGAATAATAGACATATCTCCCATACCTACCTGCTGTAGCGCATTCTCCTCTATATGGTCTGCTAGATATAACAAACCATCCTTGTCTAAACCTATACCATATAACTGCCATGGAGCCTCTCCCTCAGCAGTTTTTCTCAGATATTCTCCAAACTTAGACGCTATAATCCGTCTGTTATTTCCATTATTAATATGTGCAATATGGTTTCCTGTCTCAATAATTGTTGCTATCGGAATAATCAAAACTTCTTCATCGTCAATTGCCCTTTTAAACTCAGCTTTGACAAACTGCGCATCACTGCATCTTCCCGGGACTTCCAACAAATTCATCATAACTGAAGTATCTATAAATCTGACATTCATTCGCTACACCTCCAGCCATGAATAATCTTTTGTTTGCTTGCTCTGTTTTAACGAATCTATCAGGCTTTCATCAATCATTGCGTCTCCGAGTCCACCTGCTGCCAGCATTTTAGGGAAATTATCAATATCCACAAATCTTTTTATCTTACTCGTTCCTCTATCCTTTTCTCTATATACTACAGACACCCCCATAAGTTCATTCTTTTTTAAACTGTTTAACAAAGTTGCATTATGGGTTGTTATTATAATGTCTATTTTTCTTTCTTTTCCTATTTCAACAAGCTGTTCAATCAACTTATAAACCCTTGCTGGATGTATACCATTATCTAGTTCTTCAATCATTACCAAACTACCACTATCACATATAAGTGCTGCTGTAATTACTGCTATGCAGCGAAGTGTACCATCTGACAATCTGCGTGCATCCACAAGTTCTGTTGAATTAATATTTTTCTCTCTAAGAGCAAATATCACGTCACCTATCTTTGTTTCTATAAACTCAATATCTGATACATCGTTTTCAGGGAGTTCTCTCACTATCTCAAGCAAGCGCTGTTTATTTGATTTATCCTTGCACATTTCATTCAGTACCGCCGACAGATTATCACAGTTCCGTCGTAGATCTATGTCAGAAGTTCTCACATAGCCACGTATAACTGATGGAATGGGATCCAGCATACGAATATTTCTCAAATTAATTACAACCATATCTATCCAGTCAGCTATCTGTCTTTCCACTTCAGTATCTCTTCTTATTTTTGAAGCCATCTGTGGAAGTATTGCAGAAGATCGAATGCATATCATATCTGGATTGTTTCCTATTCCACCATTCTTGTATTGAACCTTGATTTCTGCTCTATCAACTTCCGCTTTCTTTGTTCTAAATATCTTGTTGCTCTTTGGAGATAATGCATCCTTTTTTACAAGATAAAGACCCTCTTCATCTATACCTACACGATCTCCTACACCTATTTTAATTTCATACAACAAATCGTTCTTCTCATCACAATCTATAAGACAACCAAGTTTAAATGCACTTGTTTTAAACCTTGCACATCCACGACTACCACCTCGAACACCTGCTCCGCCACTTGAAGTTCCATCCAACAAGGTATTAAGTTCTATTCCCGTTGCTGCTCTTGCAAGTATCTCTATTCCCTCTATCGCATTGCTTTTTCCAGATGAATTTGTTCCTATCAGCGTTGTCAATGCCTCAAGATTAAGTTCTGCTTTTTCGAAGCTCTTAAAATTCTCAAAGATAAAACACTTTATCATTTATCAATTCTCCTTTTAACTCAATATTATTATTGTATCCTTTTCCAATTCATCTAGTAATTTTTCTTTCATCTCAGCAAAGGACTTATCAATATCCTGCTCTGTCTCTATCGAATATGTTCTAGCCCCTGCCACATTGCTGATGGAAACATTCTTACGTCTCT